>Ga0207695_10000881_pt1 | contig 54659 bp, 98 predicted proteins | sample KBSC54metaG_FD_184354 | JGI IMG/M metagenome (GOLD analysis project Ga0207695, IMG submission 184354) | Corn rhizosphere microbial communities from Kellogg Biological Station, Michigan, USA - KBS C5-4 metaG (SPAdes) (version 2) | ecosystem: Host-associated > Plants > Roots > Rhizosphere > Soil...
TTATTGCATGTACAATAGTCCGTACTATTGTACATGCAATAACGCATAACAAAAAACATTCTCAAAATGGAAACTTTAATCAACTCATTAACAGAACAAACACAAGAACTAAAAGCATTGTATCTTGAAGCTACAGAAGATTTTGCAAAAAAAGAATTTTCTAAAATAGAAAAAGCATCAAAAATGCCAGTCGAAAAATGGTATGAAAAATTTGAAATACCAACCGAATTAAAATACGTTCACAACGGCTGCTTTGTACCTAAGCACATGTTGGAAAATATGCTTGCAAAATACTCACATGAATTAACCCAAACATTAACACCTGTAAGTTCAGCTTACAATGGCAAAGCGCTATACAAAATGAGGGACGCTCGGTATGCAGCGCAAAAAATAGCAAGCGAAGGCGTTGAATCCCATGTAGCTAAAAAGCTAAAACTTGCAAACACTCACTATACTGACAGTATTGCTAAATTGGCTTTTAGGATTGAGAAAAAAGGTTTGAATGAAAACAACCTAACATTATCTTCATCAAGAATAGCCATGAATTTTGAAACAAGGATTACAGACGGAGTTAAATCTGTTAGGGCATTTACAATATTAGCATGGGGAGAAATTAACGCGCCTCACTATCGTTACTTAATAAAATAACATTCACTGCCCCGGTGAAATATCCGGGGCTTAATTTAAAAAACATGAGTTTATCAATCAGATACCACATAGTATTTATAATGGTAATGTTTAAAGACGGATTTACCGATAAGGATTTTTATTATTATCGCACCCGCTGTAAACAAGCCAATAAATTAACGCCAGAGCAATTTGAAAAAATAATACAGGAATGCAAAGATATGTCGCCCGATGAATTTAAGGAAAAACTTAAAGCGCATCAGGACGAATTATAAAGACCCTGGTTTTTACCCTGAGAATGTTTTTATCAGGCCGCGCCCCATACCTTGACAGGTTGGGGATTTGGCGGTAAGTAGCACTCGCTACTATTGTGAATAAGGTTTAGGTTTAAAGCCCTGAAAGCGCAAGGCTAACAGGGCTTATTTTAAAAAGCAACAAATTAACAAATATGATAAAATTAAACGAAATAGGTAAAGAAGCAATTAAGGGCGACCGGGGATTGTTTATTGAAATTCAAAAGGTATTAGCAGTTTCTGAAAACGCGGTATACAGAATGATGAAAACCGACAGCAACCGACTAACTGAAATTGATGTGCTTAACACCCTGGTAACGCAAACCGAAAGGCCGTTAAGTGATTTTGTGGACGGGAAATTTAGTAAACTATTACTGAAATGACCCGCCTAACAGCCCTCATAACTCTAATTATCCTTTTACCCCTCATCCTCCTCGCCACAATCAACGACAGGAGAAATGGATTGATAAAATGAATTGATATGAAAAAGATAACAAAAGAACAAGCAAAAGCATTCGCGCAGGTAATAAAGGCAATGGAAAGGGCTAAATCTAAAGGATTGCGTTTTTTCGGTAAACAATGGAGTTTAGTAGCCTATAATGAGTCAACGGCTGCATATGAAGATGAACATGGACTATTAAATAGGCACGATTGCCGCGGCTCAAACAATCTTGAATACTTAAGTGAGCATATTTTAAATGATAGTGGAGCGGATGACTATGCAAGATATTTAAAAGATGCCGACGACCCATATAAAGGCGCGTATCAGGAAACACCTATTTGGCAAGATTACATGTAACCATAAAAAAATGAACCCAACCCTAAAAGCCCAATTTGAGGCTAAAGACCCGTCCCAAATATTACGCGATTTGAAATCCATATTGGATGAATCGCAATGGGATGAAAATTGGCCTACTGGCACAGATTACATGCTCGCAATGATGGCTCGCGCCTACCACCTGCGCCAATCCGAAATAGATGCCCTCCAAGCCAAGATAACCCAATTCGCGGGTATAATCCTTGACTATGAAACAAAGTTCGATGTGATAGCGGAGAATGAGGGGGAGAGGATGGTGGAGTTTGGGGAAAGAGTACAGCAATCGGCAGCAGCAAAAGTTGGTGCTCCGAATCTGATTAAAAACCGTAAGGCAATCAATGACATCAACATCAAACAACTGTACACTAATTTTAAAAGGAAAGATAATGGAAAGTAAACATACACCGGGGCCTTGGAAATGCAAGGCAATAAGCAGTTATATATTAAATCATAATCGCGGGTTTATGATAAGTGGATTTGAAACAGCGCAATCAATACGAGATGTGCTGCTAAATGAAATTGAGGCAAACGCCAACCTCATAGCCGCCGCACCTGATTTATTACAGGCAATTAAGGACGGAGTTGAATTAATTGAATATTTAATCAACGCAACTCCAACAGGAAAAGTAAGAGACACAATGTGTGATTGGAATATTATTGCAAAACAAGCCATTAACAAAGCCCTTGACTTATGAAAACTGCAAAAGAAATAACCAAAGACCAAATCGAGGAAGTTTTAGACGTTCAACAATATGTTACACTGTTTGAAAAAAAGTCTGCAAAACTTTTTATTAATGTAATTCCATCTTTAAGTAAAGTTAACTACAGCGTTATAAACAGAAAAACATTTGATGAAGACACGTTTGATTTATTATTTGATGCCGCTAACTTTTACAATCAATTGCCATGAAAACCTACCAAACCTTTACCAAAAACGGCGAAATTTTTTTGAGGTTGGAAAATCCGTATGGAAACAGTAGCCGAACCGACAAGTTATTTTACGATGACTTCGAACAAACCGCCCTATCCGAAGCAACGGTATACGAGGATTTACTCTCAAAAATTAACGACAATGAAAAAAACGATTGAACAGTTAGCGGAGGAATATGCCGATAATACAATAGGATTTAGTAACGAAAATAACCATTTATTAGAGCCATGTAAACGGGACTTCATCGCCGGTCACAACGCCAAATCAGAAGGGATGGTGAGTAAAGGTGAGGTGGTGGAGTTGATAAAATCACGTCTATCAATTCACGAATCAAATGTTTGCGATGGGTTTGGACGGATAGCCAACGAAGCAATTGTCGGCGAATATAAACAACTTTTAACCCTTATAAACGACATAAAATGAACGACAAAATATTAATCACACTTGATGAAATTAAGGCAGATATGTCGCCAATGGCAATTGAATCTATGAATGAGTTAACAGATGGATATATACGTAAATGGAAAAATCGTGGTTTAATGTCGCCTGAATTATGTTTCATAGGATTGCGTATTTTAGATCAATATTCTGATAATGCTAAAAGCATAATTAATGGTATGAAAAATCTTGATAGATTAATGGCGGATGCCGATGAACTTTTAAAATCACTTCAACCATGAAACCAATCTTAACAACAATCCTCGTCTTAATGGTTTTGGCGGGGATGGGGCAATCCCCAAAATGGAAATCAACTGGTTATCAAGATTACCGTGATACAACAACAAAAACATATTCCTTAATAGGAAAGGATAGTATATCTTTTCACATCGGTATTTCTGAATGCGATTGCACTTTTTATATAGATGGCCTTACTAAAAAAAGAGCTACGTGCAAAGGGTTGAAGCGTGCGTTTTTAGAAACCATATACTGGAATTGGCAAAAAGACAGCACTATATTTAACGGTAAAAAAATCAGAAATACTAAACCTCATTGGAACAGCAACATGTCAGGGGCTTCATTCATTCAAGGTACTTATTTTAAAAACGGCAAGCAGATTTACCCTGAATATATATTTATTAAAGATAAATTATTTAAAATTGATTAAAACCATGAAACCCGAAACAAAACTAACCCTCCTATTTTTCATAGGACTGGCAATTGGACTGGCATTCGTTTGCCACATTACGCCAACCGCGTCTCAGCAGGAAGAAATCGACTTCAAAATCAGGATGGATGACACCACGCTAATAAACCATTCTGAAATCCAGGTGCAGGAGTGGAGTGAAAGTGGTATGTGGTATAGGATGGTTGAACAATACGAAAGGGGTAAATAAAATGCCAGTACATAACCATATGCAGATACACGAATTAAAAACAATTGAGCCATATTTTTCACAGGTTGAAAAAGGCGAAAAAACATTTGAACTTAGGTTTAACGACCGGGATTATCAAGTTGGGGATTACTTGCTTTTAAAGCGATACAACAAGGAAAACAACACCTATAATGGCGTTACATTACTTGTGCGAATTAAGCATATTTTACGCGTGTTTGAAGGGCTTAAAGAAGGATGGGTATGCCTATCAATTTCAAAGCCATTAGATTAATTAACCCCATTACCAAATTAAAACATTATGAGCGACAAGGAATATGCTGAATGGGAATTATTAAATGAAATTCATACCCTATTGGCAAAATCAGATATAACAGCCAATAAATACCAAGAGTTATCTATTAAAATAATTCACCTTAAGCAGTTAATAACAGGACAAAAGTTAGAATTAAATAACGGTTTTATTGATGAGTTCCAGGCCTAAAAACCGGGGCTTACCTTACACCCCTTTATCAACCTTTGCCGATGTAGCAACTACAGAAGCATCGTTAACAGGATTGGGGATACTGCCACCAGTAACTGCCTTGTCCTTTGCACTGGTTAAGCCAGCAGCCACAAACAGCACTGATATAGCCGTTGCAATGGTAGGGGTAATAAATTTAGGAAACAGCAACGGTAATACTTGTGGCAATACTGCCAACACACCGAATAAACTTGTTTTCCAAGAGCCTGTAAAATTCATACGCTTTTTTATTCCAAATATAGAAAATTAATTGTATATTAGTAGTTCATTAAAATAACCACAAAAGATGAAAATAAAATTCAGAAATATCCGATTGTCAGCGGATAACAAAGTAAAATTGCAGGTAATAAATGACATTATTGACGAGTACCAAAGTCAAGGCTATGTTTTAACACTTCGCCAATTATACTATCAGCTTGTTTCCCGCGACATTATACCTAACGCTTTACCGGAATACGCTAAGGTTTCAAAGTTGCTTAAAGAGGGTAGGATGGCCGGTATTGTTGATTGGGATGCAATTGAAGATAGACTGCGCCAACCTTATACGCCATCAGCATGGGAAACGGCAAAAGATATTCTTATTAGTACGATTGACCAATTTCAAGTTCCTCGTTTGAAAGGCCAAAATAACTACTTAGAGGTTTGGGTTGAAAAAGATGCATTAAGCGGGGTGTTAAAAAGGGTTACATCAAAATACCATGTACCCATATTAGTTAATAGGGGATATAGTTCCGCATCAGCTATGTATGATAGCTATAACCGTTTCAAGACCGCAGTTGAAAACAATCAGCGCGTAACAATTCTGTATTTAGGCGATTACGACCCTAGCGGCATTGATATGATACGTGATATACGCGACCGCATAACTGAATTTATGGCTGGCAGCGAAGACTTTGAATATATGTTTGATGATTGGGGGCATTATTCGTTTGATGACGTAAATGAACTCATTAACCAATATTTTGCCATTAAACCAATAGCCCTAACAATCGAACAAATCAGGGAATATAATCCGCCGCCAAATCCAGCTAAAATAAGCGACCCAAGAAGCGGTAAATTTATTGCAGAGCTTGGTAAAACCTCATGGGAAGTTGACGCATTAAAACCGGAAGTATTACACGCCTTATTGGAAGATGAAATTTTAAATTTTATTGACGTTGATTTGTATAATGAACGTGTCGAACTTGAGGAAAATGAGAAAAATATTCTTATTGGATTCAAGGACACACTTACCGATTAGGTCTGTGGTTATTCCTTTTCGGTTCAACGCGGTCTGTCCTCAAACAGCCGCGTTGTTTATTTTAGCAAAGTCCGTTTCTGTACCGGTGAAAACATCCCCGTCCATATCAGTACCATTCCAATTATAAGTATTCTGCCAAAACAAAGGCGGCTTTCCAGTATCAAACCTAACAGGACAAGTTTTTTGCAGCGATGACAACCACATAGGATTATCAGGAAATTTTGCACCGTGAAAATATTCTTTTGGGTAATTATTGTAGGTATATATTAAACAATCCCGGCCTGTTACCCGTTTTACTTCGTTTAAAAAGTCATGTAGCCGCGATAAGGCCAGTTTCCAATTATCAGCAACCCATTTGTTTTGCGCGGCGGTATCAGCTTCATTATGGCCTACTAAATCCTCCACATCGACACATGGCATCATACACCCCGGCGAGTTGAAATTAACGCCTAATGATAGGTAATTTTTAGCCTGGATTAAACCGTCAACACGGGGCTGAAAGAAATGATAAACTCCGCGTGCTAATCCATGAATTAATTTCGCTTCCTGCCATGCATCGTTAAACGTTGCATCTTTATACGCATCGGCTTGCGTTCCCTTAAACCAAATAAAGCGTATACCTTTAGGGATTAATGAGGCTAATGGTATTTTGCTATTGAGGTGACTCCGGTCAACGCCTTTAATATAATTCATACGGTGCATTTAAAGCCACTAAGATAGCAAGAATTGAGATAACAACCGCAATAGCCGTGTAAATTCGGGTGCGGAGTTTGTATGAGGCGATGCTATGCATTAGTCCACCCGTTTGGTAAACACCATTGCGGTCATGACAGCAATTGAGAAAAGCATTAAACAGATGAAGTAGATCATACCGCAATTTACAAAACTATTGGGAAATAAAAAAGCCCCTGTTGTTGAGAGGATAAAAAGTTATATTTCGGCGTAAAGTTGAATATTATTTAAATCGCCACCTGTCATATATTGACTATACTTATCTTCCCATTCCTCATAATTGTCGTCGTTATACCCATCTAAGTCGGAGTTAAACTCATCTTTCATTTCGAAAGGTATCACATACCAGTGGCCGCTTTCGTCTTGTGTTACATATACTTTTTTCATATCTCTTTTTATTTGCTTGTTAAATGGGGGTTAACAACTGTGTATTGCGTTTTTACATGGCCCTTGCCGCCGCAATTCATACATGTTAAAAACCCATAGCCATATACAGTCTTTTTGCCTGTTCCGCCGCAACATGGACATTCGGCGCTTTCATATAGTATTGTTAGCATCTTTTCTTTGTTTAAGTGGTGGGGGTTAAAATGATTTTGTGTAACTCGTCTTTGGCAGATTGTAATTTGCGCATTACCACGTCAATTGAATTTTCATTATCAAAAACCATTATCATATCCGGAAATGTTTCATCGGTTGTTTGTCCTTTTAATAAATCACCACCTGAACCAATTTCGCGAGGCGGTTGATTTTTGAAAACTACGGCTACGTGTCCCGCTTTGTTTGCGCCCCATGTGACAGCTATATCACCCTTGCCAAACTCTAAAAGTGTTGGTATAATAACTTTTCCGTATTTAATGTTGCTTAATATCATTCTCTCTTTCTTTTCCCCAAAGGTATATTAATTGGGGGATAGTTGCAAATAAAAAGTTTGATATATCGAAAATAATTGTAACTTTGCTTTATGGAAAATGATAAACAAGCAAAATCTTTAGAAGAAATAAAGCAATTGATACAGGATATACCGCATTATATAATTGTGGCAAATGAAACCGACATACCATCTAAACTAAAGGAATGGCGTGTATATCGAGACTTGTCGTTGCGGGATGTGCAAATGGTCACAAATATATCCAACGCTTATTTAAGCCAATTGGAAAACGGAAAAACAAACAATCCTTCATTCCGCGATATTTGTAAATTATGCCGGGCTTATAATGTTAGATTGATAATTGATTAACTCATGACAATAACGACAAAATTTTCGATAGGGGATGAGGTTGAAATAGATTTTTCAGGCACCCAATTCGAGGGTAATGACTTCATACCTAAAGTGGGTAAAATTGCGTACGTTCTAAACGATGCCATTAAAGATACTTGTTATTTAGTTAATGGATTTTGGTTTAATGACTGTAATTTAACTCACGCCACCAAATCAGACCTTTTAAAATCATTAGAATGAAGACAGAAATAAAGAGCGCGGAAGCTATTGTAGACACATATAAAGGCAGTAGCGAATATCCGCAACTAATAACACGCCACGAAGCGGAATTAGCTTGCGAAGCCTATCATGAGCAGTTTGAGCGGTGGAATAAGGTTGAAGACAAGGAGGCAAGCACAGAACCCTATTATCAATTGGCTGATAGGGACGATGTTTACTTGGATATTTACTATTATATTCCAAAAGGAATAGACGGCAACTCAATGGCTTATTTTAGAAGCGTAAACGATAATTCAACATTAGATTTATCAGAAGTAAGCCACTATAGAGAATTTAACACAGACGCGCCCGATTGGGCCGAACTTCCAATCCCACCACAAAAATGATAACACAACAACAAGCAGAAAACATGGTATATGAGCAATTAAGCCTTGACTATACCGAAGCCTAAATAAAACAAATGCCATATAAAGTAAAAGTGTCGGGCAACGAAGTTAAAGTAATTGGCGACAAGTGGTGTGATATTTATACGGTTGAAATGGTTGCGAAATTATTTTTAATAGGACATTAACTTTTTTAAAATGATAACACTTGAAATATTAGCGGCGTACTATCCGCACAAACTTAAAGGCATCTTTACAGACTTGCCCGGAGAAATGCCATTTGAAGTTGTCGGAATAACAATCGAGAACGAAGAAGAACTCGAATTAATTAATGTTAGAGGATGTCCCGGTAGATATGGTGGTCATGCTTCTGACATTAGTAATTTTAAACCCATTTTGCAACCATTAAGTGAGTTGAAAGACGACAAAGAAACAGCCATTAAAATTTATGCCATATCTTGCCGTGAACACCATCAAGCGTATTTAGATATTGTCAAAGACGGTGGAGATTTTGACACATTACCCCGGTACATATTTGACGAACTGTGCCGTCGCCACTACAACGTCTTCAATTTAAAAGAAAACGAATATATAAGGAAGGGATGAAAGAGCAACTACAAAATTGGATTGACGCTTTAAAAGAAGTGCCTATAATAGAAACAAAAGTTCTAATATCTGATGGGGTTATTATAAAAACTGGCCACTTTATAAATGGCAAGTGGAAAGTTAGTGGATATAAAATTACTGTCACGCACTGGATGTTACTGCCAGAATTACCAATATGACTGTACAGCAAATTATAAACCAATTACAGGAAATTAAAGACAAATCAATGAATGTTGTATTTACAACACCTATTGGTTTTATTGATGTGGATGCCATTAATTATTGCGATTGGGCAAATGTTACTGTTTTATCTACAGAGGAAAAGCCAATAATTGATACCAACCCGCAAAAATGTTGCGGACGTTGCTTTGGTGATGATATTTGTGTTTTTGATTTAAACGATGACGGCAATGAAAAACAACTCGATTACACTGATTTATTCCCCGGCGAATAATAATTTGAAAAAGATATGAAAAATTTTAAATGGTTTAATGTGGTAGGCTTTATGATATCTACACCATTGGTTATTTTGGGAGTCATAACAAATCACTGGTTATCGGCTATTGTAAATTAATTGGCGCTATTCATGAACCTTGTTTCAGTTTACATTAACGCAAATGCCCCCAAAAAAACCAACAAGCCCAAAGCATAACACCGCTACAAATGATACGCTCAACGATGTTCCATTGGTCTAAAACACCTAAATCGTATAAAAGGTAGTGAGAACCAGCAAGTGTATAAACAAAGCAAATAGCACTGAACAAACGAATAGTTAACACCCTCATACGCCCGTCAACGGATTTAAAAAATTTCCACGCGGTATGCCCTGAAAGCAATGCAACGCTCCAATAGCAAAATTGGGAAAGTATCATTTCTATTAGTGGTGGGCGCATGGGAATAAAGATAGGGAAAATTTGTATATTTACATAACGGCAATTTAGCCAAAATTAAAAGCTTGACAGCAAATGAAAAAACTTATCTTGCACTTGTGTGCGGACTTAGGTAGTGATAGTATTTACTACCAACAATCATCAGAGTATGTTGTATTAAAAATTGGAAAGGACATAGGTGTTGAAAATTACAAACCTAATTTAATGCGTCCATGGTTACCGGTACATGGTGTTATAGCCAATCCTGTATGCACAGAATTTTCTACCTTAAAGGGATTTGAACATGTGGGGGATTTAGAAAAAGGCATGTTTTTAGTAAGACATTGCCAAAGGATAATTAAGGAATGCAATCCGAAATGGTGGGTTATTGAAAATCCGTTTAATGGCAGGTTAAAAGATATTTTAGGCAAGCCTGATTACGTTTACCAACCGTGGGAATTTGGTAGCCCTTGGACAAAGAAAACGGCACTATGGGGTAATTTAATAAGCCCGAAAAGATTTATAAAAAATGGGAAGAAGTGCCTAACAAGTTGGATTTGTGGAAAAGGAAAAATAGGAAAATACCATCTTTAGCTTACCTGCATAAATCAGCAGTAAATATTATTACTGAAATGGAATGGGCAAAGGACTATATAAAGTGCGATACGGATATACGTAGCATGTGTTCAAACGGTTTCGCAAGAGAATTTTATACAGCAAATCAATAATATTAGTTCGTAGTTCCGTCAAGCTCTGCGGACTACTTAGCCCTGTCGCCTAACAGCATAGGGCTTTTTCACTTCCCCTTCATGCTCTTAACCAAGGTAGTCAACTCCGTTAACGCTTGCGTCCCTGTTATAGCCGTTCTGTTCATTTCCTCAAACTGCTTTTGGATGACTTGGTTTTGCTGCTCCCGTTCACGGCGATGCAGGTCGTCCAATTTTTCCTGTGTTTCCTTATTTGATTTTACAACGTCTTTAAACAACTTAAACCCGGCTACAAACCCGGCTATTAATATGCCAATGATGCCAAGTTTTTCGTAGTCTACCATTTATTTCTTAATCGCAGCCATAACATTATCAAACTTCGTGTCAAAATGCTTACGGTCTTCCTCACGGTATTTAAACAAGATAACAATATCATTCTTCACATCGGTTAAAACGCTGTCTACAGTGGCTTTAACGCAAGCAATGGCAACCTTTTCAATAAACTCTTCTGTCTCAATTTTCTTGGCGTTAATAGCGGCCAGTCTTGCGCTCTCCTTATCTTTAAAGTATTTACCCATATAAGCAAGCGTAGCCCAAAGAAAACCACCAACTGCAATCAACACTTCAAGTATTTTATTAAAATCAAATTCGGGATTAGGTGTAGGTTGTACCATTGTTATATTTTTATATGTGTTCATATTTTTTAAGGTTACGTAAAACGCCGATAGTGATGACCGAAACAGATATATAGAGTATTAGCAATAAATATACCGCGTTTGTAATTACCCCTTGAAAACTAAGAGCATAAATTATCGAATTAACCGCAATTGTTAGCATCCCGATAATGCAAAAACTACGCTGATATTCGTCTTTAAACTCTTTGTGAATATCTATAGAATAATAAATTAATCCGATTGATTGCCCTATATAAAATACAGTTTTAGCATTGGGTGAGTACCAACAAAAAAAACCATATCCTACCATATAAGTAGTGTACATTGCCATTATAAACAAGAACACTACTACATTCATCCGGAGTTTAAAAAAGTTAATCAAGGCGTTTTAGTTGGAAAGTCATCAACGCATTTAGTTCCGTTCCATGTTTGTCCCGGTGGGCACGGGTGTATATCCAGCGTCTTTACCACCGTTACTATTTCGCCAGCATGCTTATGAAACAAGCCAGATATAGCCCCTTCACCAAGTTCGATAAGTTTTGGTAGGTTAGCTATAACAATACCCTCTAAAAGCTCTAATAGAGGGTTTAATTTTTCTTTGTCAGTTGCCATTGTTTCCAATTTATTTTTTATATCATTAATTACGTTTTCAAATTCACCATTATCATGCAGGTAGTGCAAAATAGGAAATATCCTATTGGTTTGATGCGTTATTTCGTCTTTTGAAAGCATGGTTAATATAGCCTAAACCACTTCGCCGTTGTCGCTTCGTATTCATAACACATACAAGCCCCTGTAGCCGCCGATGTTGGCAAGCTACCTAAAATAGTACCAGTAAGTGTTAATAATGTCACACCGCCGTTAAAAAACATCAACAGGTTATCCCTATCGTTTGGTGATGCAGGGAATGTAACCGTTAATGAAGCTATAAGCGAACCAACGCCTATTACTACTTTTCCTACGCCTGTGTTAATGGTTGCACTGCCCGATATATTTTGTTGCCCTTCCGGTCTTAGTATCATGATATTTTAATTAAGTTTAAGCCAATTAGTTCCATCTGATTCCAACATATACACCGATGAATTTACCAGCGCAGTCAAAGTGTTATTTGCCGCATCCTTAACAGTCGCTCCGGTAAAAGACCAACTAAACGTTCCCGATGTATTTTGATTCCAAATGCGTATTATGCGTCCGGTATATGTTGATGCAGTTGGTATTGATACTGTTCTATTTGCTGTAACTACCGGTAGTTTAACTAATTGATTTGCGGATGTGACTGTATAATTAGCATCGGTGGCGGTATTAACTACATCTGCGCTAATTTTTAACGCCATTTGAGATGCAAGATTAGCTTTACTAACTATAGATGTTGCTGTATCTGATGCTAATGTTATTGAACCTGTACCATTTGTTACGGTAGTGCCATATCCAGCACTTAAAGTGGCTTTTGTAAGTGTATTGCCTGTTGTATTTCCTATTAGTAGCTGTCCATTTGTGTAGGTGCTTTGGCCCGTACCACCATTAGCCACCGGAAGTGCCCCTGTAACCTTAGTTGTTAAGTCTACGGCGTTTGCTGCTATCATGGCTGTTGTAATCTTACTTGCACCAATAGCAGCTACCAAGGATGAATTAAATGTAATATCTCCGGTAATATTACTATAGTCAAGTAACCTCTGCCAGCTTCCAAAGGCAGACGAAAAATAAAGCCTATACCAAATTCCACCATTCGTGCTATAAGGATATGCGAATTGAATATGATTATTCGTTGCTGCTATACCGGAGAACTGTATATTTTGCACATAGTAAAGATTTGCGGTAGCCCCAAACCCATTAGTTGCATTGTCTCTTAGTAATGTCGGGCCATATCCAGGCAGATTATTTGTCGCGTCATTCCAGTCAAGTGTACCCGATGTTGAGTTAACAATAAATATAGCCCGGGCATCTCCTTTAGCCAGTGCCCGATATGTTACAGGCCCATTACTTCCATCAGGGGCAGCAAGTATAGTATTTGCTGCCTGCGTAGTTGACGGGTCGGCTATTTGCGTGCCAGCCAGAACCGGATTACTTACATTCCCTGTCGTTTGGTTTCCAGTAAGCTGATAGGTCGTTGTACCTTTAGCCACATGGTAGATACCGTATTGCTGTAAACCATTGCTCGCGCTTAGGTTATTGTCGGACAGAACGAGGGTTGTTACGCTATCCGCTAATAAACCTGTTCTTATTTTGACAGCGCTTCCTGTGTTCAATCCGTTGTTCGTAAACGAGTTATTGGTAGCGGTTAACTTTGCCGCATTGCCTACTAATAGGCCGGTATTTTGATTGCCCGTAGATGAACTATTATTAACTGTTACATCAGTAAATGCATTCAAAAATCCCGATGAGTATTTAGATAGGTTAATACCATTTTTGCCGCCATTGACATTTACGTTATTTAGCTTTACGGTTAATCCTGCTACTTGTGGCGGCATATATAACCCGGCTCCGGTGATATTGATGTTATTAAAAATACCGTTTGAGTTATATAGGTCTATTTCGGCAGGTACACCAGTGTACGACGTATTTATGGTTAAGCCATTAACAGCTATCTTTTGAATGTTACCAGTAATATAAACACCATTTACACCTGACGCTGGCGGACGGTCATCAATGGTTACGTTTGATATGGCTAATGAATTAAGCGGGTACGTACTACGAATCCCCGTTGTCGCCGTATTTGCGACTGTGGTATCTGCTATAAAATGAGTGTTTGAAATAGTCACGTTGCAGGTAGTAGCACCAACAGCCTCATTGTTTGTCTGGTAGCCACTTAGGTTATTGTAATGGATGATAGAATTATCCATCGTGAAATTAGCAGCGGCGTTATCCACACCGCCAATGGCTGTTACGCCACTAATAACCATATCATGCACAATCCCGTGCGCATCCAATGCGCTAAATGTAGACGTGTTACTATTGGTAAACGTGCCGCCTGTAATGTAAACTTGTCCTGGAAAGGCTCCACCTAAAGAACCTGAACCCCCGAATACTGTTTGATATTCAAGTCCACCTCCAGCGGCAACCGCGTGGGCTGCACCTCTTATATCGCAATCTTTCAAGTAGACAACCGATAAATCAGAGGCGTCAAGTCCGTAGCTTTCTCCAGATAGATACTTATAGCTGTTATATGCTCTGTAAGAGCCTTTCATAAATGAACTCCCGGCAATTACGGCAGCGGCAGCGAAGTTATCAACCTCACCGTTGATGTCGATATTTGCGTACAGACTCGAAATACCTGTCGCAACTACGGTTGGATTCCCGATAATGGTTACACCTGCGCCTAATTTAAAATAAGGCTGATAGTCATTCACCCACACGTATGCAGATGTGATATTATACCAAAACGGTTCATAAACATAAAGTATACCTGTGCTGCTGTCGTAGCTATCAACCGTAACACGCTGACCCTTAAAATAATCTGTTCGGTAAGCATTTGGGTTAGCTTCGTTTGCATAAATAAGTAATGTCTGACCAGGCTTAATATTCAGACCTGTATTAAGCGTAACGGTTTTGGTATTGGCCGTAAACGCAACACCGTTTTGCAGTAACGCTTTTGTGCCTGTAACTTGAAGTAATACGTTTGCTGACGGTGGGAAATTGCCGGACGTTATTGCTTTTGCATCAATAATTCCGTATCCACCTATTTCTGGAATACCCGTTATATCAACAGTCCCAGTTGGCGTGAATATATAATGCTTTCCGCTTTTTAGCCAAATGCCTTTACCTGTCGATTTGGCATATGCAATAGTGGCTAAAATAGCGGCTGTGTTGTCAGTTGTTCCGTCAATTACGCAGGTCGGGCAATTTTCTTCAATGGTTGTGTATTGGACGTATTGAGGGCGTAAAAATGTGTTTCCCCATCCTGTAGTATCGCCTTGTAAGGCAGCTTTTCCGCTACTGTTAACATCAAGAGTTACTGTCGCGCCGGTCTGCCGATTCTTAAAAGCGAGTATGTGTAACCCCTGATTATAAACATCTACAAATGGGTCTGTACCTACGCCACCCGATGGCTGTAGGTGAAGTACAGAGCCATTGTTTAGCGTCAACCCATTGCCACCCGCAAACACATCAACAGCATTGAACGCCGCGTATGGCGATGATATTTGGTCAATTGTCCATGTACCATAGGCATGTCGGCTTGTACTAAGAAGTTGAGTAATAAAATTCACGCTGTCAGCCCTACGCAACCACCTTACATCGCCACGGGGGTATAAATTTGCTATGGTTTGGATTAGCGCGGTAGTATCCAACAAATCCAAAGGTTGGTAATAGTATATCCCGACTTTAGGCACCCACCTATGTGTAACGCTGTTTGTATTTGATGACGCAGCCGGGGCTATAACCGTATTTGCCGGGGCACTTGTTGTTTGCCCCATTGCGAGTAGGGGGATGGATAGGGTGAGGGCGAGGATTAGTTTCTTCATATTATGTGTAAATATAGTTTGTCAAACGCTTTGAAACAAAAAGTAAATTCTTTAGCTTTGTAAAGAGAAAGTTAAAAATTATGGCTATATCAAAAGAGGAACTACAATTCAGGTCTCAATTTTGGGGACAGAAAATATTACATTATGATAAAGAAGATAGTTACATTATAGATGAGTATAATATACTTTGCTCGCCAATGTATGTTGCGACTAAAAAAATTTCATGGATTACGATTGATGAAGTTAAAATAATAGCGCGACAGCTTGATTTGATTTTTGATAAGCCGGGATATTTAACTATGGATAGTTTTAAGGACGCGATTACTACACTTGAATATAGGTGTTTTTTTAGCTTTGCAGATTTATTGCCCGTATATCAGATATTGCAAGCATGGGGTTATTTATTGCCATTCAGATATTTTGACAAAAACAACCAACTCATTACTTTACAACCCAACGAAATAGTTAAAAAAGGTTGGGCTAAAACACATCATCCAATAGACAAAGACTTAGCATTTTAATTATGATACAAACATTCCAACAATACGCCGCCGAGCGCAAAATCAAGACACAGGCAATTAGCCAAATGAAAAAACTAACAATTGTGGAGTTGCCTACCTTTGTTGAGTACAAAGGTGAACGTCTTGAAGTAGGCAAAAGAAAAATCATTGTGACTGATAATCAACAAGTTACAAAATAGTTTGTTCTTTTACTTGTGAAAGTGAAAGTTAATTTGCACCTTTGTTATGTCAATAACGACAAAGGAATTTTAAAAACTATCAAAAATGAGCACTCAATCATCAAACAGCAAAAGGGTTTACGAAATTGTAATTCATGAACCAACAGACGGCTTCCATCAATTCAAATTAAGCATTGATGAAATAATGTTTCCAAATGACAAAAACCCGTTTGAATATATCTACGCATTGCAGGAAATAACAGATACCATACTTGATTTACAACGCGGTAAATCAATGGTGTTTCGCCCTAACCGCGATAACGATACAGAACTCGGCATAATAGCAAGAGTTGAATAGACACCGTGTTTCGTGATAGTTCACGGACTGCCAGTATCAATCCTCTCGCCTAAGTCATAAGCGACTTGATACAACCCCATCGCTCACAAGGCATGGGGATAAGGCGGCACTAAGTAACCCGTAAAATCGGATGAACTAATTGAAAGGAGGTTTATATATTATGATTAAGCGTTAATGATTTTGAATATGATATAATAAAAAGCCCTGCTGACTGTATTAATTTACGGAGCGGGGCTTTTAGGTACCCGATGTTGGGTAATTAAAAACTATCAAAAATGATACAACACGAACAATCAACCCGAACAGGTGCCTCTTTAAAGTCAATTGAACTAAATAAAGATACGCGCGAAATTCACATAGTTATAAATGCCAAAGGCAGTAATTTTGTAGAGGAACCTAAAGGACACGGCTTCCCGCAATTTTACAATGGTGCGTGCTTAGTGGACGGAATAAAAGAGATTTTAGAACGTGGCCACCTTGCGACAAATCAACTTACCAATCCCGGCGACTATCGTGAATTTGTAAAAGAAAACCAACGGTTACGCCAGCTGCTTTGCGATGTAACAAATTTTGAACTTGGCGAACGTGTTACTGTTAACGGTTTAACTTATCAAAAAGCCATTAACGAAAATTCATTTTATAACGGCATTAAATCAGCAATTTAATCATGAAAACCCTCTTCACCATCAACAACATCGCCCCCTTAATCGCCATGCTATCAGCTGCTGCGTTCATAGTGTTGGCAGTAATTTACGGAATTAACCACCCTGAATTGTTTTAAGAGATGAAAAACGAAGAACTTCCAATAATGGGAAATAGATATTACCTTGACGGAGAAAAAACCATTACAGGTACATTTATTGGGAAACATCCCACCGCAAACTTTGGCGCTTATTTCGATAGTATAGAGCCATTAGATACAAAAAACTTTATCAGAGATGACGATTATGAAAATCTTATTGGCTTTAGTGAAGATACTAAATTTGAACTTGTAAATAATTAACCATGCGACCCCAACACACCCCCACAACGATCCCGGCGCAATACACCGCGTCCCAAATTCGTTCCGCAAAGTTGCAGGGTATGACAGTTGAAGATTTTGTGAAAGGATTGCAGGCGATAAAGGATAGTATTGAAAGGGGGAAGAAGAAATGAAAAATATATTTGTAACCATTACCGAGTTCTTAGAGAATGGCGGCAAGTTAGAGATTGGTAGACAATTATTTTCAGACAATGTATTTAATAAAGAAATAGAACCAGTAGGCACATACCTTTTTACCGATAGCGAAGATTATGTTGTTTATAACAAATCAAATAACGAACATAATGAAGACGGGTTCGATTATTTATACGTTCAAATTAACTGTACACCTATATATCAATAACCCCATGAAATCAGCAAAAAAAGGCAAAGCGTATCCAGATACTACAACGGTGTGGTGGATATACCAAAGGTGCTTATCATTACCGCCTTTCGCATTTAATATTGTTGATAAGGCATATACTATAATTAACCCCGTAGTGATGAAAACGGTATTTACTAAAATCAGATTTAACCAATTATTTTCATGAACACACAACCATCAAACTGGTCTTTCTATCTACCCGACTATCATTCCTCTAAAGGATGGGAAGTAGAAAAACTACAGGCGGAAATAACCGCGAGGGGAGAACTTAACAAAAGGCAGAACGATCGACTGCCATCATTACGCGGCACAATGGAGTTTCTTAAAGTTTGCGATAAGATACAATCCAATGTCGAAAAAATATACCTGCTTAACGAGCGTGTTTATGAGATTTGCAGGGAGGCGATAGGGGGATGAAAGTCATAATAGCTACGCCTTGTTGCCATTGTTGCAAGCACTATAAAGAACCAAAAGAAATAAATGGTAAAACATGTTACCATCCTAATGCGCCATATGGAAATGACAGTCCTTCCGGTTATATGATAAATTGCCACGGTATTGGCTTTGAATGGACTGATTGGAACTCGCTTTCAATTGAAATAGATGTTCCCGATGATGTGGCTAAATTGATTAATTCTCAAACAAGATACAGGGAGGTTAAATCATGAAATACCGCCATGACGAAGTTCTCGACTTATTGGATGAGATTAATTGCTATCAGGATATACAGCACATCTCCATTGCCATGCTTGAGCGCCCCGAACTATTCCCGGCTTGGTGCTATCAGAAATATAAAGGGATATTGTTAACTTATGCTGATTTGTTTATAAATTAATGGAGAGATGAAAACACCACGTGAATTAATACCAGAATTTGTTAAGTCGTCAATGTTGAGGCAACTTGAAGCTAATAAACACAAGGGCGATAACTGGCATGAAATGACTGATAAGCAAATATTATTTGAATTATATTACCATGTCGGTAAGTTACAAGCCGCGTTAATGGCAAAAGATATCCTGTTAATAAATGAGTACTGCGGTGATATTGCCAACATTGTTGGTTTTACTTTGGATATTAAATCATGACCCCAACCGCCTGCAAAATAGCCCATGAAAAATGGGTGAGGAAGATAAGTGAAAATGATGTTAATTACGCATCATATAAGGCTTGGATATGCCTTAAATTTGATGCCAATATTATTAGGCAGGTTCAATTTGAAAGAAGACAATTTAAACGATTACAATTGATATGAAAAAGAAAAGAAAACACGCTGTAAAATGGGTGTTATTTAATTTTGAATGTGGACACTGCGATACGGGAGTGGTGCAAATTCACAGGGTAATTAACAGGAATAGTGATGTTACATCAACTATTTCCGGATGCCTTGACTGCGGTTATGAATACGGAATTAGGCAAGCACAGGATTTAAAACCGTATACACGTGATGATTTAACTTGGATGTAAAAACTTAAAGTAAAGAAATGAAATCAATAAACATAACCTACGCCATCCTCGCAATAATTTGCATAGTGGTGTTATTGCTATGTTCCTGCATCAAAAAGGAACTCCCATCCCACCACTTCAACAAAGGTGATTTAGTCCGGCTGGATGGCATCAATCCGCGTAAATCATTCCAACCTTACAATTGCTGTATATGCCCTTGCAAAATTGATTCGGTATACGTCTTATCAGACGCGCCGTATAACTACTTTTATAACCTACATGATACGCAGGATAGCACGCTTGTGCACGTTATTGATTATCAGGTTAGGAGGTGGTGAGTTTAAAATCGAATATATCCGTCAGATGAAACACCCCAATCGAACGTAACAGTATTAACCAATCCCGCTGAATAGTTCACTACAGGCAGCGTACCAGGATAAACATAATCACTGCCCGATGAAAGCAAAGCAACCACAGGGCGTGGGAAAAAGTTACCAAGCAAAGCGGCGTACGTGTGAACGCCATCGGCCAAATCAGTCTGCCAATTAATAGTTAGCCCTGTTTGTGCGGTAAATGACTTCTGTACCACATTAGAACCAATGCTCTCAATCCAGTATGATAAATCAGCCCATAAACCGGGGCCTACTTTGAAATCCTTTTTATCGGTAGACAAAGCCGCCTCACCGTCGGCAATCATAGGGTTTACATACGCCCAATTTGCTTCGGTGTCACGCCTTAATAATACAACTCCGTTTACTGCTATCATTAGTTTGCCTGCATTATTATAAGTGGTGTGCTTTGTGTTGCGTGTCCGCAATCAATCGTATCAAACCGCAATACCGCGTACGAACCGGGCGCTAATACCGACGCCAATATAGTTCCGAATTGGTCTATGATATCAACCGATGAACCCGGCGGCGTTGGTGGTATATCGTAAAATATCGGCACAATTTCACCGTCACCAAGCATTGAGTTAGTAAATGTACTCATTGCCGCGTTTGGTGTTTCCATATCCACGCCGGTTATCAATACAGTCCCGGTATATTGCACCTGATTATTATCCCGGAATATAAAAGGCATTTTAACCGACTGCATGAGCGCAATTTGAAATTGGCCTATATTGGCAATATCAATAAAGTTGGTTATCCCTTTCAGCGAAACGGTGTAACCGTACTTACCGCGATAATCGTATGTCTTGCCTTTTAAGCCGTCTTTTGTGGTTGTCTCCGTAGTTTCAGAAGTGAAAGATAGCGTTACGTCAGTAGCGTGGGCGGCAAGTTGATTATAGCCGTTTATGACATAATACAAAAAAAAATCCTGCCCTTTTAGTAAGCTGCTCATTGTGTGCTAAAGATATAAAAAATAAATTTTATAATTACTACCCGTTTTCGCGGGAATTGCGCTGGTACTTCGCCACATAATTATAAAGCACCTGCGCGTCACTATCATCAAAGGCAACAATAACCACATGCACTTCGCTATTCCGTAAATCAGCCGATACGCTGAAAGGGTAAAACAGGTCACTATATCCATCAACCTGATAAACCGCATAGAATGGCACATTATCCGCCTTTAGGTCTCCCTCAAATATGGGTTGTGGCTGTTGATACGTCCGCGCCCATGAATTTATCACAGTCATCGGTAAACGGCCCTTTAGAGCGGTAGTTTGCAGCTTAAACCGCAATGAATTAAACGTTGTAGCCGTGTCATAAGTCAACCCAAACATGAATTGTCCTGCAAGTCGCTTATTTGGCGGATAGGTAAATAGCGTTAAGTCAAGTGATTTTGTTTCTGCCTTACTATAGTTGGTAACATTAGTTACAGTATGCGTTTCCCCTATCTGTACGTTTGTAGCAGCGCCAGCCTCTGACAATGTTATATTAAGTTGGTCTAATAAATAAAAACCGGAATCAGATGCAGGTACATCTAAAAAGAAACTACTGTTATACGATGGATGCGGAGGTGTTGTAACGTACTTTGATGTATCGTACATTTGTGCCTTTACACTATAAAAACGTACCGATACCGTACCAATACCACTTTCTGGAAAAATAGGCGAAGTAATGCTGTAAGATTGCCATGCAATGTAATCAGTGGTTGGCGCGGGTTTAATGCCTGTAGCGTCACCCTCACTGTAATAGGTATCTCCCAAATGCTCCCATATAATTTGAGATGGTTGATTTGGCGGATTATGACCGTTAGCTAAATAATCCTGATATGATATTGATTTGGTATCTGCAACCTTTAAAAAGTATGCGTTACCACTTGTGCTATCGATATACACAGCTGTAAATGATGGAACGTACCCTATCTTTTGGCCTAAGATTAGATTAGTATTTTCAGGAACTTTCCAAACGAATGATATATTTAGTACTTTATTCGATTGGTCAATATCAAAAAACGGGGAGTTATTTTCAAAGAAATTAGATGTGCCGTAAGTATAGTTTATCGGTTTAACTTTGATTTCCCAATCCCCATCATACGCCCCGCTGCCTAAGTAAGGTGTAACCGGGTCGTAATTACAAAATGCATCTACAGTTCCGACGATGTGATTGTAGTCACTTGGTAATGAACCCTGAACAGCGCCTATTTCAAAAGATGGATTTTCATATAACAATGCCAATATTGAAAAGTCAACCGAGGCTTTCATGATGCCGAATGACAAATCGTAATTGATAGTCTGCATCGGGTTAATTGGCTTCAATATCCTGTTAGCGCCAATAGTTAATAATGACGGCTGATTGTTCATAGTGCTGATAATAGCGGACATATCAGCATTGAATGTGTAGAATGCCGCGTTATAGTCAGCTAATTGTAACCCTTTGTTGATATAATACAGGTCATTCCAATTGCATAGCACAAATGAACCATTTACCTGTAATATCGTTAGCTTGACCGATTTTAGCAAATCACTAAGCGCCGTGTAAACATCCTGCGGATTGCCGCTACCATCATAATAATTATCTCCCCACGTTGACACCAAAGCCCAAAACTGCTCATTAAAAACATCATTGTCACGCAATGAACTAACTAAAGTTGTTTGCCCATAATCGTAATTCAGCCAGTCAAGGCATATCCTAACTAAATAACTCCATCCAAATAAGCCATACCGTTGCGTATAAACCTTATTCATATTACTATCATAGGTAAATACCGAAGGATCGCCAAAGTTAACGCCCTTTAGCGATGCAAGTCCGTCAGTAGCGGTAAATGACAGGGGATAATTAGGGTCAGCGTAATTATCGTTTATCTGGTCTGGTAATAGCCATCCCTGAAAATCTAATACTTCATCTTTAAATAGCTTCATGAACCATGTACGCTCGTCAGCCTTTGCAAATTCGGTATCTACATTGAATATCCCGGTATGCCAAATGTTTATATCTACCGTTGTGGCCAATATTGGTTCTGTTTTATCTTCGTTTGGGTTCGCTGTAGTTTTTTTAATCGGCGTGTCGGTGCCTTCAAGATATATCGGATATAATGCCGGGTCATATTGATGTTTTTGATCTAAAAAGTCCAGCCTGTAAGTTATGCCACCTAATATTGATTTAAACTGTAATCGGTATTTGCAACGGGTTAATGACGGGTCATAAGCAACGATAGTAAAAAACTGCTCTACAGTACAGGGGTTAGCATCCACGGCCTTAATTGAATAATCACCCGGTGCAAGTCCTGTGAATAGCCCTACTGTATTTGACGTAATCAGCGTTCCTAAATGGTCGTATAAAAAATAGGTTATTGGCGGATATGAAGACACGGCAAACATATTTGCAGTACCATCGTTAGCGCCGACTCCCGTTTCATCAGTCTTTTTAAATGACTTTATGAATATATCACAAGTTGGTGGCGTATAGCCGCAATAGTAAGAATTGCCCTCTGTTTCATAAGTTGCATAAGACGGATTAGTTTTTACCTTATAGGTATATTTTGTTGTACCCTCGCAAACGACACTTATTGTAGTCCCCTCCGGCGGTTGTGATGGCCCACCTACTGCTGTGCTTGTGGTAAAATCAATAAACGTTAAATCGGTGTCATCCCTGACAACGGTGTAAAGCGTTCCAGCGCCGGGGCCTACAGGTGGTTTATAAAATGTGTAGAGGGTTACGTATGCCATTATGAGGTTCTACCAATGCGTTTGTTAGTCCGTGAAGTTTGTCTAAACCACATTTCAGGGCCTATTTGGAATGGCTCAATTTGCACCTTTTGAGAACCACCGCCAGATATACCCGCAAAGTCCTGCAAGTGTTTAGGGGTTACAATGGCTTCGGGGCCAGCTTCACCAAACATACCAACATGCGCTTGTGTGAATATACCACCGGATGCATGTTGAGGTACAATGGCAGACAGGCCGCTCAATGAGCCGAATAATGAACTGAATGAACCTGCACCGCCTAATGCAGCGCCGAACCCTGTTGCTTTCAATAGAACGGCTAATATAGCCGCTGCCGCCGCCGCTGCGATTAGTTTCTCAATAAGTTGTAATAAGAATTGCCCCATAGCCTGTACAAATGATGCCGTACCGCTTAAAGCCTCTTGAAATGCACTCATTAGGCCCTGTCCGAAAACACGGGCAACCTCTAAGCCGGCTTTAGCTTGACGTTTCATTTCTTCGGTGTATTCTTTCTCATTGGCACGGCTTGAAATCTTTAAATCGGTATATTCTTTGAATAGCTTAACCTGTTTTTGCATATTGGCAAGGTCATCAGTGTTGCCAATAGGGGTTTGCTCTGTCTTTACATTCCTAATACTATCCTTATTAGTCGTATTACCAAATCCTAATCCATCCTGAATAGTTTGCATATCCAGCTTGAATTTTTCGATAGCGCCTTGAGCGGCCTTGACTTTGCGAACTAACGGGCTATCAAAATCATCCGGTTTTGTTTTACCTGCTATGATTGAGTTTTCGAGGGCTGTTTCAGCGTCTTTCAATTCTTTTTGCAGTAAAGCCAACCCCTCTAATGGCTCTTTTATTTTTTTCTCTTTCTCATCCTTTAACCCTTGATTTTTCAATAATGTGCCGATTCCGTACTGCTCTAATAAGCCCTGAATAGCGGCCGCGTTATCTTTAATCTTGTTGGTAATTTCTTTTTTATAATCGTCTAATGACTGTGTTTCGCCCGTTTTTTCATCAGTTATATAACCATAATTTTGTGCCATGTGACGTGATGGCCCACTTAAATCAGGGGTTCTAAATCCGGGTGTGTTTGGCGTTGGTGTTCCGGTTGTAACGCCTGGTATCTGATTTTTCTTTGCCGCCTCATCGGCTGCTGACTTTTGTTCAGCGTATCTTCTTTTTTGCCGCGCCCAATTTTCATCAGCTACCCTTTCTTCATTTTGTAACGCAGCCTGTAATTGTATAAGGGGTTTAATCTGTTCTGCCAACGCTTCCTGCCCTGCCTTTGCCGCCGCCGAAGCTATTATTGAATTAGTTAACCTATCGTACGCACCGGCTGCATCGCCTGCCAATATAGCCTCTTTAGACATGTTGCCGAAATATGCAGGATATTCTTTCTGCAATTCCCTAACAGCCTCTAATCGTTGCTTGCGTGATAATGCATCATTTTGGCTAGCCTGATATAGCGCCATTAAATGAGCAAGTTCATCCGATGCGGTTTTAACGTTTGACTCCAATGCTTTTTGAAAATCAGTTTGTGATTGCGTTGCAGCCTTTTGATTGTCTTTCCATTTTATGAACAACTCCACCGCCAATGACAGCCCCAATATAATACCCCCTGGTCCCCATAACGACGATGTTAACGCTCCCAGCGCGCCTTTAAAAGAACCCGTCTCATTAACTAAGCTATTGAAATGATGCCCCATAGCCAGCAACGAACGCTCAGCCGCTTGTCCTCCTACAGTAAAGGCTAATACACCATCTCTTGCAGCCGATATACCGGAACGCATTTGCATCATTTTTTGTGATGATGATAGGGCAGCGCCGCCGAGTTTATCCGTCTGCATTGCCGCGTCCGAAAGTGACTTTGAAACTTCGTTGCTTGCTGTCTGTGCGGTAGTGGCAACCTGTTTCATCGCCGCTTGAAATTGGCTTACATCAGCTCCGACTTGTACGTTTAATGGCATGTGTTAAAGGTATAAATTTTAAAGGAATAAAAAAAGCAACAAATACCTCGCGTACCCGTTGCTTTACCAGATTGATAAGAAAATGTGATTTGTATGGTGTAAAGGTAATAAAAAAACCGCAAAATCAAATTAATGATTGTTGCGGTTAAAAAGCGGTAGATATAGGATTCGAACCCTGCGCTTTCACGCCGCGCCTGTTTTCAAGACAGGATGCCCACCATAGGACGCTATCTACCAATTGCAGAAGTTGTGAGATTCGAACTCACGATACCCGAAAGTATTACAGATTAGCAGTCTGCTGCCGTACCACTTGGCTAAACTTCTAAGTACTCCCACCGGGATTCGAACCCGGACACTTGGATTTTAAGTCCAATACGACTACCGATTACGTCATGGGAGCAGTGTACCCCTAATCAGATTCGAACTGATACACCCGGTGCCTAAAACCGGTGCGACTGCCAATTACGCCATAGGGGCAATAAAAAAGCCTCTCGAAATTAATCTAAGAGGCTTTGAATGTTTTAAAATTATATTTTTTAACCCATATAAGTCCCCTTATCGTTTCGTAACGAACTCAATAATGAGAGACTTGATAGATTTTTGTTTTTCATAATTTTAACAAAACGGGTAACAAACATCAAGTGATATTTTTCAATCCAAACGAAGTAACACTTAATTACGACACCGTTTCACTGCAAATATACATTACTATATAATAATATACAAAATTATTTTCCTCTCGGTATCATCGCCGCCCGTTCCATAGCCAATTTCATTAAGTTTTCTTTCTCTTCTGGAGAAATCACTAAAGTTTCGGGGGGCGGGTCGGTAACTAATGGCAATAATTGAGCAGGTGTTTTTCGTTCTGTAGATGTATTGTTAACCAAGTATAACCACCATGCAATATACCGCGTATGCTCCCATTGATGGGCAGAACGTTTGATGTGACCTGTTATAATGCAGGAATATTCATACCATGTTAAGCAATAAAATTCATGTGCTGATAAACCGAGTTCGCCGGTTGCAAACTCTATGACGCTACGGAATGTGTCTTCTTTTTTTTTACGGGTTGTTCTACCTCTTTAACAGCTTGCGCCTCTAAAAATTCAGTTATGCCTGTAACCTTTTTGAAGTTTTCCCAAATTGGGGTAAAGTCATCCATGTTGCATATCGCTAATTCGGATGCAACTTGTTGGATAGTAATTGTGGGTTTTAAAATGAATTGTGAACACTCGTAACCACGGAAACCTGAAAATAGCAATGCAGCCATTCCGGATAGCAGGTTTTCGCCTGCCAAGTTAATTAACTCAACATGGGCGTTAATTGGGTCACATTGTAATATGTTACCCAATTCTATCAGCGCGTAATTATTGAAATGAAATATCCTGTCTTGTCCGGCGAATTTTATCGAAATAGCGTCAACCATAAATTAAGATACGGGTAAGAAGTCAAGTTTACCGTCACCATCGAATGTTACATCGAATGTGGCTTCGCTGTCGGTTGCTGCGGATAGTTTTGTTGAGGTAATGTAAGCATTACCTCCCATCCACAATCCGCCTGCTGCTGGATTTTGAAAAGTTACATAAAGCAATGTTTGCAATGCCTGTTTCTTCGCCAATGCCAAACCTGTTTCCTGTGTTGTCATTTGCTGCGAGGTTTGAACAGGCATAAGGCCGTTAACGGTTATTTTGAAACTGTTCTTTTGTGGAACATTTCGCTGCCATAGCACGCCGTTACTGTCAACATCACAATTAGTAGTAGCATCAGAAGTTGCGGTAGTTACCTCCGCTGTTAATGTCTTAGCGCAACCTATCGGCGTAGTGCCGTCATAAACCACGAAATTTCTACCCTGTATGTATGTTGTTGCCATTGCCTTTGATATTTTTTATAAATATAGTTATTTTTTGGTAAATGCAAATTATTTAATCTAACCCGTTCAGTCTATGGGTGTACCTCACAACCCGCCGCGCAATTGTTACAGTTTGTGTTTCAATCTCAATATCGTGGCTATCTGAAAAGTTAGTCTGATAAACAGTGAATGGCGGTATTGAAATGTCGGTATGTGATGCAGTCCAAAGGTCAATCCGGTTGCTAATCAATTCCTCAATATCATCAATTGTCGCACTGTTTACAAATCCGGTAGGTTGTTCGCTGATAATGTCCAATAGTATCGAGCAGGTCCACCCTCTGCCGCAATTTGTTTGCGATGACGGTGAGTTTGTTTGACTTGAAATGACAATACGTGTCGCCGGTATTGGTGTTACATTTTTAGGTACGCGCCTGTCATATATGGGCACACCAATATCAGCTAACAATGTTAGGTAGGCTTTTCGGATGTATTTTGAGGGGTTTTGCATGCTATCTCCTTACCGATGTTGTTGGTTTATCCACCGTAGTTACTACTATTTCTCTTGGCATATTCAATGTTTAATTAATAAAACTCACTATCGGCCGCACTCGGCGTAGGTGCATTGGTATATTGAAATTGCAACTGTGTAAATGCCTTAGCCAACATCGGCTCTAACTTTTGGATATTCTTAACATAAGCCGGGTATAAAAAAGGTTGCGGCTTTAACCCGTTTTTCAGAATGCTACGCGCAATTGCATACGCCGTTGATTCATCTAAATCCCTTTTATTACCGCGCCCTATCCGTGTACGTGTGCTAACCTGGTACGCGCCAATAGGATTAATTCCATGTCGTTTTACCCACCCTGTCAATGCCAACACGAACGCCGCAAAATCGCCACCACTTGCGCCTTTAAACTCACTTGCAACATCAGCCATTTCTGCCGGTACCTCAACCTTTCCGCCTGTCCCAAACTCCTGAAACGGGCTTTCCGGGGCGTTCGCGTTAATTGTTGCAATTGCGCTGGTATCAGTAACAACCATATCCTTTGCAATCATTTGTCGGATATTACCCAAGTCTGCCGGGGCGTTAATCTTTGCATCAACAACAATCATATCTGCCACCGCGCCAACAATCGCATTGGCATACCTCGCACCGTCAACGCTTATACGTTTAAGGTCGCTGATTAGTTCGGGTATGCCTGTTATGGTGACGCTCATTTTATGATGACCTCGCTCGTTACTTCAACCGTTAATTCATTATCTCCGCTTTGAATAAACCGCATGCCGTGAAACTTTTGCTCAATATTTAAATTGGTTAACACAAACCGTTCACCATTTTCGTTTATAAATACAGCTGTTTTATCGGCTACATTTTTCGCCTGTTCGTCTGTCATGCCCTTTTAACCCCCAATACAAATACAAAATTCCTATCCTTATAAACCTTATCATCCAAATTCTGAAACGTCACCTTTGCACCCGGCCAGTACGGTAATATTGAATGAACAGTATAAATATCGCCGGGTGTATTCAAGTCCTCAAATATCATATCCTTTGTAGGTGTGAAAAATGAACGAAAACGGATTGTTAAAATCTTGCTTTCATTCAACACCGATGCATATGCTTCCAAACTCGCTTGCTGATATTGGCGTATAGGCTCTAATCCGCCCCATGTTACATCGCCACCGGTATCATTAACCACTACAGGCGATTCGGTAGATGTAGCGCCGCCGTATTGGTCTGTAGTGCTATTGAGTTTCGCAAAGCGGATGCGATGGTTGAATTTGGCGGGATTCATTTAAAACAAAAGTTTTATTAATTGTTTGATATGCGAAAGCGTTACGTTTTTTATAGCGTAACATCCGGATGATGTTGCTGTGTGAAAATTAAAATCTAACCTACTACCCCCATAATCCGTTATAATACATGTATAGTTATATACACCAGTAAATGATTTTTTATACGAACGGAATGTATTATTCGATACAGTACTTTCAAATCCTTCGTTAATTACGCTGTTTAATACTCTAAAGCTTTCCATAGTTATAATATCGTCGCAAATCTCCTATAATTTGTCAATAACAAACCAACACTACTCAATAATTCCTCTTTTGTAGCTTCCCTATTTTCGTACGCGCTGGCTATAATTTCTTTTGCAGCGGTAATTAGATCGTTTGGAATGTCGCCAACGGTAGTATACCCAACATCGAGAGTTAACACATAATTTTGCGTACAACCTGATAAATTATATACATCAGGTGCAAAGAATTGATTATTATAATCAGTATACCAATAACCATTGCCCCAAAATAATTCCGTACGCAGCGACATCCATTTATATTTAACCGTGTAAATATTTGTATCGGCGCTATCATGGTTAATGACTGAATATCCGTTTAATGGATATTGATACGCTTCGTAAAAAACCCTTGAAGTGTAAACCAATTCATCACGCTGATATAGCCGGTAATTAGTAGCCTGTTCAACCATTGCAATAGCCGCCGATATAAGCGAAGTTATCAGTGCGTCATCATCACCAAAATCTACTTTGATGTAATTTTTAGCATCTGATAGGGATATGATATCGAGTGGGGTCATACTAATTCCGGATGATTTTTCATGTATTCTTTTTTGGCGAAAATTATATCCCGTTCAATTCGTCTGTGTTTTTCTTGAAGTTGCTTTAATGTTACTTCGCCTGATATAATTTTTGATATTAGTTGTTTCATTGGCTCAATATCGCTTAGAAAACTTTCACTTACAATTACCATGCCTTTATCTTACTAATCCATTCATTCAATTTAACCATCTCACCCGCACTACCATGGGCGCAAAAATCAGCCCTTTGTTTACTTAGTTTCGATGCCAAATTATACGCTGATTCATTTTCTATCAAATATATAATTTTATTCGCATAACCTTGTATATCACCTCGCGAAATAAATATCCCTGCGTACGATAGGTTTTCTTCAATACCTGGTGTTTTATTGGCTATAACAGGTATACCATACGTCAACGCTTCGGCGCAAGCCTGTGAATAGCTTTCAAATTGCGATGGTGCTATAAGGATTTTGGTTTGGGTATACACGGCACCCATATCAGTACCGTTAGGCAGGTAACGCAGGTTTGTTAACCCCTCATGCACAACCTGGTCTTGATACCCGCCTAATACACCTAAAAATTGCACATTAGGCAGTAGTTTTGCTAATTCTACTAATACGTGACCGCCTTTGTTTAACGAGCAGTTGATTAGGGTAACGGTTTTGGCCTGTGGGTGTTGTTGCGCTGGCTTACGGCCCCGTTTTAAGGTTGGCGAAATCCTTTCGTTTGGCTGCTTTATCACAGGATGCACTACAATGCTATCATACTGCCCGAACGTATTAAACAGCTCATTTCGCAAATTATACGAGTTGTAAATCACGTGTAACATCTCCGGTGGGCTATGCTTTGTCGGATAACCAGTTGAGTTATTGTGCGCAATAAATATAAGCGGCTTTTTATGTCGGAATGCTATGTTATACCCTAACGGTGTGCCTAACAACTGCGTCACCATTATATCAGCCCATTCATAATGTTCGGTATTGGTGATAAACATTTGATGCGGTGAACCTTGCGGCATGCACTCGATACCGTTGTGGGTGTACTGGTTCTCGCTTCCTACTATTGCGCGTATAATGTGTCCCTGTTGCTGTAGGTAGGTGCATAATCGGGACAGGTAGACTTCGCCGCCGCTGATTCCAGCCGTATCTGGTTCGTGTTGGTGGAACCAATTGTATGGGAGTAATAATATATTGCTCATATATCTATCAACCCGCTTTCTCCAATTGCCATTGATGGCTTTTCCATAAAGAATAACTGTTCTGATTTTAGCTTGCTGAAAACCATAATTTCAGCAATGGCGGTTGTGATATGGATTTTAGTAAGTTTAAAAACAGAACCGTCTTGCGTATCCCACCAAAAGTTATAATATCCGTCGCCTAATTGCTCAAAAGTTATATTACACACACCGAATGGTGTTTCAACCTGTGGGCGTATCGGATGAAAGCAACTGCCATATTGCGAAAAGTAAAAGCATTTAGATTGCGATATTTGTGCCAATTCAAGTTCGGTTAACTCATACTTGCAGGTATACTGATATATACTTTCGGAATCGGTTTGGTTAATAGCAATAGGCAAAACGCGGTATTGCGGCTGTCCTTTGCCTAATTTGCCTGTTTGTTGAGGAAATTCTATAGGGTTCATAATTTATACTTCAAATATAAAATCCTTATTAGTCCATAATTCTCTGGTGTGCTCAAAATCTCTCTCTCCCCATGTTCTGCGCTTATACACATATACTGGCTTATTTAGCGTCATCAACTCCAATAAATACATAATAGCTGTGTTGGCAGTGTGTATTTCTTGCGCTAATTCGCAAATATATAACCAATCAATTAGCGAAAACCTGTCAATTTCACGCATTTCAACGATTGGATAAGATGAATTAATAGCAGTAGTTACTTTATACCCGTGTTCTTTTGCTGCGAAATTGCGGTTAACAAGCGTAAACTTATCACTTGGTTTTAAATTCAAATACATTAACAATGTCGATTCAGAAACCCTATCGCGATGCCAATATAAATTACGCCATGTTAAATAATTATGCCCGTACAATTCATATTTACTTTGCATGCACCGCGTCAAATCCCTGTGCATGTTTTCAGAGGCGAAACGGTACGGAACTAATTGCCCGTAATTGGTATGCGTCATATTTCGGCTATCATACGGCAAATTAAGCGTATCCATATCCCGGAAGTCAATATCGGGAAAGTGCTTTGCGATATTCATATACTCGCTAACAATGGGCCATATAACTGTATTGCCCTCGTTTATTAATTCACGTATCATAGGGATTAAAAATAGTATATCCCCAAGTCCTCTGAATTGATTTGGTAGATAGGTTCGGCGTGTTGCCGCTGGTTTAATAACCCTACTCCCATGTTTTCCAAACTGCTCACCCAAATTCTTATCCGGCTGCATATAACCCTCAAAAGAGAATCGTTCTGCAACCTCAACCGGCGCAAACTTAATCCCGTACTTAGCTTCCAAATAAGGCCGATACGTCCTGCAAATATGGTGGTCTTCAGGGTGGTGGAATTGGATATGTGGGTCAGTAGCAACTATTTCCATTAATCTCCGTGAGCGCAATGAGAAGCCACCGTTGCCGACTGCCATTCCATCGTTATAATGCCACGGAGCGCCTATGTAGTCGTATTGCAACCAATCGTTATCCCACGATTGCCAGTTGTGAACGTAGCCGTCGTGTTGGCAAATAAGCATGTGGGAGGTTGTGACGTGCTTGTATAATTCCTTTACGCAGAACTCGCTGTATTGCTCTTTTGAACTGATTGAATGGGTGATTTGCTTAACATCGCCAAACCTTATCCATTTAGTGCAAATATCCATTGCGGTTTTCAGACGTTCGTGTTGTGAGTCAACTCCAATAAGGGTAACATCAGGCAAATCCCAATAATAGAAATCGTCGGCAACGTCCGGGGCTTCGGTGTGTCCCATTGAACTATCAAAGCCGATGTGTTGAATGACGGATTGTTTGAGGCAGTATGCGCCACCCGCCAATATACAGGCGTTATGGTCGAAATTACCCAGCATGTTTAATGCTGGTTTTAAATATGATTCGTAAGCCTCTTTATCAATGCAGAAATTTATACCACCTACAGATTGTTTTCGATATGCAAAATTATATTCATTTAATATTTTATGCCTATCAGTTCCATTTGCGTTTTTAGTTACAGAATGAAAACCGGTTAATAACATCCCTTTTTCGTGCGCCCCCAGCAACCTATCCACAAAATCCGGCCTAACAATTGCATCGCTGTCGAGGTTGATGACGATGTCGAAGCCATGTGAAAATGCGTATTCATACCCAACGGTTAGTGAGTACTTAATCCCACTATTAACATCGTTTATAAATGAAACCGTTTTAACGGCAAAAATTATAAAGTTTGAAATTAGCTTGTGGGTTTCCTTATCAGTGCTGCAATCATCAACAATTATTATTTTATCTATTTTTGACAAATCAGCGCGTTCTAAGCTCCAAAGGGTTTGGCGGAGGTATTGGGGCCTATTGTATGTACAAATCAACAAAGCTACTTTCATTTGTTATCAATTATATAATGGCCGTTAGGTATATCCGGATATTGACTTTTGTTTTCGGTGGTTACTTTGGTTATGGTTGGCTTATGGTCTTCTAAATGAAACTTACCGTCTTTTATTGATTTATCAAAGCAACCCGGCATAAATACATCGCCATCGCCATTCGGAACGCCAAATTGCACATTAATTGTATGCTTTTTAGCCTCTTTCCATGCGTTTTGTAGCTCTTCCATTTGCGACTTGCTTAACCCTGTCTTTATATCCACTTTCTCACAAACCACCACAAAACTATTATTAAAATCAGGCCCGGAAACATAAACCTTATGCCCCAATCCGTCTAAATAAGCCTCAATTTCGCTGCCGTTAAAGCTGTGAATATGCTTACGGTTGCTTGACGGGTGCCAATATGATTGCGATGCGTGCGGTAGGTATAGAAACAGAATGCCACCGATTCGGATTTTTGATAGCCAGTAATCAATAACATCGTACCAGTTACGTTGCACATGCTCTAAACAGTGTGAAGAAAATATATAGTCAACTTCACCCGATGGTAATTTCATTGCATCCCATTGCGCGTCGATTGACGGTTCAATACCAATTGCGCCGGGTAACATCCATGCTTCTTTTGAATATCCGATGTCGTAGCCTTTACCTATGCAGTGATATTGTGATAATGGCAATATCCATCTTGCTGCATTACCCTCGGCTTGCCATGATGGGTATTTTTTGTTTTGGTGAGTGATGAAGTTTAATGGCATGTTACATTCTCATTAACAGTTCATAAGGTACGCCAAATGCGTTACAAATAGCTCGTTCGTCGCTAATACCCATAGGCAACCATTCAATCGGCTGGTCAATTGGTATAAGCGGTATACGCAAATCTTCTTTTTGCTGTTCGGTTAACACTCGGCGCTTTGCATTGTCGTATCCACACGTCATTGTGTTTGTATTTAACGACCGCTTTAATTCGGCAATATCTTTTTGCCTTTGTACCACATCGCAAAATGCCGCTAATGGCGATACGCCGTAGGTTGGTTTACTTTCCATACTCTTTCTTTTCTACAGGTTTACCCTCTTGTTTGGTGACGTGTTTCTCTAATACCTTGCCGATGTGATTTGACGCGGTAATGGCGTTTTCTTTGGCCTGTTCCTCAACTGCATCTTTTACCCATTGTGGAACCCTTGCATGTATGACTACTTTTTGCATGAAACAAATGTATACATTTTTATCAATAGGTTATATACGCTTTTTTAAAATAAAAAAATGGCCGCGCCTCTCAAAGCACAGCCATTAAAAACAAAAATCTCAGATATGAAAAACGAATATACAAAAAATCCGGCAACTTCACAGCGCCGGATTCCCCCTATTACAAAACCAATTAAAAATATTACGAACCTGGGTTTACAAAGGTGCCATGTATGAATGCATCGCTATAAAAAACGGGCAATGCTACCCTTCCCTCAACTCTCACAGTTATCTGATTATTCTTAACGTTATCCCCGTCCTGCTCAAAGAACTCAACGATTGGATCTTCGCGGAATAGCAACATAGCGCCTTTATCAAAGTCACCGGTTAAGAATGTATTGTCAACCTGTGCAGTTGATTTCCAAACAGGTGCACCGGCAATGTTAAGCTGGTTGTTCTGCATTGAAACCATGCCTAAGCCAGGTAATGAATAGATACCGGAAGTTGAACCGCTCGATTGTGATAACAGTATATCGTTATAACCGCGAGGGCGTAACAGAACGCCGTCGACGTTATGGTTCAATTCCTCTACAACGCTCATTGCGTCAACAAGCATTTCAACTGATTTAGTGCGTCCCGGTACATAAGCGATTGAGTTTGCCGAGGCATACAAACCAAGTAATTGCCCGTTTGCGCCTGTGCCGCTCAATATTTGGGTATCTTCAGCATCAAGGTATTTTTGCAGCAACCTTGCAGCCAAAGAAGATTTAAGCGCTGGTATATCATCCAATGATTTGCGGGAAATTTTAACATAACCAGCAATGAATTGAGATGGCGCACTTGCTTCAGTGTAACGAACGTCAAACTGTGGTTTGGCACCGCTGTTTTCCTGCCATACACCAATCGAACCGTCGAAGCCAATTTCTTTTAAGAAGTTGTATAGCGATGTTGACATACGGCCAGTTGCTAAAACGTCGCGCATGTGAACGTTACGGTTTGGCAGCATAACAATGCCTGGCGCTGTTTGCACGTTGGCGGTTGTTAAGTTTGAGATTGAACTCAAGCCCATATCGCCAACAGCCTTTAATTCAAATTGAACCGCAGCGCCTTTCTTTTGCCCGAATTTTAGAATTGCTTCTTCGTGTTCGTCGATGCCTTTATTTAGGGCTTCGGTGAAAGATATGCCTTTGTTAGCTGCATCTTGGCGCTCACTCCTGAAACGGTTTATTTCCAAAATTGCGGCTTCATGTTCAGCTGATTTAGTGTTAAAATCTTCGGTTAATTTATCAAGAGCTGACTTAAATTCGCCGTTTTGGTCAATGAGTTTTTTGGCCTCGTCTTTTAGTTTAGTGTCAAATGCTTCGCGGTCTTCTTTTGATTTGATAGTAAATTTACTTTCCAAGTCAGTGTGCAACCGGTTAAAAGTTTCCTTAGCCGCCTTTGTTTCGGCTGTATCAGTAGCATCAATAACCAAAAACTCACCTAAAATACCCTGTTTCTGCATGCCTAAAGAAAGCACTACTGAACCGGTTAGTAGGATTGCGCCTATCATGTACATATTCGTTCCGAATGCCTGTGCAAGTATTGCCGACATTAACACCGTGAATAAAACGGATGTGAAAAGTTTAATTAATTTCATGTTCTTTTTAAAAGTTAAAACTGTAAACTGATTTTGTTGATATACCAGCTACACCACTCATTAAACTTTTCACGGCTTGCTCGTCTGAAGTGCTACTGTTATTCGCGGCTTCATCTTCACCAAGTGCTACTATCTTGCCTAAATTATAGTATTCGGTATTGATTTGTTTGATTGATAATTCTAAAGCGGCATATGTTTCATCCCGCATGCCGTCAATACGCAAAGCCTTTAATAGCTTCGCTTCACGTGCGTTTAAATCTTCGCGGCTCATTGCTGACTTTACACCAGTCATTTGTGCCTGTGGGTTTGCACCCCATGTTACCGCCGAATGCTCGTATAAGTTGAGTTCAATTAACTCACGATACCATGTTTCCCAATCTTGCGCGTCCGGCTGCTGAATAACTGATTTAACCGTTTGAAAACCGATTGAGTTTTCCTCAACCAATCCACCTGCGATAAGTTTTAAAGCATCTTCTGCAAATGTTGCACCGCTGGTAATAGTTGCTTCGTAGTATAGCCCTTTGCTGTCCTCTTTTAATACTGACGGCTTAGCTAATACTTTGCCGGGGTTGTGTTGCCATAAAAAAAGTATGGTGTTTTTACCTTGTGGCCCGTTTTCGTTTATTGACTTTGCAAACGCACCTGGTAGTATAATATCATCGTCTAAATCCTTATTGCCAAAGATGGACGCATACCCGGTTACTGTTTTGCCGTCAGTATCGGTAATCATAGACGGGCTGCTAACGTTCTTAACCTCGATTATACCTTTCGGTATCTCGGTTAGCCCTGATTTGCTTTTAGTGAAATTGCCTATGATTTTTGCCATTGGGTTGATTTGGTAGTAAAAATAAAATAATGAAAGCTATTAGACTAAATAAAAAAAACGTACGTATTTGAATATTTAATTTAATTATGTATATTGCGGCATGAATATAACGGACGCATTGAACGAAATACAGTCGCGAAGTAAGCCATATTTAGATGTTGGAATGTTGCAGGGCACGTTTAGTAATACCATAAAGGCCATTAAGTTTGGGTTTGCAAAGCCTAAAACGATTGATGATTTTATGGGTAAGTTTGGGTATGTTAAAAGTATTGAACAATGGGAGAAGAAATAACCCTTATCGATTTTAGCTTCACTCCAGCAGTTTTGGATGAATTTCAAAAAGTTTTTGCAGGCGGTATAGGCATTAGATATAAACTGTCTGATAATACTTGGCATCAATATCAATGGCTATATGCTGCTGAATTTAAAAAAGATGTTGATGGTTTTAAATTTGCCCCTGCTATGATTTTGGAGTCGCTGAAACGTAGGATAGCACAATATAACCGCGCTATTATTCACATCGACAAAAAACAACAAATACCACCTGTATATTTTAAAGATTAGGTATATGAGTTACGACTATTCAACCGTTATGGGCTTTTTATCTTCATCCGAACTTAACCGGTGTAAAAAGAATGGATTAAAAGTTTGGGAGGCTAATAACTGGTTTGAGGTGATAAAATACCCGTGGTTAACGCGAAAGTTACGGCGTAAAATCGGGCATTTGTGGGCTTGTAATGCGTTGATTGAATTGCCTCGTAAGCCTATAATTGGGTTATCGGATATGGATTATTCAGTATTCGATTTACCACAATTCAAAGGTATGGGCGAAAACTTAGCTAAGCAATTTTTAGACGCTGAAGATTATTACATTTTACACGGAAAATTACCAGAATGATACACAAAATACAAAAGCCATTAATTAGTGAGAACGTAAAATATCCGCTTTACGAAAATATGTTACAGGCATTTTATACAATTAAAAGCGAAGATAAAAATCCGCAATCGTTTGTTATACATTCAGAAATTGCGCACGAATTTGTTTTAGAATGTCGGAAACAATATAATTTCGGCTTGGTTCCGGGCAATGCAAAGCTAGAGTTCATGGGCTTGCCAATATATCGCAGTTACGATGTGCCAAAAGACGAAATACATATTTTTTAGGTTATGACAGAAAACGATTTTACGTTTGCCGAACGTTGGGGTAGTATCCCTAAAGAGCAATTAGAAGATGTGCCGAAAATAACTGAATTAATGAATGAGTTACGATTTGGCTTTACTGAAAAATACGAAAAGCTAATAGCCGATAACGGCCTTAATCCTAATATGTACCATCCTGCCATTGGTTTCGCTAATTGTGAAGATGATTTCATTAAAAACACAATGACGGTTATTATTTATGCCGAACCGAATATTTTAACACCGAACGAAGATTAGCACACTTTTTGCTACACAAACCACATGAAAGTAAAAGTAGACGCTTCGCACCCTTACAGTAATGGCGGCGAAACAATAGAGGTATCATCGGGTATGGCTGAATATATGGAAAAAACAGGCACCGGGACAATAGTTGAAAAATATGGTGATATTGCGCATGATATGGGCACACCGTCGATTATGCCAAGTGCGCATATTACGGATATTAAGCCGCCGAAGAAGAAATGATAGAAGAAATAGAGATTTGGAAAGATGTAGTTGGATTTGAAGGTATGTATGAAGTTTCCAACTTTGGTAATATCAAATCCTGTGAAAGAATAACTATCCGTGTATTTAAAAACCACCAAAGCAGATTGCCTGTAAAAGAAAAAATACTTTCACCTATTTTTAATAAAAAAAATGGTTATTTAAGAGTTTCGCTATCTGCTAAGTTATATCAAGTTCATACAATTGTTGCTGAGGCGTTTTTACCAAACCCTGAAGATAAGCCAACAGTTAATCACATTGACCTTAACAAAAAAAATAATTCCTTATCTAATCTTGAATGGGCGACGCGCTCTGAACAAACAAAGCATGCGTATAAAATGGGTGCTATGTGTCAAAAATTAGGTAAAAATAATAATGCAGTAAAGGTTAAGGATATTGAGGGCAATATTTATGATTCTATAAGGGAGGCCTGGAATGAGAATAAGGAAAAATTAAATCTGCATCCGAGATTTAAAACATTTTGGCTTCATTATTCATTGGGCAAAACACCATTTAAAGCAGCTTAAGTATTGGTAACCCGTTCGCTCCGATTAATGGTATTATAGCTAAAGAACACCTACAATTTATACATTCTTTCGCTGACAATTTCACATCTCCTGGATATTGTGCCAATTCTGTTCCAACTTCAAAATCTTCGTTCATGCCAACTATCTGACCATCTGCATCCATGTGCGTTGGCCTTGTATTTGCATCTTCTACAGCTATCCATCCTTTACCCGTTTCGTAATCGCTATCCTCCGCCCCTAAGAAAGCCCCTTTATTTGCCGCTGTGGTAGTTTCAGTACGCGCAATAACCAAAGCACGCGCGCGGTTAAAATCTGGGTCGTCTAATTGCTTTTCAATATACGTAGCGCGTTCTGAAATTGGCATGTTTTGCGACTCATCCAATAATGTCTGTATCCTATCCCGCGTGGTATCAGTTACGCCCTGCACCCGGTCGGCAGCTTCGGTATGATAAAATAGCGACATTAGTTTATGCCATGCCTGTGAGAAAAAACCTGGGCCACTCTTTTCAGCGCGTCTACCCATGCTATTAACGCGGGTCAATATCCAGCCAGCTTGTTTTACTCCAACCTGCGTATAACATTTCAAATACGCGGCTTGCATAGGTTGTTTTGATACCAACACGGTCAAATGCGAACTCAAATCAGCAACCCCATACACTCGTACCCATTCAACTACAGGCTTAACCTGTGCATCCAACGCAGCTTTAAAGTTCCTATATTGCTGTTGCTCTAACCGGTGGTGTTGCCTACGCCAATCAATAGCCCATTGCTGTGAATTAAAGCGTACCGTTTGCATTTTGTCCGGCTTGTGTGAATTGCTGGTCTGTTATACTTAAGTCGTCAATCAGCATCATGTTGTTAGGCACTAAAACCTTATCCATATTTGGCTCTAATGATGTACCAAAACCCATACCCTGTAGTTTCTGATTTGGAGTTAACCACCACGCAGCGTTCATCCATTCGGCTACGTTTTTCATGTCTTCCTGCATGTCAGGCAATGTTGACGGGTCAAGCTGGATAACATATGTTTTGTTACCGTTAGCATAAGCCGGACAAATGTCGCGGGTTAATCTGTCGGATATGATATTAGCCAGTGGTGTTATAACGTTGTAAATAAACTGCTTCATATGTGCTGCAACGTTGTTATCCGTCGAAGCATCCATGTTGTTCATTAGCGTAATTGGCACATGGTAGGCGTTGCAAATATCCTTTGTATCAAAATTTAGCGATTCAATTAACATCATATCGCCTACAGGCAAACCGATTTGTTGCCAATCCAACGGTGAAGCCCCGGCAAATATTCGTTCAATCAAATCGCCAGATGACCGGTGTTTGCTGGCTATCTGTTCTTTTAGGTCACGCGCCTGGTCTGGGTTTAATGGCGGCGCACCCTGTTTTGGGGTCAGGATACCCATAGCGCCGCCGTTTTTCATTTGCTTATTAGCCTCTATTCGGCTATCATGGTTCTTCTGTAATGTTAGCCGGTATGCCATTAATGGCGATTGCCCGTATAATTGTGAGCCGTAGTTTGTGTAATTAGGGTTAAATGTTTTCAGGTGACTAACATCTGTAGCTGCAAAATCATATTCAGCAGCGCCAAAGAAACGCTGATTGATTACGCGATAACCCTTTATTGGCTGCAATGCCCCGCCCGACATTATCAGTATAAACGGCGCTGGTAAAACGAACATCTCTTTCGGCTTACGTGATGATGGTATCAGGTAATTGTAATAATTGTACGTATTACCTGTCAATAAGTAAAATCCTGCGTAATGTTTCAGCCATTCCCCATATGTTTGATATGGATTAGGCCTATAAAGCAAATCAGAAATTTCAGGCATGTAAACCTCTTTCATTGCCTTTAATTCGATTGCTTTAGCTTTAATACGGGCCTCGTCTGTATTCGCCTGTAGTAGATTTCGGTATTTCTGAACGCTGCCTAATTTATCCTTAGTTACCTCGTAAACAATTGGTGTACACGCAGCAAGTTTTTGCAATATCAGGTCAACACACGAATAAACATCGGCATTGAATTGATAGCCCTGCTGGATATAGGTAAATGCATTGTCGCCTAACTGTACCGGCTGTCCGTTGTTTAGAAATCCATATAGCGCCGTTTGGTATGACGTGTTTAGGTTGGCAACAACTTCTAATTGCTGGTTCAATCGCTTTACCTCATTCTGAACTTCGCTAACCTCTAAACTTTTTTCGAATGCGACTATATCAACATCTTCCTTTTTTGCTAATCCTAATGCCGATAATATTCCCATTGATAAAATATTTGTGTAAATATAGTTTTAGGTTTTCGTTTTTGCAAATTACCAGAGTGATGTGTGTACATATTGAGCGCCGACTGAAAAACGCTCTTTCATCATAAACATATCCATTAAATCGGGAGACTGCCCATTTAACTTTGTTTTCATTTCGTCTTTACCAATTATTTGTAACTTACCGTCCATGTCTGCTTTTTTCCGTTTTATCGCTTTTCGCTCAAACATAAAACGTTGCTTTACAGTCATTTTATCATCATACATTTTATTTGCCACATATTCAGATATTTTATATTTACCGGAGTTTACCTTGTCGCCTGAAATATAATAACATTGTGTTTTAAGATTTGGGTAGTTTTCAACTTGCATCTTACCACGCTCCACAATCAATGCGTCGTTATTTTGCAATGGTGAACCACCATTTAAAAACGGAACTGCACCTACTATAAACCCGTCTATAAAACCACCAACCCCATCATTATCATAGGTTATATGGTCATTCGGTACTTTATATTGAACAGCAAACTTAGTTATTGCATCAACAACCTCTTTGCCGTTTGATTTGTCCATTATCTCAATATCGGCCAACTCGTCTCCGTCAAAATAACCCACAATAAATTTGTCGGAGCCTTTCAACGCAATATCTGCTGTTATACACTTTACCGAATGGTCAACATCAAATAAATTACTAAACATACCGGCGAATGCAGGATAATTATAAATATCATTATCAGATACTATTGTTTTCCAGTTACCATGAAGTAGTGCCGCCTGTGTATCTTCATCCTGGCTTAATAGATTTCCTAAATAAGCAGGGTCAACTGATAGTAACTCTTTATTTTCATAAATATCACCACTAATGAATGTAACAGATTTAACAAAATTATTTAAATCAATATCTGTCTTTTCTTTTACAACTTCAAAAACGTGAGCTGCCTTTTCAATAACTTCATCCCGCGTATCGCCCCAAATATAATTTTCACCGTCTCTTACAAGATAACGAATTACACCGTTTCGCTCTTTTATTGGAAACCCGGTCTCCTGGTCAATCCACCACGCTATAAATTCAGCAACCCAACTATCAGGGTCTGGATTACATGTTGCCCTTATATATGGCTTTACACCGCAAACAGAACGGTTACGTGTCATAAGGTAAAAGAACATCCCTTTGCTAAAGTGTGTTAATTCATCAAAACCTATAAATGGTATTTGCGAACCCTGCCAATCAAATTTATTTTTTTCATATTCGATATGAGCGAACTTTAACTTTGATTTATCACCGAAAAACCATTCATAAGAACTTTCACGAGGGGTTGTTTTTTGTACTTGAGTGTACAATTGCATTGATGTATCCCAAAGCCCCCCCTGCGCCTTTATTTGCGGTGATGTGCGGCGAAAGATAACAGTTCCGAACCCGTCAACATCTTTATATCGTAATGGCTCTAAAAGAAGTGTGTATGTTTTACCAACACCAGCTGCACCGCCACCAATCACAATATCAGCCGAACTTGACAAAGCAAGTGTTTGATAGCCAGGCTGTGGGCGTATGAATTTAGCTTGAATTTCTGCCATTATCAGGCAATTGGAAAAATGTGACTTGTGGTAATGGGTTTTCTGGGTCATTTGATAAGACCTGCTTATCACTCCATTTTGTTTTTTGACGGTTTTTTAACCAATTTAAAGCAGCACCAGCGTCGGGAGCCATTTCTTTAACTACTGTTTTAGTTAATTCACCACCCTCGAATGTTTCCTCTTCATAGGTATAACCAACTGCTCTTTTATGAAATGAAACAGCTACTTCTGCATCAGCTATTGCCTTGCCTCTCTTGACTGACACGGAAAACTCTGGATGAACATTTTTCCATTCAGTTATTGTATCTTCAACAACATCAAAAAACTCGGCCAATTCAGCATCGGTAAAACCCAATAAACATAGCTTATAAGCCTGTTCATTAAAACTCTCATCATACTTTGTAGGTCTTCCCCCTGCATGTGCCATACCCGCTAATCTACCAACTATTTTTTACAATGTCAAATGTGAAATTTAATTGACCTGCCCTAAGTATTACTGAGGGCAGCTTTATTACTCCGGATTATCCAAATCGTACTTCCGCTGAAATTCTTTCGCTGCCTTATCGGATGCGGCGCGGTGTTTGTTGATGTAAGGGGCGGCTTTTATATTCTGAAATATAGGACGACTATCCATATAAGCCTGAATAATATTATCAATGTGTTGTTCCCCACACCCAAACACAGCAGCAAATCCCTGTGCTTTTAGATATTCAAGGTATAGGTATTGTTCCCATAGATGAGCGTTATATTTAAGCGTAACGCCGTCTTTCAAAAAAACGGTATCTAACTTCACCTCAATATACAAAGAGGCGTACAGGCCGTTATTATGGATGATATGTAAATCAGGGTAACCACTACCTGATTGCGCGTTGTTGAATTGCTCTTTTATGTGCGGTGGGCAGTAATGTCCGGCGAACCAATCAGACCGGTAGTGTATTCCTGGATATTGCTTTCGAAATTTTCGGATGATGTGGGTTTGTAGGCCCGCTTCGTTTGTGTAACTCATTCTACTTTATATTTTTCTTTCAATTCGTCCTTAGTTGATTGATAGGTTGTTGTTTTCCAAATAACCCTATCCCTTTGCGTTAAATACTCCAACAGTCACGGCGGATGAACATAAGGCACTTTCGGCTTCGGCTTGGCTTTATATTTTGGCGTGTCGGGTTCGGCGGTTTCAAATGCCATTCTATCGACGCTGAATGTGGTAACCGGCTTAGCATACTTTTTGTAACTCTTTGCCATTATGACTTGCGCTTTACTTTATTACAATAACTAATCCGATAGTTTCCTTTATGCCGCGCTAAGAATATTCGACGCGCTTCGTCTTCGCTCATTGCCGCAATATTAGTGTGATAAGTATTCGATTTGCTTGGAGTTATAGGCAGTAGGTAATAAGCAACGTGCCATAGTTTTGGTGTTTCTGATATTTTAGCCTTCATCTTCGGTATTATCTATAAACGCTTTCAAAACTATTGCGTTCGGTGATTGAAAAACAGAGCATACTACTCCACAATTGATATTGAGGCTTATTACCTCAACCTGCTGGTTTTTATCTTTAGCTAACTGTAGCTTGTCGATTAGGTCTTGTACTGTCATAGTCTTGTCGTTACTGGTTTTGCGTATTTTTTGTAGGATTTCATATAATGGTTATCTGTTAAAAATTACAAAGTTTGTCATAAAATTACAAAGAGTTACAAAGTTAAAAACGTGTTTGTAATCGATAACTTATTGATTATTATATATTTACTTAACGAGTTACTAAAGTTACAAACTTTTTATATATATGAAACTAAATATACACATACACGCGCGATGTAGTAAATATTTGTAATTTTGGTAATTTTGGTAATTTTTACGCTTAACTATTTAATTATCAGAACTTTAAAAATTACAAAGTTGAAATGAACTTTGTAATTGTTTGTAATTTATGGCTCCAACTTTGTAATTGTTTGTAATTTTTCAAAGGTATAATAGCGAATTGACTGGTATATGTAGTCTTTTTCGGGCATTTTATAACCATGAAATGCAGCGTAAGACCTCAACCACTTTGTTAATTTCTGCTTGGTGAAAAATTTATCCCTTAGTTTTTCGGGATATTCTCTTGTAAAATCAAGGTAGAAATCATTCTTTGAAGTTGTTACCAGTTCGCGGGTTTCCATGAATTGTAAGAAATCATAGTCTGTTTCTGCCATTAATCGTTTCTCAGGCAAGTTTATAAGCTGTTGCTGTATTAACCCGTTTGATAAATAAAACTGGCAGCACTCAATTATAAATACGTCAAACAGGGAAAACTCATCCGGCCCCCATTCTACGAACATCATTTTTTTAAACTCATCAAGCGGTGTGCGTGTTTTATTATAGTACTGTGATATTTCCAATTCAAGTCGGCGGCGCTCATGTGAGTTGCCTACACCACGGATAGCATAATTGGTGGTGATAACAATTTTAGGCGTGTCGTAAAAATCATAGTGTATAGATTGTAACCCTTTCTTTTCAACGTTTATTCCATCTGTCAACACGCTGAATAACCGCTCAAAATCGAACGACTTATTTACATCCTGAAATGATAATAATTTCGTATCGCTGTTTACGGATTGATAAACAAAATTCTTATCAAAATTGAACGTTTTACCCTCAATTGTAACAGTTGTTAGAAACTGCTCGACAGCTTTTATAAGTATCCCTTTGCCGGTGCCTCCTTCAGGATGGTCGCTAATAACTTCATCGTTTAGGATTATTGCCGGACAGTATGACGGACTTTTAAAATTATGGATTAAGAACCCGATAACAGAACAAATTGATTTATAACGCTCCGTGTCTTGGTTTGATATATTGAAGCAGAATTTTTTAAAATCACTATCTAATACAGTATCGGTCGGTAAATACGGACGGTTTAAAATTTGCGACTCCCAAATATACCCGTCAAGTTCTGTATAGTCATGGGTAGTGATTTTATGTTGAGTTATTTTAACAATGCAATTTTGGTAGTAAATCTGCATAGCGTCTTTTTTATCCTTGCGAAATATCACATTTTTTGCTGGCAGCGTTTCTAAAAACTCATCGTTAACAGCCTTAGCAATATCCTTTAGCGCGAATTGGTGTATATATTCCGGACATTTGTCAACATTTATGAGAAACTCTAAAATCTCATCCTTGAGTTCTTTTTTCCCGACTTGCTTTACAATATTGTCAATTATTCGTATCGGAAAGAATTTATCTACAGACGTGCGAAATATAAAAAATCCCCTGGTTGTGAAAAACGCCGTAAGTTTTACAAAATCAAACTCGTAGCCGCCGTTAGGCTTTGGTTTATATAATGTAAAGTGCGGAAATTCTTTTTCGGCTGCAATATGGGCAACTGTCATTTTGTTACTCATATCGGCTAAAATTTTAAGGTTGCGAATTTATCCGTTTTACGATAGGCATTATTCAATACCTTTTCAATCTCAATTAATTGGAAGTCTTCCTGCTGAAACGCTGCGACTACTTGATGAGCATAATCCTTTGAAACACCATAATCATTAAACGCGGCGCAAAGTTTAAAGACATTAGAATTTCGACCGCCAGAATATAGGCCATGTTTTCGATTCCACCACTTTAATAAATTAGCCGCTGTTTTTTGCTCGTCTAAATCAGTTGTTAAATTTTTAAGCGTTGGCTTTGGTGTATATTCTTTTGCCTTATCCCATGTTGCAGAATTTTGATTAATAGTCAGGTAGGGGTCGTAGCTTTCGTAGCATATCCGGCAAACATCAGAACAATTTTTATCAAAATATTCACAGTTATAATAATCTTTTAGCGCGTCAAAATATTGTTTGTGTTTTTCTTTTACAGCAGGTATTTTCACCACGCATTTTAACCCGTACCCCGACGGGGAAAGGAAAACGCAATACGTGTAATCATCTGCCTCTAATGTATCTTTCCACATTAATAGCGTTTCACTATCAGGAAATTTGTCGAAATCAATACAGATAAACCCACTATGCTCAATAATGCTTTTTGCATTACGATACGAAAAAGTGCCGCTGAATAAAATGCAAGGCAATTGCATTTTTAACTCCTTATTACCAGTTATCCGTATGCGGTCTATAAGTTCTTTTGATGAACCTGTTTTAATTCTGTTTAAAACATGGTTGATGTGCCGATGATGTGGTTTATCAGTATCGGCGTACTTAGGAAATATTGTTACCATAAAAATATAAAAAGGCCGTCGATTGTGAAGCTTTTAATCGAGCGGCCTAATTAATTTTTGAATTACTAAATCCAATGCAAATATAACGCTTCACTGTTAATTTTGCTTTGATATTTTTCTCCCTGCAATTTACCAAATAAAAACGGCAAATCAAACATTATTTGTTCGCGGTTTTCTTCCAAGCTCCAATATATCAGCTCGTTTTCTAAGCTGCCAAATAGGTTTATTAAGCCTGTTTGAAATTACCCGTAATGATTGGTTATTCCAATGTAACTTTAAATACCTGATCTGATACGGTATCCATCCATCTTTTTTCACATCGACCGGTTTTGATAAAATATGAACCCTAAACATTTGGGCGCAAAAATAACAATCAGGTTTTGAGCAAAGTTGTTCATTGTACGCTACCTGCATATTTCCGCCAGCGTTATCAATTAAGGTTTGCATTTCTGTTTTTAGTTGTGGGGGCATAGTTATAATAATGATGTGTTAAAAATTTCGCCTTTACCATTCCAGAATATCTTTTCGATGATTTTCTTTTTATTGTTAGTTGCGGATAAACTGGAGCGGTGCGTAAAGGCGTATACTTGCTGAAACGGAGCGTCGTATTCGCTGATATAAACCGGGTAAGTGCAGGCTGCAGCCCAGTCGTAAAAAGCATCATGGTTAAACCCACGCTCCTTATACTCCCCTGTTCCTTTATATGGAATATCGCAATATATCACAGGATTGTTACCGGTAATTATTACATTTTCATAGCTTTTATTCGTAATTTGCAGGTTTTGCAGGTTTTGCAGGTTTTGCAGGTTTTGCAGGTTTTGCAGTCTGGCTAATGATTCAATAAAGACCAAACTTTCTAAGTTCTGCATATCAAAACGAGATTTTGTCAGTTTTTCAATATAATCGCAAAAAACAGTTCTACGCTTTTGAATGCCTTTAATATCAAACAAATTAGGTATTTCGATATTTAATTTTGCCATCGATTCAGCGCAGCAATTTACAACAACCTCGTGTCCTAATCGCTTTATCTCTTCAATATCAGCCCCATAAATATACGACGACTGTTTATTCCCAAAACTCCAGCAACTCATAACAAAACCGCTATACCAGTCAGCATCAGTACGCGAACATTGTTTAAAAAACTCTTCACGTGTTACCCATTCAAAGAATTTAGGCTCCAGTTCCTTATGTGTTTTGAGATATTCAACTAAATGGTATATGTGGCTGTTTAGTTCGTTATAGTGTACAGTCATATTATCGCCGCAGTTTGCAATGGCGGTAAAAGATACACTACCACCGCCGCCAAATAAATCATAAAAATCTGTTAAATCAGGATGTCGCCTGGTAATGAACTGAAGTATATCAATGGCGAGTTTGCGCTTGCTTCCCATATATGGAATACCCAAGCCTTCGGTTAACTCACCCATAACGGCATAACTAACATTAAATTCTCACTATCCCCAATAGGCTCATACTCGGTTATTACCATAGCTTTGTTATACGCCTTAAATGATAGCCAAAACTTATCGGTAGTAACGCGTTGTATTGATGAGGTTAACCAGTTAATATTTGTGCCTATAATAATATCGCCAACACCTGAACAAGACACATCTTCAATGTTATCCCGGCTGTAGTTAGTATCTTCACCTTTCAATGTAATAGACGAAGGTGTAACATTCATTTGTATAAGGTTATTAAACTTATTACAGAAAATGGCAGCACGGGACAGAGCCGAAAGTATTTCATCCTTATCAACGCAGGTAATTATATTATTATCAACCGGAATTATTTGTTTGTAATCAATTACCTTTTCGTCAATTAAAAGACAGTTAATCTCGGTATTTGCAAAATTAACCTGTATCGATGTTTTAGATATAGATAACGAAATTTCGCCCATCAATGATAAGTCCTGAAATAGCTTAAGGCAGTTTTTTGGAATGATAATCTGCGCCTCTGTTTTTGACTTATAATCAAATATAAATGTCGATAAAACGTTAGCGTCACAACCTGAAAAGCGCAGTTTATCTTTTGCAACCTCAACTAAAACGCCAGTAAATACCGGCCTCAACTCATCGTTTGAACAGGCGTATAACGTACGGTAAATACCTTCATTAAGATCATCTGCTGAAATGGTTAGCACCTGTTCTGAATTGTGTTTTATTTCGGGAAAGTTTTCGCCTAATTCAAGTGGTAAATTAGCCTTTCCTTTTGAATAAAAAATAGTAGTTGAAAACGATATTTGCTCCGGTTGATGTTCGGTAGCTGGAATAATATGCGACTGTATTTCAAAATTTACAGGCTGTTCCGGTATGGCCTTTATTAAGGCAATCAACTCTTTGGCCGGGAATAAAAACGATCCGTCAAAATCTGATTTGCACGGGGTGTTTAACCTAATTTGTTCCCGCATGTTATTTGCGGCTATTGTTAATTTGTCTTTCGAAATATCAAACTTGTACATACTACAGGCTGATATAATAATATTATTATTATCCACCGCCTTACCTGTTATTGATAAGGCGGTTAATAGTGTTGTGCGTGGGATTGTGAATTTCATCTACATGAAGTTATAAGAGCGGTTACGTAATTCGTTAAACACATCGGTAAAATCTGCTAATGTTTTGCACTCGCTGAATTTTTCAACCACGAAATCATGGTTTGATTTTTCCTCGTTAATTGGTGGATTATCACTTTCATATTCAATCGCGCCGTCAACCATGCCCAAGTTATACCCAGCATCGTATGATTGTGAGCATAAATCTTGCGCCTCATCGATTACCGCGTCGAGTTCATCTTCCGGCAAATCGATTGTAATTAAATTTCGTATGTTCTGCGAAATTGTTCTGTCTGTTGGTTTTTCTGTCTTTTTCATTCTTTCTCTTTCTTTAATTTTCGCGTTAGCGGGGGTTAAATTTTATCAAGTTGTTGTAATGCTAGTGATAGGTTGGCTTCGAGTTCGAGGGCGTTGTGACGGGCAATTTTTACCCATTCTTTTACCTGTTTTACGTTAGGTTTGGCTTTTGTGCCTAAGTCTATAAAGCTATCCAAAGTAATCAGCTTTACAAATAGCGGGTAATTGCTTTCCGGCCTGAACGAACTAAAATAATGCTTTTCTAACTTTTGATTTACGGTAAAGTAATGTAGTGATTGATGGATATTGTCGGCAGGAATATCTTTAGCATAAACAGTTGATATATGCTTTTTTGCGCCCGGTGATTTACCCTCCCACGAGACGGTTAAGTCGTCGCTGATTCCGTCCGGTGATATGCCGATAAGTGGTATTGTTTCGCTTTGTATCCATCCTGGCACGTTAAACTTAATCCCGGTATATTTTTCTATTTCGGTACGGTGTAGCGGCTCTAATTCAATCCCGCGCTGCATGTCGCCACTTACATAGTTATCATCTTCCATAGTGAAAGGCTCGGTACGCTCGGCAAGTAATTCAAGCAACAAGGTATCGGTAGGCACAAACAAACCTTTGCTTGTGCTACCGCCTACTTTACCATATTTCAAAGCAAACCATTCCTCGGTGCCTTGTGAGATTTCGGTATATATTTTCATTATAATAGTGTTGGTTTTATTTCGGCAACTGCTGCCAATACGGTTGGTAATTTCTTTTCTTCGCTTGATAGCTTTTTCCAGTTATCTTGTAATTCAGCCAGCGTTGTAGATGATTTTATAACAGAGATTGCGTTTGTATCAGTAACCTGCGCGGGTGGATAGTAGTGCTTAAACCTTGCCACAAAACCGAAACGCTTATCGGGCTGCGCAAATAGCACAATTGGTTTATTATACCAATCTTCAATAAAGTCGCTGTTAAATTCCTTAGCGAATGTTTTAGCGTTAGATACATTCAATATAACCGGCTTATAAATTACCTGATTATTTGAAAGGTCTTTAAGCCATAGCGAAGTTTTAGTAACTTCTTTTTGGGTTGATTGGTCAAAGGTCGGCGCGTCTTTCATTTCGTGAACGCATACAACCATTTCGGGACGTAGCCCGTGTAATGAGTTTTTAAGGTCTTCACCTGACACGTAGCGAGGATCTAAATTTTTACGCCAGTGGGTCTTTTGTGTTTCCATTTTGTTTGATTTATTGTGTTAATTTATAAAAGTTTTTTACTATCCTGCACCAAGCCCTTAATAAGAATATCCAGTGCCTCTTTCATTGTTTTGCCGATTGCGATTCCTTCGGCGGTAGTAAACACCGGAATTTCGATTGCTTTTAACGCGGTGTGTAGTACACGCACTTTTTCCTTATCGTTTGCATTTAACGCCGCTTTCTCCTTTGCCAACCTATCCGCTTCCTCCGCTTCAATCCGTTGCTTTTCAGCCAATAACCGGGCATCCTCCGCGGCTTGCTTTGCCTGTAGTTCTGCACGTAACTTATCGGCTTTATCCTGTTCGATTTTAGCTAACCGTTGCTGTTCTGCAAGTTTGGCTACATTTTCTTTGGCTAACTTTTCGGCGATAGCTGCGTTTTCCTTACGTGCCGCTTCCGCAATATCGGCAAGCCTTTGATTTTCCTTTGCAGCGGCTTCGCGTTCGGCCTGTAGTTGCTTTTCTTTAGCCTCATTCTCAACACGCAACCTTTCATTCTCTTTCGCCTGTTCCTCCCTCGCAATCCTATCTGCTTCAATTGCAGCTAACCGGGAAACTTCGGCCAAACGCTCGTTTTCAATGCGCTCTGCCTCTAATTTCTCCGCAGCAGCAACTCGCGACTCAAACGCAATCTTACCGTTATCTAAACACCGCTGATACTGTTCATCCGTCATAATATTTAACGGCAGGTATTCGGTGTCAACATCATACTTAACCAATTCAGACCGGCGCGTTTCGGCAAGTTCTGCCTGTCTTTTTGCTTCGATACGTTCCTGATGTTTTTCAATTTCGGTAAATTCGTTTTCAGTAACAAGGCAGGAATTTTTCACAACATTGAATAATGCCTGTATTAAATCCCCCTCGGCCTTAATACCCTCTTTACGCAGGTCTTTTATCTCTTCGGCTCCGGTTCTTACCTTTACCATTTTTAAGCGGTTCTCACGCGCTATTTTAGCGTCTGTTTCGCTCGGGTTGGTTTTATCCATGCCCTTTATCTTATCGGCCAATTCGATGTAACTTGCCATGCTCGGCGCAAATGCCATAGCGTGACTTTCGGCCTTAGATAATTCGATTTTAGTGTCTTTCAATACCGGGGATAATTCAGCAGGGATAATTTGGATTTCGGTCGTTGTGGTTTGTTTTGCCATTAGTCCTCATCCTCCCCATTATCTTCATCATAAATAGCCTGTAGTTCATCGCTGTCAAACATAGCTGCTTTTTCACCATACCCATCAGTTAAATATGGCATATCGTGTTCACCTTCGCACCAAAATGCCGTGTCATCTTCTAAAATGACTTTAACTAATTTAAAGGCTGGTTCTCCAAACTCCATAGAAATGTAACCTAATACATCTTTAATTGGTTTCCCTGTTAATTTTGATAGACTTATTGAATCATCTACCGTTACTTCTTTTAGTGTTTTCATATATTATCTATTAAGTTAATTCTTTTTCTCCCCTCCCAATCACCCATTAAGCGATTGCATGGCTGTGTGGATTTCGCGGATGTGTTCAGACGAAAGCCAATAAAGCCCAACTTCTGCGCCACATGCACCAATGAATTTTACATTACCATTTGTTACCACAGCCTTATATACTTGGTTTATTTCAATAATTATCTCATTAGGCGGCAATTGTATGCCAGCTATTGAGGCGAATGTTTCAAACGGTAGCACTAAATCAAATTCAGAGTTCCCATGAACCGCATCACACATATCACAATATTGTATCCATGGATAATGAATGTGAAATTTTTCGCTTGCACCATGATTTTTTACCCAGCCTTTACTTTTGTAGTGTTCCATCAGCGCCTTAAACTCGCGCTCATTCTCAACTTTTATTGCAATTTTATTTTCCACCTTATTTCAACTTTTTATTTTCCCTATGAATATATTCATACCATTTGTTCAGCCCGTCTGTTAGTTTTTTCGGGCATGTTTCCGGCCTGTATGTGGGCGGGATTACGGTGTGGGAGAGGCTTCGGTGTGTTTTCATGTGTTTTTCGGAATATTGTTAACGGCTTTATTAATGGCTTTAAGTTCGTCATCGTGTAGACAAAACCGCAAATCTTTACCGCTGTAAATATATACAGTACCATTTTCTATTACGGCGTAGTTTTGAGGATGCGAAAATTGAACCTTTACGCCCTTTAATTCGTTGGTTTTCATTCCCCATCCTCCTTATTTTCCGGCTGCGGGGTGTCTTCGTCTGGAGATTGCAGGTCGGCTTCGGAATGTGTGTATGATTGAATTATGTTAACTTCATCAACACCGCATTGGCGTTGCTCTGAAATTATACCACCTTTTGCACATTCGTCACGGTCATGAAAGAACGGGAATTGAACATCGCAGCGATTTTCGCCTTGCTCATTTTGGTAAACATCAATCACAAAGCCAATTTTGCCATTGTAACTACCGGCTTTTACCAATACCGTGTCAAGTTTTTTAATTGTTTTCATCTTTTTATTTAAGTGTAATGGGGGTTAAAAATAGCCCGTATCGCCGGGACTATGCGCCGCTTAGAATTAGCGGAAACTAAACAGATTTTAGCAGTCTATAGCAGACTGTATATTATCAATCGCGCTATCACAGTCGCTTTCAATAGCCTCTAATGTGCCAAATGCATCATCAAGGTTGGATATAGCATCTTCCATTCGGCTACCCATATCGGATTGCTGCAAGCCCTCACTAAGATTGTCGAACTTTTCTTGCTCTTCATCTTTTAATTGCTCGATTGTTTCTTTGGCTTGTGCGATAATGTCACGTGCCTTTTCTATTTCCTCAATTGCCTTTTGCAGGTCTTTTCTGTTGTGCTTGTTCATTTTGCTAATTTTTAATTGACAATGCAAATATTACTTTTATTTACCGGAGTTGCAAATAAAAGTGAAAATAAATATTTTTGCTAAAAATGTAAAATAAATGAAAATAAATTTGGTGGTTTCAAATATAGTCCGTACTATTGTACATGCAATAACGCATAACAAAAAACATTCTCAAAATGGAAACTTTAATCAACTCATTAACAGAACAAACACAAGAACTAAAAGCATTGTATCTTGAAGCTACAGAAGA
>Ga0207695_10000886_pt1 | contig 54376 bp, 51 predicted proteins | sample KBSC54metaG_FD_184354 | JGI IMG/M metagenome (GOLD analysis project Ga0207695, IMG submission 184354) | Corn rhizosphere microbial communities from Kellogg Biological Station, Michigan, USA - KBS C5-4 metaG (SPAdes) (version 2) | ecosystem: Host-associated > Plants > Roots > Rhizosphere > Soil...
GGAACTGCTGGCCGAGGTCTGGGGCTACAACGCCGGCGTCACCACCCACACCCTGGAAACCCACGTCTACCGCCTGCGCCAGAAGATCGAGAGCGACCCGGCCAACGCCAAGCTGCTGCTCACCGAGGCCGGCGGCTACCGCCTGGCGCCTTAAACCGATTAGTGCGTGTGGCGGGCTCCCGCGACGGAGCTAGCCTTAAGTTCATGGGGGCAAGTTTGCTCTGGTGTTCGGCCGGCTCAAGGACGAGCGCGCAGCGCTCGCCGCGCCGCGGCCGGCCATGGGCCGGTCCTTGACCCGTCCGAACACCAGAGCTCCAATCTCGCCATGGCCCTTAAGGGTTTCCAGCATTCCTGGGGCAATGCAGGTCAGGAGACATCGGTGCGCACGATCGAACTGGATGGCTACCTCGTCCTCGCGGGCGACGCCTAAGCCCTCAGAGCGCTAAATCCGCGCTCACCGGCGCGTGGTCGCTGGGGCGCTCCCATTCGCGGACGTCGTCATGGATCCGCGCCGCCGCCGTCCCGGAGCGGAAGGCCGCCTCGCGCAGGCCCGGCGTCACCAGGATGTGGTCGAGCCTCAGGCCGCGGTTGGACTGGCGGAAATCCTGCGCGCGATAGCTCCACCACGAGGCCAGCTTCTGCGGCTCCGGATAGGCCTCGCGGACCAGGTCGATGAAGCCCAGCGACCTGTGAAGCGCCTCCATGGCCTCGACCTCCGCCGGCGTGTGGCTGACGATCTTGGACATGTACCGGTGGTTCCAGACGTCGTTCTCGCCCGGCGCCACGTTCAGGTCGCCGACGATGGCCAGCGGCGCCTTGGGGTCGCGCTTGCCAAGCTCGGCGGTCAGCTTCTCGTAGAAATCGAGCTTGTGGTCGAACTTCGGATTGGCCTCGCGGTCGGGCGTGTCGCCGCCGGCCGGGATGTAGAAGTTGTGGATCTCGACCCCGGCCACGGTGGCGCCGACGCAGCGGGCGTGGCCCTCGCGGCAGACCTGCAGGGGCGGCGCCTCTTCCAGCGGCAGGCGCGAGGCGATGGCGACCCCGTGCCAGCCCTTCTGGCCGGCGATCTTCAGGTGCGGCAGGCCCATCTCTACGAAGGCCTCGCGCGGGAACTCCCCCTCGCGGCACTTGATCTCCTGCAGACACAGCACGTCCGGCGCCTGTTCGGCCACGAAGCGGGCGGCCTGTTCGGCGCGGAGGCGGACGGAGTTGACGTTCCAGGTGCAGATTCGAAGGCGCATGCCGCTCCTTAGGCGCAGGTGTTGAATATGGGAATGGAGCGGACAAAGAGACGCCCGGGCACTGGAGAAGCCCGGGCGTTTCAGTGGTCTCTCATGCCGCCGCCGGGAGGGGATTGGGTCCGGCACGGATTCCGTCGGCGCGTACGCGCGCCAATGGCGTAGTGATATTAACGCCACAGCTATCGTTAAAGTCAAGCGGCGATCAGTTAACCCTTGCTCGTTGCGAATCCGTCACATCCGCCGCGCGCTGCGCCGCCGTCGGACGGGTGTCCTTCAGGACGAACAGCTCCGGCGCCAGGCCTTGGGTGCGCTGCAGGTCGGTGATCCGCACCTGGGTCGTGCGCCCTTGGGCGTCGGTCACCGTCCAGCCGATCAGCGCCAGCGGCGCGTCGGTGAAGGTGAGCTGGATGTGGCCCGCGGTCTGCTTCTTGCCGTCCTGCGCGGTGAGGGTGAAGCCGTCGGCGGCGCGGGCCACGCGGGTCACCTGCACGCCCTTGTCGAGCCGGATGGTCTTGGCCAGGAACAGCGAGAGCGGCGTCGCGCCCAGCGGATAGGCCGTGAAAGTGTTCAGCCGCTTGTCCTGCACGATCACCCGCCCGCCGTCCGAGACCACCAGCAGCCCGGAGGGCGGATCGTAGGCGAAGCGCGCCTTGCCGGGCCGCTTGAGGAACAGCTCCCCCGTTGTCGGCGCGCCGCGCCCGTCGCTCTGGGTGAAGCGGCCGCGCGCCTCGCCCAGGCCCTGCAGATAGGCCACCGCCTTGTCGACCAGCGCCTGGTCGTCGGCGGAAAGCGCCGGCGCCGGCGCGGCGGCGGCCAGCGCGCCCGGCGGCGTCAGGAGGGCCGCGGCGGCGGAGAGCGCCAGCAGGCGGCGGCGGGTGGTCATGGCTGAACTCCTCATGGGCGCAGTGCTTGGACGTCCAAGGTGGCGGCAGGATGGCTGGGTTGAACGCGACTGGACCCTAGAAGGCGCCCGTCAGGCTCGGCGCAAGGCTGAGGCGGGTCCCGTCCGGGGCGCCGGTTCCGCCCGGGCAGGCCGCCGGCCTGTAGCCGAGGTCGTAGCAGAGGCGCACTTCGCTGAGCGCCCCGTCGTGCGCGGTCTGGACGTAGACGGCCTCGGCCCGCAGGCCCGGGTTCCGGGCGACGAAGGCCGCGCGCACCGCGCCGGCGGTCAGCCGGCCGGGCGGCATGGCCTCGATCTTCGGGAGGGCCAGCCGGTCGTAGAGCCGGGCGGCCTGCGCGAAATAGCGCTTCGGATCGGCCCAGCCGCAGGATCCGTGCGCCTGCCACTCGTGCTGCAGCAGGGTGGGCGAGGGCGTGCGGCAATACATGGCGCGCACGGTCGCGGCGTCGATCCCGCCCACCGGCCGGCAGAACCGCGGATAGGGCTTGGCCACGCCGTTGGGCCAAAGGCCGTGCAGGGTGAAGCCGAAGGGCCGGCCGCACTCCATCTCGTCGGCGCGGGCACCCGAGCCACCCGCCCGGCACCACTGCGGCGTCCAGTTGAGCGCCAGCAGGTAATAGGCGTTGGTGACCCCCGTCACGACCTCGCCGGGCGGCGGCGCGATCGCCGGGGCGGGCATGAGGCCGGGCGGCGGCGAACAGGCGGGCGCGGCCAGCGCCGGCACGGCGAACGCGCCCAGGGCCGTGCCCAGGATCATAACGGTGAGGCGCATCGGGGCTCCAGCGGCGCAACGGACCGCGCCCATGCTACGTTGCCGGAGCATGGACGCCATCGCAAAGCTCGAAGCCCGCATGGTTGAGGCCCGCGCCGCTGGCGACGACGAGACCGCCGACCTGCTCGGCGAGGCTATCGAACGCCTGAAGTCCGGGGAAAGCGCGCTCACCCAGCAGCAACCCGGCCGCATGGGCCTGGGGACCAGCCAGGAGGCCTACGCCTCCGCCGCCCGCCCGCCGCCGAAGAAGCCCGACCCGATGACCAAGGGCCACAAGCCCGGCGGCCGCCGCAGCCGCTGATCTAGACCCCTGCGCCCGTCACGCTTCGCATGCCTTGACATGCAAGTAAATACTTGCCTATTAAGCCGCCATGACCGACGAGATGGACCTGGTGTTCAAGGCGCTGGCCGATCCGAGCCGGCGCCACTTGCTGGACCGCCTGCACGGCGAGGCGGGCCAGACGCTGGGCGCGCTCGCCGAGGGCTTGGCCATGACCCGCCAGGCGGTGAGCCAGCACCTGGCGCTGCTCGAGGCGGCCAACCTGATCGCCACGGTGAAGCGCGGCCGCGAGAAACTGCACTACCTGAACCCGGTCCCGATCCACCAGATCCACGCCCGCTGGATCGCCAAGTTCGAACGGCCCCGGCTCGACGCCCTGGCCGCCCTCAAGCAACGCCTCGAAGGAGAAGACGATGGCTAAGCACGCCTATGTCTATGTGACCTACATCCTGACGACGCCGCAGAAGGTGTGGGAGGCCCTGACCGACGCGAAGATCAGCGCGAGCTACTGGGAGCGCGAGAACGTCTCCGACTGGAAGGTGGGCTCGCGCTGGGAGCATCGGCTGCCCGGCAAGTCCCCCGACGTGGTGGGCGAGGTGCTGGAAAGCGACCCGCCGCGCCGGCTGGTCACCAGCTGGAAGGTCCCCGGCGACGAGCAGAATCCCGACCGGACCAACCGCTGCGTCTTCGACATCGAGGACGCCGGCGGCAAGGTGAAGCTGACGGTCACCCACTCGGACCTGGGGGACAAGGCGCTCGCCGACGTCTCCGCCGGCTGGCCGGCGGTGCTGTCGAACCTCAAGACCCTGCTGGAGACTGGCCGGACCCTCCCCGACCCCTACGGCGCCGTGGCCAACCACCCCAAGGGCTAGGTTGTCGGCGCCGCCCTAGTGCGGGGCCTCTTCCGGGGCCGGGGTGACGTTCTGGATCACCTCGCCGACCTTGTCGCCAGGCGCAGGCGCGGTGGGCGGCGGCGGCACGCCGGGCGGGGTGGTGGCGGCCGCGGCCTTCACCGCCTCGGCGGCTTCCTGCCGGGCCTCCTTGTCCGCCTCGGCCTTTTCCTTCTCCTCCGGCGTCAGCTCGCGCGGGGCCAGGCCGATGATGCGGTCCTGGCTCAGCGGCGTGGCGTCGGTGGCCGCCAGCGGGGCCGCGCCCTCGTCGCCGGCGACCTTCTCGCCCGGCATGCGGCCGCGCTGCGGGGCGTTGATCACGCCCATGGTGAAGGCGGAGACCGCCACCAGGACCAGAAGGCCGGCGATGACCTGAAGCACGCGATGAGGCATGGACCACTGCATGGCGCGGACCCTAATGCGGCCGGCTTTCCCCCGCAAATCGCGCGTCGCCAAAGCCTGAAAGTAAAAGCCGGTTAACCCTCTTTCGGCCACAACGGATCGGTTGATTTGAGTGGGAGTGCTTCGGGCATGGCGCGGACGGCGCGGAAGACCGGCATGGCCTTGGTTTGGCACATCGCGGGCCTTGCCTGGTCGCACCCGGCGACGGCGCGCCTGCGCGGCGGCGTCACCGCCGCCGCGGGCGTGGCGCTGGCCGTGGCCTTCGCCACCTACAACGCCGCCGACCCGAGCCTCAACGCCGCCTCGCCTTCGGCCGCCACCAATGCGCTGGGCGCGCCTGGCGCGACGCTCGCCGACCTGGGCGTCCAGTCGCTGGGGCTGGCCTGCGCCTTCCTGGCGCTGACCGTCGTGGTCCTGGGCCTCTGCCGGGCGGCGGCGGCGGAACCCGCCGCCGGCCGCGGACGGCTGCGGCTGCGCGCGCTCGCCGGCGCTGCGGGCGTCCTGGCCGTGGCCGCGGCGCTCGCCTGGCCCGCCCCGCCCGTCGCCTGGCCGCTGGCCAAGGGCCTGGGCGGCCTGTGGGGCGACGCCCTGCTGACCGCGCTCGCGGGCCTTTTGACCTATGCCCACCTGCCGCTGGGCCAGCCGATCGCGGCGCTGCTGTTCCTGGGCCTGGGCCTGACCGCGCTCGCCTATGCGATCGGCCTGCGTCCCTCGGAGCTGCGCACGCTCGGCGACGCGCTCACCGCCATGCTGACGCCCAAGCCCAAGCCGGCGGCCAAGCCGGAGCGCGCCGCCCGGGTGGCCGCGCGCAACCGTGGCGAGGGCATTCCGGACTCGGCGCTGGGGCCCGCGCCCATGGCGGCCGAGCCCGGCGAAGGCCCCAAGGTCAAGCCGCCGAAACTCGCCGCCAAGGAGAGTCCGCGCGAGGCGCGCGAGGCCCAGTCCACCTTCGAGTTCGTGCGGCCCGGCGGCTTCGCCCTGCCGGAGCTGTCCATGCTGGCCAAGCCCAAGCCGCGCTCGGCCCAGTTCGACGAGGGCGCCCTGCGCCAGAACGCCCAGCTGCTGGAAAGCGTGCTGGCCGAGTTCGGGGTCAAGGGCGCGGTCGATCAGATCCGGCCGGGCCCGGTAGTGACGCTCTACGAGCTGGTGCCGGCGGCCGGGGTGAAGTCGGCCCGCGTCGTGGCGCTCAGCGACGACATCGCGCGCTCCATGAGCGTCGCGGCCTGCCGCGTCTCGGTGGTGCCGGGCCGCAACGCTATCGGCATCGAGCTCCCCAACCAGCACCGCGAGACGGTCTATCTGCGCGACCTCCTGGCCAGCCCGGAATACGAGCGCGGCGGCCAGACCCTGCCCATGGCTCTGGGCGAGACCATCGGCGGCGAGCCCTACATCGCCGACCTCGCCCGCATGCCCCACCTGCTGATCGCCGGCACCACCGGCTCGGGCAAGTCGGTGGGGGTCAACGCCATGATCCTGTCGATCCTCTACCGGCTGCCGCCGGACCAGTGCCGGATGATCATGATCGACCCGAAGATGCTGGAGCTCTCGGTCTACGACGGCATCCCGCACCTGCTGGCGCCGGTGGTCACCGACCCGAAGAAGGCCATCGTCGCGCTGAAATGGACCGTGCGCGAGATGGAGGACCGCTACCGCCGCATGTCGAAGATCGGCGTGCGCAACGTCGCCTCCTACAACGAGCGCGCCAAGGAGGCCGCCGCCAAGGGCGAGCATTTCGAGCGCACCGTGCAGACCGGCTTCGACGAGACCGGCCGCGCCATCTACGAGAGCGAGAAGATCACGCCCGAGCCGATGCCCATGCTGGTGGTGATCATCGACGAGGTCGCCGACCTGATGATGGTGGCCGGCAAGGACATCGAAGGCGCCGTCCAGCGCCTGGCGCAGATGGCGCGGGCCGCCGGCATCCATCTGATCATGGCCACCCAGCGGCCGTCGGTCGACGTGATCACCGGCACCATCAAGGCCAACTTCCCGACCCGGATCAGCTTCCAGGTCACCTCCAAGATCGACAGCCGCACCATCCTGGGCGAGCAGGGCGCCGAGCAGCTGCTGGGACAGGGCGACCAGCTCTACATGGCCGGCGGCGGCCGCATCACCCGCCTGCACGGACCCTTCGTCAGCGATGGAGAGGTGGAGGCGGTGGCCAAGTTCCTGCGCGAGCAGGGCCAGCCGCAATATCTGGAGGAGGTCACTGCGGCCCCCGACGAGGACGCCGAGGCGGGCGACTTCGGCTTCGGCGGCGAGGGGGGCGAAAGCAACGACCTCTACGATCGCGCCGTGGCCGTGGTCACCCGCGACGGCAAGGCCTCCACCAGCTACATCCAGCGGCGGCTGCAGATCGGCTACAACCGCGCCGCCTCGCTGATGGAGCGGATGGAGCAGGAGGGCGTCGTCGGCCCCGCCAACCACGCCGGCAAGCGCGAGATCCTGGTCGGCGCCGCGCCCTGACGCCGATCCGGCCTCCCGACGGGGAGCCGACAGCTGTAGCTCGCCTGTCGCAAAAGCTGCGCTATGCTCGGCGCATGATCACCCGCCGCCTTCCCCTCGCCGTCGCCGCCCTTGGGGCCGTCCTGGCGCTCGCCGCCTGCAACAAGCCGACGGCGCCCAACGTCACCCCGCCGAAGACGCTCACCTTCTCCATCGTCTCGACCGAGGCGACCCAGACCCAGATGCAGGAGTGGGGCCCCTTCCTGAAGGACATGGAAAAGGCCACCGGCCTCACCGTGAAACCGTTCTTCGGGTCGAACTATTCCGCCCTGATCGAGGCCATGCGCTTCAAGCAGTCGGACCTCGGCTGGTTCACCAACCAGTCGGGGCTGGAGGCGGTGCGCCGGGCCGGCGGCGAGGTCTTCGCGCGCACCACCCATCCCAACGGCCACGACGGCTACCAGGGCGTGATCATCGTCAAGAAAGGCTCCGGGATCACCCTCGACAAGCTCTTGAAGTGCGACCACACGATCGCCTTCGGCATGGGCGACGCCAAGTCGACCTCGGGCACGCTGGCCCCCAACACCTACCTCTTCGGGCCGCGCGGCATCGACCCGGCCAAATGCTTCCAGACCGTCCGCTCGGCCAGCGCCGAGGCGAACCTCTACGCCGTGGGCACCGGCACCCTGCCGGCCGCCACCGACAACACCCGCTCCATGGACCGCCTGGCGGTGATCGCCACGCCGGAAGCCAGGAAGGTGATGGACAGCCTGCAGGTGATCTGGACCTCGCCGACCATCCCGGAGGATCCCATGGTCTGGCGCGCCGACCTCGATCCGGCCGTGAAGAAGAAGATCGCCGATTTCATCTTCACCTACGGCGTCGGCGACACCGACGAGGCCAGGCGCCAGCGCGCCATCCTCGAGCGCATCCAGACCGGCCCCTTCAAGCACGCCGACAACTCCCACCTCCTGCCGGTGCGCGAGATGGAGGCGACCGGCCAGCTCGTCGAGGCCAAGGCCAAGGGCGACCCCGCCGCCGTCGCCAAGGCCCAGGCGGCGCTGGACGGGATCCGGAAAGAGGCGGCGGCCGCGCCGAAGGCCTGACGCCTCAGTCCGCCGCCGCCATCAGCTCGCCCATCAGCTCGGCCGCGCCCGCCGTGGCGCCGGGCCGCGCGAGTTCCAGGAGGACGGCGCCCTCGAAATAGGCCAGCAGCGCCGCCGCCAGCGCGCTCTTGCGCGGGCCATCTGGCATCGCGAGCCTCCCGCCGATCCAGGCCAGCCACTGGCCGATGGCGGCGTCGGCGGCCCCGCGATACGGTTCCTCGCCTCGCGCCCCGCGGGCGACCACCTCGACCCAGACGCGGACCAGCGGCGCGATCGCCGGATCGGAGAGCTGGGCGAGCGCCTGCAGGGCGAACGGGCCGGGGGCCAGTGGGTCGTCGGTCCCCGCGAGGGCCGCGACCAGGCGGGCGGAGACCTGCCGCAGGACGCACAGCACCAGCTCCGACTTGGTCTTGAAGTAGTAGAGCAGCATGCGGTCGCTGGTGCCGAGCGCGGCGCCCAGGTCGCGCAGGCCGAAGCGGGAAAAGCCATCGGCCAGCGCCAGCTCGACGAGCCGGGCGGTCAGCGCGGCGCGCCTGGTCTCGAACGCTGCGGCGCGGGGGTCTGACGAGGTCATCGACACAATGTAGCAAATGCTACAGAAGCTGCTATGTAGCGACTGCTACATAACGGAGACCGGTCATGTTGAGCATCCGCCAGATCTGCATCCTGACCGGCCTTGGCCTGGCGTTCTGGGTCGTCGCAACATTGTCGATCCGCTGGTCGGCGGGGATCATCGCCGATCCGGTCCGCGGGGCGATCATGTTCGCCGTCACCCTGCCGGTGGGCTGGCTGAGCGTGCGCCTGACCCAGCGGGCGGCCGGCCTGGCCGCCGACCAGCTGCTGGCCGGCGTCGCCCTGGCGGGCGCGCTCGCCATGCTGGTGGACGGGGCGGTGCTGCACTGGGCGCCGCAGGTCTACGGACCGAGCGAACTGGTGGTTCGGCTGGGGTCGGCCTGGCTGCTCTGGGGCTATGGCGTCAGCTTCGCCTTCGCCCTCTTCATGAGCCGGCCGGCGATCACGCCCCGGCGCTGAGCAGGAAGTGGCCGCGCAGGGCGGCGAAGGGCTGGGCGCGGTCGTCCTGCCAGGCCTCGACATGCACATTGGCGATCCGCCGGCCCACCTTGCGCAGGTCGGCCCGCGCATAGGACGTCAGCGCCCGGCCGGGCCGCAGGTACTCGATGGTGATGTCGATGGTCTTGTGCACGCGGGGCGACGGCTGGGCGACGGAGAGCTGGGCCAGCGCCGTCATCTCCAGGAACGCGCCGATCACCCCGCCGTGCAGGGCCTGGATGAAGGTGTTGCCCACCAGGTGCGGCGAGAACAGCAGGATCGCGGTCATCTCGTCGCCGGCCAGCTCGGCGTGCATGCCCAGGAAGCGCACATAGGGCACCCGCTGCAGGAAGGTCTCGAGCTGCTCGGCCGGGCGCGTCATGACCGCCCCTCGGGCGGCCGCGGCCGGTTCAGCACGAAGGCCGCCTGGGCGGTGGCGATCAGGTCGGACTTGTCCACGTCCCAGGCCTCGGCGCGGACGAAGCCGATGGTGCGCGTGAGCTTGTAGCAGTGGGCCTCGGCGATCACCCCGGCGCGCGGGGCGGCGGGGCGCATGTAGTCGATGCGCAGGTCCAGCGTGGCGGTGGAGAAGGCTTCCGTCCCGGCGGCCGACGCCATGGCCAGGCCGCAGGTGTGGTCGAGGAGGCTGGTGACCACGCCGCCGGCGATCACCTCGGTGTCGGGGTCGCCGACCAGGTCTTCGCGCCAGGGCGCCCGGATGGAGCCGCGGCCAACGTCGACGGAGACCAGCTTGAAGCCCAGGGACGCGGCCTGGGGAACGGTGGTGGCCATGTGCTCGGCCATCTGCCTGACGATTTCGGGGACTTCGGCCATGCCGAGCGGGGTAGGGCGGAACCCGCCCCGCGGTCAATCGCTCCTTGGGAGCCCCTTGGAGCTGGAAGGGGACGGGCCTCAGCGGACGACGGGCAGCAGGATATAGGCGAGCACGGCCATCAGGGGCGTGGCGGCCATGGTGAAGTTGGCCAGGTTCAGGAAGGGGGAGACGGAGTTGGACATCTGGGTTCTCATCGGCTGGAGTGGCGGCCGCCGGCTGGCGTCCTGACGAGAGCGATATAGTGAAATGACTTGGCGAATACTCGTTAAGTCTCAGTCATGACATCGAATTCACAAGATGAAGACTTGGTAAGGTTGCGCGAGTGCGCCAACGCCCTAGATGCGAGACCATGATCCGGCCCCAGGACCTGCTCTGCCCGAAGCCCGAGGGGCTCTATTGCGCCCCCGGCGATTTCTACATCGACCCGGTCCGGCCGGTGGCGCGCGCGGTGATCACCCACGGCCACGCCGACCACGCCCGCGCCGGCCACGGCGCGGTGCTGGCGACGCCCGAGACGCTGGACATCATGGCCGAGCGCTATGGCGCGGGCTTCGCCGAGGCCCGGCAGGCCGCCGCCTATGGCGAGGCCGTGCCCCGCGACGACGTCGAGGTGACCCTGGTCCCGGCCGGCCACGTGTTGGGCTCCGCCCAGGCCGTGGTGCGCTGGAAGGGCCTGACCATGGTGGTCTCCGGCGACTACAAGCGCCGGCGCGACCCGACCTGTCCGCCCTTCGAGCCGGTCCCCTGCGACGTCTTCATCAGCGAGGCGACCTTCGGCCTGCCGGTGTTCCGCCACCCGCCCGACCGCGACGAGATCGCCCGCCTGCTGCGCTCGGTGGCCCAGTTCCCCGAGCGCAGCCACCTGATCGGCGCCTATGCGCTCGGCAAGGCCCAGCGGATCATCCGCCTGCTGCGCGAGGCCGGCTGGGCCGCGCCGATATATGTCCACGGGGCGCTGGAGCGGCTGAACGCCCTCTACCAACGGCACGGCGTCGACCTCGGCCCGCTCGAACCCGCCACCTCGGCCAGGAAGCCCGACTTCGCCGGCCAGATCATCATCGCCCCGCCGTCGGCCACACAGGACCGCTGGAGCCGCCGCTTCCCCGACCCGGTGACCGCCTTCGCCTCCGGCTGGATGCAGGTCCGCGCCCGCGCCCGCCAGCGCGGCGTCGAGCTGCCCCTGGTGATCTCCGACCACGCCGACTGGGACGAACTCACCGCCACCGTCGACGAACTGCGCCCCGGCGAACTCTGGATCACCCACGGCCGCGAAGAGGCGCTCGCCCGCTGGGCCGAACTGCACGGCGTCCCGGCGCGGGCGCTGGCGCTGGTGGGCTACGAGGAAGAGGACGATGACTGAAGCGCCCTGCGCGCGGCAGCGCCCCCTCCACCACTTCGTGGTCCCCCTCCCCCGCAAGCGGGTGAGGTTCGCAAGGCGCCTGCTGCAAAAACCTCCCCCGTTTACGGGGGAGGGGGACCCGAAGGGTGGAGGGGCGCTGCGATCGCGCTGCGCGGGGTCTGAATGAAAGCCTTCGCCGAACTCCTAGACCGCCTCTCGCTCACCGCCTCGCGCAACGCCAAGCTGACCCTGGTGCGCGACTACCTGCGCGAGACGCCGGATCCCGACCGGGGCTGGGCGCTGGCGGCGCTCACCGGCGACCTCGCCTTCGACGCGGCCAAGCCGGCCTTCATCCGCAAGGCGGTGGAAGAGCGCATGGACCCGCAGCTCTTCTGGTGGTCCTACGACTATGTGGGAGACCTGGCCGAGACCGTGGCCCTGGTCTGGCCCGCGCGGCCCGGCGCCAACCGCGAGCCGGAGCTGTCGGAGGTGGTCGATGCGCTCCGCGGCGCGACGCGCGCCGAGGTCCAGCGGCTTATCGAGGGCTGGTTCGACGCCCTGCAGCCCACCGGCCGCTGGGCGCTCTTGAAGCTGATGACCGGGGGCCTGCGGGTCGGCCTGACCGCGCGCCTGGCCAAGCGCGCCGCGGCCGAGATGGGCGCCGAGCCCGTGCCGGCGGCCGAGATCGAGGAGATCTGGCATGCGCTGCATCCGCCCTACGAGGACCTCTTCGCCTGGCTCGAAGGCCGCGCCGAGCGCCCGTCCAGCGAGAACCCCGGCCGCTTCCGCCCAGCCATGCTGGCCCAGGCGATCGACGAGGCGGTGGACTTCGGAAAGCTCGACCCCGCCGACTATGCCGCGGAGTGGAAGTGGGACGGCATCCGCGTCCAGGCGGTCAACGAGGGCGGGGTCCGCCGGCTCTACACCCGCACCGGCGACGACATCTCGCGAACCTTCCCGGATATCGTCGACGCCCTGCAGGCGGAGGGTGTGATCGACGGCGAGCTGCTGGTCATGCGCGACGGCAAGGTCGCGAGCTTCGCCGACCTGCAACAGCGCCTGAACCGCAAGACCGTCGACGCCAAGGCGCTGGCGGCCTTCCCCGCAGCCATCCGCGCCTATGACCTGCTGTCCGAAGGCGCCGAGGACACCCGGACCTTGCCCTTCGCCGAGCGCCGCAAACGGCTGGAGGCCTTCGTCGCCAGGGAGGCGAGCCCGCGCATCGACCTGTCGCCGATGCAGCCCTTCGCCACCTGGGCCGAGCTCGCGGCCCTGCGCGCCGCCCCGCCCGCCGGCGACCCGCAGATCGCCGAGGGCCTGATGCTCAAGCGCTGGGACTCGATCTACGAGGCCGGCCGGCCCAAGGGGCCCTGGTTCAAATGGAAGCGCGACCCGTTCCTGATCGACGCGGTGCTGATGTACGCCCAGCGCGGCCACGGCAAGCGCTCCAGCTTCTACTCCGACTACACCTTCGGCGTGTGGACCGAGGGCGAGGCCGGCGCCCGCCTCCTCACCCCCGTCGGCAAGGCCTATTTCGGCTTCACCGACGAGGAGCTGAAACAGATCGACAAGTTCGTCCGCGACAACACCCTCGAACGCTTCGGCCCGGTGCGCGCGGTCCGCGCCGAGCCGCACGCGGGCCTGGTCTTCGAGGTGGCCTTCGAAGGCCTGCAGCGCTCCACCCGCCACAAGTCGGGCGTCGCCATGCGCTTCCCCAGGATCAACCGCCTGCGCTGGGACAAGCCTCCCGGCGAGGCGGACGAACTGGCGACCCTGGAGCGGATGCTCGAGCAGATGGAGGGGCGGTAGCTGTCCTCCCCCCGAGCGCAGCGAGAGAGGGAGAGGGTTGGGAGAGGGCGGCTCGGGTTGCGGGTCTTCCGTGGCGGTTGGCCGAGGGCCCTCGGCTCATCATCGGCGCCAGTTCAACCTTCCACGCCGCCCTCTCCCGACCCTCTCCCTCTCGGCTTCGCCGGGGGAGAGGAGGTCGGCCACACCGCCTCGTCCCTCAGGAACACCGCCAGGTCCCCGCCCGCGAACAGCACGCCCCTGATCCCGGCCCTAAGCGCCGCCTCCAGGTCAGAGGGCTTGTCGCCGACCATCACCGAGGCGGCCTTGTCGATCGGCCATTCGGAAAGCGCGCGCAGGATCATCCCGGGGTTCGGCTTGCGGTCCGGCGGGTCGGGGTGGCGATAGGTGTCGAGCGGGGCGTCGGGGTGTTGCGGGGCGTAGTAGAAGGCGTCGATCCGGCCGCCGACCTCAGCCAGGTCCTCGCCCATCCGCGCGTGCAGGGCGTGCATGGCCTCTTCGGTATAGAAGCCGCGCCCGACCCCCGACTGGTTGGTCACCACGATCACCAGCCAGCCGGCCCGGTTGAACGCCGCCACCGTCTCCCGCGCGCCGGGAATCCACCGGAAGTCCTCCCAGCGCGAGACATAGCCCCGGTCCTCGTTCAGCACCCCGTCGCGGTCGAGGAAGAGCGCGGGGCGGCGCGGACTGGCGGGCGCGGTTTCGGGCACGGCGCGGACTATAGCCGGGCCAGGCCGCGGAGCCATCCACCGCGCAGCGGAAGAAATGGTCCACGAACCACACGAACCCCACGAACGGGTGCGCGTCTCGAGACTCCGCGGAGCGGAGGCTCGGTCTTTTCAACCGCGGAAGACACGGAAGAACGCGGAAAGCGCCGACGTTCTTCCGCGCTTTCCGCGTCTTCCGCGGTTCCAACTTGGAAGGCGCCCGCTGCGCGGGCCTTTCAGGACCAGACGCGTTCGTGGGGTTCGTGTGGTTCGTGGACAAAAAAACCTGATCGCCGCCGCGCGCGGGGCGTCTAGGTTCGCCGCTGTGGCCGACGTCCTGACCCTCGACGACCTGACCGTGGATTTCGACACCCACGACGGCGTCGTGTGCGCGGTGCGGGGCGTCTCGCTGGCGATCCGCCGCGGCGAGACCCTGGGCGTGGTGGGCGAGAGCGGGTCGGGCAAGAGCCAGACCTTCATGGCCGTGATGGGCCTCTTGGCCCGCAACGGCCGCGCGGCGGGCTCGGCGAAGTTCCTTGGGACCGAACTGCTGGGCCTCAAACCCCGGGCGCTGAACCGCATCCGGGGCTCGAAGATGACCATGATCTTCCAGGACCCGCTGACCGCGCTCACCCCGCACATGCGGATCGGCGAGCAGATCGCCGAACCGCTGCGCCTGCACGGCGGCATGAGCGGCCGGGACGCGGACGCCCACGCCCGGCTCTGGCTGGAGAAGGTGCGGATCCCCGACGCCGCCGAGCGCCTGCGCCAATACCCCCACGAGCTCTCCGGCGGCATGCGCCAGCGGGTGATGATCGCCGCGGCCATGGCCGGCGGCCCCGAGCTGCTGATCGCCGACGAACCCACCACGGCCCTCGACGTCACCGTCCAGGCCGAGATCCTCGACCTGATGGCCGAGCTGAGCCACGAGACCGGGACCGCCATGGTGCTGATCACCCACGACATGGGGGTCATCGCCCGCCTCGCCGACCGGGTCTGCGTGATGAAGGACGGCGCCTTCCTCGAGGAAGGCCCGGCCGAGCAGGTGTTCCGCGAACCCCGGACCGACTACACGCGCGCCCTCCTGGACGCGATCCCGCGCCTGGACCGCGAGGGGCGCGGCGGCCGGCCCATCTTGGCGCCCTTGCCGGCGAAGGCTCCGGTGGTCGTCGAGGGGCGCGACGTGAAGGTCTGGTTTCCCATCCGCCAGGGCTGGTTCGGCGCAACCCGGACCCTGCGCGCGGTCGACGGCGTCTCCTTCCAGGTGCGCCAGGGCGAGACCCTGGGGGTGGTGGGCGAGAGCGGCTCGGGCAAGTCGACCCTGGCGCGCGCGATCCTCAACCTGCTGCCGGCCACGGCCGGGACGGTCACCGTCCTGGGACGCGACCTCACCCACGCCGACCGCGAGGCGATGCGCCGGGCCCGCAAGGACCTGCAGATCGTCTTCCAGGACCCCCTGGCCAGCCTCGACCCGCGGGTCACCGTCGGGGCCTCCATCGCCGAGCCCCTGGCGGTGTTCCGCCCCGGCCTGGCGCGGGCGGAGCGCGACGCGGAGGTGGCGGCCATGATGGCCCGGGTGGAGCTCGATCCCGGCCTGATCAACCGCTACCCGCACGAGCTTTCCGGCGGCCAGAACCAGCGGGTCGGCATCGCGCGCGCCATGATCCTGCAGCCCCGGCTGGTGATCTGCGACGAGGCCGTCTCGGCCCTCGATGTGACGATCCGCGCCCAGATCATCGACCTGCTGATCGGCCTGCAGGCGCAGATGGGCCTGGCGATGGTGTTCATCAGCCACGACCTGGCCGTGGTGCGCGAGATCAGCCACCGGGTGCTGGTGCTCTACCTCGGCCGGGTGGTGGAGACCGCCACGCGCGAGCAGCTCTACGCCGGCGCGCGCCACCCCTACACCCAGGCGCTCCTGTCCGCAGCGCCGATCCCCGATCCGGCCATCGAGCGCACCCGCCGCCGGGTGAAGCTCATCGGCGAGCCGCCCAGCCCGATGGACCCGCGCGCGGCCCTGCGCTTCGCGCCTTCGCGCCTGCCGCTCGATCCGACGGCCCCCTTCGCCGCCCCCGAACTTCGGGAGGTCGCGCCCGGCCACCTGGTCGCCGAATTCGACCCGCCCGAAGGATGATCGAGATCAGGCCTTGCAGGAATCCGCGCGCCGGACGCCGAAGGGGACCTTCGGCTGTCGCGCGTGGCCGAAGCGGCTTAAGACCGCGGCCGTGAGCAAGATCACCCCCGTCCTGATGTCCGGCGGCGCCGGGACCCGGCTCTGGCCCCTGTCGCGGAAGGCCAGGCCGAAGCAGTTCCATGCCCTGGGCGGCGCGCGCACCCTGATCCAGGACACCGTGCTGCGCTTCGCCACCGAGGCCTTCGCCCCGCCCATCGTGATCTGCAACCTCGGCCACGCGGACCTGGTCCGCGAGCAGCTGGCGGAGGTCGGCGTGACCGCCGCCCTGATCCTCGAACCGGAAGGCCGCAACACCGGGGCCGCCGCCGCCGTGGCCGCGGTGGTCGCCGAGCGCGACGGCCTGGGCCTCGTCCTGCTGCTCAGCGCCGACGCCCGGGTGGCCGACCCCGCCGCCCTGCGCGCGGCCATCGCGGCCGGGACGCCCGCGGCCGAAGCTGGCGCCCTGGTGATCTTCGGCATCACGCCCACCGCGCCCGAGACCGGCTACGGCTACATCCGCGCCGAGCCCGGCGCCGGTCCGGTGCGGCGGGTCGCCGCCTTCGTGGAAAAGCCCGACCTCGCCACGGCCCAGGCCTATGTGGCCGACCCGGCGATGAGCTGGAACGCCGGCATCTTCCTGTTCCGTCCGGACGCCTTCCTGGCCGAGGCCGAGCGGCTCGCCCCGGACCTCGCCGCGGCCGCCCGCGCCGCGGTCGCCGAGGCGCCGCGCGACGGCGACGCCGTCTGCCTGGGCGAGGCCTTCCTCGGCGCGCCCGCCGTCCCCGTCGACGTCGCCGTGTTCGAGAAGACCGACAAGGCCCAGGTGGTCTCCGCCGACATCGGCTGGAGCGACGTGGGCGCCTACGACGCGCTGTGGGCGCAGGCGCCCAGGACCGCCGAGGGCAATGCGCTGCAGGGCCCTGCCCTGGCCGCCGGCGCCGCCGGCTGCCTGGCCCTGTCCGACGGCCCCATGGTGGTGCTGGCCGGCGTCGAGGACCTGGCGGTGATCGTCGAGAACGGCGTCGTCCTGGTCACCCGCCGCGACGCCCCCGCCGCCGTGCGCGCGGCGGTCGAGGCGGTGAGACAGGCCGGCCGCGAGGACCTCCTTTAGAGGGACAGCCAGTAGCTCATGGAATTAATTAGATGGCGTCATGGCCCGGCTTGTCCGGGCCACCCATGATCTCCGTATCGCAGGAAAGACACGCCGCCGCGCCGCCGCGCTCTCAACTTCATTGCGGAGATCTTGGGTCGCCCGGACAAGCCGGGCGATGACGATCATCGAAAATTATGGCGTTCGGACCCTACGCCACCCCGTGGGCCTTGAAGAACGCCAGCATCTTGGCCCAGGCCTCGGGGGCGGTCTTGGGATCGTAGCTCGACCGGTAGTCGGCCAGGAAGCCGTGCTGGCTGTCGGGATAGACGATGATCGCCGCATCCTTGCCGGCCGCCTTGGCCGCGGCGAGCATGTCGTCGACGTCCTTCTGCGGAATGCCCCGGTCCTTGCCGCCGTAGAGGCCCAGAACCGGGCACTTCAGGTCCTTCACCCCATCGATCGGCGCCACGCGCGGGTAGCTGGCGGGCTTCAGGGGGCCGTACCAGGCGACCCCGGCCTTGAACTGCGGGAACACCTCGCAGCAGCGCCAGGTCGCCCCGCCGCCCCAGCAGAAGCCGGTGACGCCCATCCGCTTGGCGTCGGCGAAGGGCTGGGCGGCGAGGTACTTGAGCGCCGCGGTGGTGTCGCCCAGCACCTGCGCCTCCGGCGTGGCGGTGACGATCTTCATCACCGCCTGGATGTCCTCGGTCTTCGAAGGATCGCCGGCGCGGACGAAAAGGTCGGGGGCGAGCGCGACGTAGCCGGCCTTGGCGAGCCGGCGGCAGATGTCCTTCACCCACTCGTGGACGCCGAAGATCTCGGAATTGACGAAGACCACCGGATGTTTCCCCCCCTTGGCGGCAGAGGGGGCGGCCGGACGGGCCAGGTAGCCGGGGATCTTGCGGTCGGCGCTCTGGATCTCGACGGTCTCGGCCACCAGGCCGGTGGTGTCGGTGGTGATCGTCTCGGCGTCGGCGTCGAAGGCCGCCACGGCGTAGCCGCCGGCCAGCGCGAGCGCGATGGAGCGCCGGGTGATGTCCAGGTCGCCGGTCCAGTTGCCGTCGGCGCGGGTGAGGGTGACCAAGTTAGCCTCCGCATGTGATGGTGACCGGCAACCCTGCCCCGGAGCTTGGCTTGGAGTCAAAGTCATCGTTCGGACGATTCCGGGCGCCGGCCGGGATGATGCGGCCGGCCGGCCTTCGCGCCCTGACGGACGCGGAGCGGCGGCTGGCGGCCGAGGTATTCGGGCAGGGCCTCGATACGGACCGCATCCGGCTCTTCGCCCTGCCGCTGTGGCGCCGGGCCTTCGTGGCGGGCGCCGCGCTCATCGTCTGGCCGGCTCGCGCCGCCCTCGCCGACTTCGCCGCCGCCCCGCTCGGCCTGCAGGCGACCTTCGTCCACGAGCTGGCCCATGTCTGGCAGGCGCAGCGCGGCGTCTTCCTGCCCATCGCCAAGCTCAGGGCCGGCGACGGCCCGGGCGCCTACGCCTACGACCTCGACGCGGGCGAACCCTTCCTTGCGCTGAACATCGAGCAGCAGGCGTCGATCGTGGAGCACGCCTTCCTGGCCCAGCGAGGCGGCCAGACGCCCTTTGCAGCCGCCCGATACGCCGCGATCGCGTCAGAATGGCGCAACGTTTGAGTCATGTCCCTGAGGCTATTGGGGACTTTCGCCCTTGCGAGCCCGGCTAATTTCCCCATATCGGCTGGCGACGCAGGGGCCGCGGTCGAGTAAACCTCAACGGCGGATCCCGGCGGAGACCTGATCGAACCGGGGATGTTGCAAACCCAGAGGCGCTTCACCTGAAGGCTTCCCGCAGCGTCCGCCAACAAGGAGCGAGCTAGACTCTCAATGAGCAAGATTATCGGTATCGACCTTGGCACGACCAATTCGTGCGTCGCCATCATGGATGGCAAGACGCCGAAGGTGATCGAAAACGCCGAGGGTGCGCGCACGACGCCCTCCGTCGTGGCCTTCCTGGAAGACGGCGAGCGCCTCGTAGGCCAGCCGGCGAAACGCCAGGCGGTGACCAACCCCTCCAACACCCTGTTCGCCATCAAGCGCCTGATCGGCCGCCAGATGACCGACCCGATGGTGGAGAAGGACAAGGGCATGGTGCCCTACGAGATCGTCAAGGGCCCGAACGGCGACGCCTGGGTGAGGGCCCACGGTCAGGACTATTCGCCCCAGCAGGTCTCGGCCTTCATCCTGCAGAAGATGAAGGAAGCCGCCGAGCAGCACCTCGGCGAAAAGGTCGAAAAGGCGGTCATCACCGTCCCGGCCTATTTCAACGACGCCCAGCGCCAGGCCACCAAGGACGCCGGCAAGATCGCCGGCCTCGAGGTCCTGCGGATCATCAACGAGCCCACCGCCGCGGCGCTGGCCTACGGCCTCGACAAGAACGAGGGCAAGAAGATCGCCGTCTACGACCTGGGCGGCGGCACCTTCGACGTCTCGATCCTGGAGATCGGCGACGGCGTCTTCGAGGTGAAGTCGACCAACGGCGACACCTTCCTGGGCGGCGAGGACTTCGACCTGCGCATCGTCGACTTCCTGGCCGACGAGTTCCGCAAGGAGAACTCCGTCGACCTGCGCAAGGACAAGCTGGCCCTGCAGCGCCTCAAGGAAGAGGCCGAAAAGGCCAAGAAGGAACTGTCCTTCACCACCCAGTACGAGTTGAATCTGCCGTTCATCTCGATGAACGCCAACGGCCCGCTGCACCTCAACATCAAGCTCTCCCGCGCCAAGCTGGAAGGCCTGGTCGAGGACCTGGTGGCCAAGACCATCGGCCCCTGCGAGCAGGCGCTGAAGGATGCGGGCCTGTCGAAGTCCGACATCGACGAGGTGATCCTGGTCGGCGGCATGACCCGCATGCCCAAGGTCGTGGAGACCGTGAAGGCCTTCTTCGGCCGTGAGCCGCACACCGGCGTGAACCCCGACGAGGTCGTGGCGCTGGGCGCCGCGGTGCAGGCCGGCGTCCTGCAGGGCGACGTCAAGGACGTGCTGCTGCTCGACGTCACCCCGCTGACGCTGGGTATTGAAACGCTCGGTGGGGTGTTCACGCCTCTGATCGAGCGCAACACCACCATCCCGACCAAGCGCTCGCAGACCTTCTCGACGGCCGACGACAACCAGTCGGCGGTGACCATCCGGGTGTTCCAGGGCGAGCGGCCGATGGCCTCGGACAACAAGATGCTGGGCCAGTTCGACCTGGTGGGCATCCCCCCGGCGCCGCGCGGCGTGCCGCAGGTCGAGGTGACCTTCGACATCGACGCCAACGGCATCGTCAACGTCCAGGCGCGCGACAAGGCGACCAACAAGGAGCAGTCGATCCGCATCCAGGCCAACGGCGGCCTCTCCGACGCGGACATCGAGGCCATGGTCAAGGAGGCCGAGTCCAACAAGGCCGACGACGAGAAGCGCAAGGCCGGCGTCGAGGCCAAGAACCAGGCCGACGCGGTGATCCACTCCACCGAAAAGGCGCTCGCCGAACACGGCGACAAGGTCGGCGAAGAGGAGCGCACCGCGATCCAGACCGCGCTCGACGACCTGAAGGCCAGCGTCGGCGGCGATGACGCCGAGGCCATCTCGGCCAAGACCCAGACCCTGATCCAGGCGTCGATGAAGCTGGGCGAGGCCATGTACAAGGCCCAGCAGGACGCCGGCTCCGAGGGTCCGGCCTCCGACGAGGATGCGGCCCACGCCGCCGGCGGTCATGCGGCGGGCGGCGAAGACGTGGTCGACGCCGAGTTCGAGGAAGTCGACGGCGACGATCACAAGAAGTCGGCGTGACAACCTGCCCCATGGCGACTCAAAGCGCCTTTTGCGAAGAGTTCGTCACTGGGGACGTCGCCGCCGCTTCTGCGCGACTAGGGACCCCCGCCCGCTCGGCCTCGTTCCTCCTGGAATTTGGGTCTTGTAGCCGGGCGGGGGTTTTCCCACCTTCCCAACAGCCACACACCAAACGCCCCAGGGTTTGATGCGCGACTATTATGAAATCCTCGGTGTCGAGCGCACCTGCGACGCGGGCGCGCTGAAGGCGTCCTTCCGCAAGCTCGCCATGGAGCACCACCCCGACCGCAACGCCGGCTGCGGCGAGTCCGAGGGTCGCTTCAAGGAGATCAACGAGGCCTATTCGGTCCTGTCGGACCCGCAGAAGCGTGCGGCCTACGACCGCTTCGGCCATGCCGGCGTCAACGGCGCCGGCGGCGGTGCGGGCGGCGCCCAGTTCCACGACGTGGGCGACATCTTCAACGAGGTGTTCGGCGACGTCTTCGGCGACATGTTCGGCGGCCGCCGGGGCCAGCAGCGCTCGGGCCCGACCCGCGGCCAGGACCTGCGCTACGACCTGGAGATCACGCTGGAGCAGGCCTACGCCTCCTCCGAGGTCGAGATCACCGTGCCCGCCGCGCTCACCTGCGAAACCTGCGACGGCTCCGGCGCCAAGCCCGGCACCAGCCCCACCACCTGCAACGCCTGCGGCGGCCAGGGCCGGGTGCGCGCCACCCAGGGCTTCTTCTCCATCGAGCGCGCCTGCCCGCGCTGCGGCGGTTCCGGGCGCCTGGTGCTCGACCCCTGCGCCGACTGCCACGGCATGGGCCAGGTGCGGCGCGAGCGCACGCTCTCCGTCCGCATCCCGGCCGGCGTCGACGACGGCGCGCGCATCAGGCTGGCCGGCGAAGGCGATGGCGGGACCAGGGGCGGCCCGCGCGGCGACCTCTACATCTTCGTCTCGGTGAAGCCGCATGAGCTCTTCGAGCGCGACGGCCTGGACCTGCTCTGCACCGTGCCCGTGCCCATGGCCGTGGCGGCGCTGGGCGGCGAGATCGAGGCGCCCTGCCTGATGGGCGGCGAGAACTGCGACGGTAACTGCAAGATCCCGGTCAAGGTCCCCGAGGGCGCCCAGACCGGCAAGACCGTGCGCCTGAAGGGCCGCGGCATGCCGTCGCTGCGCTCGCGCGAGCGCGGCGACCTGGTGGTCGAGCTGTTCGTCGAGACCCCCGCCAAGCTGACCGCCCGCCAGAAGGAGCTGCTGCGCGAGTTCGCCGGCCTCTGCAGCGAAAGCCAGCACCCGAAGAACGCCAACTTCGCCGGCAAGGCCAAGACCTTCTGGGACAGCGTCAAGGGCGCCTAAGGGGCGCCTAGCGCCCGCCCGGCCTTTCGGCTAGAGGAAGCCTCCGCTTGGAACCGCACCCGTAGCTCAGCTGGATAGAGCGTTGCCCTCCGAAGGCAAAGGTCACACGTTCGAATCGTGTCGGGTGCGCCAGCGAATTCGATGACCTCGGCTGGTCTCCGGCGACGGGCCTTCGCGCCGAGCCTGCGCGAGGCCCGTCAGCCCCCGTCAACGACGGCGAGCGCGATATAGGCGACCAGCGCTAAGGCGGCGCCCATCAAGCCGGGCCACGGCGGCGGGAGGGTCGGGCCTTCGACGTCGGCCTCAAGGCGTTTTCGGCCGCTGAACATCGGGCGGACCAGATCATGGCCCAACAGTTGATGGATGAGCACCGCCACCAGGTGCAACCCGACAAGGGCCAGCAAGGCGTCGAACGCCAGGGCGTGAAGGTGCGTCGCCGTGCGGCTCCAGTCGAAGGGAACGCCCGAGGCGATGCGGCCGGAGTCGCCTTCCTGGGTGACGCCGAGCAGGCCGGTGACGACCAGGACGGCGAGGGTCGCCAGCAGGGCGAGCACGCTCCAGCCGCCCGCCGGATTGTGCCCGACGCCGCCGGGGATCCGCCCGCGGAGGTAGCGGGCCACGTCCGCGGGCGAGCGCACGAAGTTTGAGAAGCGCGCCGGGGCCGATCCGACGAACCCCCAGAAGACCCGAAACGCCAGCATGGCGGCGATCGCGTAACCGATCCGGCGGTGCCAGACCATCAGATCGGACCGGTAGCTCCACCAGGCGGCGACGATCAGCGCCACGACCAGCCAGTGGAAGGCCCGCACCCCCAGGTCCCAGATGATCCGGCGGGGCGGAGCCGCGCCCGCGGGGGCCATCAGAAACGCTCCTCGAACACCCGATGGCAGGCGGTGCAGGCCGCCGACACGGCGTGCTGCCGCTCGCCGATCGCATCGACATTCCCGGACTTCGCCGCCGCCGCCAGGCGATCCACCGCCTCGCTCATCGCCGTCGCGTGGGCGCGGAATTCCTCGGGCCGGCGCCAGATTTCCGGCTTGGCGTTGGTGTCCGCGCCGGATTCCGGGCCGCTGCCGGGCGGAAACCACGCGGGCAGCTGGCGGACCATCACGGCCATTCGATCGGTGGCGCCGGCGATGGCGGAGATATCCGGCCGCGACCTCTTGAGCTGGGCGTTCACCACCTTGTAGGCGGCGAGCAGGGAATTGAAGTTCCCGCGCCGCAGCTTCACCTCGAGCCGAGGGTCGGGCTGGGCGTGCGCCGCGCCGGCGACGGTGACGATGGCGGCGAGCGCGAGGACGGTCTGACGGCGGATCACGGTTCGGGTCACCCAGGGCGGATGCGAACAGCCTAGGCGCGGCGCCCCCCGCGATCCGGCGGCTTTGCAAAACTTGACGCTGCGGTGGTCGCGGGGTCCCTGCCGGTCGCTGGAGGCGCTGCATCGGCGCCGAGGGGCGACGGCGACTGCCCGCGCGCGGTCTGCGACGCGACGCGGGGCAGCACCATCTCCACGCAGAGCCCGCCGTGCGGCAGGTTGCGCGCGGCCACCCGCCCGCCGTGGAGGCGCAGGATCCGGGCGGTGATCGCTAGACCCAGGCCCACGCCGTCGGCGGGGTCGGCGCGATAGAACGGTTCAAAGACCCGCGCCAGATCGGCATCGCGCAGGCCCGGACCGGCGTCGGAAACCTCGACGCGCGCTTCCTGGGCGCTGCGGGTCAGCCGCACCTCGACCTGCGACCGGGGCGGCGAAAAGCGGATGGCGTTTCGCAGCACGTTCTCCAGGGCGCTGCGCAGCTGGGCGTGGTCGCCGCTCAGCCAGGCCGGGCCATCGACGATCAGTTGCAGACCGACGCCCTCGCTGTCCGCCTCGATGCGGGCGTCCTCGACCGTCTCCTCCAGGAGCTCGGTGAGATCGAGGGGTTCCTGCAGGAGGGCGAGGCCCGCGCCCAGACGGGAGAACCGCAGGATCTGCCCGATCATCGAATCCAGCCGCTCCACCTCGCGGTCGATGCGGTCGAAGGCCTCTTCGTTGGCCCGCGGGCCGCGCCGCGCCAAGCCGGCGGCCAGGCGCAGGCGGGCCAGCGGCGATCGCAATTCGTGGGAAATGTCGCGCAGCAGCTCCTCCTTCGAGGCGAGCAGGGCCTGCAGATCGCCGGTCATCTGCGCGAAGTCCCGGGCCAGGCCGCCGAGTTCGTCGCGCCGCGCGGCGATCTCCGGCTCCAGCCGAACCGCCAGGTCGCCGGCGGCCACGGCCCGCACGCCCTCGCGCAGCTGGAGGATGGGGCGCGTCAGGCGCCACGCCAGCCACGCGCATCCCAGCCCGCTGATGGTCAGCGCCAGGCCCAGCAGCACCCAGGGCTGCAGGAAGATGTTCCAAAGGTCGAAGACGACGCCGCGCGTGCGCCGGATGAGCACCCTGTAGACCACCCCGTCCGGGGCCCTGACGGTCGGCGTCGACTGGGCCGCCGCGCCCGGCAGGGGCAGGCCGCGAACCGCGCGATCCAGCATCTCCTCACCGGCCGGATTGACGAAATAGACCTGGACCTCCGGCTGGCGGTGGACCTCGTCGACCGTCCAGGCGGCGACGCCGCGGCGGCCCCTGCTGGACAGGGCCGCCTGGGCCGACTGCGCCACGGCGGCCGGCGACAGCTGATCGAGGCTGCTGGCCCGTTTCACCGCCAGGGCGAAGGTCACGCCGAACGCCGCCGCCAGGGTGAGCGTCATCACCAGGGTGAAGGCCAGCCAGAGCTGTACGAACAGGCTCCTCACGACGCATCCCCCGCCGCACTCAGCATGTACCCGTGGCCGCGCAGGCCCCGGATGTCCAGGCCGCCGCCGGGGCCCAGACCCAGCTTGCGGCGGATGTTGGAGACGTGGGTGTCGATGCTGCGGTCAAACGCTTCCAGCGGCCGCCCCAGCGCCTGGTGGGTCAGGGCGGCGCGGCTCTGCGCCCGGCCCGCCGAACGCGCCAGCGCCTCCAGCACCATGTATTCGGCGGTCGTCAGGCGCACCTCGGCGCCGTCGAGCCACACCGACATCGTGCCGGGGTCGAGGCTCAGCGCCCCCACCTCGATCTTCGCGCGCCCGGCGCCGTCTTTGGCGTCGCGGCGGCGCAGGATGGCGCGGACGCGGGCGACCAGCTCGCGCGGATTGAACGGCTTGGAGAGGTAGTCGTCGGCCCCCAGCTCGAGCCCGAGGATGCGGTCGTCCTCTTCGCCGCGCGCCGTCAGCATGAGCACCGGCACGTCGCCGGAGAGCCGCAGGCGGCGCAGCACCTCCAGGCCGCTCAGCCTCGGCATCATGATGTCCAGGATCACCAGGTCGTAGCCGCGGGCCGCCAGGCATCGCAGCGCCGCGGCCCCGCTTTCGGCGTGCTCGGCGACGAATCCCTCGCCCGACACGAACTCGCCCAGCATCCGCCCGAGCTGCAGGTCGTCGTCGACGATCAGGAGGCGCGGCGAGGGCGACATGTCGGCGGTCTTCGGAACGGAGCCACGGCCGGCATGATGGGGCGTCCCGCGGCCGACGGCGAGTCAAATGGGCGGGCGGAGGCTAGTCCGGCCCGCCGCCGGCCGCCGCCGGCTTTGCATTTCTTTGCATAGGGCGCCGCGGCCGCCCCCCTCCGTCAAGTTTTGCAAAGACCCGCGCCGGCCCCACGGCCATGCCCCTAGGCTTCCCGAGGAACAGACTCGGTCGTCCGCGGTCGAGCGCACTTTGACCCCGCAGCGGATGAGCGCGACATGGTCTCGTCAGGCGAGGCGCCACGGTCCGGATTTCTTCAGGCCGCCAAGGGGCACGCCTTCCTGGTCGTGGCGCTCGGCTTCGTGCTGCTCCTGCTGGGCGCGACCGCGACACGGCTGGGGCTCGCCAAGGAGGCCGGCGGCGGCCCTGGATCGGCTGGCCCGGGCCGCGGTCCGCCGGCGCCGGCCGTCACCGCCGTCACCGCGGCGCTGCATCCCTTCGCCGGCGAGATCACGGCGATCGGGGTGGTCAAGGCGCGGGAGTCGGTGACCCTCACCGCGCCCACCACCGAGCTCGCCACCAGGATCCTGTTCACCAGTGGCCAGCATGTGGCCAAGGGCCAGGTCCTGGCCGAGCTCAAGAGCGACGAACAGCAGGCCGCGGTGGTCAACGCCCAGTCGATGCTGCGCAAGGCCGAGAGCGACGAAGCCCGCTGGCGGGCGCTGGACCAGAAGGGTTTCGCCCCCAAGGTGCAGGTCGAGCAATACGAGGCCGCCGAGCAGCAGGCCCGCGCCGCGCTCGACGCGGCGCAGTCGCGGCTGCGCGACCGGGTCATCCGCGCGCCCTTCTCCGGCACGATCGGGCTCTCGGACGCCGCGCGAGGCATGCTGATCACCCCGGGCGCGCCGATCGCCACGCTCGACGACCTCTCGGTCGTCTACGTCGACTTCGACATCCCCGAGACGAGCCTGCCGAAGGTCGCGGTCCACACCCCGGTGGCGGTGGCCTGGGACGGGGCGCCGGGACGGGCGCTGCAGGGCGAAATCCGGCAGCTCGACACGCGCATCAAGGCCGACACGCGCGCGCTGACGGTGCGCGCGGCCCTGTCCAACGCCGGGGCGAGCCTGCGTCCGGGGATGCTGGTCAAGGTCAGCCTGCGCATCGGCGCCCGCACCGCCGTCGCCGCGCCGGAGTCGGCGGTCCAGTTCGCCGGCGACCAGAGCTTCGTCTATGTGCTGCCCGGCGCCGCGGCCCGGGCGGTCGCGGCGCGGCGCGCGGTGCTGACCGGAGCCCATGACGCGGGGCTGATCGAAATCCGCGCCGGGCTTGCGCCCGGCGAGCGCCTGGTGGCCGACGGCCTCAACCGCGTGCGTCCGAACCAGCCGGTGCGGATCAAGCCGGCGACGGGCGCGTCGTAATGCTGTCCGACATCGCCGTCCGGCGTCCGGTGCTCACCGCGGTGGGGGCGATCGTCCTTTGCCTGTTCGGCCTGATCGCCTTCCTGAACCTCCCGGTCCGCGAACTGCCGGCGGTGGACCCGCCCGTGGTCACCGTTCAGACCGCCTATGTGGGCGCCTCGGCCGAGGTGGTGGAGGAGCGGATCACCCAGCTGATCGAGCAGCAGATCGCCGGCATCCAGGGCATCGACCGCGTCAATTCCTCCAGCCGCGACGGCGTCTCCACCATCACCGTCACCTTCAGTCTCGACCGCGACATCGAGAGCGCGGCCAACGACATCCGCGATTCCGTGTCGCGCATCGCCGCCCAGCTGCCGGTCGACGCCAAGCCCCCGCAGGTCATCAAGTCGAGCGCCGACTTCACCGCCATCGTCTTCCTGGGCCTGACCTCGGACCGGCTGGACCGGCTGCAGCTCGTCGACTACGCCCAGCGCTATCTGGTCCCCCGGCTCTCGACGATCCCGGGGGCGGGCATCATCGGGCTCGCCGGGGCGAGCTCCTATTCCATGCGCGTCTGGCTGGACGCCGACGCCATGGCGGCGCGCGGCGTCACCGTCGAGGACGTGGAGACCGCGCTGGCCGCCCAGAACGTCGAGCTGCCGGCCGGGGCGCTGGAAGGCGGCGCGCGCGACTATACGATCCGGGTGAAGCGCCGGTACGCCACGCCGCAGCAGTTCGCGCAGCTGCCGATCGCCCCTGCGCGGCCGCCCGGCGCGGCCTCGACGGCATCCCCGGCGCCGCGCGCCAACCCCCAGGGGCCGACCACGGCCGCGGAAACCCCGGCCGCCCAGAGCGGCGCGGTGTCCCTGGTTCGCCTGGGCGACATCGCCCGCATCGAGGAGGGCCCGCTCGACCGGCGCACCTACTGGGAGAAGAACGGGCGCATCGAGGTCGGCCTTTCGGTGCTGCGCCAGTCGCAGGCCAACGACCTCGCCCTCTCCGTCGCCACCCGCAAGATGGCGACGGAGATCAACGCCGGCCTGCCGCCGGGGATGAAGCTGGAGGTGATCGCCGACTATTCGGCGTTCACGGCCGCGGCCATCCGCGACGTCTGGATCACGCTGGCGGCGTCGCTGGCGGTGGTCGCCGGCGTGAACCTGCTGTTCCTCGGCAGCTGGCGGGCGGCGGCCATTCCGGCGCTGGTGGCGCCGATCTGCCTGGTCTCGGCCTTCATCGTCCTGGCGCTCGCCCGGTTCTCGATGAACCTGATGACGCTGCTGGCCCTGGTGCTGGCGATCGGCCTGGTGGTCGATGACGCGATCATGGTGGTGGAGAACATCCAGCGCCGGGTGGACGAGGGCGAGCCTCCGGAGCTGGCGGCCCGTCAGGGCGCGCGGCAGGTGTTTTTCGCGGTGCTGGCCACGACCGCGGTGCTGATCGCGGTGTTCGCGCCGCTGCTGATCCTGCCCGGCTACACCGGGCGGCTGTTCGTCGAGCTGGCGGCGACGGTGACGGCGGCGGTGTTCTTCTCGGCCGTCCTGGCGCTCAGCCTCTCGCCCATGCTGGCCTCGCGCCTGCTGCGCCCGGCGGCCGCCGGGGGCCGGCTCGCCCGCGCCGTCGCCGCGGCGACGCAGTCGGTGCGCCGCTCCTACCGGAACTCCCTGGAGACCCTGCTGCGCGGCCGCGCGCCCGCGGTGGTCACCGGGCTTTGCGTGCTTGTGCTGGCGCTCGCCGCGGGGGGGCTGGCGGTCGTCCTGCCCAAGGCGCTGGTCCCGCCCGAGGACCGCGGCCGGGTGGGCATCAACATCCAGGCGCCGGAGGGGGCGGACTTCGACTACACGGTCCGCGCCGTGCGCCAGGCCGCGCCCTATCTCGAGGCGCTTCGGCGACAGGGCCTGGTGCAGCTCTACACCTTCACCGTTCCGCCGTTCGGCAACGGCGTCTACAACACCGGAACGGGCACGGCGGTCATGACCGACTGGTCGCGCCGCAAGGTCAGCGCCGACGAGCTGACGTCACGACTCAACCGCGAGCTCGGCGACATCACCTCGGCCCGGATCATCGCCAGCGTCCCGGCGGCGCTCCAGCGCGGCGGCTCCGGCGCGAACGTCGACTTCATCGTGTCGGGCGACGACTACGACCAGATCGCCCGCTGGATCGCGCCCATCCAGAAGGCGGCGCTCGCGAACCCGGGCCTGTCGCGGCCGCGGCTTGACTACGAACCGAACACCCCGCGCCTGCTGGTCGATGTCGACGACGCGCGGGCGGCGGCGATGGGCGTCTCCAGCAAGGCCGTGGGCGAGGCCCTGCAGGTGATGTTCGGCTCGCAGCAGGTCACCACCTACGTGCGCAACGGCGAGGAATACTATGTCACGCTGCAGACGGCCCGCGCGGCGCGGGAGAGGGCCGAGGACCTCGACAAGCTGAACGTCCGCACCGCCTCGGGCGCGCTGGCGCCGCTCTCGGCGCTGGTCAAGACCAGCGTTCATGGCGACGCCGCCGACCGCCGGCGGGTCGATCGGCTGCGGTCCATAACCCTCTCCTCCGAGCTCAACCCCGGCTACACCGTCGGTCAGGCGGTGCAGTTCTACCGCGACCAGGCGGCCAGACAGCCGCAGCGCGGGTTCGTCATCCGCTGGGGCGGCCAGGCCAAGGACTACCTGGAGGCCTCCGGCGCGCTCGGCTTCGCCTTGGGCATGGCGCTGCTGCTGGTGTTCCTGGTGCTCGCCGCCCAGTTCGAAAGCTGGATCCAACCGGCGGTGATCATGCTGACCGTGCCGCTGGCCGCGCTCGGCGGCCTCTGCGGCCTGGCCCTCGTCGGCTCCTCGATCAACATCTACAGCGAGGTCGGCCTGATCATCCTGGTCGGCGTCTCCGCCAAGAACGGCATCCTCATCGTCGAGTTCGCCAATCAGCTTCGCGCCAAGGGCCTGGCTGTCCGCGAGGCGGTGCTGGAGGCCGCCGCCGTGCGGCTGCGGCCGATCGTCATGACCTCGCTCTCGGCGGTGATGGGCGCGACGCCGCTGATGCTGGCCCGCGGCCCGGGCGCCGGCAGCCAGCGGACCATCGGCGTGGTGGTGTTCACCGGCGCGCTCTTCGGCACCCTGCTGACCGTCTTCGTCGTGCCGGTGTTCTACAACCTGCTGGCCGGCGCGGGCCGGCGAGCGGCGAAGGGGGCGCCCACGACCTTGCCTGCGGACCAAGCTTGCGGCGAGGCGTAGAGGTCGGCGAGGCGCCGGCTCCCAGGAGGGTTTCGCCTGCCCCGCCCGCGGCGTCCCATCAGCCCGGCGGCGTCACTTCGGTCCCTGGTCACCCGCCTTGAAGCGCGCATGGCAGGCGTCGCAGGCGTGGCCGAGCTCGACGAGTTGGCCCTTGAAGCCTTCGGTGTCGTTGGCCTTGGCGAACTCGGCCAGCTTGTCCGCGGCCGCGGCGTAGTTTGCGGCGGCCTGCTCGAAGGCCGGCCGGTCGCTCCAGATCGCGGGAAGCGCCTGGGTGGCGACCTTGGCCTCGCCCTGGCCCGTGCCGGCCGGGAACAGGCTCGGCAGCGCCCGCGCCCACTTGCCGAGGACCGTGGCGGGATAGACCTGGGTCTTGGCTTCCTTGCCGGCCTTCATGGCTTCGCGCATGGAGCCGTTGGTCATCGCCGACATGTCATAGCTGGCCTGGCGCGCGGCGATGAACTGCTCCGCCGAGAGGCGCGCGTCCCGGGCCGACGCCAGGCCGCCCAGGGAAAGCGCTGGAATTGCGACGAGCGCTGCGACGGCCGCCGCCTGGAATGGTCTTGCCATGGATCACCTGTTGCCGCCGCGCGGCGCGCGGCCGGTTGGGGGGTTCAGGGGACTCGGGTCCAGGTCTCCTGGAAGGCGGAGACGTGGTCCCAGGGATAGGTGCGGTTGGGCCACACCAGGTAGTGCATGGTGACGAGCTTGCCGTCCTTCAGATAGCCGGCCCAGACCGGCAGGGTGCCGTACTCGAAGAGGCTGGTGGTGAGCGTCACGGGCACGACATTGTCGAAGGCGGGGTTGGCCGGCGCGCCACTCACCCAGCCGGTGATGTCGTGCTCGGTGCCGGGCGCCGAGCTGCCGGTCTTGGTGGCGACGGTGGGCCACTCCACGCCGCGCACCTCGCCGGTGGTCAGGTCGACCGAGCGGATGTCGATGACCAGGAGGTCGACCGGGTTTGTCCATTTGCCGAGCAGCGCGGCGCGGATCGAGGGGTCGAGCGCCAGGGCGCGCTTGGAATAGTCCGCGGCCGAGGCGCCGCCGGCGGCGGCCGCGACGAGCGACGCGGCGGCAAGGATGCGGGCGAGGATCTTCAACGTGAGCTCCTGCAAATGAAGGCGTCGATCGACGAGGTGGAGCTTGCGGCGCGGGCGGCGGCCAGGCTGGGAACTTTGCAAATCTTTGCAGTCGCCGGCTTGGCCTTGCGGCGCGCCGCGGCCCGGCGCTTGCAGCCACGACAACGCCTGTCCCGAAAAACTCCAGGGGGCAGTTGAGCGGCCGAACGAGCCCAAACTGAAAAGGCCGCAAGCCGAGGCGTAGCGTAGCTCGGCGAGCCCCGGCGCCTATCGGCGTCGGGGCTCTTTCGTCGCCAGCCGCCGCTCGATGCCGGCGATGAAGGCCTCGAGCCCGAAGGCGAACCGGGTCTCGAAATCGGCGGGGGCGGAAATCCGGTCGGCGAGGCGGGAGAGCGTCGGGTAGGCGGCGGCCCACTCCGGCCGCAGCGGCGCGATCCGCAGGCCGTCGGGCCGTGAGGCCAGGTCGCGATAGCTCGCCTCGGCGCTGGCGAACCCGTGCACGACGATCAGATAGGCCTGGTAGATCTCCACGGCGTCGGCGTCGCTGAGGCCGGACCGCTGAAGCGCCTCGAGCGAGGCATCCATCAGGGGTGCGATATTGGGGCCGATCGAGATCTGCCCGAGCTTGATCCGGGTGACGTCGCGCCGCTCCAGCAGCCGTCGCCGCCAGGCGCCGGCGACCGCCTTCAGATCCTCGCGCCAGTCTTCGCCGCGGAGCTTGGGCGCGCAGTCGGCCATCAGGTGGTCGAACAGCCGATCGTCGAGTTCGGCGCGGCTCTCCACATGGCGGTATAGGGCGGCGGCCTGGACGCCGAGCTCGGCGGCGACGGCGCGCATGTTCAGGGCGTCATAGCCGTCCCGCTCGAGCACGACCGCGGCGGCCGCGACGATCTCGGCCTGGGTTAGGAAGGCTGCGCGGCGGCGGCCGGGTCGCGCCGTGGCCGGGCGGAAGGTGAGCGCCATGGGGCCGATCCTGACGGAAATTTAACAACGTTCGCTCTGTGAACGATGTTAACAGTCGCCTCGACTGAGACAAAGGGGGGTGGTCATGTCCAATACGCAAGCCTTGGCGGCGACGCCAGACGACCGGCGCCGCACGATCCGCGAACTGGCGATGTTCTTTGGCCTGGCCTATGCGATCACCTGGGGCCTCGGTGCGGCCATCATCTTCGCGCGGCCGCAGCTGGAGGCGCTGGTCGGGCCGCTTGGCCAGATCAATCACCACTGGCTCTACTATCTGGCGGTCTGCGCGCCGACGATCTCGGCCATCGCCTGCAGCCTGATGTTCGGCGGTCTGGGCGGTCTGGGCGGCCTGAAGGCCCTCGCCCTGCGGTTCGTGCGCCCGGTGAAGCCGCTTTGGGTGCTCACGGCGATCCTGTTCTGGCCGGCCGCCCTGACCGTCTACGCCCTGGCCGCCGACGCCCTGGGCCACGGCGGCGGCATCGACCTGCACGCCCTGGCCGTCGGCGCACCCGTCATGGCGCTCACCACCTGGGCCCTGGTGATCGATCCGGGCGGGCTAGGCGAGGAGACCGGCTGGCGGGGCTATGCGATGCCGCGGCTGATGACGCTGACGCGGCCGGCCTGGGCCGCGATGGGGCTGGGCCTGGTCTGGAGCCTCTGGCACCTGCCCGCCTTCTTCGTATCGGGCCTGGCGCAATCCCAGTTCGCGCTGGGCTGGTTCATCGTAGGCGGCATGGCGCTGTCGGTGGTGATGGCCTGGCTGTTCGTCCACGGCAATGGCAACCCGCTGATCGCTGGCGTCATTCCCCACCTGATGTGGAACCTGCCCTTCGACGCCCACGTCTTCCGAAGCGACCCGCTGCGGCAGGAGGTCCCCGCGGTGGTCGCTCTGGCCGTGCTGCTCGTGGTGCTGCTCGGCCCCGGCCTGGACGGCTGGCGCCGCATCCGCTCGGCCGCCCGCGCCGCGCCGGATCCTGCCTAGACCCTGCTGGGTTCAGATCGCTGGGACCCAAACCCACCGGGCCCTAGAACTGGATGTGGCCGGTCAGCCGCAGGTCGTAGATGTTGAGGCCGTCGCGGGCCTCGGCGCCGGTCTCGATGGCGAAGCCGCCGGAGCCGTTCTCGCCCTTCAGCGACAGGTGGGCGACCGCGCCGGAGCCGGAGATGTCGTCGGAGCGCAGGGTGAAGGCGTCGCCGCCGCCCACGAACCGCGCCGTGGTCACCCCAAGGACCTCGCTGGCCACCGCCTTGTAGCCCAGCAGGGCCTCGGGTCCCCAGGAGTGGTCCGGCCCGTAGAGCGCGCCCACCGCCACCCCGCCCAGGGCGGAGAACCGCGAGCTGGTGCGCGAGCCGACCGCCACGTCCATGGCCGGGCCGCCGCCGGTCTCGGTGTAGCCGCCCTCGGCGAAGCGCACATAGTCGACGCTGGCCAGCGGCCGCACATACATGTTGCCGAAGTGCTTTTCGTAGCTCACCTGGCCGCGGGCGTTGATCGCATAGGCCGACCACCGGCCGTTGGCCGTGCGGCTCACCGCCAGGCCGTCGCCGCCCAGCACCTCGATCACCCGGTCGCTGGTCACCCGCACATAGTCGGCGGCGATCCGCGCATTGGCCGAGAGGCCGCCGGAGCTCATCCGCCAATAGAGCCCGGCGTCCAGCAAGGTGGCGTGCAGGTTCTCGGCGGAGTCGACGTTGTCCGGATAGACCTGGTTAGTGCTGGCCCCGAAGGTGACGCCCAGGATGCCCAGCGGCGTGCGGGGGATCTCGTAGCCGGCCACCGCGCCCAGGCTCCAGCCCTTGTAGCCCGGGTTGTCGGCCTTGCCGTCGGCGAACACGCCGGTGTTGGTCTCCTGCATCCAGAAGCCGCCCCCGACTGGGTCCTGCCGGTCGTCGATCGGGCGGCCGAAGGCGGTGACGCTGGCGGCGACCAGGTTGAACAGGCTGCCCGAGTGGTTGGGCAGGAGCTGGTTGTAGAGGTTGATCAGCCCCGGCCGGCCGCTCTGGGCCAGCAGCGCGCCCTCGAGCCCCTTGTCCTTGCCGATATTGGCGATCAGCGCCTGATAGGCGCCCGAGGTGGTGGCCGGCAGGGCGAGCTGGTCGGCGGTCTTCAGGGCCAGGGTGGCCGAGACGGTGCCGGCCAGGGCGTCGGTCTTGAGGCTGGAGGTGTAGAGGAAGGGCACGGCGCCCAGCAGGGTGCTGTCGATCGTGCCCGCGTCCAGATGGTCGGCGCGGATCAGGGTGTAGGTGGCCGCGCCCTGCTGCACCGAGGCCAGCCGCAGGCCGATCGTGGCGCCGGACGCGATCGTGGCGTTACCGGCGACGTCCAGCTTGGTGGCCAGGCCCGCGGCGGGGTCGGCGGTCAGGATCGTCACCGACTTCGCGCCCAGCGACAGGGAGGTCAGCTTAAGCTGGCTGGCGTTGTCGACCTGCAGCGTGCCGGTCCCGACGGTCAGGCCGACTGTGCCGCCCGTGGCCGTCAGCGCGCCCTTTACGGTCGATCCGTTTTCGATGTCGAGCGTATTGGCGCCCGCCCCCAGATTGAGGTCGCCGGTCAGGGTTCCGGCCAGGATCTCCACCCGGTCGGCGCCGGATCCCAGGCTGACCGAGCCGGTGATCGCCGGCACGGCGGTCGCGCCGGCGGGCGTGTCCTGCAGCAGGTGGACGCCGGTGGTGTTGACGGACAGGTCCATCGCCACGTCGTGGCCGCTCACCGGCTGGGTCACGTCGGTCAGCGTCCGGGTGGCGCGGATCGTCCCGATGTTCTCGATCTCCCGCAGCGTGCCGGACCGGTCGATGATCGCCGCGGCGTCGGCCTTCTGGCCGGCCACGCTGGCGGTGATCGAACTGGCGTTCTGCAGGGCCGGCGTGTTGGCGCCGGCCTCGATGACGATGGCCCGCGCCGTCACGCCCTGCGCGTCCGAGCCGAGCGCCGCGCTGATCTGGCCGTCGTTGCGCAGCAGCGGGGCGATCACCCCGCTGTTCAGGTGGAGCGCGGTGGCGTCCGCCGCGAAGGCGGTGGCGCCGACCGCGCCGCTGACCCGCACGCCGCCGGTGGTGTCGACGGTCCCGCCGCCGGCGATGCCGAGCTGCACGGCGTTGGCCGCCATGTTGTCATAGACGCCGTTGCCGATCGCCGTGCCCTTGAGCTCCAGGCCGAACGCGTCGGTTCCCGTCCCCACGTTGCCGAGGACGATGTTGCCCGCCCCGCCCACCACCAGGGCCGGCGCGCTGGCGATCGAGCTGATCGTCCCGGTCGCGCCGGTGACCGCGCCGGTCGTGGGGTCGGTGACCGCCCCGTTGAGCAGCACGCCCTTGGCGACGCTGCCGCCGATGGTCACGGTCGCCCCGCCCTGCAGCAGGTCGTCCTGCGTCAGTTTCTTGAAGAAGTTCGGATCGGTGCTGCGCGAGGTGAACCGGTAGCCGGTGGTCGTCAGGGTTCCGTCGATCAGCACCTTGCCCCCGACGTCGCCGCCCAGGTTCACGCCCTGCACGCCCTGGCCGGACCCGTTGATCGTCCCGCTCAGGGTCACGTCGCCGCCGACGTTGCCGGTGGTGCGAATGCCGTAGCTGTTGTTGCCGGTGACGTTGAGCCCGCCGGCGGTGCTCAGCGTCCCGGTGAGGTTGGTTCCGACGAAGATGCCGTTGGAGTTGTCGCCCTTGACGCTGATCGTGCCGGTCGTCTGGTTGAAGATCGAGCCGTTGAAGTCGCCCGGCCCGGTGACGCTGATCCCGTTGCGGTTGGTCCCCTTGGCGAAGGGCCCGTGCGGAATGCCGTTGGAATCGGTGGTCGGCTGGGAGTCGTCGTCGACCTGGATCGTCGCGCCGTTGCTGATCGTGCCGGCGTGGCCGCCCAGCGCCTGGATGCCCGTGACGTTGTCGAGGTTCCGGAATTTGATCAGACCGCTGTTGGTGACGTTGTTGTTGCTGTCGATGGTCACCGCCACGCCCGAGGGCGGTGCGATCACCCCGCCGGGCGCGATGGTGATGTCGCCGGCCTTGGAGGTGACGAGCGGCGTGGTCGTCGAGCTGCTGACCGTGGTCTGGGCGAGCGCCGGGGCGGCCCAGATCAGCGCCGAAAGGCTGACCAGCGGCGGGCCGAATCGCAGGATGCGCCCCAGCGACCGGCGGCGCGCGGCGGCCCGGAAACCCCGCGTCGGGTCCGTCTGGGGGCCGGTCGGGACGGCGTGCGGCGAAAAATACCCAGTCATCTACTTGCATCCCTCACGACCGACAGATCGATCGAGCATGATTGTGGCCGGCGCATGGCTCCGGTCCGCCGTTTGGCGCGCGAACCCGGTCGCAAGCGTCCTGATCGTTTCACTCTTGCATCGAAGGCCGCAACAGTCGGTCACGCCTGGACTTCCCCCGGAACTTGCAAGGCCTTCGCCGCGCGGCGGGGCCCAAGGACGCCGCTTGGCCGCGCACCCTTGAAACCTCATGCGAGGCATAGATGCAAATATCTTCAACTCCAACAGCTTACGGAGGGGGCGAGGCGCATCGCCTGCTGAACATGCTCCTGCGGCAACAGGCGCCGCCGGGTGGGCAAGACCTGCCGGGCGCCGCGGCCTCCGCCGACCCGCCGCCCGCCGCCGTCCCGACCACCTCGCCGGCGCCGCCGACCAGCAGCCCGAGCGCGGCCCGCTTCGTCTCGCACACCCTGGCCTCCCTGCTCTCGGCGCAGGAAGCGCCGCCCTCGAGCGCCGACGTGGCCGGCAAGATCATCGGCGTGGCGGACGCCAACGGCGACGGGACCCTGAGCCTGGGCGAAGTCGAAAAGGCGCTGGGCGCCGACACCACCTCGGGCGCGGACGCGCTCAGCCAGGCCTTCTCTTCCGTCGACGCGAACGGCGACGGCCAGATCAGCGCCGGCGAACTCACCACCGCCCTGGACGCCCAGAAGGCCGCCCAGGGCGCGCACCACGGCCATCATGCGCATCACGCGCACCCGGCCCAGCCCAGCAGCGGGGACCTGGCCTCCCAGGCCATCGGGGCCGCGGACGCCAACGGCGACGGCCTGCTCGGCGTCGACGAGATCCAGAAGGCTCTCGGCGCCTCGACGACGACCGGCGCGACCGAGGTCCTGACCTCGGCCATCGGCAAGCTCGACGCCAACGGCGACGGCCAGCTCAGCGCCGGCGAGCTCACCGCGGCGATCGACGCCTTCCGCGCCGCGCACCATCGCGGCGGGGCCCAGACCGCGTCGCAGGACCCGCCCGTCCAGACCGCCACGGCCTGACCGGGCGAGGCCGGGGCTCTCGACACAGGGTCCAGGGTCCCGGCCGCCTCTTTTTCCGTCCTGACAAGTCCGGCGATCGATTGTGGCGGCGCCGTTGTCCCTGCGCCACAATAATGGGGAAGGAGAGGTCATGAACACTCAAGCCAGCGTCCTTCCCGCCCGCCACATCCTGGTCGTCGACGACGACTCGGAGCTGCGCGAGCAGGTGGTGGGCTATCTGCGCGAGCATGGCTTCCAGCTGCACGCGGCGTCCGACGCCGCCTCGATGGAGCTGGCGCTGGCCGCGGCGCCCATCGACCTGATCGTGCTGGACGTCATGCTGCCGGGCGAGGACGGCCTGTCGATCTGCCGCCGGCTGTCGGAGACCGGCGGTCCGGCCATCGTCATACTGAGCGCCATGGGCGACGAGGTCGACCGGGTGCTGGGCCTGGAACTGGGCGCGGACGACTACCTGCCCAAGCCCTGCAGCCCGCGCGAGCTGCTGGCCCGGGTCCGCGCGGTGTTCCGCCGGCTGGACGAGGTGCGCGGCGGCGCGCCCCGGCGGCGCAAGACCTTCCACTTCCAGGGTTTCGTGATGGACACCCTGCGCCGCCAGCTGCGCGCCCCCAACGGCACCACCATCCTGCTGACCGGCGGCGAGTTCTCCCTGCTCAGCGTGTTCCTGGAGAACCCCCAGCGGATCCTCTCCCGCGACCAGCTCCTCGAGCAGGCCCGCGGCTCCCAGACCGAGGTCTTCGACCGGGCGGTGGACGTGCAGATCAGCCGCCTGCGCCGCAAGCTGCACGCCTGCGTCGAGGGCGAGATCATCAAGACCTACCGGGGGGCGGGCTATCTGTTCGACGCCAAGGTGACGCGGGCGTGAGCGGGCCGGGCCGCCGCCGGTCCTGGCCGCGCGCGCCGATCAGCCTGCAGCTCGTCACCCTGCTGCTGGCCAGCCTCCTGGTCTCCCAGGCGATCAGCTTCGGCATCATCCTGCTGATCCCGCCGCCGCGCCCGCCGGTCTATCGCGTCGCCGAGGTGGCGGCGGCGATCCACGGCGGCTCGCTGAAGACCCGTTTCGGCCGGCCGCTGACCCGCATCGCGGCCGCCACCCTGCCTCCCGAACTGGTGGCGCCGCACCGCGAGCACCAGCGCACGCTGGCCGCGCTCGCCCGCACGCTCGGCGCGCCCGAGGCGCGCGTGCGGCTGGAGGAGCAGAACGCCTCGCCGTTCTGGCGCCTGCGCCGCGCCGTCACCGGCGAGCCGCCGCCGCGCGGACGCGACCGCAGCGGCCCCATGGGCGCCTCGCCGTTCGGGGTCGACGGCGGGCCGCCGGACCCCCTGGCGCCGGGTCAGGGCGCCGCGGCCACGGTGGCCGATCCGGCGGTCGTCTGGACCCGCGGCTTCCACCGCCGCTTCGCCAGCGTCCAGGAGATGCCGATCTTCGGCGACTTCACCGCGGCCCTGCAGCAGGACAACGGGACCTGGACGGTGGTCCGCTCGACGCCGGAGGCCTTCCCGTCGGCCTGGCAGATGCAGGCCTCGGCCTGGCTGCTGGGCGGTTTCCTGCTGGTGGCCTCGGCGGGCTATCTGTTCTCGCGTCGCATCTCGGCCCCCCTGCGCCGCTTCGCCGAGGCCGCCGAGACCCTGGGCCGCGACCCGCACGCCCCGCAGATGACGCTGAAGGGACCGGCCGAGGTGGGGGCGGCGGCCAGCGCCTTCAACGAGATGCAGACCCGCCTCAAGCGCTACATCAACGACCGCACGGCCATGGTCGGGGCCATCTCGCACGATCTGCGCACGCCGCTCGCGCGCATCCGCTTCAAGGTCGAGGGCGCGCCGCCGGCGGTGAAGGCCGCCGTGCTCTCCGACGTCGACCAGATGGAGCAGATGATCGGCGGGGTGCTCGCCTTCATCCGCGACGAGGGCGCGCCACGCCGCCGCGAGCGGCTGGACCTGCTCTCGCTGATCGAGTGCGTGGCCGACGACGCGGCCCTGATCGGCGGCCAGGTGGAGATCGTCGAAGGCCAGCCGGTGACCGTCGACGGCGACCCGGTGGCCCTGCAGCGCCTGTTCTCCAACCTGGTGGACAATGCGCTGAAATATGGCGGCGGGGCGCGGATCGCCGTGCGGCGCGACGGCGCCGCGGCGGTGGTCGAGATCGTCGACGAGGGCCCGGGCCTCTCGGCCGACGAACTGGGCCGGGTGTTCCAGCCCTTCTACCGCACCGACGCCTCGCGCAATCTCGACAACGGCGGCGTGGGCCTGGGCCTGCCGATCGCCCGGTCCACGGCCCGCGCGCATGGCGGCGACGTCGAGCTGATGTCCAGGGCGGGCGGCGCCACGGCCATCGTCACCCTGCCGGCGGCGGCGTAGGGCCCTTGGCGCCGGGCGGTCTAGCGGCCGCGGACCGGGCGGTCGGGATAGGCCAGCTGCTCGCGGGCCATCCACGCCTCGGTGACGTAGTTGACGATCAGCGACTTGCGCACCACCGGGATCGGCCGCGGCTCGAAGCCGTGCCAGGTGCGGTCGGACGGCACGAAGGCGAGTGCGCCGCCGGGCTCGAAGGGCGCGCGGTGCGACCAGGTCGCGGCGTCGGCGTAGACGTCGGTCCCCAGGTCCGGCTGTCCGGCGGGGCCGAGGTAGTAGAGCAGGGTGAACTTCTTGACGCCCAGGTCGGTGTGCGGCTGCAGCCAGAAGCCGTCGGTGTCCTGGGCGTATTCGATCCGCAGGCAGCAGCCGTCCAGCCGCGCCCCCGTGACCTCCTCGATGACGGCCACGGTCGCCGGATCCTGGAAGGCCTCGGCCAGGCTGCGCGCGCAGCCATGTTCGGCGATCGCCGCCGCATCGATATAGCGGCGCGTGTTGTTGTGGATTTCCCGCGAGCCGGATACGCCGTCGAGCGGAGGTGCGGCGAAGGGCAGGGCGTCCAGCGCCGCGGCCACCGGACCGGGCAGGACGTCGCTGAGCAGCCAGTGCCGATAAGGTTCTTCCACCGCCGGCGCGGCGCGCATCGCGCTCTCGAAACGCGCGCGGCACGCGTCCCGGTCGCGATTCACATCGCCTGGCGACGACATGCCGCCCTGGGGATCGAGCAAGGCCAGTGGACTTCTACGCATTGATCTGGTCGCCTCGCCCTCGGGGAGCTCTCGCCGGTATGACGCCGCCGACACACGACCACCTCAGCGCCTCGGGCGCAAGACGCCGCTTGGCCGCAGGGTCGGCGGGCGCGCTCGCGCTCCTGTGGGTCGCCGCGCCGCCGGCCGCCCGCGCCGCCGAGACGCACGTCTTCCACCTGCCCGCCGAGCCCCTGGAGGCGGCCCTGGTCCGCTTCGCCGTGCAGGCCGGCGTCTCGGTGGGCGGGCTTCCGTCGCGAGGCTGCGAGGGCCGGTCGCGGCCGGTCTCGGGGACCATGGCGCCGGCCCGGGCGCTCGCGGCCCTGCTGCCGGGCGGCTGCGGCTTCGAGGCGCTCGACGCCCACAGCTTCCGGATCGTCGGCCGGCCCGCCGCGCCGGCCGCCCGCCGTCCCGCCGCCGATCGGGCGGACCCCGCCGACCCGGCGGCGGCCGCGCCGCGCCTGGAGGAGCTGGTGGTCACCGCCGAGAAGCGGCCGGAGCTGCTGACCCGCAGCGCCTCGGCGGTGAGCATGCTATCGGCGGCCGACATCTCGGCGCTCGGCGGCAAGACCTTCGACGACATCGCCGCCCAGGCGGTCGGGGTGGCGGTCACCAACCTGGGGTCCGGACGCAACAAGATCTTCGTGCGGGGGCTTTCCGACGGCTCCTTCACCGGCAAGACGCAGTCGACGGTCGGCCTCTACCTCGACGACGTGCCGATCACCTACAACGCGCCGGACCCGGACCTGCGGCTCGCCGATGTCGATCGGGTCGAGGTGCTGCGCGGACCGCAGGGTACGCTCTACGGCTCCGGCTCGATGGGCGGCATCGTGCGGATCGTCACCGCCAAGCCCGACACCGCCACGCCCCTGGGCTCGGTCTCGGCCGAGGGCATGCTCACCCAGCACGGGACGCCGTCGTCGGCGCTCGAGGCCATGGCCAACCTGCCGCTGGCCGGCGGCCGCGCGGCCATCCGGGCGGTGGCCTATTCGGACGAGCGCGGCGGCTATATCGACAACCCGGTCCTTGGCCTGCGCGACGTGAACTACAGCCGCCGCTCCGGCGGGCGCCTCGCGGGCCTGGCGGAGCTGCCGGGCGGCTGGACCCTGGAGGCGGGGCTCGCCCACCAGTCCATCGCCACCGCCGACAGCCAGTACACCCAAGGCTCCGACGGCCCGCTGACCCGCGACGCCAGCGTCCGCGAGCCGCACGACAACGACTTCTCGGAGGTGGGCGTCACCGCTTCGCGGGTGGGCGACACGGCGGACCTGAAGGTCTCCACGGCGCTGATCGACCACATGATCGACACCCGCTACGACGCCACCGGGGCGTTCCGCGCCGCGGGCGGCTCGCGCACCGGCGGGGCCTTCGACGAGGCCAAGCACATCAAGCTGTGGGCGACCGAGGGGCTGTTGTCCTCCAGCACGCCGGGGCGCCTGCGCTGGCTGGCCGGCGCGTTCTTCTCCTACAGCCGCGAGATGGACGCCGCGACCCTGGTCGGGGTCCGCCCGCCGGAGCCGGGCCGCTCGATCTATCGCCGCCGCGATCAGCTCGACGAGAGCGCGTTCTACGGCGAAGTCGCCTATGACCTGACGCCGCGCTGGACGGTGACCGCCGGCGCCCGCTGGTTCGCCACCCGGGTCGCCACCCGCGCGGACGACTTCGCCCTCGCCGAGACGCCGCTGCCGCCGATGCGGCGCAGCCTCACCGACACCGGCGTCGCACCCAAGCTGCGGGTGAGCTACACGGCCGCCGACCTGGTGGTCTACGCCCAGGTCCAGGAGGGCTACCGCGCCGGAGGGTTCAACATCCCGGCGGCGGCCGGCGGCGGTGCGGTCCAGGCGGTGGCCGCGCGGTTCAGGCCCGACCACCTGTGGAGCTACGAGGTCGGCGCGGGCCTGCCGCTGTTCGACCATACCGTGATGCTGCGCGGCGCCCTGTTCCATGCCGACTGGCGGGGCCTCCAGACCGACCAGCGGCTGGCCTCCGGCCTGCCGATGACCGTCAACGTCGGGGACGGCTCCAACACCGGGGTCGAGGCCGAGGCTGCGTGGCGGCCCAACGACCGGTTGCAGGTCCGCGCCAACCTGCTCATCGAGGATCCGCAGATCACGCGGGCGAGCGACGTCTTCCCCGCCCGGCGCGACATCGGCCTGCCCGGCGTGCCGTTCAGCATGGGCGCCACCGACGTGCGCTATCGCTGGCGGGTCGGCCGGTTCGAGGCGGAGACCTCCGCGCAGATCGCCTATGTCGGCCGCTCCTACCTCACCTTCGACGGCGGGTCCGGCAACGCCATGGGCGGCTATGCGTCGGGCCGGGTCGCCGCCGCCCTGGGCACGGCGGCCTGGCGCGCCACGGCCTATGTGGACAACGTCGCCGACGAGCGCGGCAACACCTTCGCCTTCGGCAATCCCTTCAGCCGCGCCCGCGCCACCCAGGCGACGCCGCTTCGGCCCCGCACCGTCGGCCTGGGCGTCACGCGCCGGTTCTAGCGCCACACCCCGGGCGCGATCTCGTCCGGGCAGCCCTGGATCCAGACGTCGCGGCGGGGACCCGAGACCAGGTAGGCGGTGTAGCGCTGGTTGCGGCTGGGCCCTCCGGCCCGGGTCAGGTCGGCGACGGGCGTGACGCTCGTGAAGCAGCGCTGAACGTCAGGGACCTTCATCCGCCGCGCCAGGTCGACCACCAGGCCCGGACGGGTGAAATCGGGGCGCTCGTCGGTGGTCCAGTAGCGGTCGCGCTCGACCGCCTGCAGCAGGGGCGCCCGGATCCGGCCGGCATTGTTCAGCTGGGCGTAGACGCCGTAGCTTTCGGTGCCCACCCAGGCCGCTCCGGTGCGGGCGCGCGCCTGCTCCACGTCCGCGGCGAACTGCGGCCAGCCGCGCAAGGGCAGCGTCGGGTCGAACCGTCCGAGGAAACGCGCCGAGGGCAGGGCGGCCAGCACGAAGGCGGCGGCGCCGATCGCCAGGCCCACAGCGGGCGTCAACCGACGGACCAGGCGCGCCCGGCCGGTGTCGGCGAACCGGTCGGCGGCCACCGCGGCGCAGATCGCCAGCGCTCCGAACAGCGGAACCGGCCAGTGGCCCTGCACCCGGTCGTGCAGGCTGTGGATCAGGAGGTAGGCGGCGAAAGGAACCGAGGTCATGAGCGGCAGCATCAGCTGGACCGCGCCCGCCTGCCCCCGCTCGCGCCAGGCTTGCCGGACGCCCAGGCCGGCGTAGAGCGCCATCGGCGGCGTGAACACCAGGATCTGGGTGACGATCAGGTCGGCGACATGGCTGAGGTCGACGCCATGCGGGGCGACCCGGCCGAACTGCTTCACGAAGGTCAGCCAGTGGTTTTCGGCGTTCCACGCCACATTGGCCGAGAAGACCAGGGCGGCCAGCGCCGCCGCCGCCCAGGGCCACGGCCGGCGCAGCTCGGCCCGCCCGCCGGAGATCAGCAGCAGCCAGAGCAGCACGCCTGGCGCCAGGAACAGGCCGGAATACTTCGACAGCACCGCAAGTCCGGCCGTCGCGCCGGCCGCCAGCCACCAGACCGCGCGCCGGTCCGCCCAGAAATGCCCCAGCGCCCAGAGCGTCAGGGTCCAGAACAGGCTCGCCGGGGCGTCGGGGATGGCCAGCATGCCGCCCAGGCAGACGGTGAGGGTGGCGTTGTACCAGAGCGCGGCGCGCAACGCGGTCCGGCGGCTCGCGCCCAGGCGCTCGGTCAGGTCGCCGATCAGCCAGGTGGTCAGGCCGCTGGCCAGCGCCGGGACCAGCCGGATGCCCAGCGGCGTGTCGCCGAACACCGTCTCCCCGGCCCGGATCCACCAGGCGATCATCGGCGGATGGTCGAGATAGCCCAGCTGCAGGTGCTGCGCCCACAGGCGGTAGTAGGCCTCGTCCTCGGTCAGCGGGATGGCGTAGGCGGCGACGAGCCGGACGGCGACGACGCCCAGCGCCAGGAGCACGAGGTCACGGCGCGAACGGTCGGCCCGCGCCATTCACCAGACCGCTCTTGAGGTGGTGATGTAGTTCCAGACCGCGGCCACCACCGCGCCCGCCACGCCGGCGACCCACCAGGCGGGCCCGCGTTCGTAGACCATGGTGGCGACGGCCACGTTGGCGGCCAGGGGCACGCTGCACAGCACCACGAACTTGAAGTAGCCGGTGAGCAGGGCCCAGCCGCGCTTGCGCCGGTCGCGATAGGTGATCGCGTTGTTGATCAGGTAGTTCGAGGTCATCGCGCCGAGCGCCGCCGTCAGCTGGGCATAGGCGAAGCCCACCGGCAGCAGGGCCTTGAGGATCAGCAGGTGGACCACCACCCCGCTCGCCCCCACCAGGGCGAACATCAGGAACCGGGGCGAGATGAAGTCGCGGCTGAACTTGGCGATCAGCAGGCCCAGGTACTGCAGGACCACGCCCTTATCGAGCTTGCTCTCCCCGGCCAGCCGGCTGCGGAACTCGTAGGGCAGCTCCAGCAGGCGCGGCGGGGCCGCCTGCGACGCCATCAGGTCGAACAGCACCTTGAATCCCGAGGTGGAGAGTTTCGGCGCGGCGGTCTCGATCAGTTCGCGCCGGACCATGAAGAAGCCGCTCATCGGGTCGGTCATCTCGGCGTGCAGCACCAGGCGCCCCAGCCAGTTGGCGAGCCGGCTGCCGGCCTCGCGGCCCTGGCCCAGGGCCGAGGCGTCGGCCCCCGGCGCCGCCAGATAGCGGCTGCCCACCACCAGGTCGGCGCGATCCTCCTCGAGGGCGCGCAGCATCTGCGGCAGCAGGGTCTCGTCATGCTGCAGGTCGCCGTCGATCACCGCGACATAGGGCGCGGCGCTGGCCATGGCGCCTTCGATCACCGCGCCCGCCAGGCCGCGGCGGCCGATGCGGTGCAGGCAGATGACCCTCGGGTCGGTGGCTGCGATGGCCTTGACGGTCGCGGCCGTGCCGTCGGGGCTGTCGTCGTCGACGAAGATGGCCTGCCAGGTCACGCCCTGCAGCGCCGCCTCCAGCTTGGCCAGCAGGGGCCGCACGTTGGGGGCCTCCTTGAAGGTCGGGATGACGACGCCGAGCTGCAACGGCGCGGTGCGGCCGATCGGATCGACGGCGCCCAGGACGGGTTCGTGACGCAAGGGACCCCCGGACGGTGCGCGCATCCGCCCTCATACCCGCCGCGCCTCATGCTGGAAACCACCTGATGGCGCGCAGCCGTGTCGCACCTGTCCGATGTCCGGCGGGCCGGCGCCGAACCCAGGTGTTCCGCACCCGGCCCGGCGTGTAAGGAGCGCGGGGGGCGCGCGTGCGGGGAAACGCTGGACTTGGTTGACGACGGCAGATCCTCGCTGATCGGGCTCTACATGGAGCGGCGCGCGGACCTCGTGCGCTTCTTCACCGTGCGCCTGCGCTCGCCCGCGGCGGCCGAGGACCTGGTGCAGGACATCTATGTCCGCCTCTCCGGCCTGGGTCAGCCGGCCGACATCCAGAACCCCATGGCCTACCTCTACCGGCTGGGCTCGAACCTGATGCTCGACCGGCTGCGCGGCGAGCGCCGCATGGCGCATCGCGACGGGGCCTGGCTGGAGAGCCAGACGACCCGGGTCGGCGATCACGAGGTCGCGCCGGAGCCCAGCGCCGAGGCGGCCGTGGCCGCGCGCCAGCGCCTGGCCCTGCTCACCGAGGCCCTGAAGGAGCTCAGCCCGCAGACCCAACGGGTGTTCCGCATGCACAAGTTCGAGGGCCTCAGCCATCCTGAGGTGGCCGCCGCCCTCGGCATCTCGCGCAGCGCCGTCGAGAAACATATGATGGCGGCGCTGAAGCACCTCTTGGCGAAGCTGCCATGATCCGCCAAACACGTTATTTGGAGGAGCAAGCCCCGCCGTGGCGTCATGTCATCGAGGCCGGGCGGTTCGCCGTCCTGCAGGCTGAGGGCTGATGCGTAGGACCGACGACTTCCAGGGCGATAGCCGCGTCCCCGAAGAGGCCGCCAGGTGGTTCGCGCGCCTGCAAGGCGAGGCGGCGACCGGCGACGACTGGCTGGCCTTCGAACGCTGGCTGCAGGCCGCGCCGGAGCACCAGCGCGCCTACGAACAGCTGGAAAACCTCTGGGTCGACCTGGACAACGCCCCGGTGGTGCGCGACCTCGGCGGCCGGCCGCTGCTCGCCGCGCGGCGCCGCACCCCGGCGCGGCGCGACGTCCGCGCCCTGCGCCGCCGGGCCTGGCTGGGCGCCGGCGCGGCTGTCGCGGCCAGCCTGGCGGTGGCGGTCGGCGTCGGGCTGAACCGCTCGCAGGCCCCCACCGAGACCTACCGCACGGCGCCGGGCGAGGCGCGGCAGATCACGCTGGCGGACGGCACCCACATCCGGCTGAACGCGGCCTCGGCGATCACGGTGCGGCTGGATCCGGACGCCCGCCGTGTGCAGATGGCCGACGCCGAGGCGGTGTTCGACGTGACGCACGACGCCCGGCGCCCCTTCCTGATCGCCGTCGGGGACCGGCAGGTGCGGGTGGTCGGCACCGAGTTCAACCTGCGCCACCGCGCAGGGGTGGTGGACCTCACCGTGCGCCGCGGAACGGTCGAGGTGCGGCCGGCCGGCGCACCACAGGCCCGGCCCACCCGGGTCACCGTCGGCCAGGAGCTGACCCACGCCGAGGGCGCCCCGGGGCAGGTGCTCAAGGCCTCCGACCCCGACGCGGCCTTCGCCTGGACCAGCGGCCAGCTGATCTATCGCGACCAGCCGCTCTCCGACGTCGCCGCCGACCTCACGCGGCGCTTCGCGACGCCGGTCCGCACCGCCGACGCGCGGACCGCGGCCCTGCGCTTCTCCGGCGTGCTGGTGACCGACGACGAGGCCGACGTGCTGCGCCGGCTGGAGGCCTATGCGCCGGTCCGCGTCGAGAAGACCGACGCCGCCATCGTCCTGCACCGCCGCTAGACGCCGACCCGCATCGCCTCCACCAGGCTGCCGGTGTAGAAGGCCGCCCCCACGTGGGTCAGGCGCGCCTCCATGTCCGCCCAGATCTCGCCGCCCAGGTCACGCCAGCGGCGGCAGAAGGCGTAGTCCTCCGACAGGTACTGGCCGGTCTCGCGCTCGATCATGGTCTCGAAGACCATCACCGCCTCGTCGGCCATGCGGTCGCCCATGTCGCCCATCTTCGCCCGCAGCTCCGGGTGGGCGTCGACGATCCGCTGCATGGCCTCGCGCGCGATCATCAGGAAGCCGGTGCCGCCGTAGGCCACCTTGGCGATGCCGTCCTCCACCTCGACGGAATGGTCCGGTGTCGGGATGAAGCGCACCACATAGCCGAGCGAGGCGGCCATCAGGTCGGGCGCGTCGGCCTTGGCCGCGGCCCTGGCCTTGTCCCAGTTGATGGACTTCAGCGGGCAGACCGCGGCGATCAGCGGCTTGTCGGCCTCCAGCAGGCGGAAGACGTTGCCCGGCGCAAACCCGATGTCGGCGTCGCAGAACAGGATGTGCGTCGCCTGCTCATGCGCCAGGAACCGCGCGGCCAGCCGGCTGCGCGCCCGGGTGATCAGGGCGTCGCCGCCCATCAGATCGATGAAGAGCCCGACGCCGCGTTCGCGACAGGCCGCCTGCAGGGCCAGCACCGACTGCATGAAGTGCAGGGTGAGCATCCCGCCGTAGCAGGGGGTCGCCAGATAGACGAAGGGGGCGGCTGTGGGCATGGGGTCTCCCGGGGGCTTCAGCGCGGCGGCGGACGGCGAAGGAAGCTTTCCACCAGATCGTCGTAGAGGTCGAACCGCTTGTAGGCGCGCAACTGCGGCGTGGCGCTGCGCCAGGCCTGCGCGAAGGCCGCCAGCCGTTCAGGATCCCCGGCCAGGCTGGCAAGCGGCGCAAGCCACACGCGGATGGTGAACAGCGCAGCCCCCGTGCGCGGAAGGCGCCGCAGGGTCTGGCGCTCGACCCGCAGGCGCAGGGCCTCGCCGGCGTCGGCGGGATCGATGTCGCCGATCCGCGCCCGGATCGGGGCCGAGGACGGGGTATGCAGGGCGTCGGAATTCAGCACCGTCCAGTTGCGGCGCTCCAGCACCAGCTCCGGGCGCAGGCCCTCGAAGATCCGCTGCACGCGCGCCAGGAACCGGTCGGCGAACCCGGTCACCGGGCCATGCAGTTCGCCGAGGCTGCGGCCGATCACCTCCTCGGCGGTGAAGAAGCTGCCGGCCGAGAGGGAGAGCGCCGTCAGCCGCCACTGGCCGTCGCGCTTTTCCATCAGGCACAGATCGTCCGGCGTGCGCCGGGCGGCGGCGTAGAGCGGCGGCAGGTCGGCGGGGGCCGGCGCGGGACCCAGCGCCGCCGCCACCAGCTCGAACGCCTCGGCCTGCGCCGGCCGCGACCCCTCGGCCTCGGCCCACACCAGGCCGCGCCGGTCGGCGAACAACGGGTCCTTGCGCGCCGCCGGGTCGGCCTCGCCGCCCTCCAGCCAGGCGGCGAGCGCGATGGGCCTGAGGCCGATCTGGAAATCCGCCGCCTCTTCCCACGGCCGGTGACGCGGGCTCACCGGACCCAGCCCCAGCGGCGCATCGGCGCCCAGACCAGATAGGCGGCCACGATGCCTGCGCTGTCGGCCGCCAGGTCCTGCCAGTTGCCGTCGCGGCCCAGGCCCATGTTCGCCTGCAGGACCTCGATCAGGGCGCCGAAGACGAAGGCGAACGCGCCGATCGCCCAGCGCCGCCGGGTGGACAGCAGCAGCCCCGCCCCGGTCAGCACCGCCCAGGAGACGGCGTGCTCGGCCTTGTCCCAGACCAGGCCCACGCCCGGCACCTCCTTCTCGGGCGCCAGCGTCAGGTAGAGCAGGACCCCGCAGGCCAGGGCGTAGAGCCCTACGCGGAGCGGGCGGGGCCAGCGGGACAGGGCCGAAAGGACGGAGCGCATCGGCCCTTACTTGCACGTCCGCGCCCGCCTCTCTAGCGTCCGGCGCGGTTGGAATGTGGAGTGCGGAATGGCGGTCGAGGCGGTGATCTGGGACTTCGGAGGGGTATTCACCTCCTCGCCGTTCGAGGCCTTCAATCGGCTGGAGGCGGAGCTGGGGGCGCCCAAGGATCATATCCGGCGGGTCAACGCCACGAACCACCACGAGAACGCCTGGGCGCTGTTCGAGCGCAACGAGATCGACGCGCAGCGCTTCGACCAGCTGTTCCTCGCGGAATCCACGGCGCTGGGCTTCGCGATCCGCGGGGCCGATGTGCTGCCGAAGCTGTCGGGCGAGTTGCGGCCGCGGATGGTGGCGGCGTTGCAGGCCTGCAAGGCGCGCTTCAAGGTCGGCTGTATCACCAACAACGTCGTCTCGATGCACAGCCCTGGCCAGAACGAAGTGCAGCAGGCGGCCGGCGCCATGGGCCAGGTGATGCCCCTCTTCGACGCGATCATCGAGAGTTCGAAGGCCGGCGTCCGCAAGCCCGACCCGAGGATCTACCTGATGATGTGCGAACTCCTGGCCGTGGAGCCCAAAGCCTGCGTCTACCTCGACGACCTGGGCATCAACTGCAAGCCGGCCGCGGCGCTGGGCATGACGGCGATCAAGGTGGTGGACGTGGACCAGACGCTGGCCGAGCTCGCCCGGGCGACCGGCCTCGCCTTCGACGCGGAGGAGCCCGCATGACCCGCCCCCGGAAGATCGGCGCCGAGGCGGCGCTGAAGACCCTCCCCGCCTGGAGCGCCGCCGAGGGCGGTCGCGACGCGATCCGGCGCACCTTCAAGTTCGCCGACTTCAACGCCGCCTTCGGCTTCATGACCCGCGCCGCCCTGATGGCCGACAAGCTCGACCATCATCCGGAGTGGTTCAATGTCTACAACCGCGTGGACGTCACGCTCGCCACCCACGACGCCGACGGCGTCACCGCGCTCGACGTCGAGCTGGCGACCTTCATGGACCTCGCCGCCAGCTCGGCGGGGGCGAAGGCGGGGTAGGGCGCGCGTGACCGGATTGCCTTGGCCGGCTTCGTGGCGTGAGGCCGCTGATGCGGCTGAACGCGCGCATCTCGAAGCACAGCTTCGGCGCGAGGTCGCTTCAGCACACGTCCTCCACGACCAGGATGCAAGGCTGTTGGGGCGGCGACCGGACTCGGACGATGCATTGTTTGAGCTGAAAGATGGCCGCGTCGCCGAGGTTCATTTGGCGTGGGCGACCGTCACGGCCGATCCTCGATGGCCGTCGACGGCCCTGTTCCCGTCGTTCGCGGCTTGGGCCACAACTCACGTCGCTGGTCACGAAATCTGAGGCCATCGGCAGGCGGTGGCTTAAATCTCATGGCGGCTAGTTTGCCTTTGGGCCTGGGCAACTCAAGGAGCGGCCAAAGGCCGCCCGCTGCGCGGCGCGCCAAAGAGCGCGTCCTTGACTTGCCCAGGCCCAAAGGCTCGCATCATCCATGAGAAATAAGGCCGGGAGGGTGTCTGGAAGACACCTCGTGGCGAACGGCGCACAACGGGGAGTTCGATCACATGCCAGGACGGGTCGCGGGCAAGAAGGCCTTCATCACCGGCGCCGCCCAGGGGCTGGGGGCGGCCATGGCGCGCAAGCTGGCCGCCGAAGGCGCCAAGGTCTCGCTCGCCGACATCAACCTGGAGGGCGCCAAGGCGGTGGCCGCCGAGATCAACGCCGCCCATGGGGAGGGCACGGCCTTCGCCTTTCCCCTCGACGTCACCAAGGAGGAGCAGTGGGTCTTCGCGCTCGAGGAGGCCGACGAGGCCATGGGCGGCCTCTCGGTGCTGGTCAACAACGCCGGCATCAGCCGCGGCGGCGACATCGAGAGCCTCAGCCTCGAGGACTGGAAGACGGTGATGAGCGTCAACGTCGATTCCGTCTTCCTGGGGAGCAAGCATGCGCTGAAGTACATGCGCGCCCACCAGCCCGGGTCGATCGTCAACATCTCCTCGATCGCCGGCCTGATCGCCGCCCACAATTCGCCCAGCTACAACGCCTCCAAGGCCGCCGTCTGGCTGCTGTCGAAAGGCATCGCCTTGCACTGCGCCAAGCAGGGGCTGGATATCCGCTCGAACTCGATCCACCCCACCTTCATCGACACCCCGATCCTCGACCCGCTGCGCCAGCGGTTCGGCAAGGAGGAGGCCGAGGCCAAGCTCGGCCGCCAGGTGCCGCTCGGCCACATCGGCGAGCCGGACGACATCGCCAACGCCTGCCTGTACCTCGCCTCCGACGAGAGCAAGTTCATGACCGGCGCGGAGCTGAAGCTAGACGGCGGCATCTCGGCGATGTGAGCCGCTCAGTTCACGACGATGGCGCCCACCAGCAGCCGGGCGCCGGGGCGTTTGAGGATCGTGTCGGTCTGGCGTTGCAGCTCGCGCACGATGAAGTCGGCGTTGGGCTCCGCGCCGGAGGGCAGGCCCGCGGCGTAGACCTGCACCGCCTGCACATAGGCCGCCCGCAGCCGGGGCAAGGACTTGTCCGCATAGTCCCGCAGCTTGGCGTCCGGGACCTCCAGGCCGCAGTCGACGGTCAGCACCCCGCGCCGGCCGCCGGACTTGTTGATCGTGCCGGTGAGGGTGGCGAACTGGATGTAGTTGGCCCCGCCGGTGCGCTTCTTCTTCTCTTCCCCCGCGGCGGCGGCTCCGGGCAGGGCGGCGCCGGGCAGGGCGGCCATGGCGATCAGGGCGACGAGGGCGCGGCGTCTCATGACCCCACCTATCGTGATTATGGTTAGCGGTCTCTTTACGCGCGGCTGCGACAAGGCTTGCGAACGGGGCGATTCGACGCCCTGCGGAGCGAGCGCGCCTTGGGCCGATTTGAGCCGACCAACCTCGACCTCGACGGCAAGGTCATCCTCGTCACCGGCGGCACCGGCTCCTTCGGGCGCCGCTTCGTGGAGACGGTGCTGACGCGCTGCAAGGCGCGCAAGCTGATCATCTATTCCCGCGACGAGCTGAAGCAGAGCGAGGTCCAGGCCGACCTCGCCGAACGCTTCTCGCCGGAGAAGATGGCCACCCTGCGCTTCTTCCTGGGCGACGTGCGCGACCGCGAGCGGCTGATCCTGGCGACCCGCGGGGTCGACGTGATCATCCACGCCGCGGCCCTGAAGCAGGTGCCGGCCGCCGAGTACAATCCGTCGGAGTGCATCCACACCAACATCATGGGCGCCGAGAACGTCGTCTGGGCCTGCCTGACCAACCGCATCAAGCAGGTGATCGCGCTGTCCACCGACAAGGCCTGCAACCCGATCAACCTCTATGGCGCGACCAAGCTCGCGTCCGACAAGACCTTCGTGGCGGCCAACAACCTGGCCGGCGACATCGGCACGCGGTTCTCGGTGGTGCGCTACGGCAATGTGGTGGGGTCCAGGGGCTCCGTCGCGCCGCTCTTCCAGCGCCTGCTGGGCAAGGGGGCGACCGAGTTGCCGATCACCGATCCGCGCATGACCCGCTTCTGGATCACGCTCAACGAGGGCGTGGAGTTCGTGCTGTCGTCGCTCACCCGCATGCACGGCGGCGAGATCTTCGTGCCCAAGATCCCGTCGATGAAGATCACCGACCTGGCCGAGGCCATGGCGCCGGGCCTGCCGATCAAGGTGGTCGGCATCCGGCCGGGCGAGAAGCTGCACGAGATGATGATCTCGGCCGACGACGTGCGCTGCACCATCGACATGGGCGACCGCTACGCCATCGAGCCGGCCTTCGTGGAGTTCGCCCGCGAGCCGCTCAAGGGCAAGCCGCTGCCCGAGGGCTTCAGCTACGCCAGCGACACCAACGACGAGTGGCTGAGCGGCGAGGCCCTGCTGGCGGTGCTCAACGAGGCCGCCCCGCAGCGTCGGCGGCGCGCGGTCGATTAGGCGGTCGATTCGCATGCCTCCCGCGGTCCTGCCCTACGGACGCCAGACCATCGAGGACGACGACATCGCCGCCGTGGTCGAGGCGCTGAAGGCGGACTTCCTGACCACCGGCCCGCGGGTCGAGGCCTTCGAGACCGCCTTCGCCGAGACGGTGGGCGCGCGCCACGCCGTCGCCTGCGCGAACGGCACCGCGGCCCTGCACCTGGCCATGCTGGCGCTGGACGTCCAGCCGGGCGAGGCGGTGATCGCGCCCTCGATCACCTTCCTGGCCACCGCCAACTGCGCCCGCTACGTCGGCGCCGAGGTGGTGTTCGCCGACGTCGACCCGATGAGCGGCTTGATGACGCCCGACACGCTCGCCGACGCCCTGACGCGCGTGGGCGGCCGCAAGCTCCGCGCGGTGCTGCCGGTCCACCTGCGCGGCGACGTCGCCGACCTGCCGGGGCTGGCCGCGCTGGCGGGCGAGGCGGGCGCCGTGCTCGTCGAGGACGCCCCGCATGCGCTGGGCTCGACCATGACCTTCGGCAATGTCGCCGAGCGGGCCGGCGACGCGCGCCACTCGGCCATGGCCACGTTCTCCTTCCACCCGGTGAAGACCATCGCCACGGGCGAGGGCGGCATGGTCACCACCAACGACCCCGCGCTCGCCCAGCGCCTGCGCATCATGCGCAGCCATGGCATGGTGCGGCCGGACGGCGGCGATCCCTGGTGGTACGAAATGCCGGAGCCCGGCTTCAACTATCGCCTGCCCGACATCCTCTGCGCGCTCGGCCTCTCGCAGCTGAAGAAGCTCCCCAGGTTCGCCGCCCGCCGCCGGGCGCTGGCCAGGGCCTACGAGACGGCGCTGGCGCCGCTCGCGCCCGTCGTGACGGTCGCTGCGCGCCCGGCCTGGAGCGATCCGGTCCTGCACCTGATGTGCGTGCTGATCGACTTCGAGGCCGCCGGCGTGACCCGGCGGCAGGTGGTCGACGCCCTGC
>Ga0207695_10000889_pt1 | contig 54328 bp, 44 predicted proteins | sample KBSC54metaG_FD_184354 | JGI IMG/M metagenome (GOLD analysis project Ga0207695, IMG submission 184354) | Corn rhizosphere microbial communities from Kellogg Biological Station, Michigan, USA - KBS C5-4 metaG (SPAdes) (version 2) | ecosystem: Host-associated > Plants > Roots > Rhizosphere > Soil...
ACCCCCAAACAAGATCTGATCACGGCCAGCAACGACTTGCTGAAGCTCACCATCGATCCGCGCGGTGGCACCGTCATCGGCGCCGCGCTGCTGAAATATCCCCAGAAGGTCGAGCGCGGCAGTCCGCCGGTGCAACTGCTGAATGATTCGACCGCGACGTACTACGTGGCGCAGGATGGCTTGATCGGCGCCGACGGCAGCACCGCACCGAATCACCTTGCGACGTTCATGCCGGAAGCCACGCAATACACCATGGCGCCTGGCCAGAAACAGGTCGTCGTCACGCTGCGCTGGCGCGACGCCGCATCCGGCGTCGATGTGATCAAGCGCTACACGTTGACGCGCGGCAGCTACGTGGTCGGGCTGTCGCAGCAGATCGAAAACCATGGCGGCACGACCTGGCATGGCAATGCCTACCAGCAGCTCGACCGTGTCGAACCGCCGCCGCCGCCCAAGCATCTCCTGGAGTTCTACAACCCGGACAGCTTCGCCTACACCGGCGCGGCGTGGTACAGCCCGGAATCCAAATTCAACAAGCTGAAATTTGGCGACTTCCAGAAGGAGCCGTTGCGCCAGAGCGTCACCGGCGGTTGGGTCGCGATGACCCAGCGGTTCTTCGTCACGGCTTGGATTCCAAGCGACAAGCAGCCGCAGCAATTTTCCAGTGCCGAGGTGGCTTCGCACGACGCGAACGGCAAACCGCGCTATCTGATCCGCACCGTCGGACCGGGCCTGACGGCAGCGCCGGGCCAAACGGTGACCAGTGCGACGCGGCTGTACGTCGGGCCGAACCTGCAGAACCAGATCGGGAAAGTCGCCCCCGGCCTCGACCTGACGGTCGATTACGGCTGGTCGACCGTGATCGCCCAGCCGATGTTCAAACTGCTGTCGTTCCTGCACCGGCTGGTCGGCAACTGGGGGCTCGCGATCATCGTGCTGGTGTTGCTGATCCAGGCGGTCACGTACAAATTGACCGAGGCGCAGTTCAAGGCCGGTGCACGCATGCGCAAGCTGCAGCCGCGGCTGAAGGCGCTGAAGGAACGCTTCGGCGACGACAAGCAGAAGTACCAGCAGGCGATGATGGAGCTGTACAAGAAGGAGAAGATCAATCCGATGGCGGGTTGCCTGCCCAACCTGATCATCCTGCCAATCTTCTTCGCGCTGTATTACGTCCTGATCTTCAGCGTCGAGCTGCGCCACGCCTCGTTCCTGTGGGTGCCGGACCTGTCTGCCGCCGATCCGCTGTTCATCCTGCCGATCCTGTACGCGCTGGCGATGCTGGGTTCGCAGTTCCTGACGCCGATGCAGGGCATGGACCCGACCCAGGCCAAGGTGATGAAGGCGATGCCGTTGTTGTTCGCGGTGTTGTTCTTCTTCTTCCCGGCGGGCCTCACCCTTTATTACGTGGTGCGCCAGGTCTGCATGCTCGGCCAGCAGTGGTACATCACCCGCAAGTTCGATCGGGCCGACGCGCGCGCACGGTCCTGATCGCGCAGGCAGACGCATGCCGTCCGCAAGCGACACCATCGTGGCCATCGCGACCCCGCCGGGACGCGGTGGCATCGGCGTGGTGCGAATTTCCGGCAGCCAAGCGCGCGCGATTGCCAAAACGTTGTGCGGCATCGAGCCCGAACCGCGCCGCGCGCAACTGGCCGCCTTCACCGCGGCTGACGGCAGCGCCATCGACCGCGGCCTCGCGTTATTTTTTGCCGCACCGCATTCCTTCACCGGCGAAGACGTGCTGGAACTGCACGCACATGGCAGCCCGGTGGTGCTGGACGCGCTGGTGAGGCGCGCCTGCGAGCTGGGCGCGCGCGTCGCGCGCGCGGGCGAGTTTTCCGAACGCGCGTTCTTGAATGGCAAGCTCGACTTGAATCAGGCCGAAGCGGTGGCCGATCTGATCGCGTCGCGCTCGGAGGTGCAGGCGCGCGCAGCCTTGCGGTCGCTGGAAGGCGAATTCTCGCGTCGCGCCGACGCGCTGGCGAAGCTGATCGTGCGTCTGCGCGTGGAAATCGAAGCCGCAATCGATTTTTCCGACGAAGCCTCGGAGGGTGCGTCGAAACCGGTGATCGAGCGATTGTTCGAAGACGCTGCGAACGGCTTGCAGGCGCTGCTGGCTGCCGCCCGCCGCGGTGTGCGCCTCACCGATGGCATGCACGCGGTCATCGTCGGCGAACCCAACGTCGGCAAATCGAGTCTCCTGAATGCACTTGCGGGCAACGATCGCGCGATCGTCACCGAGATGCCCGGCACCACCCGCGACGTGCTGCGCGAATCGATCGTACTGGGCGATGTGGAACTCACCCTCGCGGACACCGCCGGGTTGCGCGAATCGACCGATCTTGTCGAGGGTGAAGGCATTCGCCGCGCACGGGTCGAACTGGCGCGCGCCGACCTGGTCTTGCGGGTGGTGGAGCGCACGGCCGCCGTCGCAAGCGCAACCCTTTTCGACGGAACACCGCCCTCGGCCACGCGGATCGTGATCGTCAACAAGATCGATCTCGATGGCGCCCCGCCATCACGGAGCGAGTGCGACGGCGCCCTTTGCATCGCGCTCTCAGCCCGCACCGGTGAAGGCCTGGACCTGTTGCGCGCAGCATTGCGCGAGGCCGCGCTGGGTGGCGAACGCGGCGGCGAGTTCAGCGCGCGCAGCCGGCACGTGCTTGCGTTGGAGCGCGCCGGCGCATCGCTGCAAAACGCCCGATCGGCACTTGCCACCGCAACGCCGGAATTGATCGCCGAGGATCTGGTCGCCGCGCAGCGCGCACTTGGCGAAATCGTCGGTACCTTCACCAGCGAGGACCTTCTCGGCGCGATTTTCTCGACCTTCTGCATCGGCAAATGACGCCTCCTGCGCGCCGGCCCCGTTGGTGCCCAAAAACCCTTGGAATTCCGACAGCAACGGCCGCTTCCGCGGTTGCTACCGTGCGGACGGCGCTGCTACAATTCCAAAGCTCGATTGCGGACTTTTGGGCGGGTCGAAGGCACGCCCGAGGTGGCTGAACTTGGACAATTCGCTGGCCGCCGGCCGACGGCTCGCCGTTCAGGTCGTGCTGGCGCAAGTGGCGGCGGCGATCATCATCGGGCTGTTGTTTCTGATCCGGGGTGCGGCATCGGCCTTGGGTGCATTCGGCGGCGGCGGCGTGGTGGCGATTGGCACCGCACTGCTGGCGCTTCAGGTATTCAGGCCGTCGCTGGCACGAGGCGCCGTCACCATGCGGCGATTCGCGCTGGGGATGCTGCTGAAGTGGCTGGTCGTGCTGGGCGGATTGTTCCTGATCCTGGTGCGGCTGCGCTTGCCGCTGGTGCCGGTGCTCGTGGGCGCCGGCGCGGCGATGGCGGTCAATTGGCTGGTGTTGCGCTTCGACATTTGACATCGGGTTAGGTTGGAACTCAAGGCATGGCAGCAGAAGGTCCCATCACGAGCGGTGCATACATCCTGCACCACCTGACGTATCTCCAGCTCGACCTCAAGACCTGGAAGATCGTCAAGGGCTCCAGCGACTTCTGGGTCGTGAACATCGATTCGATATTCTTCTCGGTGGTGTTGGGACTGCTGTTCGTATTCCTGTTCTGGCCCGTGGCGCGGCGCGCGACCAGCGGGGTTCCAGCGCGCTGGCAGGGTTTCGTGGAAATCAGCACGGAGTTCTTCGACCGCCAAGTCAAGGACATTTTCCACAAAAAGTCAGCGTTCGTGGCGCCGATGGCGCTGCTGGTCGGGTTCTGGATCCTTTTCATGAACCTGATGGACCTGTTGCCCATCGACGCACTGCCGCGGGCCGCGGAAGCGACCGGCATCGAACATCTGCGTGTGCTGCCGACGGCCGACCCGGCGATCACCATGTCCATGGCGATCACGGTGTTCCTGTTGACGCTCTGGTACAGCTTCTACAACAAGGGCTTGAAGGGCGTCACCAAGGAGGCATTGTTCCAGCCTTTCGGCAAATGGCTGGCGCCGGTGAACTTCATCCTCAAGGTCGTGGAAGAACTTTCCAAGCCGCTCAGCCTGGGTCTTCGACTGTTCGGCAACATGTATGCGGGCGAGGTGATCTTCATCCTGCTGGCCTGCATGACGCTGCGCTTCAGCGCGCCTGCCACGGTCACGCCGGTCACCTACGCCTCGTTCTGGATCTTCGCGGCGCTCGCGGTCATCACCATTGCATTGCTGGCCTACGGCAAGGGCAAATGGATGCGCGCCTGGATTCCGTTGATCCTGCTGGTGGTGATCCCCATCGGCAGCATCATGGGCTTCCTGCCGGCGATCGGCGCGGGCGTGTACATCCAGATCCTGTTCGCCACCGCGTGGGGCATCTTCCACTGGCTGATCATCGGCCTGCAGGCCTACATCTTCATGGTGCTGACCGTCGGCTACCTGTCGATGGCGGCCGAGAACCACTGAACGACATTCCCTTTTCACCACCGCTGTTTCAACTCAAAGTACTACGGAGACACACAATGGATATCAGCGCACTGGCCAGTGTTGAAGGCTTCACCGCCCTGGCTGCGGGTTTCATGCTCGGCCTCGCCGGCATCGGCGCCGCCATCGGCATGGGCCTGATGGGCGGCAAGTTCCTCGAAAGTTCGGCGCGCCAGCCCGAGCTGGTGCCGATGCTGCAAGGCAAGATGTTCCTGCTGGTCGGCCTGATCGACGCGATCCCGATCATCGGCGTGGGTATCGCGTTGTACCTGATCTTCGTCGATCCGTTCGGTGAAATCGTGCGTACGGCAGCGCGGGCCGTCGGCGCCGCACCGTAGTCGAACCCGGCAGCTTTGTTGAACTCCTGATTCACGCGAGAGGATTGCGACCGTGAGCCTGAATGCCACGCTCATCGCCCAGATCATCGTTTTCCTGATCCTGGTCTGGTTCACGATGAAATACATCTGGCCGCCTATCGTCAGGGCCATGGACGAGCGCGCCAAGCGCATCGCGGAGGGCCTCGAGGCCGCCGACCGTGCGCGCAAGGAACTGGCCGAAGCCAACACGCGTGCCGACGACGAGGTGAAGAAGGCGCGCGCGGAAGCTGCGGTCATCATCGAGCGCGCCAACCAGCAGGCCGGGCAGATCGTCGACCAGGCACGCATCGACGCGCTGGCCGAAGCTGCGCGCCAAAAGGCCTCGGCGCAGGCCGACATCGACAACATGGCTCACCGCGCCCGCGCGGAATTGCGCGGCCATGTCGCGGCGCTAGCGGTGCAGGGCGCCGAGAAGATCCTCGGCCGCGAGATCAACGCCGGGACGCACAAGGCGTTGCTCGACGAACTGGTGGCCGGGATCTGATCCATGACGCAGCCTCTCACCATCGCTCGTCCCTATGCCCGCGCCGCGTACGAAATCGCGTCCGCGCACGGCGCGCAGAACGAGTGGGCGGAAAAGCTGGCATTTGCGGCGGAAGTCGCGGCCGCGCCGCAGGTCGTCGCACTGTTCGGTGATCCGCGGCTGTCCCCTCAGGCGCTGGCCTCGCTGTTCGTGCGCGGTGGCGATGGCGCGGAATCGGAGTTTGCGCGCTTCCTCGGCGTGCTGGCCGACAACGGCCGTCTGCGCGAATTGCCGGAAATCGCCGCGCTGTTCGAACAGATGAAGCGGGACGCCGAACACGTGCTGCGGGTGCGCGTGCGCAGTGCGGTGCCGCTGGATGACGGCGAAGCCGCGCGGTTGGTGGAAGCGTTGAAGCGGCGCTTCAACAGCGACATCGAACTCGAGCGCAGCGTCGATCCAACGGTGATGGGCGGCGCAGTGATCGATGCCGGCGAAACCGTGATCGACGGGTCGCTCAAGAGCCGCCTCGCCAAACTCGAAACCGCGTTGACGAGCTGAAGCCGTAAAGAGTAAAGCGTAAAGAGTCAGTAAGAGCAAAGCACGAGTCCTTCGGTTTACTGACTCACTTACTACTTACCCATTAAACCTGTTTTGAAGAATCGGCGCGGTATCAGATTGCCGTGCGATCCGAGGAATAAAGCAATGGCCACCACACTCAATCCTTCCGAAATCAGCGAGCTGATCAAGAGCCGCATCGAACAGTTCAAGCTTTCCGCGGAAACCCGCAACGAAGGCACGCTGACCAGCGTATCCGACGGCATCGTGCGCATCCACGGCCTGAACGACGTGATGGCCGGCGAAATGATCGAGCTGCCGGGCGACACCTATGCACTTGCGTTGAACCTGGAGCGCGATTCGGTCGGCGCGGTGGTGCTCGGCAAGTACGAGCATCTGTCGGAAGGCAACACCGCCAAGACCACCGGCCGCATCCTGGAAGTGCCGGTCGGACCCGAGATGCTCGGTCGCGTGGTGGACGCGCTCGGCCATCCGATCGACGGCAAGGGTCCGGTCAACACGCACCTCACCTCGCCGGTCGAGAAGGTTGCGCCGGGCGTGATCTGGCGCCAGTCGGTGTCGCAGCCGGTGCAGACCGGCTACAAGTCGGTCGACTCGATGATCCCGATCGGCCGCGGCCAGCGCGAGTTGGTCATCGGCGATCGCCAGACTGGCAAGTCCGCGCTCGCGGTCGACACCATCATCAACCAGAAAGGCACCGGCGTTAAGTGCATCTATGTCGCGATCGGCCAGAAGCAGTCCTCGATCGCGAACGTGGTGCGCAAGCTGGAAGAGCACGATGCGCTCGCGCACACCATCATCGTCGCGGCCTCGGCGTCCGAGTCGGCGACGATGCAGTACATCGCGCCGTACGCCGGTTGCGCGATGGGCGAGTACTTCCGCGACCATGGCGAAGACGCGCTGATCATCTACGACGATTTGACCAAGCAGGCCTGGGCGTATCGCCAGATTTCGCTGCTGCTGCGCCGACCGCCGGGCCGCGAGGCCTATCCGGGCGACGTGTTCTATCTGCATTCGCGCTTGCTGGAACGGGCCGCGCGTGTGAACGCGGAATATGTCGAGAAGGAAACCCACGGCGAAGTGAAGGGCAAGACCGGCTCGCTCACCGCACTGCCGATCATCGAGACGCAGGCGGGCGACGTGTCGGCATTCGTGCCGACCAACGTGATCTCGATCACCGACGGCCAGATCTTCCTCGAAACCGATCTGTTCAATGCCGGCATCCGCCCGGCCGTGAATGCCGGCATTTCGGTGTCGCGCGTGGGCGGCGCGGCGCAGACCAAGATCATCAAGAAGCTTTCGGGCGGCGTGAAGCTGGCGCTGGCGCAGTACCGTGAACTCGCCGCGTTCGCGCAGTTCGCGTCCGACCTCGACGCCGCGACCCGCGCCCAGTTGGAGCGTGGCCAGCGCGTCACCGAACTGATGAAGCAGAAGCAGTATTCGCCGCTCACGATCGCGCAGTTGGCGATCTCGCTGTACGCGGCGGAGAAGGGTTATCTGGACGACGTGCCGCTGGCGCAAATCCTCCCCTTTGAGCACGCCTTGCACCAGTTCATGCAATCGAACCACGGCGGCCTGATGAAGAAGATCGTCGATAGTGGTGACTGGAACGCCGACATCGAAGGCACCTTCAAGTCGGCACTGGACGAGTTCAAGAAGACGGGAAGTTGGTGAGCGTAGGGCGGGAGCCGCGATAGCAGATCCCGCCGGTCGACGAGGCCGCAGGCGGGTTGTCACCCGCCCTACAGAGAGAGCACATGGCAGGCGCAAGAGAAATCCGCACCAAGATCAAGAGCGTTGCGAACACCCGCAAGGTGACGAGCGCGCTGCAGATGGTGTCTGCGTCCAAGATCCGCAAGGCGCAGGATCTGATGCAGACCTCGCGCCCGTACGCGCGGCACATCCGCAACGTGATCGCGCACATCGCGCAGGCGTCGCCGGACTACCAGCATCCGGCGTTGCGCGAACGCGAAATCAAGCGCGTGTGCTATCTGGTCGTCTCGACGGACCGCGGCCTGTGCGGCGGCTTGAACGCCAACCTGTTCCGCAAGGTGCTCGCCGATGTCCACGACTGGCAGCAGAAGGGTGTTGGCGTCGAAGTGATCGCGATCGGCCAGAAGGCCGCGCAGTTTTTCCGCCGCATCAAGGTTGATCTGGTCGGCACGGTCACGCATCTCGGCGACCATCCGCGCCTGGAGAGACTGATCGGCGTGATGAAGATCGCCGACGATGGTTTCATGCAGGGCAAGCTGGACCGTGTCTATCTTTGCTACAACCAGTTCGTCAACACCATGACGCAGCGTGCGACCGTGGATGTGCTGTTGCCGCTGCCGGCCGTGGCCGAGGAAATCGAATCGACCGCGGGCGATGAACTGCATCCGGCATCGCGTGATGCCAAGGTCGAGCGTGCGACCAGTTGGGATTATCTCTACGAACCGGAAGCCGAAACCGTGATCCGGCATGTGCTGAATCGCTACTTCGAAGGCATGGTGTACCACGCGACGCTGGAGAACCTCGCCAGCGAACATGCAGCGCGGATGGTGGCGATGAAGGCCGCATCCGACAATGCCACCAAGGCCATCGGTACGTTGACGCTTATCTACAACAAGGCGCGCCAAGCGGCCATTACCCAGGAAATTTCCGAAATCGTCGGCGGTGCCGCAGCGGTCGGTGGGTGATTTTGATTTTCCTTCTCCCTCCGGGAGAAGGGCGTGAAGCACTGCTTTTGTTTTTGCGCAAAGCGCCGGATGAGGGTTCGTATTGGCTGCGATGTTGCGGCACAACCGAACCCTCACCCCTGCCCCTCTCCCGATGGGAGAGGGGTTCAACCAGAGTTTGAGTCGAGGACAAGACAATGAGCCAGGGCAAGATCGTTCAAATCATCGGCGCGGTGGTCGACGTCGAATTTCCGCGCGACGCGGTGCCGAAGGTTTATGACGCGCTCAAGGTGCAAGGCACCGCGGTCACGCTGGAAGTCCAGCAGCAGCTGGGCGATGGCGTGGTGCGCACGATTGCGCTCGGTTCCACCGACGGCCTGAAGCGCAACCTGCAGGTCGACAACACCGGCGCGGCCATCAAGGTGCCGGTCGGCAAGGCCACCCTCGGCCGCATCATGAACGTGCTGGGCGAGCCGATCGACGAACGCGGCGCGGTCAACGCCGAACAGCAGTGGGAAATCCACCGCGCCGCGCCGTCGTATGAAGACCAGGCCGCGGCCAACGAGCTGCTGGAAACCGGCATCAAGGTGATCGACCTGATGTGCCCGTTCGCGAAGGGCGGCAAGGTCGGCCTGTTCGGCGGCGCGGGCGTGGGCAAGACCGTGACGATGCTGGAGCTGATCAACAACATCGCCACCCAGCACTCGGGCCTGTCGGTGTTCGCGGGCGTCGGCGAGCGCACCCGCGAAGGCAACGACTTCTATCACGAGATGATCGAAGCCGGCGTGGTCAAGCCCGACAACTTCCCCGAGTCGAAAGTGGCGATGGTGTACGGCCAGATGAACGAGCCGCCGGGCAACCGCCTGCGCGTCGCGTTGACCGGCCTGACCATGGCCGAATATTTCCGCGACGAAAAGGACGCATCTGGCAAGGGCCGCGACATCCTGTTCTTCGTAGACAACATCTACCGCTACACGCTGGCGGGCACCGAAGTGTCGGCGCTGCTGGGGCGCATGCCGTCGGCGGTGGGCTACCAACCGACGCTCGCGGACGAAATGGGTCGCCTGCAGGAACGCATCACGTCGACCAAGACCGGTTCGATCACGTCCATCCAGGCCGTGTACGTGCCGGCCGACGACTACACCGATCCGTCGCCGGCGACCACCTTCGCGCACCTGGATTCGACCGTGGCATTGTCACGCGACATCGCGTCGCTCGGCATCTATCCGGCGGTCGATCCGCTGGCCTCGACCTCGCGCCAGCTCGATCCGCTGGTGATCGGCCAGGAACACTACGACGTCGCGCGCAAGGTGCAGGGTACGCTGCAGCGCTACAAGGAACTGAAGGACATCATCGCGATCCTTGGCATGGACGAGCTTTCCGAAGAGGACAAGCAGGCCGTGTACCGCGCGCGCAAGTGCGAACGTTTCTTCTCGCAGCCTTTCCATGTGGCAGAAGTGTTCACCGGTTCACCCGGCAAGTATGTAGCGCTCAAGGAAACCATCCGCGCGTTCAAGATGATCGTCGAAGGCGAAGTCGACCACCTGCCCGAGCAGGCGTTCTACATGGTCGGTGGTATCGAAGACGCGATCAAGAAAGGTGAGCAGATGAACGCCAAGGATGCCGAGAAGAAGGCGGCGTGAGAGAAGCGGTAAGGGTCAGTGGTAAAGAGAAAGGGTAAGACAAGAACCGACTTCCTTTACAGCTCGCGAAGCGAGCGACTTCCCATCGAGCGAGCAGATCGAGCGAAAACATGGCCACCATTCGTTGTGACATCGTCAGCGCCGAAGCCAACATTTTCCATGGCGATGTGACCATGGTCATCGCCAGCGGCGAAGCCGGCGAACTCGGCATCGCGCCGCGTCACGAACCGCTGCTGACGCGTCTCAAGCCGGGCCAGGTCGAAGTGGTCGGCGAGGATGGCAAGCGCCAGTCGTACTACGTGTCAGGCGGCATCCTCGAGGTGCAGCCGAACGTGGTCACCGTACTGGCCGATGCCGCGTTGCGCGCCGACGAGATCGACGAGGCCTCGGCGCGGCGCGCCAAGGAAGAGGCCGAGCGCGTACTCGCCAATCGCGGCGAAGCCAAGACCGTCGAGCAAGCGCAGGAACAACTCACCCAGGCCGTCGCGCAGTTGCAGGCGCTGGAACGCCTGCGCCGCAACCTGCAACACTGATCGGACTCCCGAGTGAAACGCCGGCCCATGGTCGGCGTTTTTGTTTGGCGGCGCGAAGCGTCAAAGTCCCGCGTCGCGGCACATCATGTCGATCCGCCACCGAGGCTCGCCAGGTTCGATGGCTGTTCGCAATCAAGGGCTGCAGCATGGGGCCGCGGCCATGGACGATGTCCGTCCGACGCTGAATCGGTGAAGCGCTGGTCGCCGCGGAAGGCGCCGATCACCAGCCGTCCGTTTCCTCTCCTCGTGCAATGGGATCGTGCGCGTGGATCTGCTTGTAGCGACCGGAAAAGAAAATCAACGGTTGCGCCTCGGGGCCATGCGCCAGGTGCTCGATTTCCGCGATGAACAACAAGTGATCGCCTGCGGGATGTATGTCGATCACGCGTGCCACCATCTGCGCGAGGCTGTCCCCGAGCAACGGTGTGCCTTGGTGGTCATCGAAACGCGCCTCGACGTCCTTCTCCGGGCGATTGGCGAAATGCGGGCCCAGCTTGCGCTGCTGTTCCGAAAGGATGTTGATGCCGCAGCGGCCGCCCATCCGCATGTGCTTGACGAAAACCGACGCACGACGCACCGAGATCAGGATCAAGGGCGGATCCAGCGACACGGACATGAACGAGTTGACGGTCATCCCGGCGGGTTGCCCGCTGCGCATGAAGCTCACCACCGTCACGCCCGTGGCAAACCGACCCATGACGCGGCGGAACAGGGTCGGGTCGATCGGGCGCCCTTGTTCGATGCTGTGGACCATGGAATTTCAGCCAGATCGTGAGGCAGGTGGTGGCTTTCGATGCGGGTCCCCAACCTGAACAGGCTCCCCCGGGACCCAGCGCAGTCGCGGCGGGCTCCCCCGACATTCATTGTGTCAGCGCTTTCGGGCAATTTCAGGCATGTTTCGTGCAAGGAATCACCGATCTATCAGCTTCGGAGCTCCCGGAAATTTGAACTGTGTCACATTTGTAGTATAAGAGCGCTTCACTCCGCCAGCCTTTTGGCGAACCGCGAGGACCGGCCAGGAGAGGTAGGCCAGCACGTGGATCCCACGATTGTCGACAGGGAACGTTGAGATGGCGGGTCACGCGATTGCGGTTCCCGCGCCACCGCGCACCGTTTTGCCTTCGTCGCGTCGCGACGAAGCGTTGACGGTAGGTCACCTAGCATGAGCGGCCGTGACTCGACGCCCAGATGCATGATTCCGGTCAGTACAGTCGACCGGGGGCGGCTTGCGCGACATGAAGAACGTGTGCGGCAGACGTTTTCGCGGGTTGGTGGACCATGATGTTTGGGCGATGCTGAAACCGGGAGGACAAACAAGTGAAGTCGATACTCAGGAACACCCTCGTATGGATTGCGATTGCGTCGATGTCGGCGCTGCTCGGTGCCTGCGCCAGCGTCCCCGCCCCTGCGGGGTCCGCGACGTCGGCGCCATCGGCCGAGCACTACATCATCGGGCCGGGAGACGCGCTTGAAATCTACGTACGCGACAATCCGACGCTGACCACCACCGTCCCGGTGCGACCGGATGGGCGCATCTCGATTCCGTTGGTGCAATCGATCATGGCGGCCGGCAAAACGCCGGATCAGTTGGCCGATGACCTGCAGCAAGAGCTTGGTCGCTACATCCGCTCGCCGCTGGTCACGGTCATCGTCAAAAGCTTCGTCGGCGCCTACAGCCAGCAGGTGCGGGTGGTCGGTCAGGCGGTGACGCCCAAGTCGGTGCCCTATCGGAACGGCATGACCGTATTGGACCTGATGATCGATGTCGGCGGCCTTACCAAGTTCGCCGCAGGCAACAGTGCCAAGATCGTGCGGCATCTGCCCGATGGCAAGGAAGAGACCATCCCGGTGCGGCTCGGTTCGCTGATGAACGGTGAAGTCAAATACAACGTCGCCATGCGGCCCGGCGACATCCTGATCATCCCCCAATCGCTGTTTTGATGCTGCAGAGGAAGGGGGCGCGGCGACACTCGGACGGTTATCGGACAGGCGATGCAGAATTCATCCTTCGATTTGCATGAATTGTTCCAGCAGGTGATGCTGGAGATGCGTGCGGCGTGGCGCTATCGCTGGCATGCGCTGGTGCTCGCATGGAGCGTGATGATCGTGGGCGCGATGCTGGTGTTCAGCCTGCCCAACCAGTACGCATCCAGCGCGCAGGTATACGCGGATACCAATTCCTTGAACAATCCGCTGCTGCGCGGCATCGCCGTGCAACCCGACCTCCGGGGGCGGTTGGATGTGATTACCCGCACCCTGCTCTCGCGCCCCAACCTCGAAACGGTGGCCGACAAGACCGGCCTGTCGCTGCGGGGCACCACCCCGGCCGACAAGGACGCGTTGCTGGTGAAGTTGGGTGCTGCCATCCAGATCAAGGATGCCGGAGCGAAGAATCTCTACAACATCAGTTATTCCGATACCGATCCGGCCATGGCGCAGAAAGTCGTGCAGGCGTTCGTGGAAATCCTCATGAACAATACGCTCGGCGAGAACACGGCGTCCAACGCCTCGGCCCAGACCTTCCTGCAACAGCAGGTCGACGGTTACAACAAGCGTCTCAACGACGCGGAGCAGAAGCTGGCGGATTTCAAGAAAGCCAATCTCGGCAATCTTCCGAGCCAGGGTGGCGCGGACTATGCCACGCGGCTGCAGGCCGCCGAGGCCCGGTTGCAGGAGCTGGAGGGTCAGTATGCCGCCGCCGCGGCCGGGCGACCGGTGATGGTGGGGCGCGCGGCATCGAGCACGAGTGACCTCGACAAGCAGATCGCCGCGTACAAGCAGAAGCTGGAAGATCTGTTGCTGAAATACACCGACGAATACCCGGATGTGGTTTCCACGCGGCGCATGATCAAACAGCTCGAGGCTCGACGGGACACGATGCGGCGGCACCCGGGCAGTGCGACGGTCGCCGAAACGCCAACCGGCGCCGGCAGAACGTCGGGTGCAAACAGCTTCAGCGCGCGCAGCCTGGCCGCACAGGTCGCCGCGCAAAAACGCGAGATCGACGACCTCAAGAGCAATGCCGACAAGATCACCGACGCACAGGTGAAATTGCAGCAGCTTACGCGCGATTACGATGTCACCCGCAAGCAATACGACGAGTTGATGTCACGTTTGAATACCGCGCAACTTTCGCAGGACGCGACACAAGCCGGCAACAACCTGAAGTTCCGCGTGATCAGCCCGCCGATCGTGCCGCTGCTTCCCGACGGGCCCAAGCGCGGACTGATGTTGCTGGCCGTGTTTGTGCTGGCGCTGGGTATCGGCGGCGCATTCGGTTTTTTCCTGCACAAGATCAAGCCGGTCTTCCTCAGCCTCAAGAGCCTGCGCGAATTTGGTGACTACCCCGTCATCGGCACCTTCAGCTTGGTAGCCTCCACCGGTCGTCTGGAACAGCGGCACCGGGAAGTCGTCGGATTCTGCGCCGGGGTGGCCTTGCTTGCGGTGGTGCTGGCGCTGGGCCTCGCCTTCAAGGCGCCTCTTGCCAGCATGATGCAACACGTGTTCGTCCTGGGGGCCACATGAGCATTGTCGAGAAGGCAGCCGAAAAGTTACGAATGCGGCCTGCCGAACAGCCGGGGTCGCCGCAGGTTGAAGAAGTCGTCGAAGCGCCTGTCGCGCCGACGGTCGAGCGTCTGCAGGAGCAACGCCATGCAGTTCGTCGTGATGCGGCGGACGGCGAGGTGGTGCACATTGATCTGGATGCCTTGGTGCGCGCAGGACTGTTGCCATCCGAAGACGAAGCGTCCGGCCGCCTGTCCAATGAGGTGCGGCGCGCCAAGCTGCCGTTGCTGAACAATGCCACGGGCAAGAGCGCCAAGGTGCCCGAGTTCGCCGACCGCATCGCGGTGACCAGTGCGGTGCCGGGCGAAGGCAAGACCTTCACCGCAATCCACCTGGCCATGAGTCTTGCGCGCGAGCCAGATTTCGAGGTGTTGCTGCTGGATGCCGATATCCCGAAGTCCGATGTGACCCGTACGTTCGGGCTGGAGGGTTACCCGGGCCTCATGGACATCCTGGTGGATGAAATGCGCCGGCCCACGGACGTGATCCTGCGTACCGATGTTCCGAATCTTTTCCTGGTGCCGGCTGGCCAACGCAGTTCGTTGGCGGCCGAACTGTTCGGCGGACGCCGCATGGCCCAGGTGCTGGAGGAACTCGGCGCCAGCAACAAGCAACGTCTGCTCGTGTTCGATTCCTCCCCGCTGCTCGCGACACCTGAGGCCCGGGTGCTCGCTTCGCAGATGGGGCAGGTCGTGGTGGTGGTGGGTGCCGGGCACACCCGCCGGTATGAGCTGAAGTCAGCGCTGGAGGGTCTGGGTGGCTCGCAATATGTCGGTTTGATCCTCAACAAGAGCCGCCTGCCGGCAATCGAAAATCCCTACTACGGGTACTACGGACAATACGGAAACACTCAGCCGACCAATCGCGACCGGCTTCTGGGCCGATGACGGAGGGGCGCATGCGCAGACCATCGGCCAGGGTGGCCCTGTCAATGATTGTCCTGACCGGCTGGATGACCGCTGCCGGCGCGCAAGATGCTGGTATCGAGCCGGTCTCCCCGAACCCGGCCCAGGGCGATACGACAGACGCGATGCAAAACCTGCTGCCCGGGGTCGTTCCGCAGCCGACGCCCGAATCGCCCGGTCTGGTAACCGGCGTCACGCTGGGCGAGCTGTACACGGACAATTTGCGGCTGGCGGGCCCCGGCAAGAACAAGCAGTCGAGCTGGATCACCGAGATCCAGCCATTCGTGAAAGCCGCCACCGGTAGTCCGCGCTTCAGCGGCACGGTCGATTATTCGATCACGGGGTACCTGTACACGGGTGGCTCGCACGCGCATCAAGTTGCGCAGGATCTGAAAGCCCAAGGCGTACTCACCGTGGTTCCCGACCACTTCTTCGTTGCGGGGAATGCGAGTTACGGCCGCGCCGTGGTCAACAATGCGATGCCCTCGGGAGCAGGCACGTTTTTCCTGGACAACAATCGCGCCAACGTCGCAACGGCCAGTCTGAGTCCCTACTGGATCCAGGAACTCGGCAATATCGGAACCGCGACGATACGTTATACGCACGGGCGGGTCGCGTACAACACGCGCGGCATTCCCGGTGAGAGCCAAAGCGCGCCGGTCGGACCGATCAACCTGGACCATCCTAGTGAGGACCGCACCGTGCTGGCGGGGATTTCCAACGTCAACAGCGATGCGGTCCAGGCCAACCTCGTCAGCCCGGAGGGGCGGCGGTTCGGGTGGAACATCGCTTATTCGGAGCAACGCCTCGACTACGGCTCTGGATGGCCCGCAGCGCGATTTGCGATTGCCAAGGGTGGCGTCTACTGGCAGTTGAACGTCAACACCCGCCTGCTGGCCGATGCCGGCAAGGAAAACAAATATCTCCCCGACGGCACGATCGAGACGCTTGCCGCGCCCTTCTGGGACGCGGGATTCCAGTGGTCGTCCACGCGCGACAGCGTGAAGGTGCTGGTGGGCCATCGGTTCTTCGGACGCAGTGGCGAGTTTTCCTGGAGCCATACCGCGGCGCTGTTGACCACGACCGTCAGCTACACCGAGCAACCGACCGACCTGAATCAGCAGTTGCTTGGGCAGAATCCGGGGAGTGTTGTGCTGCCACCCATCAATGCGGGGCAACAAATCCCCTCGCTGGCCGAGCGGCGGGTTTATCTCATGAAGCGGGCCATGGCGTCGGCCTCCTACGAGATGCCCCATGGCAGGCTGAGCTTGACGCTTTTTGACGAATCCCGTCGCTATATCACGCTGGACAATGCGCGCGAAAAAGTCGCGAATGCCGATCTTGCCTGGCTTTTCGAGATCGGCCCATACACCACGTTGACGCCGACCTGGGGCTGGCAGCGCTACCGTTTCAGGGGTGGCCAGGTCAATTACACCCAGTTCGGCCAACTGGCGCTGGTGCACCAGATCAATCCGAACAATTTCGGCAGCCTGCGCTACCGCAATGATTCGCGGGACGTGTATTACGGCACGCCCGGCGCACACGGTTATCGGGTCAACGTGCTTTTCCTAGAGTGGACCCACCTTTTCTGAGGACGGTATGTACGAGGCGTTTTACAAATTCCAGGGAAAGCCGTTCCGGTTGACGCCGGATCCGTCCATGTTGTTTCCGAGCAAGGGCCACAAGCGGGCGATGTCGTACCTGATGTACGGGTTCGAGCAGGGCGAGGGATTCGTGATGGTCACCGGCGCCGTCGGCACCGGCAAAACCCTGCTGATCCAGAAGTTGTTCGAGGATCTGGCGCACCGCAACGTCACGGTGGCCAACATCGCCTCGGCCAACCTCGACAGCGAGGATGTCCTGCCGGCGGTCGCGTCCGAGTTGAATCTGCCGTTCGAGGGCCGCAGCAAGGAAGCCTTGCTGCACGACCTCAAGCAACACCTGGTCGCCCGTAGCGCTCGCCATTCGCGCACCTTGCTGGTGGTGGACGAGGCGCAGACGCTCACCCCGGCGGCACTCGAGATGTTGCGCATCCTCACCAACCTCGAACAGCGCGGACGCGCGTTGCTGCAGGTTTTTCTGGTCGGCCAGAGCGATCTGCGGGAAATCATCGTCGCGAACCGGATGGAGCAATTGCGTCAGCGCATCATCGCGACGTTCCGACTGGAACCCATGGAACCCGAGGAAAGCCGGGAATACATCCTGCACCGGTTGCACGCGGTTGGCTGGAAAAACGACCCGCGATTCGATCCCACGATCTTTGCAGGCGTCCACCACGCCAGCCGTGGGATTCCGCGCAAGATCAACCTGATCATGGACAGGCTGTTGCTGTTTGGTTACCTGGAAGACCGCCACGAGTTGGACCATGCCGCGCTCACCACGGTCCTCAACGAATTGCGCGAGGAAATGCCCGACATACCGCAGACGCTGGAGCCGACGTTGCCGTTGCGCGGCGTTGCACCGGCCTCTTCAACCTCGGCCGTGGAACACGAAAACGAACTGCTGGAGCTGGAACTCAAGCGCAACAACATCCTGAAGCAATTGCTGCATGAAGAGGATCGGCTGAAAAGGATCCTGCGGGGCGGGGCCGGCGCACGGGAAGACGCTGGGGGTACGGGCGAGCTGCGGCCGGTGGGCTTGGGCGGCGGGAGCAAATGAGCGTGTCCGCGCAACCCGAGCCGATCACCAATGCCATGACCGTCGACGTCGAAGATTATTTCCAGGTCGCAGCGTTCGACGGTTGCATCCGACGGGAAGATTGGTCGCGTTGGCCCGCCCGCGTGGAGGCCAACACGCGGCGCATTCTCGAACTGTTCGATGAAAGCGGGGTGCACGCGACCTTCTTCACGCTCGGCTGGGTGGCCGAACGCTGGCCCGCGCTGGTGCGCGACATCGCAGCCTCCGGTCACGAGGTCGCGAGCCACGGGTTCGGACACGAGCGATTGACCGCGCTGGACCGCGGCGCTTTTCGCGACGGTGTCGTGCGTACCAAGCACTTGCTGGAAGACATCAGCGGTACGCAGGTGAGCGGCTACCGTGCGCCGAGTTGGTCGATCGGGCCCACCACCTTGTGGGCACATCAGGAACTTCGCGATGCGGGCTACCGGTACAGCTCCAGCATCGTTCCGATCCGGCACGACCTGTACGGAATGCCGGCGGCCCCCCGCTTTGCGTTCGTCGCGGGGCCGTCGGGACTCTTGGAAGTGCCGGCCACGACGGTGCGATTCTGGGGTCGCAACTGGCCTTGTGGCGGCGGCGGCTTTTTCCGCCTGCTGCCCTACCCGCTTTTCAGCCGCGGCCTGAAGCGCGTCAATGGCAAGGAGCGGCGACCCACGGTTTTCTATTTCCATCCATGGGAGATCGATCCCGGTCAGCCGCGGGTGCCGGGCGTCTCGCTGAAAAACCGCACGCGTCATTACTTGAATCTCAAGCACATGGCGCCGCGGGTGAGGCGATTGCTGCGCGATTTTCGGTTCGACCGCATGGACCGGGTGTTTCCAGTGGGCGCCGGTGCGGAGTATCCGGTCGTGGCACTTGCGGCAGCCGGACCCGGCCCGCAATGAGGGGGATGTTTCATGTTGGACCATGTCAACGAGAAGCGCCTGCCCGGCGCCTGTGCCATCAAACGTTACGCCCGTGACGATGCCGATCGCTGGGACGCGTTTGTCGGCGCGGCGGACGGCGCGACGTTTTTCCATCGCGCGGCGTGGCGCGACATCATCGAGCACGAGCTCGGTCACCGCGCCCATTATTTGTATGCGGAGCGCGACGGTTCGATAAGCGGCATCCTTCCACTGGTCGAGATTCGCAGCAGGCTGTTCGGCCACGCGCTGATTTCGACGCCGTTCTGCGTTTACGGTGGGGTGGTTGCGACGGACGCGGACAGCGAAGCGAGCCTGACCAAGTCTGCCGCGGAGCTCGCCGACAAGCTGCGGGTCGACTATCTGGAATTGCGCAATCGCGAGCCGGGCTCGACGGGTTGGCCGGTCAAGGATTTGTACGTCGGCTTCCGGAAGCCGATCTCGGGAGACCACGACGCGAACCTCAAGGCCATTCCGCGCAAGCAGCGGGCCATGGTTCGCAAGGGCATCGCGGCGGGACTCGAGGCGCGTTGCGGGAATGACATCGACGCGTTTTACCGCGTCTATGCCGAAAGCGTGCGCAACCTCGGTACGCCGGTACTGCCGCGCCGTTGGTATGCGCGACTGCAGCAAACCTTTGGCAAGGACTGCGAGGTGACGGTGGTCACCCACAACGGCAAACCTATGGCCGCGGTCATGAGCTTCTACTTCCGCGACGAAGTGCACCCCTATTACGGGGGCAGCGTGCGGCAGGGCCGCGATGTCGCCGCCAACGATTTCATGTATTGGTCGGTGATGCAGCGCGCCGCCGACCGCGGCGCGCGTCTGTTCGACTTTGGCCGAAGCAAGCAGGACACTGGCTCCTACCACTTCAAGAAGCATTGGGGCTTTGAGCCCGAGCCGCTGCCGTACGCCTACCATCTGGCGCGGGCCAAGGACATTCCGAATGTCAGCCCGACCAATCGCAAGTACAGCCTGTTCATCAAGGGATGGCAGCGGCTGCCCTTGCCAATTGCCAACGCGCTGGGCCCATGGCTCGCGCGCGATCTCGGTTAGTCCCATGCAATCGGCGCTGTTCCTCTGCCACCGCCTCCCCTGGCCTCCGGACAAGGGCGACAAGATTCGCTCTTACCATGTCTTGCAACGGCTGGCTCAGCACTACAAGGTGTATCTGGCGGCGTTCGTGGACGATCCGGCGGACTATCGCCATCTCGCCGCCGTGGAAGCCGTCTGTGCGGGCATGTGCATTCGGCCGCTGCCGCCGTGGCGGGCACGCTGGCGAGCGTTGACGTCGTTGGTGCGCGGTGAGCCGTTGACGGTGGGTTGCTACCGCGACGGAACCATGCGCCGATGGGTCGACAAGGTTCTCGCCGAACAGCAGCCGGACGTCGTGCTGTGCTTTTCTTCCGGCGTGGCGCCGTTGGTGATGCGGGACACCGGCACGCGCCGCGTGATGGATTTCGTGGACGCCGATTCCGACAAGTGGCATCAATATGCCGAGGCGCACCGCGGCTTGGCGCGCATGATTTACCGGCGCGAGGCTCGCACTCTGGCGCGTTTCGAGCGCGCGGTCGCCACCCGTTTCGACGCCAGCCTGTTCGTCTCCGAGGCGGAAGCGGCCTTCTTCCGCGGCGCCAACCCGGACGTGGCCGAGCGAGTCCATGGCGTGCCGAACGGCGTCGATGCGGCATACTGGAATCCCGCGGACGCGCATGTCAGTCCGTATCGAGCCAACGAACGCGTGGTGGTTTTTGCGGGCGCCATGGATTACCGCGCCAACGTGGACGCCGTGACTTGGTTCGCGCAAACGGTCTGGCCCCGGGTGTCGGCCGGCTGCACACAGGCGCGCTTCTACATCGTGGGTTCCAAGCCGACGCGCGAAGTCCAGGCACTGGGTGCACTCGCGGGCGTCACGGTGACCGGACGCGTGGAGGATGTGCGACCGTACGTCGCGCATGCCCACGTGGTTGCTGCGCCGCTGCGCATCGCGCGCGGCATCCAGAACAAGGTGCTGGAAGCACTAGCGATGGAAAAGGTGGTTTTGGCGACGCCCGAAGCTTGGGAAGGCATCGAGGATTTCACGGGCCGGCAAGGCTGCATCAGCGGCTCGCCCAAGGCCATGGCTGAAGCCGCATTGCTATGGCTTGCGACGCCTGAGCCTGCGCGGGTGCCTGCCGCACGCGAGATGGTGCAGGCGCGTTTCGACTGGACGCGCAACCTCGACGCCTACGAACGCGTGCTGCGCGGCTCGCAACGCACGGCGTTTGTCGGAGCGGTGCCTGCCTCGGCGCGTGCAGGAGCCTGTTCATGAATACGCTGCTGGGTACCGGTGACGGATTATCCACACGTGTCTCCGGCTGGAAACTTGCTACTGGAGCCTTCGCGGTCGCGGTGGCCGTGCTGCTGGTGTGCTACTGGCAAACAGTGGAGTCGCTGATCGGTATTTGGGCGCACGACGGTACCTACCAATATGCATTCCTGATCTTTCCGTTGAGCGCGTGGGCGGCGTTCGATCTGCGCGATCGGCTGCGGGCAAATGCACCGGTGCCGAGCGCTTGGGGGTTGGCCGCCATCGTCGTGCTGGTGGCGATCTGGTACGCCGGACGCATGCTTGCCATCAACCTGCCCCAGCATTTTGCCTTGGTGGCAATGTTTCCCGCGCTGGTGCTGGCGTGCTGGGGTTGGCGTGCGCTGTGGGTGTTGAAGTTTCCGCTCGCTTATCTCGTGGTTTTTGCCGTGCCGTGGGGCGATGCGATGGTGGGTCCGCTGCAGGACATCACCGCGCATTTCGCCGTGCACGCCTTGAACCTGACCGGCGTACCGGTATTGATGAACGGACGCGAGCTGGTCACGCCTTCCGCGACGTGGATGGTGGAACAAGCCTGCAGCGGTGTGAAGTTCTTCATCGCCTGCGCCGCGCTGGGTTGCATCTTCGCATGGCTGATGTTTTCGCGCTGGTGGAAGCGCGTGGGCTTCGTGCTGCTGGCCATCATCGCGCCGGTGATCGCCAATGGCCTGCGGGTGTATTTCACGATCCTGATCGGCGAAACCTGGGGCGTCCAGTACGCGAGCGGCACCGATCACATGATCTTCGGCTGGCAGTTCTTCGGCACCGTGCTGGTGCTGTTGCTGCTGTTGGGCTGGTTCTTTCGTGATCGCCTGGTTCCCGGCGACAAACGCGTGCCGAGTAACGCCCCGGTTGCGGGATCTCGCACGCTGCTGTGGCCCGCGGCGTTGGCGTTGCTGGTGGTCGGGCCACTTTCCGCCGCGAGCATCGAGCGTGTGCCGGCTCCCGAGGCGGTGCAGCTCTCATCGCCCTCGCTTGCCGGATGGAGCGCGCCCCAAACGTTGCAAAGCGATTGGCAGCCGAGGTTCCACGGTGCAGCGGGGCAGTTCCGTTTCGGCTACCAGTCACTCGCTGATAGCGTGACCGTCGAAGTGTTCCATGCCGTCTATACCGGCAAACCACGCCGCGGACACAACCTCATCACCTATGGCAACGACGTGTACGACCCGAAACAGTCGCACATTCTCGCCGCTGCCGAGCGGCGCGTGGAGCTCGCCGCTGGAGCCGTCGTCACGGCACGCGAACTGCGCCTTGCGGGAAACGACACCAGCCCCCGTCTCGTGTGGTATTGGTATTGCGTGGATGCACGGTGCACGGCTTCGTCCGTGTTGACGAAAATGAGTCAGGCATGGGATACCCTGCGCGGGCGTTCACCGCGCTCATCGGTATGGGCCTTGTCATCGCCCATCGATCACGGCGACGTGGCGAAAGCGCGCACGCGTCTCGAGGCGTTCGCACGCGGCTTGTCGCTGTCCGGCATGGAAGGAACCACGCCGTGAACGAGAAGCCGCTCATCGCGCACGTGCTTTACCGTCTCGATACCGGCGGGATGGAGCAGGTCGCGATTTCCGTCATCAACCATACCGGCAACCGTTACCGCCACGCGGTGATTGCGCTCGCCGGTATCGGCGCGATGCGCAGCAGGATTGCGGATCCGACGGTGCCATGTTTGTCGCTGGGAAAAAAGCCTGGGAAGGATTGGGGTTGCTACTTCCGGTTGTGGAAACTGTTGCATCGGCTGAAACCGGCGATGGTGCAGACGTACAATATCGGCACTCTCGATGTGGCGCCCGTCGCCAGACTTGCGGGCGTGCGCCGGGTTGTGCACGCTGAGCACGGCCGTGATGTGGCTGATCCGAATGGCGCGAACCGCAGGTATCGGGCAATGCGGCGCTGGTTGCAGCCCTTCATCGCGCGATATGTTGCGGTCTCGGCCGATCTGGAAAGCTGGTTGCGCGAACGTGTCGGCATCACGCCCGGCAAGGTCGCCTGCATTCCCAATGGCATCGATATCGGGCGCTATGCGGCGGCGGCTGAATCGCATGAGCTTCGCCCGTTGCTGGGTGCGTTCGCACCGCCTGGAGCACTCGTGGCAGTCAATGTCGGCCGCCTGGACCCGGTGAAGGATCAAGCCGGGCTGATTGCCGCCTTCAAATTATTGCGTGATTCGTCGCTCGCTACGGCCGCCCGACTGCGGCTTGTCGTCGTCGGCGAAGGGGCTTGTCGAAACGATCTTGAAACGCAGATCACGCGCCTCGGCTTGCAGGATCAAGTGCGCCTGTTGGGTGATCGCAAAGACGTGCCGGAAATTCTGGCCGAGTGCGATGTGTTCGCGTTGTCGTCCGTTGCGGAAGGCATCCCGCTTACACTGCTGGAGGCCATGGCGGCCGGTTTGCCCATCGTTGCCACTCGGGTTGGAGGCGTGGGCGAAGTGGTGGTTGATGGCGTAGCGGGCACGCTCGTCGAGCCGAGCAATCCTGCTGCACTGGCACAGGCGCTGCGCGGCTATGTGGAAGACGAGTCGCTCCGCCGTCAACATGGTGAAGCAGGACGCGAGCGCGTCGAGCAACATTTCAGCTTGCACGCGATGTTGGCGGGCTACACGTCGTTATACGACGAAGTACTGGCGGGGCGCGACCAAACGTTGTCGTCAACGACGTCCATCCGCTTCACCGAAAGAAGGGAACGCTGACATGTGCGGTGTGACGGGCATCGTCAAAGCCCATCTCGACGAGACGCCGAGCGAAAAGGTGCTGCTGGCGATGCGTGATGCCATGCATCACCGCGGACCGGACGAGGCGGGGCTGTATCTCGCCAAGGGCATCGGCTTGGGCCACCGCCGCTTGTCCATCATCGACCTCAGCCATGGCCAGCAACCCATGGTGGACGAGGCCGCGGGCCTCGCGCTGGTCTACAACGGCGAGTTGTACAACTTCGAGCAGATACGGGCCGAACTCGAAGCCACGGGTGTCGCATTCACGAGCCACAGCGATACCGAAGTGCTGTTGAGGGCCTGGCAGCAGTGGGGCGAAGCCTGCCTTGATCGCCTGCGCGGGATGTTCGCGTTCGCGGTGTGGGACATGCGTGCTTCGCGCATCTTCCTTGTTCGCGATCACCTCGGCATCAAGCCGTTGCATTACGCCTTCACGCGGGCCGGCGATCTGGTGTTTGCTTCGGAACTCAAGGGATTGCTGGCGCATCCGGATGTCGAACGCACACTGGATCCGCAGGCGCTGGAGGATTATCTCGCCTTGGGTTACGTGCCCGATCCGAAGTGCATCTACCGCGGCATTTTCAAGCTGCCGCCGGGTCATTGGCTGAGCTGGCGTGCGGGCGAAGCCGCACCCACGGCGCGCCGATACTGGGATGTGCCATTTGCCACCTCCAGGATTGATGAAAGCGTCGCGGTGCAGCAGCTTCGCGCGCTATTGAATGAATCGGTCGCCAGCCAGATGGTGGCGGACGTTCCGCTTGGCGCGTTCCTGTCCGGTGGCGTGGATTCCAGTGCGGTGGTCGCCAGCATGTGCCGCGCGGGGCGTGGCGCGGTCAATACCTGCGCCATCGGTTTCGATCACGCAGGATTCGATGAGACCGCTTACGCGCGCCAAGTGGCACAGCATCTTGGCACCACCCATTTCGAGGAACGCGTCGATTCGGACGATCACGATCTGCTCGATACCCTGGCCGGAATCTACGACGAACCGTTTGCCGACAGCTCCGCCTTGCCGACTTATCGCGTGTGCGAATTGGCGCGCCGGCACGTCACGGTAGCGCTCTCGGGCGACGGCGGCGACGAGAATTTCGCGGGTTACCGGCGCTACCGATTGCATGCATGGGAAAGCGGTCTGCGTGCCGGTCTTCCTATGGCCGTCAGGGCACCGGTGTTTGGCTTGCTGGGCAGCCTTTACCCCAAGGCCGACTGGGCACCGCGACCTTTGCGCGCGAAAACCACTTTCCAGGCCTTGGCCCGCGACGACGTCGCGGCCTATTACCACAGCGTCAGCACGACACCGGCAGCGTTGCGTGCGGAGCTCTACAGCCCGGCATTCAAACGCGAGCTGCAGGGCTACTCCGCGCTGTCCGTCTTTCGCGCCCACGCCGCCGCGGCCCCGACCGAACATCCCCTCCTGCTGGCGCAATACCTCGATTTCAAAACGTGGTTACCAGGCGACATCCTGACCAAGGTGGATCGCGCCAGCATGGCGCACAGTCTGGAAGTACGCGTACCGGTGCTCGACCACAAATTGGTGGAGTGGGCATCGAGCCTGCCGCCTGATCTCAAACTGCGCTACGGCGAAGGCAAATACGTCTTCAAGAAGGCGCTGGAGCCGGATCTTCCGCCCGAGGTGCTGTACCGGACCAAGATGGGATTTCGCGTGCCGCTGGCAACATGGTTCCGCGGTCCGTTGCGCGGGCGCTTGCAGGGCGCGTTGGGTACCGGTGCCTTGGCCGAGTCGGGCTGGTTCGCAACAGACGTGCTCGATCGCCTGGTGCGCCAGCACGTCTCCGGCCGATCGGACCACAGTGCCACCTTGTGGAAGCTGATGATGCTGGATGCGTTCTTGCGACGCACGCAGGATGGAAGCGCCTTAATCGGCAATCGACCCGTGAGCAGTGCGACAGTCATGGCGGGAGCGACGGCATGAAGACCGGGAGTGTGCTGGCGGTTCGGAATGCGGGTATTTCCGAAGCAATGCTCGCGTCGGCGCCTCTGGCGAAGGCGACTACTGACTATGGGTGGGGCGGTCGTCCGACTGTCGACGGCGGTCAGCCCATTCGAATATTGGTCTTTACCAGCCTTTATCCCAATGCCGTCATGCCGCGTCATGGCGTGTTCGTCGAAGAGCGCCTGCGCCATCTGGTGGGTTCCGGCCGCGTGTCGGCCATGGTCGTGGCGCCCGTGCCGTGGTTTCCGTTCGGGCACTCGCGTTTCGGGACTTACGCAGCATTCGCGAAAGTCCCCGCGCGCGAGCAACGCTATGGCATCGATATCCTGCATCCGCGCTACCCGGTCATTCCGAAAATCGGAATGAGCATCGCGCCTTCGCTGATGTACCGCGCGCTGTTGCCGGCGCTGCGAAAGCTGGTCGCCAGCGAAGATTTCGACTTGATCGATGCGCATTATTTTTATCCCGATGGCGTGGCCGCGGCGAAGCTGGGTGCAGCGCTTGGCAAGCCTGTCGTGATCACGGCCCGCGGCAGCGATTTGAACGTCATACCGCGGCATCGCTTGCCTCGGCGGCAGATCAAGACGACTGCCGCACGAGTCGCTGCCGTCGTCACCGTCTCGGAAGCACTGAAACGAGAGGCCCAAGCTCTGGGCATCGAGAGCGGCAGGATCAGCGTGCTGCGCAACGGTGTCGATCTTGAGCGCTTTCGGCCACTCGATCGCCCGACAATCCGTGAGCGTCTGAGTCTGGCGGGTCCGGTGTGGTTGGCTGTCGGAAACCTCGTCGAACTCAAAGGCGTGCATGTCACGCTGGGCGCACTCGCAAAAGCTCCCGACGCCGTCTTGCTGATTGCCGGCGAAGGCCCGGAGGCGGCGCGCCTCCGGCAGCTTGCGTCCGAATGGGGAGTCGAAGCACGCGTGCGCTTCCTGGGCAATGTTGCGCATGCTCAGCTGCCCGAGTACTACAACGCGGCCGATGTCCTGATGCTGGCATCCAGCCGCGAAGGCATGCCGAACGTGGTATTGGAATCGCTTGCCTGCGGCACGCCAGTGGTGGTGGCGCCGTTTGCCGGCGCCGCCGAACTGATCAGTACGCCAGAAGCGGGGGGAATTGCGGACGCGCGTACCGCAGAAGGAATGCTGGCGGCCTGGCATGAATTGTGGGACAGGAAACCGACTCGGGCCGCCACGCGGCGCTTTGCGGAAAACCTCGGTTGGGGTCCGGTGGTGGAAGCGCAATGCGCGCTGTATGCGAAAGTGCTTGCCGCCCACGAATCAGCCAAGCGCATCGGGGAAGCAACGTGAGTGATGCGTTGGCCACCGTTACGCGGGAAAGTGATGCGCGGTCCGCCGGGGCTGCCCCGCAACCGCTGCGCATCCTGCACGTGCTGGATCATTCCCTGCCGTTGCACAGCGGCTACACCTTCCGCACGCTCTCGATTCTCGCCCACCAGCGTCAGTTGGGATGGGAAACCTTCCAGTTGACCAGCCCCAAACAAGGAAGCGGCAGCGAGCGCGAACAGCAGATCGGCGAATGGTTGTTCTATCGGACGCCGCCGGCAGACGGTTTGGCAGCGAAGCTGCCGCTGGTCCAGCATCGCGCATTGATGGATGTGGTGCAGACGCGACTCGCTGAAGTCGTGGACGCGGTGCGGCCCGACATCCTGCATGCCCACTCGCCGGTGTTGAACGCGTTGCCCGCGCTGGAAGTCGGCAAGGCGCGCAGCATACCTGTGGTGTACGAGGTGCGCGCGTTCTGGGAAGACGCGGCGGCCGATCTGGGCACCGCGCGTGAATGGGGCCCGCGTTATCGATTGACGCGCGCCATGGAAACGCGCGCGTTGCGACGGGCAGACGCAGTGACCACGATTTGCGAAGGCCTGCGCGGCGACATGCTGAAGCGAGGGATTCCCGCCGACAAGATCACCGTCATTCCCAATGCCGTGGACGTGACGAAATTTCATTTCAAGGCGCCTGCCGATGCCGAGCTTGTCGAAAAATACCGGCTCGCGCCACGGGCGACGTTGGGATTTGCGGGTTCGTTCTACGCCTACGAAGGCCTGGATATCCTGCTGCAGGCGATGCCGCAGGTGTTGCGCGCCGCACCGCAGGCGCGCCTCCTTTTGCTGGGCGGCGGGCCGCGGGAAGCCCCGCTGAAGGCACTGGCCGCACGTCTCGGCCTCGAAGGCAGCGTGCATTTCGTGGGTCGCATACCGCATGATGAAGTGAGCCGCTATTACAGCGCCATGGACGTGATGGTGTATCCACGCATCTCGCGCCGGCTGACGGAACTGGTCACGCCGCTGAAGCCGCTGGAAGCAATGGCTATGGGCAAGTTGGTGGCGGCTTCCGACGTGGGTGGGCATCGGGAGTTGATCCGCGACGGTTACAACGGACACCTCTTCTCGGCCGGTTCGGCGGTTGCCCTCGCCGAGCGCTTGGTCGACCTGCTGCGGCACCCGGCGGGCTGGGATGCGGTGATCGCGAACGGCCGGCAGTTCGTGGAACGCGAACGCACGTGGCGAGGAAGTGTCGATCGTTATCGTGCCGTCTACGATGGCATACTCGCGCGCTCGCGGCGCGTGGGGGGAGCAAATCGTGGCGTTTGATACACCTGCGGTGGTCTTGGGAGCAGGCATTAACGGATTGGGCGTGGCGCGCAGCCTCGCACATGCGGGTATTCCCGCATGGTTGCTCGACGCCGATGGGCGACGGTTCGAAATGCGCACCCGGGCAGCCCGGTCGCTGAGCATCGCCAGCATGCACGGACCCGCGATGGTCGATGAATTGGTGCGCCTGGGTACGACCCGGTTCGCCGGCCTTCGGCCGGTGTTGCTGTTGACGCAAGAGGAAAGTGTCAAGCTGGTTTCGCGCGAGCGCGAGAAATTATCACCGCTCTATCGGTTCAACTTGCCGGCCAAAGGGTTGCTGGAAGCGCTCCTGCACAAGCACGGTTTCCAGCGGCTCGCGGAACGATTCGGCTGTCCCATCCCCGCGCTCGTTCGCATCGGCACGGCGGCGGAATTGCCGGCGCTGGAACGCTTGCGTTATCCGGTGGTGGTCAAACCCGGTGAGCGGCATGACGGTTATGGGCGCCAGTTCAAAAAGGCTTATCGTGTGGAGACGGCAGCGGATGCGATGGAACTGGTTGGTCGCATCCTGCCGGTCATGCCCGATGTGGTGGTGCAGGAATGGACCGAAGGACCGGACTCCAGCATTTACTTCTGCTTGCAATACATCGATGCGCAAGGTGAAGTCACCGCGTCGTTCACCGGCCACAAAGTCCGTTCATGGCCGCCCCAGGTCGGCGGCACCGCCAGTTGCGCACCGGCCCCCGAAGCGCATGCCGAGTTGGCCGCGCTGACCACGAAGTTTTTCCGCGATGCGGATGTGACCGGCATGGCGGCGATGGAATACAAGCGCGATGCGCGCACCGGCGCCTTCCGGATGGTCGAACCGACGGTGGGCCGCACCGATTATCAGGCGGAAGTTGCGACACTTAACGGAGTCAACCTGCCGTTTGCGGCTTATTGCGGGGCGCTGGGCCTGACGTTTCCTGCGCCGCGCCTTCCGTCAAAATCCGTTGCCTGGCGGGTGCGTTCGGAGGACATGCAATCGGCGCGCGCGCAACGGCAGCGTGCGAACAGCGGATTTGAAGCGATGGATAAAGTTGCCGGTGCCATCTGGCGTTGGTCCGACCCGATGCCCGGCCTGGTCAATATCTCGCATCGTGCAAAGCAAATCTTGCGCGCTCGCGCGGCAAGAATGTTGCCATCGACCGAACCCTTGGGAAGCAAACCATGAGTGTGCTGGCCAAACTGTTGCCCAAGCGTCGGGCGGCTGTCAATCTCGATCCCGAATTGGCGTTGCGTGCAGCGGCCGAATGGCTGTCGCGTGCGCAGGATGCAACCGACTCCGGTGGCGTCAGCGCCCATTACGACTCCGCGAAGCACAAGTGGGTGGGCGCGTATCCGGAGACCACCGGTTACATCATTCCCACGTTCTTTCGCTACGCGGAATTCTGCGGCGAGGCCGTCTATCGTGAACGCGCCATCCGGATGGCTGAATGGGAATCCGATATCCAGTTGCCCGGTGGTGGCGTGCGTGCCGGCACCATGGACGCCGTGCAGGTGGTCCCCACCATCTTCAACACGGGACAGGTGTTGTTCGGCTGGTTAGCCGCGTGGCAGCAGACGCAGGATGCGCGTTTTCGCGATTCGTTGGTCCGTGCGGCCGATTGGCTGGTGGCGGCGCAGGACGAGGACGGCGCGTGGCGCCGTTTCGCGTCCCCGTTCGCGGCGCATGCGTTGAATACCTACAACACGCGCGTGGCATTCGGTCTGGCCCAAGCGGGCAAGGCGCTGGGTGAGCAGAAGTACATCGACGCAGCCGTGCACAATGTCGAGTGGGCGCTCACGCAGATGCACTCGAACGGCTGGCTCGAAAACAATGACTTGGAGGACAACAGCCGTCCCCTGACACACACCATTGCCTATGCCACTCGCGGCATCCTGGAAGTAGGCCTCATCGCGTCCAAAAGCGTGTTTGTCGACGTGGCCGCGCACATTGCGCGTGCGGTCGCGCAAACGCAGCGTGACGACGGCGCGTTACCCGGTCGCATCGATGCCGATTGGAAACCCGCAGCTCGTTGGAGTTGCGTGACGGGCAACGCCCAAATGGCCATCGTGTGGCAGCGAATTGCCCATGAAACGGGCGACCGTTCAATGCTGCCCGCCGCAGAGAAAGCGAATCGCTTCAACATGTCGGTGCAGGATCTTGCCACGCAGGATCCCGGCAGCCGCGGTGGCATACCCGGTTCGCACCCTCGTGACGGCGGCTACATGACACACCGTTATCCTAATTGGGCCGCCAAGTTCTTCATGGACGCGCTGATGTTGCAGTTGCAGGCGGCCTGAAAACATGCGCGATATTGCACTCGCCCTGTTCATCTTCGGGACGATTCCCTTCATCCTGTCGCGCCCGTACATCGGGCTGCTGATGTGGTCGTGGCTGGGCTACATGAACCCGCATCGGCTGTGCTACGGCTTCGCCTACAGTTTTCCTTGGGTGATGATGATTGCGGTCCTCACCATGGTGAGCTTCGCAGTCAGCAAAGAACGAAAAAAAATCCCGGTGTCCGCAGTCAGCGTGCTGCTGTTCGTGTTTCTGGCATGGACGGGAGTCACTACGTTGTTCGCAGCCGAGCCGGCTGCTGCTGCGGAAAAATTCCAGGAGTTCGCGAAAATCATGGTCATGGTGTTCGTGACCCTGATGATGGTGAATACCCGTCAACGCATGCATTGGCTTGTATGGATGATCGTGGTTTCGCTCGGGTTTTACGGCGTAAAAGGGGGCGTGTTCACGGTGACAGGAGGAGGCGTCAACCATGTGCTCGGCCCTCCCGGCAGTTTCATTTCCGACAACAATGCCCTGGCGTTGGCGCTCTGCATGACGTTGCCGTTCATGCGTTATTTGCAGCTGCAGGCGTCGCGCAAAGTAGTGCGCGTTGGCCTTGGTCTTGGCATGCTGCTCACCTATGCGGCTGTCCTGGGTACATATTCGCGGGGCGGGTTGATTGGACTGGCCGTTGTCTCCGGTGCCCTGTTCCTGAAGAGTCGTCGCAGATTGGCGGTAATAGTGACGATGCTCGTGGTGGTCTTCGCCGCCTACCATTTCATGCCGCCGCAATGGTTGGCGCGCATGAATACGTTGCAGGATGCCACCCAAGTCAATACAGCCGAAACACGAATTCAGTCTTGGAAGTTTGCAGCTAATCTTGCCATTCACAAACCGCTTGTCGGTGGCGGATTCGATGATTACAAGAGCACCATGCTGTGGGACGCCTATGCACCAGAGGGCGCCAAACAGCGTGCCATTCATAGCATCTACTTTCGAGCCTTGAGCGAGCAGGGCTTCGCCGGACTGATCCTGTTTCTGATGCTTTTATTCGCGAGCTGGCGCAACTGCAGTCGCGTTCGAACGCTTGCACGCGGCACACCCGAACACAAATGGGCCTACGATCTCGCTTCCATGCTGCAGGTTTCCCTGGTGGCATTCGTGGTGGCGGGCGCATTCCTGCCCATGACTTATTTCGACCTCGTTTATCAGCTGATCGCACTTTCAGCGCTACTGGAGATCCACGTTCGCCAGCGCTTGACTCTGCCAGAGCGCGCTCTCTCTCAACCACTTTCAGACACACCTGCAGTTCACAGGGCGCTGCCGGGGTGAAGGTGTGAAGCGGGTGTTGATGATCGCTTTCCACTTCCCTCCCGCGTCGATGGGAAGTGGGCATCTGCGGACCCTCGGGTTCGCAAGGTATTTGCCGGGGGAGGGTTGGGAGCCGACCATCTTGTCAGCCCATCCCGCTGCATTCCCCCGCGTCGATGCGGCCAATGTCAAGGCGATTCCGGAGGGTTGCCGAGTGCATAGAGCGATAGGATTGGACGTCCAACGGCAGCTTTCCATCCGCGGCAAGTATCCGGGATTTCTCGCGCAGCCCGACCGTTGGTCGAGTTGGTGGGTGGCGGCGGTGTGGAAAGGATTGCGATTGATCCGCCAGCATCAAATAGATGCCATCTGGTCCACGTATCCCATCATGACGGCGCATTGCATTGCCCATACTTTGAGCAGAACGACCGGGCTTCCATGGGTTGCGGACTTCCGCGATCCGGTTTCTGGGTCAGTCGAAGCGGGCAACCCTTTCTCGGTATCTTCGCAGCAACGCTGGGAAAGAAAGGTGCTGGATCGCGCCACGCGAGTGGTGTTCACCACCCCCGGCGCCATGCGTCGCTACGCGGAAAATTATCCCCATACATTTCGCGGAGGCCGCATGGCCGTCATCTCGAATGGCTATGACGAGGCCGCCTTCTCCGCTCTTCCTGAGCCAACGACCCGCACATCACGCGGACCGTTGCGCTTCGTCCACAGCGGAATTCTTTATCCGGACGGTCGCGATCCCCTGCCTTTCTTTTCCGCGTTGGCGAATCTCAAGGCAGCGGGAGCCTTGGGCGCCGATGATGTTTCGATCGTGTTGCGCGCTAGTGGCTCCGAGGCTCGGTATGAGGAAGAGATCAGACGTCGCGGTCTTGAACAAATGGTGACCTTGGCGCCGCTGGTTCCCAATCGCGCAGCCCTCCTCGAACAGGCTGAGGCCGATGCCTTGTTGCTGTTCCAGGGCGTCAAGTTCAACCATCAAATTCCTGCCAAAGTCTACGAGTATCTACGGATCGGTCGACCCATTTTCGGCCTGGTTGGAAAGGGGGGTGACACAGAATCATTGCTGCGCGAATCGGGGGGTGCGAAGCTGGTTGCCTTGGACGACATTCCGGAGATCGAAAAGGGGCTGATGGAATTCGTCTGTGCCCTGCGCGATCAAAAAGGGCCGGTCGCGAGCAAAAGTGTTGTCAGGTCCTATTCAAGGCGTCACGGGGCGGCAATGCTCGCTGGCCTTCTGGAAGGAATCACGCCTCAATGATCACTCCACGAAACAAGAGCAACCTATGACGACGGGGAGTTCGCCGCCGACGGGATCGCCCATTTTTCTGACCGGCTTTGCCCGTTCCGGGACCACGTGGGTGAACCGGCTGATGCGGGATTACTTTGACGCCGGTTTTGTAAATGAGGGTCAATTCATTGTCGCTTTCGGCTTGCGGCTCTCGCGCTACGGTGACTTGTGCAAGAAGGAGAACTTCCGGCATTTGTTGCTCGATCTTCGCGGGGATGAATTCTTTTCCATTCTGAAGCGCAATTACTCAGTCAACATCGACTGGCATCCTCTGGAGACAGGGCCCACGAGTTTCGCCGCGGCAACGCTCGGCATATTGCACCAAATCGCCGCGCAGATGGGCAAGAGTCGAATCGGTTCCAAATATCCCGTATTTGGTCGCCATCTGGATTTGCTCAACAGGCATTTCCCCGATTGCCGGATTATCCACGTCATTCGCGATGGCCGGGATTGCGCGATGTCGCACCGGCATGTGACGTGGGGCCACCAGAATACCTGCGCCGCCGCAGTCCATTGGCGCAAATACATCAACGTGACACGGAATGCTGCGCAGGCTATGTCCGGGCGATATCTGGAAATTCGCTACGAAGACCTGATTTCCAAGCCGGAGACCAGCATGGCGGAACTGGAGCAATTCGTAACCGGAGCGCCGGCCGGTTCGGTCACCGCGCGCTTCATGTCGGATGCCAAGCAGCTGAAACCCGAAAAGATAGCCCGTTGGCGTGAAGCCATGTCGCTGCGCGACCAAGCGATTTTCGAGGGCGTGGCGGCCGACATGCTTGAATGTTGCGGCTATCCACTTAGCGGAGTGGGTCGCCCGCCTTCTGCGCTGCGGCGCGCCTGGTATGCGATGCATGACCGCTTGAGCCGCGAAGCATGGCATCTGGCGCGCAAGGTGGTTTCAACAATCCCGGAAACAAAATGACGAAAAAGGGACGGCCAGACATCAGCGCGATTTCGCCACGACTGGCCCGATTGGCGAACGTCCTCCGGATGCCGATGACATACGACGTCGTAGCCGGCAACGCGAGCTGAAGCCGTGACGACACGATTCATTTTCAGCATCGACGTGGAAACCAGGAGCCGCGGCAATCCGGCTGTCGACATCTTCGGCCACATCCCAGGGCATCCCGAGACACTGGGCATCGAGTTGATCATGGATGTTCTCGAAGAGCATCAGGCGAAGGGAACCTTTTTTTTCAACGCTTATGAAGCCGGGAAACATGACGAGGCAGAGATCGCCCGTGCCGCAAGTATTATCCACTCGCGCGGACACGATCTGGAGTTGCACACTCATCCGCGTCCGATGTTTCCCTTCTACGGCATCAGCCAAGCTTCACTGGACGGTCAAGCGAAAATTCTTGAAAAAGGGATGTCGCTGATCGAGGAATGGACGGGCAAGAAAGTCGTGGCACACCGTGCGGGAGCCTTTTCAGCCAATATGGACACCCTGCAAGCCGCCGCATCCGTGGGTTTGCTTGCTGACAGTTCGTTGTCACCGGGCAGCCGCGTTGATGTGCCACTGGTGCGCCAGATGGGTGTTTCGAATGGGCTGAGCCGCATGCTCGGAATATGGGAAATTCCACTTACAAGCTTTGAGCAGATTCGTGTGGGGCAGTGGTACTCCCGACGCGCGCTCGATATCGAGGGTTGCTCACTGCCGGAGATCAAGCATGTCACGCGTTGGGCGGCGGCGCACGGACTGCCGACACTTTGCATTCTCATGCACAGCTTCAGTCTATCCCGGTATGGCCGCCCCAACCGCCGGGTCATTCGTCGTTTCAGCGCGCTGCTGGCGTGGCTTCGTACCCAAGACGATATCGAGATCTACACCGTGGAGCAGCTCTGCCGAGATGCCCCGGGAGTGCCGTTGTCGCAACCTTCTGACAGCTTGCCCGTGACAGGTCTCTGGCTTACTTGGGGCAGGGCCATGCGAGCGTGGAATGAAGGCTGGAAGAATTTGCTTGTCGCCGCGTTGGGTGCGACCTTTTTGGTGCTGGTAATGATTGCCCTTGGTTCGATCTTGTATCTTCTGGTGGTGCGTTAGCGTGCGTCTTCTGGCTTGCGGGCGAGGTTGACATGGCCTTGCCGGGTTTTCGGTGATCCACGACAGTCTGGAGAAGGATTTGCCCATCCTTGAAAAAGCGAGCAATCCTCACGCAAACCGTCTCGAGGCGGCGATGGCGCGCGCCGTGGCTGTCTCCCGGACCGCCGCCTTCGACGACTTTGTGGCAGTGGTCCGACAAGAGTCGCCTTGGCGGTTCCATGGCGTCAATGAACTCGAACGCTTCCTGCACAACGTAGAGCATCACTTGCGCACCACCATGCCCAGGCTGTTGGCGTCCCTAGACCGCATTCCCCGCGTCGTTTTCGACTTCGGGTGTGGATCGGGTAGTGGTTCGATCGCCTTGGCGCTGCTGTTTCCCGAAATCCAGTGCTGTGGTGTGGACATAAGCGCGGCGGACGTAACCATCGCCCGAGCGCGTGCACGATTGTATGGAGTGGATGATCGTTGCGAATTCAGTGTCATTGGAGAAGGGCAGGCCTTGCCCGCTCCGGATGGCAGCTCTGACCTTTGCATCTGCTGCTCCGTACTTGAATACATCACCCAGCCCGATGTGAGGAGGTTTTGCGCGCAGGAAATGGCACGGGTGCTCGTCGAAGGCGGCTTGCTTTTCATCAGCGTACCCAACCGGCTTTATCCCGTCGAGTTACACAGCCACAAATTTGGCTGGAATTATTTCCCGAAGTTGCTTAATGCGCGCATCATCGGTTCTACCGTCTGGGAGATCCGCCGATTGGCCCGGCCGCATGTGCTGAACGTGCACCGCCCGCAGTTGCTTCGATTGCTGACCCCGTGGACCAATTTCTGCCTGAAAAAGCAAGCCTGACCGGCCTGGCGGCAAGTCGAAGTTTTATACCTTGCGTGTGAAGTCCGATGCTCGGCGAGCAATACTGTGCAAAATGCGGCAGGCGGCGCGGCGCGACCGATCGAGGAGGCATGAATTGAAGGATCCGATGACATGCTGAATGCCCTATCAGTGGTGCGCGATGGCAGCAGCATGGCTGGCCAACAACGCGCATCGGATAGCATGAAGCGCCAAGGATTTCTCCACGCGTTGCGATTCGCTTGGGATGGCGGCGCACTGGACGCATGGTCCCATCCCGCCCAGCACGGCATAGAGAACTTTCACGTACAAACGCTGCAAGGCACCGCGGGTTGTGTGGGTCCTGTCTGGTACCGGGGCCGTTTTGGCAACACTGCGCTGGATTTGCTGCTCGATGATCTCAATACCGTGCAACGCATTGACGAGAAGGCGTTGCGCGGCAACTTTGCGCTTTTTCTGCGCACGCCCGGTCGCTGTCTGTTGATGAACGACGCGCTGGGGTTTGTGCGACTTTATATCAGCCCCGATGGACACTTCTACAGTACCAGTTGGCTGGCGACCTGTGCTTATGTGGGCCGGATGGAAGTCGATGAAGCGGCTGCCATGGAATACGTGCTTCTGGGCGCTTCTCATTCGGACCAAACGGTTGCGCGCGACATCAAGACGCTGCCTAGAGCTCACGCGCTCGATGTGGCATCGGGGCTCTTCCACGTGCGGCAGGTCGCCGATACCTGGGATGGGGCGAAGATACATGCCACAGTAGATTCAGCCGTCGACGACATCTGCGGACATCTCGAGACCGTCAGCCGAGAGGTGGGCGCGGCTTTCCCGGGACGGACGCGCGCTGCGCTCTCGGGAGGATTCGACTCGCGTTTGATCGTCGCAGGTCAATTGGCGTGCGGAAATCGGCCCGATCTGTTCGTGTACGGGGACACCACGTGCGACGACATTCACGTTGCGCGCAGAGTGGCCGAGCGCGCGGGTCTCCCTCTTAAGGTCATAGACAAAGCTGCGCAATCGCCATGCGCCTCTCTGCCCGACTTGGATCTGCTGGTGCGCAACGCAGTGTTTTTTGACGGTCTGCCCAATGACGGCATTTATGATGCAGGCGTGGACCGGCAAACTCGCCTCGCACAGACGGCGGGGGGGTATATGGTTTTGAATGGCGGCGGCGGTGAAATTTTCCGCAATTTTTTCCATCTTCCAGACCGCCCGCTTTACGCGTCAGATATCGTCCGCGCCTTTTATCGCGGTTTTGACGCCAAGGTGTTTCGGCGCGCAGACGGATTATCGGGCTACCGAGACACATTGGTAGCGTCCATTTGCCGCGCGCTCGGGTTGCGCGACCAAGCTTCCGGCCAATTGCTTACCCGCCAGCAAATCGAATTGATTTACCCCCTCTTTCGTTGCCATTACTGGATGAGTGTCAACAACAGTGTCGCAACGCGGCACGGCTACTACGTCACGCCCTTGATAGACCTGACGACAGTGGGTGCTTCCTGGCGATTGCCATTGGCGTGGAAAAATGCAGGCCGACTGGAAGGTCGCCTGATCGCCAACCTTCACATGCCGGTTGCGAGCGAATCTTCGACTTATGGGTTCCGGTTCAGCGATGGCCCCGGCTGGCGGGCACGGTGTTCGGAGCGAGCCATGTGTGCCCGGCCAATCTTCCTGCGCCCCCTCATCAATGGCGTGCGTCGGCGGGTGTACAAACAGGCAGTCGCGCCCGATATGATCACGCACTCCCGAGCTTTGCTGCCGGGGGAATGGCGGCTGGATCCGCTTCTGGACCTCGACCGGCTGCCCGACAATGCCGCGTTTGGACGCGCCCTCGCTATCGAAGTGGCTTGGCGAGGACTGCTTGCGTAAGGATCACCAGAGGCGGCTCTCACTGGCACCGCCGTCAACAGCAATTCTGGCCAGTACTGCCGACCCGTTGCGAGTAAATCTCATGAATTGGAATGCCAACGAACACTACAAAAACCAGCGCGTTGCGACGAGCTATGACGCCGTTCGTTTCTCAAGCCCTGCCGGAAAAGTCTTCAACCGCTGGGAGAAGCACGTCATCAGCAAGTGCTTTGCGCGCGTACCCAGCGATGAAACGCTGGTGGATATCCCGTGCGGCACGGGCAGGTTGGCCGATGCATTGCTGTCGCATGGATACCGCGTCCATGGAATGGACATTTCCGGCGAGATGCTGCAGGTCGCTCGGCAACGGCTTGAGCGCTTCGGCGAGCGGTTCACGAGTGAAGTGGCCGATGCCAAGAACTTGCCGGAGGATGCGGATACGTATGCCGGCGCGCTGTGCGCCAGGGTCTTGATGCACTTTCCGCTGGAGCAGCAAATAGAATTTCTGGCCGGCGTGGCCAAGTTGAGTCGTGGTACCGTGGTCATCAACCACAGCCTTGACTCGCCCTACCAACGCTTCCGGCGGGGAATCAAGCGGCTGCTCGGGCATCAGGCATCGGCTCGCTTCCCCATCAGCAATGCTGACATCAAACGGCTTTTGCAGGGAGCCGGCTTGCGCGAGATCAAGCGCCATCGACTGATGCCATTGATCAGCGAAGCGATATACATCGTCGCCGTGAAAACCTGACTTCACTTCGGTGCGACTGGGTCCATGGAGGGGTTGGTTGGCATGAAAGCAGCCGACATCGCAACGTCGCTCAATCAGGACTTCCGTTGCCCGAATTGCAAGACGCGCGCGAATTGGCGTTCCGCTGGCAGCGCCGCCGTGCGTGCAAATTCAACGCTGTATCGGTTCCGGTGCCAACGCTGCGGGGAGCGCGTCGTCGTGAAGCTGGCGCCGCTAGGCACATGCGATGCACGTGGGCTGCATGATCTGGAAAAGGAGTTCCAGACGCTACGCAAGCTGCAGGAAATATTTCCACCGGATGGCACCCAAGGCGCATTGGCCGCCGAAAGTTTCCTGGAAATTAATGATCATGCCGCAATGGTCACACGCTTGTTCCGCGGCAAAGACCTGATCTGCTACGCGCGTTCGGCCGATCTGGAGGAGCTGGGCCGAATGTTTCATTCCGCAGGTGCGCTGTTGCGTTCACTGCACGACGGGTGTCCCGATGGTTATCAAACACGCAAACTCGACGTCGGGCCGAAGCTTACATACCTCGAAGATACCTATGGGCGTATTCTGCTTCAGAACAGCAAGACGAGAATGGCATTCACCCGTCTTCGCGCGTCCGCGGATGCGGTCGGTCTACCGCCGCTGCGCGTAAGCTGGGCACACGGGGATTTCAAACCGGAAAACGTGCTTTATGATGGCCGCCGGATAATTTTGCTGGACACCAGGCTGGATATTCGGGGTGCGGTTGTGTACGACTTGGCGTCGTTCCTGAATCACGTACAGATCGCTGCTTGCAGTTCTCGCAGTGGCCCACTTCGCACCAACAATCAGCTTATAGAGGCAGCGTTCCTGAGCGGGTACGGTGAACTTGGTGCCGCGGAAATTACCGCGTTGCGTTGGGCGCAACTGTATTTCATGCTTTGCTATTTCGGCGCACACCGCAAGCGCGGATTCCCTTCGAGCGTTTATGCCAATTGGCGGCTGGCGCCCTTGGCGAAATTGCTGGCGGTGCAAGTGGCGTGAGTCGAGCCCAGTAGGTTCAAGCCACTTCCAACTTGCCCACTTCTGGAACCAGTTTGGCAGCAGGGTTCGCGTCGGGCCCGAGCATTGCGTCCAGCCGCCCTTCGTGGAGCCACTGCCACGCCTTCCAGTGGAACAGCAGCTTCCACAGCACGTAGCTGTCCGCATCGAGTCTCTCCAGCTTCTCGCGTGCGCCAGGATCGATCCAATTGTCGCCGTCCTCGAACAGATGCTCTCCGAGAAAGGAGGAGCGGTTGGGTTGGGCGCCGCTCTTTCCACGGAACAATCTCGGATAGCGGGAGCGACACCTGTTTTGTTCAGCCCGCAGGCGCTCGCGATAATACGAAAGACTGAGGCGGTTGCCCGGCAGCAGTTCGCCACCGCTGACGAAGGGTACTGACAGCGATCGCCTGTTCAGACGAGCAAACAGGCTGCGGTAGAAATGTCCGCGCTGTTTCTCCTGAAACGGAATAGTGGCCGCGTGCGCCATGAAGTCCTTCGACAACCCCGGCGTGAAGGCGTTCGCGCGATTCGCATATACCTTTAAGGGATTCATGGCAGGTCGGTTGCGGCTGCGGTTTTCAATCACGAAACGCGCCAACCCATGCATGTCGCGAGGCAGGCGCGACAGTTCGCTGTCGAGATCGCGTGCGAATCCCTCGCGCATTGCTGCCACCACTTCTGGTTTGAACAAGATTTCCGCCGCGCGCCAGATGGCACTGCCCGGCCCGCGAATCTCCTGTCGCAGATAGGCATCGAAACCGCCTTCGGGTTGGTGCAGCGGCATGAACACGAACCCCGGCACGAGCCCGTCCCACACGGCTTCGGCATCGATCTGCGAGGCAACCTTGGCGATGAACAAATCGAGGCTAGGAAAACCCGCGTCACTTGCGATCAGATAATCGAGGTAGGCGCGCGACGAAAAAAAATCGAGGGGCGGGCTTGCGTTTCGCAAAGGCACTCCAGCTCGCTCGGCGATTGCCCGTGCCAGCCGACCGTCGGCATCATCATGTTCATCTTCGTGCGCGATGGACAACGCATTGACGGGAATGCCGGCCCGTTTGAGCAGGAACAATAGCAGCCGTGAATCAAATCCGCCGCTCAGCAGCACGGTCCCGGCGCCGCCCGAAGACGCGTACGCGCGAATATCACGGTCCAACGATTCTAAAAAGTTATAGTGGCGCCAGGCATTGGAGGCCGCCGGCCACTGCCAGTACCGCTGTACGTCGAGGCGCTGCCGTTTGCAGTCGTACGTGAGAATGCTGGCGGGCGGCACGCGTCGCAGGCCATCCATCAAGCTGCGCTCGCCGATGGGATGCCCGATCGAGATGAACGCGCCCCATGCCGCAAGGTCCGGCTCGCCAGCCGTGGCTTTCGTATCAGAGACGAAGGTCAGCGCGCCCGGTTCATCGCGCATGTACAACGGCTGCATGCCCAGACAATCGACCGCGATGACCAATATCTCCTGATTTGCGTCCCAGAACACGCCTGCGAATGCACCGTCATATTGAGGGAATAGCCGGGCTGCCGTCTCCGCGTCAACAAGATCTTCGGCATCCGGTCCCCTGATCGGTATGCCGGTGAAAAAGCAAAGGTTGCCATTAGCTGGCAACGTCCCGCCAAGACACCCGATTGCCACCCCGGGAAAATCGCGCTGGCTCGTGGACAGCCCATCAGGATTTTGACGATCCAGCATGGTGGTGACGCGAATAGAGGCGTCAGCGCCGATGTGAATCGCGAGTTTTCGTGCGTGGTGTGGCGCGGGCATGGCACTCATCTGTATGGAATGTCGTGCTCGAAGCCCACTCGTCGGGGCACCGACGTTGCGGGTATGAGTGAACTAAGTGTTCTTTCTGAAGACGAACACAGTGTTGTAGCCCAGCGTATGAGCCCGCGCCAGAAAACGCCTGTTGGCATTTTCTATTGCGGTCGCCATGGACCACGGTAAAAACAAGGCACGAAAATCCGTCTGCGGCCAAACGCCGAGAGAATATCGCCGTACGCAGGAGAATTCTCGCTGGAGAAATAGCTTCATGATATCCGCGTTGGGCGTGCCATAACTGCCATCGCTGTTTCCTGCGGCCCGCATGGCTATGTACGACAGCGACCAGAAACTTCGGTGGTTGTTGACAACGACGTGACCGCCCGGTTTCGTGAGCTCCGCAATCTGGTCGGCCGCCTCCTCTCGCAAGGCCGGATCGGCATTGGGGAAAAAGCGGAATGCTGAAACCGCGTCGAACGAGTTTCTGCCGAACCGGTCGAGGGCTTGTCGTCCGTCGATCTGATGAAGCGCAACCCTTTTGCACTTCGCGCGTGCCTGCTCCAGCATGTCGGCGGAAATATCGATGGCGTGCAGGTCGCAGTTTGGCAGGGCGGCCTCAAGCTCGGCCGCGATCCGGCCCGTACCGGTCGCGAAGTCGAGCGTTCGATGTGGTGCGAGGCGTGCGAAGATATCGCGGATCAGCGGCTGTTCCAGCGCCCACATCGCGGCGCGGCCAGGCCGCTCATGGAAGCGCGCCTGATAAACGTTTCCGGCGTGCAAATGGCTGCTCGAGTACTCGGCAAACTGTTGCAAGGGCGTGCGCCGAAAGAGTTCTTTCATGTGCATACCGCCGCGCGAGCCGGGGGATCGAGCTTTTGCCACGCTTCAAGAAGAGGTGTTACGAAGTCGGTGAAAATGGCGTCCTCCGGACGCATGGAGCCGTCCAGCCACTTCAAATCACCTGTCTCAGGATTGCCGTGTAGCGTCCAGTGCCCAGGGCAGTCGCGAACGGCCCAACTAGCGTATGACAAGGTCAATTCAACGATGACCGGTTCGATGCCTCGGCGGAGGATGTCCACGGCAATGGTTTGCGCATCCAGCTTGCGTGCGACATTGAAAGCAAAACGAACGAGTTCTTCGCCGATTTCCTGCGGGTTCCAGTCGATACGGCCGCTGCCGCTTGCGCGGAAGTCGTCAGGCCGGTTCAGACGGCGAAACACGAATGCGCGATTGCCGATGACCGTGATGCGGACATCGAACTCATTGCCCGGCAGGAATTCCTGGGCGAAAAAATAGCCATGTTGAAGTTCTGTTTGCTCTGTCGGTGCATAAGGATGGTGGCCTTTCGCGACAGTCACTGCTGCACGAAGGTGCCGTAGTAACTGGCGCGGACGCGAAGTCGGCCGGTAACCCAAACCCGTGACACCATAGGTGAATAGTTGGTCGACATAAAACAGTGCTTCCTCCCGATTGCGTACGAGCCGCACATTGGAAGCCTGATAACCAGCCGAAAGCTTCAGCACGAATGGGTATTCCGCAGCCTCGCAATACCGTTCCGCCTGTTCGCGTTTCCAGAAGATGCGGGTGGCGGGCGTCGGGATGCCTGCGGCGGACAAAAAATAATACTGTCCGACCTTGTCCTCGAAATGCCAGGAACTCTTGAGGTTCGGAAACACCGGAAGCCCCATGCCCGCTTCAACGGCGTACAGCAATCGCTTGGCGTACAACCGGGGAAGGGCCGAGGGATCACAACGCCACATGAAGGCATCGCACGAGGCGATCTGCGCGATGACATCCTCCGAAAACACGTCTACAGCGACCGCGTCGACGCCTCGTTCTTTGGCAAGTTGAAACCAGCGATCTGAAAACGACTGTTTCTCGCCATTGCGATGCACCACCTCATCCGGCTGGATCGCGATCTTCAGGGCCATGGTCGTCATCCCGGCATCGGTTCTTTCGTTGCGCCGCGGTGGCGCATGAGTCCCGACGAGGCGGTCATCTCGTTCAGGAAGTCCTCGAAGATGGCGTCCGCAGCCCGCGTACAACCTTCCGACCATTCCAGTGGGCCCGACGCAGGATCGCCGTGCAGCACCCAATGCCCCGGGCATTTGCGAACCACCCAGCTCGCGTAATTCGCAGTCAGTTCCATGACGACGGGCTCGCGGTCGCGATGGAGAATGTCTAGCGCGACGGTCTGTGTACCCAGCTTTTGGGCTGTATGGAAGGCAAGGCGAATTACATCCTCGCCGATCTGTTCGGGATCCCAATCCATGCGCCCGGAACTGCCGCGCGTGCGGAAATCACCGGGTTGAATAAACCGCCGGACCGCGAAGGCGCGATTGCCTACGATGATAACGGAAATTTCGAACTCGTTGCCGGGCAGGAATTCCTGCGCGTAGAAGTAGCCGTAATGCAGTTCTGCATCGGCCCCCGGAACATAGGGATTGTGCCCTCCCAATGTCTGGGCCGCCGCCCGCAACCGGCGTAGCAACACGCGAGAGCGCGAGGCGGGCCGGTAACCGAGTGACGCGACACCATGGCCGAACAACTCTTCGACATAGAACTTCGCTTCACGACGATTCCGTACCATCCGGACATTGGCGGACTGATGACCGCCCGCCAGCTTCAGCACAAAGGGGTAGCAGGCGCTTGCGCAGAACTGTTCTGCGGCTTCCCGGGTCCAGAAAACATCCGTTCGCGCGCAGGGGATATCTGCCGCACTGAAGAAATAGCGTTGCGCAAGCTTGTCCTCGAAATACCAGGAGCTTTTCAGCGAGGGAAATACGGCTATGCCCAGGCCCGCCTCGAGCGCATAGAGGAAACGTTTGGCATAGGCCCGAACATGGGCCGAGGAGGGACAGCGCCACATGAACGCGTCGGCCCCCGATATGTGCCCCATGGCGTCCGCGGCAAATACATCGACGGGGACAACCTCGATATTTCTCGCCTGCGCCAACTCAGCCCAACGCGAGGAAAACGATTGCCGTTTTCCATTGGGGTGGACCACCTGGTCCGGCTGGATCGCAATCTTGAGGCTCATCGCTGGCTGCCCTGCCGTGCCGATCCTCGGCGAGGCACGCTGTGGGTCGGGAATCCCCAATCGCCGCGGCTGCCCCTCTGTCCGGGCGCATAACGGACGCGCGCGCCGGGTCGTGATTATCCGGCCAGACCGAGTGACGATGACGTGAAGGTGCGACGGGCAAAGTTACCAAAGCGCGACCAAGACGGCCATGCCGGCAGCCCAGACAAGAGCCATGACGGCCAGGATTTTGCGGAAGGGCGCGGGGGTCAGGCGCCAGACGATGTCGCCCGCCAGCAGGCACAAGACGGAATACACCAGTACGCCGAAGAGTGGCCAGCCGAGGTGCCCTTGCGACCAGAAAAAAGATGTCATGTCATTGCACCAGCCGCAACCAGCGTTTCCCCTGCCCAGACGCGTTGGCCCGTCTGTACGCAAATCGGAAACTGCTCCGGTATCTCGAGCACTACCGTGCTGCCGAGCAAGATGCGACCAAGGCGCTGGCCGCGTGAGACCGTGTCACCCTCGTGCGGCCACACTTCTATCCGCCGGGCGGCAATGCTGGTGATCAATCGAATGGCCAGCCGTCCATATTCCTTGGAATCCAGCACGATACGCGTTTGGACGGGGCACCGTTTCTCGCGTAAGAAGGCAAAATCGCGGCCTTCGCCGTCCATGAACCCATCGCCGCTCGGTTCGATCGCCACGATCTTTCCCGCGGCAGGGCTGCGCTGCACATGCATGTCCCAGAAGCTCAAGGCGATCACCAGGTAGCAAATACCGTCGCGCACTTCCGCGCTGGTGATCAGTCCGTCCGCGGGCGCAAGCAGGCCGGGTTCGGAAGGCGGGTTGCGCTCGGGGTCGCGGTTGAAGAACTTGAGAAACCCGCGATGAAAACGTCCGTTCCCCAGCCAGTCGCGGATTTCACGCTCCGGCCAGCGCTTTCGCGCGGGAAGAAACCCGCGTAGCCAGAACGCCGGGTAGGGAAACCGCAGCGCCCAGACGCCGACGAGCACAGCAAGTAAAACGAGTATCAGCACCTGAACCAAAAGCGTTGTCATGCGTCATGTTCCCGGATTCGCATCGTGCAGCAGGCGACGCTCAAACGGACGCGTGGTGACGCGCATCCATGATGGATTCGAGCTGATCGAGGTAAATGATAAAGGGTGAAATCCATGGCCGTATGCGCCCTCCGGACAGCGCCCCGGCCAGCATCTTCGCCCGAGGCGACAGATTCTTCATGAGACGCGAAGGTCTTTTTGAAAGAAACCGGCGCGTGCTTTCGGCCAGGAAATGTGCCCGCTCCGCGGCATCATCGGGCAGGGGTGCGGCCGGGTCGACATACGGGATGTTCGCAAAGTCCGGATAAGCGCGCGCGATCGTGTCGTCATGAAACCGATGATCCATGATCATGCTCGACGGCAAGGTGCTCAGGAAATCGAACAGATCATGATCGAGAAATGGCGCGTGGACGGCGGGTACACCCGTAAGCATGGCGTAGGGCGCCAGTGCAATTTCGCGCCGTGTTCGATTCCAGAAGATGAAAGAGCCGACCGGGTTGGGCGCATCCAGATGTCTGGTCAGTTCGCGCGCCAATCGAGCTTTGGCGACGCCTGGGTCCAGGCACGCTTTCAATCGACCCCTCAGTAATGCACGCACGCCCGGGAAGCTGGCCGCCTGCCGTGACATCAGTGCACTGCAGATCGTATCGATGCTTCCCGACCGAAACGCGGCATCTAGCTCAACGCTGAGGAACTTGCTTTGCGAAAGCACGTCGCCCGCAATGCCATCGTAGGTGCAGGGCGTTCGACCATTCAAAAAGTCCGCCAGCGCGAGATACCAGCCGTGTGCCGACGCGCAGAAATGCGTCTCCACGTTCTTGCGAAGCTGGGCGGCAAAGATCGACAGTTGCTGGTCAACGATGACGTGCCTGAACCCGAGTGCCTTGCAAAGAATCGCTGCGACGCGCGGGTCCTCGTTGGGATCCGGTGGATTGTCCATCGCGGTGACGCATGCGCGCGGGTTGAATCCCATTCGATGCAATTCGAGCAGGATGTGCCGTGAATCGCGCCCCCCGCTTACCGGAATGGCAAAATCGTTCGACGTGGGCGCGCGTTTGGCCATCGCCTTGGCGAACAGCTCGATGTAACGGTCGATGGCTTCGTCGCGCGACAGATCCGATGACCGTACCGGTGCCGGATATCGACCACGACATTCCAGCTTTCCATCCTGCCATTCGAACAATGCGTCAGGAGGCACGACCTTGATTGCCGTAAAGGGCGTGTCGTCACCCACGAAGAAACCCAGCCGGAAAAACACTGACAAGGCTTCGATGTCGAGCTCAGTCGAAATCCCTTGCTCGATCAGCGTCACAAGCGACGGCGAAATGCATACGCCGTCACCCCGTGTGCGCGACCAGAACATCGGGAAAAATCCGTAGCGGTCATTGTTGATGGCGAGCCGTGCGCCGTCCCAGTGCCATCGCGCGAAAACACCGTCAGGCAGTGCATGAAATCTGGACGACAGCTGATGACCGAATTTCGCTTCGAGACTACCGCGAACTTCCAGCGCGCCAGCGACGGATTGCACGTGGAAATATGTGCGCGCGATGGCGTCCACGGCGGCCCGGTCCGCGTGCGTAACTGTCTCACAATTAGCCATTGGCTTGGCGGATCCTGCGGCAAACCATGTCAGTGTCGTTTCGTCATGGCGATCATCTCGCGGCAGCGTCTGCGGCAAAGCAGCCACATGAAGCCCAGGTAGGCGGTGGCACCAATGCAGGCCATGGATACCAGACCGATTCGTGGTCCCAACCACGGACGAACCACTATTTCGCGAACGAGGATCACGATGACATACATGAACGCCCCGCCCGCCGCAGGCCCCCCCATGGATGCCAGATAGTTGCGTGGCTTGAGTTCAAGCGGAGCAAGCGAAACGTGCAGACGAACCAATACTGCAATCGGGTACATGATGACCCATGCGAGCGATACGCCTGTCAAACCGTAGTAGTACGCGCCGATGATGAATGCAGGCGGCATGAGTACCAACGTTATCAAATGGTTCAACGTGGCGATCTGGGGTTTTCCTATGGCGGACAATGGCGAGCCGCTATGCGAAACCATCCGGAACGGCATCACCAAACTGAGCAATTGCAATGGAATGATCGCCGGCGTCCAGCGGTGCCCGAGTACCACGTTCACCAGTTCCGGAGAGACACTGGAGATGCCCCAGAAGATGGGGAATGCAACAAAACTAAGGATGCGCACCACCTTCAGATAGTGGGAACGGATTGCAGCCATGTCGTGCTGGATCGTTGAATAAGCCGCCAGCCCGACCTGGTTGAGAACCTCGCCCACCTTTTGTATGGGCAAAGACGCCAGTTGCATCGCGATCGAATAGAAGCCGAGGATCTCCTTGCCAAGAATCTTGCCGATGATGAACACATCGGATCGCGAGTACACGTACCACAGAAACCCGCTCAGCGTGACGAAGCTGCCGAAATGCAGCATTTCCGCCATGCCTTCGCGAGAAAATCTCGGGCGACACCAATGACGGGCAGCCATACTGAGCGCCACGGGTCTTATCAACGATCCAGCAAGATTGCCGAAGACCAGCGCCCACACGCCCGCGCCGGCGAGCGCGAATCCCAAGGTGGTAAAGCCATTGCCCAGCACTATGACGACGTTTGCGATGGACTTGCGTTTGAAGCGCATGCTCCGGCTGAGCATCGCGTCCTGGACCACACCCACGGACGCCAGCGGGAACTGGATGCCGAGCACGCGCACGATGGTGGTGAGCCTCGGATCGCCGAAAAACTGGGCGAGGAAAGGTGCCAGCGCGAATACCAGCAGATAAATGCCCGTATTGGCGATGATGAGAAGGCCGAAAGCCTGCTCGATCTGACGTTGTGTCAGATCTCGCTTCTGTACCATCGCCGAGTACAACCCGAGCTCCTGGAACAGGGCTGCGAACCCGATCATCACTTCCGCGATGGCCATCAAGCCATAGTCCGAAGGCTTGAGGATGCGGATGACAATGATGGTGATTGCCCACGCGACGAGTTGACCCGCCAAGCGCGCACCGCCCAGCCACTTCAGCGAATGAAGGACATCATTGCGTAGGCTCATTCGGCAAAAGTCCAAAGGGATACGTGGCGCACACGCGGGCACCGCCCCACGGGCGGCATAGTCTTGCAAGTGGCGTGCCGAGATTTCGAGGCTTCGGTATTGCGGCTACGGCATGACCGAGCGGGGCAGTACCGCGAAATTGGGGTAGTCGTTGTACGCGTGTGGTGATTTTGGCTTCACGCTGCGTGATTGGAAGATGTTCCACGCCTCATGGGCCTTCGGCATATCGCTGTCCGCGGCCGCGGCGATCCCGATCTGGAAATTGGCGGGAAACCCGGTGGCGGCATAGGGGTAGCCCGCCATTTCCCCGGCTTGTGTGGGCTTCTTTCTCAATTTTCCGAGTTCCTTGATCATTTCGGGAGAATTGCACGCGAGCCCTACGAGGTCGGGCCAGTTTGCCGCATAAACCGCGGTGTATGACGGCAACCAGTTTCCCGAGGCGTCCTTTACCTGGATGCTGTAGGCCGATGCCTCCAGCCAGCAGTAACCGTGCGCCGGATCATCCTGCCAGTCGGTCATCAAGCCGATCTCGAACTTGGCGAGCCAGTTGCGAAAGGGCGCGGCCTCCGAGAAACCCAGTTCCACGGCATGTCCGAGTGACCAGGTGAGGAAGTTGTGTTGCCACGGCGCGACGCCGTTGTGCTTTCCGCCGTGCAAGCTGTAAACGGTGCTGCCTTTGGTCACATGCAGCGGATTGGCCTGTGGATTGTTGCTGTACTTCTGGTTCCATTCGTGCAGTGAATTGCGAACAACGGAATTGAATTCAGACTTGAGCGGATACGTGTCCGGCAGCAGAAACGCGGCCTCGGCCAGATTGCGAAGCGTCCATGCTTTCCCTCGCATCGAGCCATGGGACGGGTCGATCAAGCCCTTCGAGAAACCTCGATATGACTCGTTCGACCAGAGGTTGTTGTACGAGGCGCTGAAGGCAAGCTCAGACATGTAGTAATAATCGCCGGTCACCATGTACGCCACGTAGGACCACGCTGGCTGATGTGCGTTGTCCCACGAAAAGGGATTCCTGGTGCCATACCATGCTTTGGTGCAGTTCTTCACCACGGCGTTGTCGATGCAGTTTGGCAACAGATCGGCCTTGTACGACGCACCCTTTGCGCTGTCCTGCCGTGCGACGCGGTTCGCATACGCCCAATCCGCAACGGTGACGTAAGGATGCTTTTCAATGCTGACTGGCCATCCGGTCACCGGATCTCGGTAGTGGATGTCGTAGGCGCCGAGCGCGTCGGTGTTGGCCAGCATCCAGCGGTAGGCCCTTACGCCAGGATCGATAACATAGAGGCTGGTCCAACGCGGGAGGGGGCCGATCCCTGGTTGCGCGCCGACGTTCGACATTGATTTGGTTTGGTCGCAATGGTCCAGTGGTGCACACGACTGACGAAGATCTGCCAGAAATTTGGTATCGGGTTTCAGATCCATGTAGCGGGACACCGCTTTGCTGTCCTGGATGTATTGAGTGTCCTGCTGAAGGTACACCTGCGGCTCGTCGTTGTTCCACCACAGCACTTTGTGCCAGCGCGTGGCGGTGTACTGCGTCAGGGCTGGGCTGGTGTAGCTTGCGCTGCCCGAAGCGAGGGTAGCCGTGTATTGCGGTTGCGCCTGAGGTGCGAAAGCGTCGGAATTCTCGACGATGATGTCGGTGCGGATCGGGCCAACTATGCCTGCCTCAGAGCCGGCGTATGCACGGACCGCGAAGTAGACCCTGAGATTGCCGCCGTCGGCGGTGGCCATGAGCCCGTTCACCACCCACTCGGTGGCGAGAGGTCCGGAGAGCCACACGTTGCAAGTTTTGCCCCAAGGCTTGCATGCGCGCGCGGCGCTGGCCATTTGCAGCAACTTGCGTGCGCTCACCGTATAGTGCCTGCCATTCGAAGTCAGCGATACTTCTGCGTCGTAACCGGTGGCAAGGAGTTGCGCCAACGCGATCGGGGCAGCTCCGGTCGTCACGGAAGCTTGCGAAGACAAGACGAGCGGCAGCTTTGCTCGACCTCCCAGTGATGGCACCATCGCTGTCAGCACCGCGTGCCGCAAGCTGCCGTCTGGGTTGCTGGCCTTGGGATCGACTTGCAACGTTATCGGACGTCCGTCGATCGTCGCAGTAAGCGTGGCGCCGCGTGGCACATCGCCGTCCCGGAAGATTTGTCCGAACGTCACCGGCACGTTGGCCTGCTTGCTCGAAGATTGGCTGATCACCTGGTCGGTGACCACGGCGGCTTGGACCTGTGAAGCGCCAAGCCACAGCATCATGCAAACGCACAGCAGGCCGCACCCGAGGTACGGGCGCTCGCCGCGAAGAGAGGATTGGTGTCGAACAGTGCCCATGCTGGTTTCGGGCCTCCCGCTGCCGGCCAGTGGACCAAGGGGAGCCGCTGACACGAGCCGTGGTGCGTGACAGCCCACTCGGTTCCTTGTGTCTCACAAAGAAACCGATGATACGCGAACCATGAGGGAGCCGTGCCGGAGGGTGTCCTCCGGTGCGGCTGATTTCGATGCGGGTCAACGCGAGACGCGAAGGGCCGGTTTGGATCGCTCCGGCACGCGGGCACTGTTCTCAGCGACGCATGAGGCGTCCCGCGGCGCGATCCGCAGGCGCGTAGGCCGCGGAAACACGAGGTGTCAGCGTAGGCGCCACCGGTGAACCGGTGGCCGGTGACTGAACCCGAACTGCCGCGTCGGCGGCCGGCAGGGTATGCATGGTTGACGGTGCAGGTAAGTACTCTGCCTGCGGAAGGAAACGCTCGCACCACCAGTCGAAGCGGCTGCAGACCACGCGTACCAGGAAACGCACCGCAGTGGTGGGCGCTTGCACCTTGCCGGCAGGTATATTGCCGCTCGGAGTTGTTGTCGATGCCGTGCTGGAATCTGCAGTCACGGGGTTCGGACGCGTCGCGGGCACTGCGCTGACGGTATGAACCGGTTCGGCGCTACTTACGCCCGGTTGGACGACATCGCCGCATTTCGAACTGCTGCACTTTCGCGCAGGCAACTCCTTGGGCACTGGCGGCGGGGTAATCGTAACCAACGGCGGGGTCGAGGTCGGCGGCGGGTACACCGTCGGGGGCATCGTGGGCGGCGGTTGTGCCCCCGCCTGCACCGAGCGCGGAATCACCGCAAAGTTCGGATAATTGTTGTACGCATCCGGTCCATTGGGCTTCACGCTGCGCGAATCGAAAATGCTCCACGCGGTTTGTGCATTCGGCAATCCGCTGTCAGCGGCGGACGCGATGCCGATCTGGAAATTGGCTGGGAACCCGGTGTTGGAATATGGGTATCCGGCCATTTCACCAGCTTGCGTGGGTTTTCCCCTCAACCGTGCGAGTTCCGTCAGCATGGCCGGCGAATTGCACGCCAGTCCGACCAAGGTGGGCCAGTTCGCAGCATAAACCGCGGTGTAGGACGGCAACCAATTGCCCGCGGCGTCCTCGACCTGAATACTGTACGCCGAGGCCTCCAGCCAGCAATAACCGTGCGCAACATCGCGCTGCCAGTCGGTCATCAGACCGATCTCGAACCCCGCCAGCCAATTGCGGAACGCAGATGCGTCACTAAACCCCAGCTCAGCTACGTGCCCTGCCGACCAGGTCAGAAAATCATGCTGCCACGGCGCGACACCGTTTTTATTGCCACCGTTCAAGCTGTAAACGGCGCTGCCTTCCGTAACGTGCAGCGGATTGGCCGATGGATTGTTGCTGTACTTTTGGTTCCAGTTGGCGAGTGAATCATTCACGGCCGCGTTGAATTCGGCCTTCAGCGGATATCCGTCCGGAAGCAAGTAGGCGGCTTCGGCCATATTGCGCAGCGTCCATGCCTTGGCACGGACCGAGCTGTAGGTATTCTCGATCAGCAACTGCGAGAATCCTCGGTAGGTTTCATTGGGGAACAGCTCGTTCAGCGACGCGCTGAACCCGAGTTCCGACATGTAGAAGTAGTCGCCGGTAACCATGTAAGGCACATACGACTGCGCCGGTTGATGCTCAACGTCCCACTTGTTCGGATTGCCCGTGCCGTACCATGCGGTCGAGCAGCCCGTGACTACGGCATTGTCGACGCAGCCTGGCAACAGGTCGGCTTTGTACAAGGCGCCCTTTGCGCTGGTCTGCTTTGCCACGTTATTCGCGTAGGCCCAATCTTGCACGGTGACGTAAGGATGCCGTTGGATGCTCACCGGCCAGCCAGTCGCTGCGTCGCGGTAGTGGATGCTGTAAGCCCCCAGTGCGTCGGTGTTGGCGAGCATCCAGTTGTAGGCACGCACATCAGGGTCGATGATGTAGACGCTGGTCCATCGCGGCAACGGACCGATTGCCGGCTGTGCGCCTGTGTTGGACATCGTCTTGGTCTGATCGCAGTTGTCCAGCGGCGCACACGATTGGCGCAGGCCCGCAAGGAAACTTTCGTCCGGCGTCAGCGGCATGTAGCGCGATACCGCCTTGCTGTCCTGGATGTATTGGGTGTCCTGCTGCAGATAGACCTGCGGTTCATCGTTGTTCCACCACAGCACCTTGTGCCAGCGGGTGTAGGCGTATTGGGTGAGCGCCGGACTGGTGTAGCTCGCGCTACCCGAGGTCAGGGTGGCGGTGTACTGCGGCTGTGTCTGGGGCGCGAAGGCGTCGGAGTTTTCGACGATGATGTCGGTGCGGACGCGCCCGACCGTGCCGGGTGTGCCGTTGGAATAGGCGCGCACCGCGAAGTAGACGCGCAGGTTCGGGCTGGTGCCGTTGGAAGCAGTGATCGAGCCATTCACCACCCACTCGCTGGCGAGCGGGCCTGAAAGCCACACGTTGCACTGCGGATCCCAGGCGGCGCAAGCGCCTGCCAGATTGGCGGCCTGCAACAGCGAACGCGCGCTGGCCGTGTACAACGTGCCGCCGATGTTCAGCGAGATCTTGGCGTCGTAGCCCGTGGCGAGCAATTGCGACAACCCGATGGTCGGTCCGGTCAGCGCCGCACCGGTGTACAGGGTCAGCGGGAGCTTCGCCCCGGCCGGCAGCGACGGCACCATCGCCGTCAGCACGGCGTGGCGCAGGCTGCCATCGGGATTGGTAGCCTTCGGGTTCACCTGCAGCGTGACGGGCTGGCCGTTGAGCGTTGCCGCCAATGTTGCGCCGCGCGGAACATCCCCGTCCTTGAAAACTTGGCCGAAGGTGACGGCCACGTCTTGCTGCCCCTGGGTGGATCGGCTGAACACCGAATCGGTCACAACGGTGCCCGCCACGGCCTGGGCGGTGCCCAGCAGCAGCGCGCCGGCGGCGCACCCATAAAGGGCAGTCCGGAATTTCTGGCGAAATCCGGATATTGACGCCGAAGCGCCAAAAATAGCTTTGATGATGCCCATGCAAATGTCCCGTAATGCGCGTGGGCTTCCCTGCCAATGAGCGACCTCTTTATGCAGGCCGCAGTCCCGTGGCGTGCAATAAACGCGGCGCGCGGGGACGGGTCAACGAGCAAACTGCAGGACTGTGGACTGGCGCACCACCAAAGTTAAAAACTGTGAACCAGTGGCAAATCAGGTGCGTGCCGACGTCTGCTCGACAGCGACTGACGAGCTGGCGGCACTGGGCGGGTTGCACAGGTGTTGCGCGTGAGGAGCCATCCGGCGGCAGAACCCGATGAGGGTCTATCGCAGAAGGACGGTTCCAGCGAGTGAAGGTGTCACGGATCACCGTAAATGACTGGA
>Ga0207695_10000892_pt1 | contig 54116 bp, 31 predicted proteins | sample KBSC54metaG_FD_184354 | JGI IMG/M metagenome (GOLD analysis project Ga0207695, IMG submission 184354) | Corn rhizosphere microbial communities from Kellogg Biological Station, Michigan, USA - KBS C5-4 metaG (SPAdes) (version 2) | ecosystem: Host-associated > Plants > Roots > Rhizosphere > Soil...
AATATTTTTTCAGCCTCAGCATCCCCCTGGGTATTATATTCTCCCAGGGCACACAGGTAAAAACGGCCCGGGAATCCATTGCCCTCAGCAAGGACAGACAGGTGGAACTAGGCAGGAACCTCAAGGCGGAGGTCCTGGGTAAATACAAACAGTATAAGGTAAACAATACCCTCATCCAGATGCAGAATGAAATGATGAACGACGTGATGGTGAACGCTGCACAAGTAGAGGACAACTTCAAAAAAGGTGGTGCCACGGTAGATGCCTATATCGCCTCTCAAAAAGCAAAGAACGACGAGATCATAAAATCCCTGAACCTTAAATTACAACAGGACCTGCTTATCCTGGACATCGAAAAGATGATCGGAGTGCCGCTGGCTGACGTGCTGAGACCCGGTTATGGCAAATAATGGATATATACGAAGCCTCGATGGCTTGCGGGCTATTGCCATCCTGCTTGTAATGAGCTATCATGGCGAGCTCGACCGCTTTGGATGGACGGGCGTCCAGCTCTTCTTTGTCCTCTCGGGATTCCTTATCACGGGCATCCTGTGGAATGAAAAATCCCGTCCCGGCTCCAACGGCTTCAAGTTCAAAAAATTCTGGGTACGGCGCTCACTCCGTATATTTCCGCTGTATTTTGGCTATGTGGGCATCATCGGGCTCAGCTATCTGTTCTTCCATTTTCCCGTTTATTATCCGTCCTATTTCCCTTACCTGGTCACTTATACGGCAAATTACATCCCTCTGTTCCCGGGATGGTACGGTAACCCGCTCTTTACCCATCTCTGGTCCCTGTCTATAGAAGAGCAGTTCTACCTGATATTCCCCTTTATCATTCTTTTAGGCAGAAAGGGCTTTATCCGGACACTGCTTCTTTCCATTATCGTGCTGGCGCCCCTCGCACGCTTTCTGTTAGGGGAATATTTTAAAAGCAAAGGAAGCGACGCCACCCTGGTCGCACACCTGGTGGATATGCATACATTCAGCCATCTCGACGCCTTTTGCTACGGCGGCATCATACCCGTCCTCTCCCTGGATACCCGGCTCAAACGACCGGCGACTATCCTGGGCATCGCCACCTTCCTGCTGGTGGGCATCGGTCTGCTGAACTACCTCAACACTCCCTCCCCTTATAATTTCTTTCAGGACGGAGGTTACAACCACTGGTATATCAACAACTATCAGCACGTTTGGATGTATAGCCTGTTCAACCTGTTCAGCGCCTCGCTGATCCTTTTCCTCGTCAGCAAGCACAGTGCCGGCAGACTTTCCTTGCTGCGAAAATTCTTCGAAAGCAGCTGGATGGTCAGCATTGGCAAGATATCCTATGGGATGTACCTGTTCCACTGGCTCATACTCGTCTATGTCGTTCCCCGCCTTTTCAACATGGAGAGCTACACCATGAAGCTGATTACCTTTATCCCATACGTGGCAGCCGTATATGGCTTCTCAGCCCTTAGCTATCGTCTGTACGAATCCCGTTTCATACGGATGAAGGACCGGCTGTTCAAATATCCCGACACCGATAAAAAAGGAACACCTTCCGGGACCGCTATTGTCCGGGAAGAGTCCGCCGGAAGTATCAATGGCTGACAACGGATATATCAAAAGTCTGGATGGACTTCGCGCCATTGCCGTACTGCTGGTGATGAGCTTCCACGCGGAGATCACCCATTTCGGATGGTTTGGTGTCCAGCTCTTCTTCGTGCTCTCGGGCTTTCTTATCACAGGCATACTATGGAAGGAAAAAAGCCGGGATGCTCCGGTCTCCCATAAATTCAAAAAATTCTGGGTACGCCGCACCCTTCGCATCTTCCCCCTGTATTTCGGCTATCTCCTGGTGTTGGGACTGACTTATCTTTTCTTTCATTTTCCCAGCTACTATGCCACGTATATACCCTATCTGCTGACCTATACCTTCAACTTCACCAGGACCCTTCAGGATTGGCATGGCAACCCGCTTTTCACCCACCTGTGGTCATTGTCGATAGAAGAGCAGTTCTATCTCTTCTTCCCTTTGATCGTGCTGCTGTGGCCTCCCCGGTACATCCGGCTGTTGATGCTGACGGTCATTGTCCTGGGCCCCTTTATCCGCCTGGCATTGGGTCATTATTATGCCACCCGTGGTCTGGAACCCGAATTGCTGGCAGATACCCTTTACTGGAATACGGCCAGCCATATCGATGCCTTTTTTCTCGGGGGCCTCATACCCGTGCTTTCCCTGCACCAGCGCATCAGAAAGCCCCGGATCGTCTTTTACATTTGCCTTGCGGTGGCGCTCCTGGCAGGCAGCCTGAACTTCTATTACAGCGCATCCGGTCACTCCTGGTTCAGCGACCTGGGCTACAATCACGGACAGACAGCCCATCTCGCCTATGTATGGGAATACACCTGTCTCAATCTCTTTTTCGTCTCCTTTATCCTGGTGCTGGTGAGCGATCACACCCGTAAGTCCCCTTCCCGGCTGCGTAAGATAATGGAAACGGGATGGCTGGTGCAAATAGGAAGGGTCTCCTACGGTATGTACATCTTTCACTGGCTGGTCATGGTATATGTGATCAACAGTTTTGTAAAGGTTGAAACACCCCTTGCGCGTATTGGTCTTTTTATTCCCTATGTAGCGCTGGTCTATCTCGTTTCATTGCTGAGCTTTAAATTATATGAATCGCCCTTTGTCCGGCTGAAAGACAGGCTCTTCCCTGCCACTCCGGCGCCACAAAAAATTAAAACGCCTGTATCATGATACGGAAATGGCCTTTTCTTTTCCTGTTGCTCACATGGCCCTGTGCCCGCCGCCTGCAGGCACAGACAGTCAGGAAAGTAGGCTGCGGCGAATATGCACGGTATGTCCTGAAGGCTGCCGACAGTCTCGTATATGTGGATTTTTGGAACGGGCGTACAGTAGCCCTCACAGCAGTGAATACACACGGTAAAAAAATAGTCGATATCTCGGGGGGCCTTTACTCTGCGGTAGGCGTCGATGCGGAGGGATATGCCTGGGTCTTTGGACAGGGCCATACCGATGCCATCTATGTAAACAAGGATTCCAGCGGGGCTCCCTTCACAGGTAATATTTCATGCACGGGCTATTTCGGCACCTACACTACCCTGAAAGCTGACGGCTCTATCTGGACCTGGGGCAGCGATGCCTGGGGATTATTCTCTCCTGACCGCAAAGCGAATCTCTCCAAACCTGTCCGGCTGAAAATGCCCCCGGGTGTAAAATTCAGCAAGATCAGGGCAGGGCAGGCACTGATGGCACTGGCCACCAACGGGGACGTTTATGCATACCTTGAGCACAACGGCATCCCGCAAAAGATCCCCCTTCCCCGCCCTGCCAGCGATATCGCAGCCAGTCATACGGGGTTCTTTATAGCCATCGTCCCCGACGATATCAAAAAAAGTAGGATGGGATGGCCATATGGTGTCGGGGCGGAGAGCCTCTTCTTTGGCGTCCCGGGCCCTTTGCCCGGACCTGTACCCCTGAAAAAGGTCTGGGGCATCACGGTGCCTATCCGGCGCATCGTGGCCAACCACAACGTCATTCATTTTATCGATAGCCTGGGGAGGATGTTCGGACTGGGAGACAATGTCATTGGAGAAGTTGGTAATGGCGAAGAGCTGGTAAACCATGCGGACATCTATCATCCGCCCAAATATGCCGGCAGGCCCTACGCCTGGGACTGGGGCAAGCATGAGAACCTGGTCCCCAAACCTGTCCAGATAGGCAAAGGCATTACCTGGAAGGACGTCTGGGCCGACAATTCATATGCCTTCTATCACTATGCCGTCGATATCAACGATTCCGTGTATTTCTGGGGCAGATCCAAATCCTGGGTGAACGGCCAGGCTCACGACGGGGAAGACATCGTTCCCAATGCATTCGATGTGCTTTCGCCCACCATGCTGCATGTCTTCACTACACCCAACAAGGGGTTTGGCAAATTCACACTCTACACATGCAATGCGGGACAGGACCAATCCATTACCCGGGATAGCACCACCCTTTCAGGGCATGCTACTCCTTCTTCGGGATACACCATCGCTTCCTATAAATGGACACAGCTCAGCGGCCCCTCCTGTACCCTGACAGACCCCGACAGCGCAAAGACTGCCGTAAAAAAAATGAAGACGCCCGGCACCTACATGTTTAAGTTCCTCATGACGGATAATAATACAGGCACCATCAGCGATACGGTGGCTGTAAAAGTCTACCCGCCGGGTACAAAGATCCCGCCGGACTCCTCAGATCGGGGGAAAACTTCTAGTAATAAACAACGCTGATCTCCCTGGGAAGAGAGGACTGAAAGGCTTTTAGATTGTCCGTCAGGCTTCCCTTATCACGGACGTCGATGGCATAGAAGGTGACGACGTCATATCCGCAAATGACATTGTTGGGCATCTGCCAGGTGGCGACCTTTGTCCAGCGGTCCAGTAAGGGTTTGTCAAACCATGTCTCGTACACGAGGGCCAGCCTGGTATTCCGCGCTTTTACGAGACTGTCCAGGAAAACGGGGGTACAGTACTGCCCTTTTTTGCTACGGGCCACATCGATATCCCCCAATCCCCACAGGTCCACTACATGCAGGTCGCCATAAAAAGCAACAGCTCCGATGTCATTGACAGCGACTGTACTTCCCTTGTAATATTTTTTGAGGAACTGGCCCATCTGGTATTGCTGATCGTAAATATTTATGCAGGCCTGCTTTGCTTTCGAATAGGCGGCGGCGCTGCGCAATATAAAAGGGAAGAATACCATGAATGCGAGGAGACCTGCCATGGCAATGGCTATCCCGGGCTTGCCTTTAAGATAAGCCACGCCCCATTTGCAATAGATCATCGACAGGATGACGATGGTAGAGACAACGAGGTAGGCTTCGTAGCGGTAGAACCATCCAGTGGCGGCAAGAGCAAGATGTATCAGGGTACAGCCGGTGAGGAGGATGAGAAAATAGAGCCAGGACCGCCGCTGCCGCAGAGGTTCCAGGAAGAGTAAGAATGTCGCAGGCAGAAGGATCAACAGGCGCTGGGTGGCAGGGAGGCTTATACCCGGCGGCCGCCCTCCCGGGACATTTGCCATCTGGGCAGAATCAAGCGACCACTTATTGATCAGGGTATTCTGGATAAATTCCACGATCCCACCGAAAGAAGGTCGGATGCTGTCGGCCTTTATCAGAACGGAGTTAGGGAAGAAATAACTTCCCTTACTGACAGAGTAGATCCCAAAGATCACTATCAGCAAAGAAGCAGCAAGCCCCAGGCTGATGGCGCCCACCAGCTTACGATGATACAGCAGGATAAGACCCGCAACCATAACGGGAAAGATACCTTCATAACGTATGCCTGTCATCAGTATGGCATATACATATATGCGCCAGGGGAGCCGGCTGTCCTTGTCTGCGCCGGCAGCCAGGGCCGGTTGTTGCCATTGTTCCATCCACCCGGCAAAGGAGGTAATGAACAGAAAGGAAAATATACATTGCAGGATATGCTCCATTCCGCTGATGATGAGGATGGGTAACGGAGCAAACACTACTACCAGCAGCAGGGTCACACTCCTGGCTATCATTCCCGCCTGTTGTCTCAGCAGCCAGCGATGGATCACAGTCAGTAAAACGACAGCAGCAATGACATTGATCACAAAAGGTATCAGTATATTGACGGGAAAGATCTTAAACAGGAAGGTAAGCAGCAATGTATATAGCACCGACGATGAGGCGGAGGCAAACTCCGAAGGGTTGATGCCCCAGGTGCCATGCTGCGCCAGATTCCTGGCCACTTGCATATGGATAAAGGGATCGTCCAGGGGATAAGAGAAGACGCCCCCGGTGATCTTCATGATCGACTGTTCCAAAAAAGCTACATACCCGACGGTTACCAGCACAGCCAGCGTCAGCGGCATCATTTCGGACCACTTGCTACGGTTCATTGTTTAGGGTTATTTAAGAGCTGGGGGGCAGGATTTTCGTTATCGAGTTCTTTTAGTTTCAGAATAAGTGATAACATGGGATAATAGACCACCACGTCGGTGATCTGTCCCAGCGCTTCCTGTGCATATTCGGCGATGTAAAAGGAAAATAAACATGTCACGCTGGCGGCGTAGATGATCTTGAGATTCTCGTTATGCGTACGGAAAAACCCCTTGATCCCCGTCAACAGGACGACAAAATACAAAGTACAGGTGATGGCCAGGCCGATCCATCCCGTCTCTGCCGCCCGTTTGAGATAACTGCTGTCCGGCTGAAAATTGGCCAGGAAGTGCCCCGGCTGGGTAGCTACGCCCGTGGCGCCCGTCGAACCCAGACCGCCGCCGATGGGATGTGAAAGAATATAAGGCTGCACAAAATGCCGGCTCAGCACCCGCACCTTATAGGAAGGGTCCTCATCCGCAGAAAAGGTGGTGCGGAACCGGTCGATGGTCTTATTCCCATGAATGGGTCCATAGATAATAAAAAGAAAGACGAGGGTCGCTACAATACCGAATATACGTGTCGACTTTTTGTCGAAGTGAAGCATGATAAAAAATGCCAACCCTGCTACGATGATGGCATTGGCCGTCCGGGTGCCGGAATAACCCATGCCCATGATCATAAAGACCGAGCCGATGATAAACGCCCGTTTGTATCGTTTGTCATGCTCCTGCGTGGCCAGAACGAGAAAAAAGACGGCGCTGGCAGCCATGATGATCCCAAAAGCGGCAGGGTCCGACATGGTGGAAAATTTCCGGAATTCCCCGTTGATAAAAATAAGCCCGAACCCGTGCGGATCGGAAAGGATGAGATTCATCTCGAAGTTGAAGTACCCATGCCATTGCTGGATACATCCGTACAGAGCGCTGGCAGTGCAAATGGCGAAGAGGAATTTGATGAACCGCCGTACTTTTTCATAATCATCAAATACGAGATACGAAATAAACATCAGCACTACATATCCGATGAACTTGCGGAAAGCGAGGATATTCGTATCCATGGACATGGAGTTGGGATTGAATATCTCTATGGCGGAAAAAAAAAGGGTCAGCAATACTACAGTTACCAGCGGTGTCCGGGTAAACTTAGTGAACTCATGCCGCAAATCCCTATGCCGCTGCATCAACACCCCCAGCAAAGTGGCTATTACCAGGGAGTCGAAGATCACACCTACAGGCATCAGCCCTTTGAAGAACAGCCGCGAAAAAAAAAAGGCAAAGAAAGAATACCCCATCGTTATATACAACCCCGCCTCCGCGCTGGACAGACAAATAATGGCCACGAAGAGGGCCACTATCAACCCGAAAAGACTAAAACCTTCTATTGGGTCCTTTGCTAAAAGATAACCGAAAAGGACAGCAAGCAATGCAATGAGGAGAACGCCAAACCAGTTGTAGAGCTTTTTTCTAAGAAAGGTCTGCGTACAGAAATCAACACAGCCTTTTACCAGCCTGTTCTTGAATCTGACTATCGTTCCATTGGTCATTACGGAGTTAAAGAAATAAAATCTTAATAAAAAAATAAAGCATAATAGCGGCGGCCAGAATAATAATAGATTTCTCGTGAAAAGATTGTCTTTCATTTTGCATCGGCCTGAACGTTGATTATGCGCTTGCCAAATTAATAAAAAACTTTCGAAAATTGGAAGAACATTGTTGATTTATTAGCAAACTCTAGCTAATTTTAGTCATTAAAAATCAATCCCCAACCTGGCTTTTTGATGCAATTTTGGTCCATCATTTTCATTCTCAGTCTCACACTTGTTTTTTACAATTATGCGGGATATGCCATCATCATAGGATGTCTCAATTTTTTCCGTAAAAAACAACCCAAAAACACTTCCGGGAACACCCCATTTTCCCCCACTGTAAGCTTTATCGTTGCAGCCTACAATGAGGAGGATTTTATAGAAAAAAAGATACGTAACTCGCTGGAACAGGATTATCCTGCGGATAAAATAGAATTTATATTTATTACGGACGGGTCCACCGACGAAACTCCCGCCATCGTCGGCCGGTATTCCCGGATCCGCCTGTTGCACCAGTCCGGGCGCCACGGTAAATCGGCTGCGATAAACCGGGCAGTGGATTCCGCCCAAAATGATATCCTTATCTTCAGCGATGCCAATGCCATCCTCAATAAAGAGGCCGTCCGGAACATCGTCCGGCATTACAGGGACAGCCGTATAGGTGGTGTTGCAGGGGAAAAAAAGGTTATGCCCCTGGAAGGTGCTGTCGACGAAACAGGTGCCGGGGAAGGGCTTTACTGGAAATACGAATCCCTGCTGAAAAGAATGGATGCCCACTTTTATTCGGTGGTAGGCGCGGCAGGAGAGCTTTTTTCCACCCGCCGGGAGCATTACCGGCATCTTTCCCCCGACATCATCCTCGACGACTTTGTCCTTTCCCTGCAAATAGCGCAAAAAGGCTACCGCATTGCCTATGAGCCACAGGCTTTTGCCATGGAGCTGCCCTCCATTTCCCTGAAAGAAGAACGCAAACGGAAGGTCCGTATCTCGGCAGGGGGATTCCAGTCCATCATCATTCTTTGGCCTCTCCTGCTTTTCTGGCGGCAGCCCCGTCTCTCTTTTCTGTATATCTCCCACCGGGTGCTGCGGTGGACGCTGAGCCCGCTCTGCCTGATATTGTCATTGATATCCAACTTAATACTTTGCCTTGCCAACCAGGTGGCTACAATCTATTGGGTCTTTCTCATCCTTCAGCTGTTGTTCTATGCCATGGCCGCCCTCGCATCTCTCATGCCGGCAGCCAAACGCCCCTCCCTCTTAAAACTGCCCTATTATTTTACTTTTATGAATGTATCAGTTGTTTGGGGCTTTTTTCGTTTCTTACGAGGCCGCCAGTCGGGCGTATGGGAAAAAGCCAACAGGGCGAGCCATTCCATGCCCTCGCCCAAATAACCATATATGAACGATCAGAAGACATATTTAAAAAGGTGGGTTTCCAAAGCATTCAACCTTTCCGTCCTGGAAAAGAAGAGAATGGCCTGGGTGGACTATCTCCGCGGCATCGCCATTCTGCTGGTGGTATACCGCCACGTGCTCCTCGGGCTGCAGCGGGGCAATATGGACGTCCCCAATTCCCTCGTATATGCCAACATGATCTTCTATAGCTTCCGCATGCCGCTGTTCTTCATTCTTTCCGGCATCTTTATCAACGGCAGCCTCTCCAGGCGCAGTCTTGGACAGATAGTCTATACCAAGTTCGAGAACCTGTTATATCCCTACCTCGTCTGGTCCTTCATCCAGGTGACCCTGCAAATACTCTTGTCAAAATATACTAATTCCGACAGGACCTTACGTGACTATGCATTCATCCTCTATCAGCCGCGGGCGCTGGACCAGTTCTGGTACCTGCCGGCCCTGTTCAATACGACCATTATCTATCTGCTGGTAAAGACAAAGCTGCACCCGCCGGCATGGACCCAGCTGTTACTGGGGATCATCCTTTATTTCCTGTCCCCCCATCTCGACGCCATCAGCATGCTGTCGGACTGGATGGAGTTTTATATATTCTTTGCCCTGGGCGATACTATCTCGTCTTTCTTTCTCAAAGAGTCGACCCAGCAATTCCTGAAAAAGCCCATTACCCTCGTGTGGGTAACACCCGTGTTTATCCTCACCCAGGTGTATTATCTCAGCCGGCCTGTAGTCTCCCAGGGGGAATTCCTGGCCATCGCCCTCATCGGCTGCTTCAGCATGTTCGTGCTGGCTTTCCGCATGCAGGAATGGGGCTTCTTCCCTTTCCTGCGGGTATTGGGATTCCACTCGCTCTTTATCTATGTCATGCACGTTATAATAGCAGCCTTTGTAAGATCGATACTTGTCCGCGTTGTGGGACTGCACCAGCCGGTGATCCTCCTGCTATGCGGGATCGCCGCGGGCGTCATCATCCCTGTGATCGTTTACAATCTGCTGATAAAGGACAATATCTTCTGGTTCCTCTTTACTCCCAAAAGAGCCACCCCGCTGACTGGTCGGCCACGGCCAGCCAGCTAACGATCATAACGGGTGATCACACTGAGGATGACGGGATCTACCACCCTGGCGGTATCCTGCGTGGGCTTACCGTAAAAAAAGGTTTCATATTCATTGCGGAAAACACCGTTTGCCTGCGTCCGTACAAACATCTTTTTATTGAGGGATGTATAGGTAAAAAAGCCGACGGTAAGCACGCCGAGGAGCGAATATCCCGCAATCAGAACGACAGCCACGCCTTTGCGCCATCCCGGACGAGGCAGCGGATATTGCAGGACCACGGCGATCAACAGGGGCAGCACAGGCACCCAAAAACGGGGGTCATAGAAAGGCCAGTTAAACATCAATATGCTGTAAAAAAGAAGATATACCTTGACGATAAAGGGGATCTGATTCTTCCGGAAGAACAACAGATAAATAAGCCCGATAAAAAAAAGAATACCCGCCACGAGGAACAGGATGCGAGCCTGCGGATAATACCCTTCCACCTTCAACGCTGAAATATTGAAGCCTATCTCCGCCCATTCGGTAAAATGCCAACGAAGCATGGTTGCAACTGTCAGCCCCTCTTTGAACTGTTTGGTAAACACCCCGCCATAATGGTTCAGACCCAGCTGCCGGGAAAAAATAACCACTCCTATCAATACGAGCGCCACCAAAGAGATAACGACCTTATTCTTCCTGATGAGGTTCAACAGCGCTTGCCTGTATTGCCATAAGAACCCCGCCACCAGCGTAGCGGCCAGCACCACTCCTACGCTCCGGGTAATAAAGGCAATCGCCCCCGTAACCACTGCCCCGGCCAATGAAAGAAAACTTTTCCGCTCGGTATACTGCTGGAAGAGATAAAGGCTCCACATGGAAAAGAACAGGTATTGCATCTCGGATAAAGGATGCGCCGTAAACTTCACCGTGGTCCAGTTCAACAGCACCAACGTAAGAAAAAAGTAGACAGGCAGAGCCGTCGCACGAAAAAGCCTGATCACAAAATACAGCGCTCCACCGAGGAATATACAGTTGAGAAGTACAATACACCAGGACTTCAGCAAACCTGCTTTGGACAATAGCAGCAGCAATGCAGTATATCCGAAGGGAAGATAATCCTTCGCCGCCGTTGAATCAGGCGGGCAGCCCAGCTCGATACAATCCTTGATGGCGAAATAGCGCAGCATATCGGTATGCAGGCGTAGAGGAGAACCGCAGTTCGCCAGGTAAACAACCCCTAGTAAAACAGCTGTCCATTTAAAGACACGGTTCATTTGGAGAAAAGATTATATTTCAAAATGCAAAAAATAGCGCGGAAACCATCCTTCCAGCCTATCTTCTTGCCCTCCTCATAGGTACGTCCATAGTAAGAGATGCCTACTTCATAGATACGGATATTGGGAACACGGGCGATCTTTGCCGTTATTTCCGGCTCGAAGCCAAATCGCTTCTCCTTTAAGATAATATTTTGTATGATGGATGTCCTGAACAGCTTGTAGCAGGTCTCCATGTCAGTGAGGTTCAGGTTGGACAACATATTGCTCAGCCGGGTAAGGAACTTATTGCCTATGGAATGCCAGAAAAAGAGGATCCTGTGAGAATTACCACCGAGGAACCTGCTGCCGTATACTACGTCGGCAGAGCCCCGGATCACGGGTTTTAACAGGAAATTGAATTCCTCAGGGTCGTATTCAAGGTCCGCATCCTGGATGACCAGGAATTCCCCCGTGGCTTTTTCAATGCCCGTATGGATGGCCGCCCCCTTTCCTTTATTGACCTCATGCTTGTAATACCTGATATCTTCTCCCCGATGGGCTTCGAGATACCGGAGCAGGACGGCCTCAGTATCGTCCGTACTACAGTCATTTACCAGTATAAGCTCCTTTTTGATATTGTTCAACAGCGTCACTTCCAGTACCCGGTCAAGAATTAAATGTATTGTCCTGGCTTCATTATAGGCCGGAACGATGATAGAAAGCTTCCGAAAATTTTCCATGGGCCAAAATACAATTAAATGATAGATTATACAATAGAGCACATAAAAAAGGGGCCGATGACATTATGGCCATCAACCCCTTTTATAGAAAGATATTTAATAATTAATTCTTAACGACCCTCAGCGTCTTTTGCTCATTCCTCCCCACATAGATCACCCGCACGAAGTAAACCCCTGCCGCCAGTTGCTGAGCAGGCTGTATACGTACCTGGTTGATCCCGGCATACAGGCCTGTCAGGCGCTGTTGATACACCGGCCGGCCACTGACATCCATCACACTTACCAGCACCTGGTCATTGTCCTTTGCAGGTACTGCCAGCATGAAGTAGTCTCCGAACGGATTGGGATAAGCCGTCAGATCCTTCAGATCGCTGTCTGTAGTAGCCGTGGCATTCAATTGAGCCGCGGTAGCTGCACGGGCGAGCTGCGTGGCAACCGACGTCACGGGCGGTGTCGGCGCATTGTTCACGGAAGGCGTATACCCTTTCACGATCATCGCCCCGATAAGCGCAAACTGTGCCTGGCCATAGGCGGTGATCGTTACCAGCGCTGTACCATCCGCATTGGGTTTCACACCATACAAGGTGATCGTACCCTTCGTATTAAGGTTCGCATTCAGATACACGGGCTGGCTGCCATTTACCGTATAATAGGCCGTCGCATCGAACACACCCGTCGCACTTGCAAAGAAGGTAAAGTCATAGGTCTTCGACAGATCCAGACCGGTCAGGGTCACATTCGAGGTCTCACCCGCAAACATACCATAGCTCTCGAGGATCACATTGTCGGGATAGATACCTGAATTGTTACCTGTATTCACACCTCCGCCGTACAATCCTTCCCATCTTCCTGTCTGTACCATACCCACATTTGTCGTCACGCTTGCATCATTCTTAAAGTTGCTCCATACCATGTTCGTCAATGGCGGTGTGTTCAGATTATTCCACGGTGCGCCCGGAGCCGGTGTCAACGTGCCACCATTGAAGTCGATCCACACCTGTGATGAATAAGTATAGCCCTTCACGGCGTTGGTATAACCGGAGTAAGTGCTGGCCGTTTTAGCACGAACAGTATAGTAATAAGTCTTATCGCCGGTGAGGCTGCTATCCTTATACGTGGTCGTGTTAGCTGCCACTGTCGTCAACAGGGTGTAGTTGCCGCTGCCGTCTACTGCACGCCAGATCTCATAGCCCGTCTCATTGTTGGCACGATCCTGCCATTGCAGGCTGACCGAGCTCTTCGTCTGGTCGGTCACCCGCAGATCCGAGGGGGACATCAGGGTCACTACAGTCGGATTGTACGCCTGGATCACCAGGGCATTGATCATCGCATAATCCTGACCGCTGGCCTTCTGTATGGTGATCGTCACAGTGCCGCTTGCATCCGCTGTGACACCATTGAATGCTACAGTCTTGTTCGAGTTGTAAGATGCATCCAGCGACAGGGTCTGACCGTTCAGCGTAAAGTTCGTCACACACTTCGATCCGGCGCTATAGCTGTTGAACAGGACGAAATTGTACAGTTTCGATGCACTCAGACCCTGTATCAGCAGGCGGCTGGTGCCGGTGCCGCTCATAAAGAAGCCTGACTTCAGCACACTCACAGGATACACGTTCGTGCCATTGTTCGGGTTGGTGCCCACCTGCAGATCGCCCTGGAAGCCGTCCTGCAAGGTCACGGAGACACCAGTCGGCGTATTGCTGTCGTCCAGCAGATTGCTCAGTACGGTGCCCGCAAACGGTATACCCGACATATTGTTCCATGGCCGCGGCGCCAGGGTTGTATCGGTAAAGTTCACATAGGTAGAGCTGATATTCGGTTCTACTACATATACATTGAAGCTTACCGAACTGCTGGAATCACTCATGTCCGTTGCCGTGATGGTGATACCGCTGTAGGTGCCATTGGCGCCCGCACCCGGCTGTATCGTCACGGTGCCTGTACCATTGCCATTATCCACAAAGGTTGCAAAAGAAGGCAGATTGCCCGCCGTCAGCGTCACATGATCCGTCGCATCATCCACTGCCGTTACATTCACCGTCACAGTCTGACCGCTGCTGGTCGTCACATCGGCAATGGCATTCACCTTCGGTATCCGGTCAGTTGTCGTCACAGACACAGAATCCGTAAAGGCAGAGACACCATAACCATTCGACGCACGCACCTTGTAGTAGTAGGTCACACCGCCGGAAACGGTAGAGTCGGTATAGCCGGTGGCATTCGCACCTACCGTTCCTATCTGGCTGTAGCTGCCACCCGTACCTGCGCTCCGGTATACCTGGTAAGCCGTTTCATTGTAAGCGGCATCCACCCAGCTCAGCTGAACACCTGCACCCGATACATTCTGCGCCTGCAGTGAGCGGGCCGGGGCCGGGGCTGTGCTGTCATCAAACAATTGAGTGATCACCAGGGCATTGAGATAACCCACAGTAGTAGACGCATCCGCGCGCTTCATCGTAAAGGTGATCGTCCCATCAGCAGCGGGTTTCAGGCTGCTCAGCGTCACGGTATTCTGGGTATTGTTTTGTACATGCAGCGATACACTTTGGCTGCCTACACGATAATTCGTCGATCCATTGTCTGCCACACCCGTCCATGCACTGCCTGCATAGAACGTCAGGTTATACAATTTGGTCATATCCATGCCTGTGATAACGGCATTTACGGTATCAGGACCGCCAAAATAGGCAAAGAAGTAGTAATCCTGCAATACTGCATCCGGATAGACGCCGGAATTGTTGCCCGTCGTCGGACCACCGGGATATGTGGCAGGCCACCATGAGGACGGCAGGTTCAGGCCCACGCCGGTGTTGACGCCGCTCGCATCATTGAAGTTCGTGCTCGTTACACCTGTCACACTGTTCCACACACCACCGATGGTATGAGAAGCCTGCATCCGGACATATATCTTCCTTGTCGGGTCCTTATCCAGCACGGTCAGCGTGAACGTGCGCGTTGCCTTCAGACCATTGGCATCATTCACGGTCACCAGCACACTGTAAGTGCCCGCTGCCGCATAGCTGGGATGCAGTTGCAGCACAGCCTGGCCGTTGGAACCCGGTACAATGGTATAGTTATTCGGCAGGTTGCTTACCGCAAAGCTCAACGCATTCGCGGGGTTCTGCTCATGCGCGCTCAGCGGTATGCTCAACGTGTCGTTCTCGCTCAGCGTGTAATTGCCGATGCTGTCGATCACAGGTGCATAGTTGTTGTTGACATTTAAAGCAAATACCGTCGAATCCTTACCACCAAAGGCATCTGCTACCAGGATCTTCATGCCGGCATAATTGCCCTGGTCCGCTGCCGCAGGCGTCAGCGCCAATGTAGCTGTCCTGTTATTGTTATCCGTCAAATGGGCGAATGCGGGCAGGTTAGCTCCACTAAAGGTCAGCGTACCTGCATTGGGCGAAGTAGCATTTAACGTCAGTGTCACCGTGGTACCATAGCGCATGGACGTATCCGATAGCTTGGCGATGACAGGCGGCGTATTCTTTGTCGTTGCATTCACCACGGAAGAATAGGCGGAATTGCCTCCTACGCCGGTGGCGAGCAGCTTATAATAATAGGTCTGATTGGAGAAAAGACCGTTATCCGCATAAGAGAATACATTCGCCGCGAAACTCGCCAGCTGGATAAAATGGGTGGTATCCCCTACGCTGCGGTAAAGCTGGAAGCCGGTCACAGTAGAAGCCGTATCCTGCCAGCTGAGCGCTATCGACGAAGCAGACAGGGCGTTGGCCGTTACTCCATAAGGCGCCACCGGCACGGCAGGTAGTGAAAAAGTAGTGGCTACCGACTGCGTGGGAGCAAAGGCGGAATCCGGAATGGCCACCTGGTTAAACCCAGGTCCTTTATAGGACACGGCAAGGGAGGCCCCGCCAGTGCCCTGGAAATACGTGACATAGAAGGGATAGGTGCCCTGGTTCAGGGTGATGGTCCCACTCCTTGTCGTGGCGGCCTGGACAAAATCGTTCTTTACCACGAGGTGGGCGCTGTCATACCCGCCTATGTAAAGGTCGCTGCCATCGTCCGAGCTCGTAAAGAAGGTATAAGTGCCGGTAGTCGGTATCTTTATCGTACCCTGGAACTTGAAGGCATAATTGGTGCTCCTGGTAGTAGGAGAGTTGGAAACATTCGCCAGTATGCCGGTGGACAACGGTGTCAGGGTGCCGAGAAGGGACATATTGGTCCAGCCGCCGCCATATTGATAATAGGTATACAGGATGCCGCCGACGGAATTCGGATCGAACCCTGAAGAACCGTATTTATTGATAGCCTGTACCCGGTAGAAATACTTCGTAGAAGCCTGTGCCGTCGAGTCAATATAGTTGGTGGTGTTGGCGGGTACAGTCGCTACAATAGCAAAAGTGCCCAGCAGGCTGGTGCCGCGATAGACCTCGAAACCGGACTCATTGCTGCTGTTATCGGTCCAGTTGATGCTCACCTTATTGTAAGAAGTAGCAACAGCCTTTACAGCGGTGGGAACAGCAGGAGCCGTATCGGCCGGCGTATAGAGATCCATGAAATAAGTGTTGTCGATAGCCCGGAGCGTATTATCCCCGAAAAGATTGGCGCACGCCCAGGATACGGACATATTGGCGCCGCCCCCGGCCTGGAAGTACTCGATGACTACGGGATAAGTACCCGGCTGAAGAGCGATGCTCGCCGAAACCGTTTGGGAGCCATGGGCGCCGTTATTATTTACCAATGGCGTGCCGCTGGCGGAAGTAGCATTGAACCAAAGAGCGCTGCCGTCGTCGGAAGTAGTGGCAAAAGTATAAGTGCCGGCTACGGGTATGCGGATATAACCCGTCCAGACATATCCGTAGTTGGTGCTCTGCGTGGCACCTGCGATGCTGACATTCGGCATCCTCCCCGAAGATACAGGGGTCAGGGTAGTGAAGTTCGGCAGGGTGCTCCAGGCTGTGGCCGTAGTATAATATTTATAGTTCAACCCGGTGTTGATCGTTGCGGCCGTCACCTGGTTGCTGGGTGTAGAAGCATTGCCGCTGCCATCCATCGCAACGATGGAGAAAGCAAACTGTTGACCTGTCGCAAGCGCATTCACGGTATAGAAGGTATCCGTGGTAAAATAGCTTTTCGCGCCATTGACATATATGTAATAACCTGTCACGCCCACGTTGTCCGTCGCTGTATTCCAGGAGAGAGATACAGAGGTGCTGGAGGTATTCGTCACTGTCAGGTTGAGCGGCGCCGCAGGGGGCGTCTGGTCGGACTGCGTGGTAGCAGAAGACTCGTTGGAAATAGCCGCTGCAGCCGTGCTGTCGATGGCCCGTACCACGTAATAGTACTTTACATTAGGTTTCAATCCCTGGTCGACGTATTGGACGGTGTCGGCGGGGGCCTGACCGACATAGCTATAAGGACCGCCGGCAGTAGTAGACCGGAAGATCTCAAAAGCCGCCTCGGAATAGGTGGGATTGGGGTTCCTCGCCCAGTTCAGCTGTACCTGTGTAAAGGATAGTGCGTGAGATACCAGGTTGCTGGCAGGACTGGGAGGATTAGGTCCACCCGCATTGATCACCCTGAAAGGAGGTGAATATACACTGGAACAGCCGAATTGCTGGGTCACAGATACGATGTATTGACCGGGCTGCGTCGCTTTCAGGATACGGGTAGTGCCGATGACACTATCGCTGCCCACTTTTTTCCAGGTATAGCTGGTATAGCCGCTATCCGGTACCTGTAGATTCACATAATTATTGCCATCCGCGGAAGGAATAGCATCGCTCATCAAGCCCGAAACGGCGATGGGCGGAGTAATCGTAGGTTGCTTGATGGAGATGACCACGGGGGTATGGCTCCAGTCCGACCAGATGCCGAGGCGTTGGACCCGGCAGTCATAGGTACCTAACTGTGTAACTTTGATCGAGTCGGTAGTGGCAGTGGAGATCACCACGCCGTCCTTTCTCCACTGGTAGGCATCATAACCGGGCGCTACACCCAGCGTTACATTGATAGGGTCCCCGGTACAGAACTGCGTCCGCCCATATAAGGTCCATGGGTTAGCAGCATATTGCCGTACACAGAAAGGGAAGAAATCCGCCTCGCTCCAGGCCTGGTTCCAGGTGCCATGACCCAGCGTCGGGTATAAAGTATACTTGATATTCCCTCCCGCATTATTGATCTGGCCGACCACATTGGCAGCCGTCCCGGGATCCGGAGAACCATCCAGGCCACCCTGGAACAGCCAGATGGGAGTGAATTTGTAGGTATTGATATAGCTGTTGTCCGCCAGCGACACCCCTGACATGGGAAGGATGCCTGCCGGATACTGCGGATAGGTCTCCATAAAATTCCAGGAGTTATATCCCCCGGCCGACAGACCGTTCAATAGTATCCTGAAGGGGTCCAACTTGTTGTTGGCCACCATATAGTTGAGGATGTTCGTAATATACAGATTATGGTTGGCGCCCCAGCTTCCGGTGCTTTGCATAATGAACACAAAGCCGTCAAAAGCTCCATTGTTTACCGCATTGTTAAACACGGGACCGCCATTGGCCATCGAATATTCATTATCCGTAACAGGACCGCCCTCCCCTACTCCATGGAAGAATACGATGATGGGATACTTTTTCCCGTCATTGGCAGTGGGATTGTAAGATTTGGGAAATTTTAACCGGAAGGGAACCCCCACCCCATTGGGGCCGGTGTACACATAGGCCTTCCACGAATTGGTATTCCAGTTCAATCGTACCGTCCGTATCCACTTGCCAATGGAATTGATAGCAGGAAGATTGGGGTTGTTGGGTGTGCCCACTGCCGCACTTGAATTGTAGGTATACACTGAGTCCGTGGGATCCAATATGCTCTGCGCCTGGGCATTCTGCACCAGACAGGCAACAAAGAGCATGACCGTAAAGAGAACCTTCGTAAAAAGTTTCATGATTGTTTAGGGAAAAGGGCGTTTACAAATTCATTATATAACTTGAAAATCAAATAAATACAAAGTTCTACCAACGTTTGATCGGTACTACGGTCAGGTAGCTCTGCCTAAAAGGATAGTGTCAGTTGATCAGGAGGTGAAAAGGAAATTGGAGAAAAGGGATTCACGGATAGTGACTTCAAAAAAGGTAAATAGTTAGCAAGCGTGGAGGAGGTTACTCAAAGGAGATCAAACTTAAAAAGGAGATATTCGGACGCAAGATAGCAAGATTTTTGATGTATTCTAATCCATTAACATATATAAATATATCTAATGCAAAAAGGGCCGCCTGCTGTGCAGGCGGCCCTGTAATACTGTTGGATCGATATTAGTTCTTCATGATCTTCAGGACTTTTTGTTCATTCCTGTTCACATAGGTTATCCGTACGAAGTAGACACCCCGGGCCAGTGCCTGCGCCGGTTGTACGAGCACCTGGTTGACCCCGGCATACAATCCTTCCTGGCGCTGCTGATGCATGGGCCGTCCATTGACATCCGTCACGGTGATCAGCACCTGGTCGTTGTTCTCTGCCGGTATCTTCAGCGTAAAGGAGTTACTGAATGGATTCGGATAGGCCTTCGGCTCATTATCCCCACTGTCCCTGGTGGGGCCGAGCGTGACTGCCGCACCCGTCCGTGACGGCCCGGACACTATGGTCGTACCCGGCGCTGTCGGTGCTATATTTACAGTAGGCGTATAGCCTTTCACGATCATCGCTCCGATAAGCGCAAACTGAGCCTGTCCGTATGCTGTGATCGTTACCAGGGCAGTACCATCCGCGTTTGGTTTCACACCGTACAAGGTCACCGTACCCTTCGTATCCATGTTGGCGTTGAGATATACCGGGTCGCTGCCATTGACCGTATAATAGGCTGTCGCATCAAATACGCCCGTCGCACTCGCAAAGAACGTAAAGTCATAGGTCTTTGACATATCCAGACCCGTCAGCGTCACATTCGAGGTCTCACCCGCAAACATACCATAGCTCTCTATGATCACATTGTCAGGATAGAGTCCCGAGTTGTTACCTGTGTTCACACCGCCACCATACAAGCCTTCCCATCTAGCAGTCTGGACCATACCCATATTGGTCGTCACACCCGCGTCATTCTTGAAGTTGTTCCACACCATGTTCAGCATGGGTGGCGTATTCAGGTTGTTCCACGGTGCCGGGGGAGCCGGTGACAGCGTACCGCCATTGAAGTCGATCCACACCACCGATGAGTACGTGTAGCCCTGCACAGCGTTGCTATAGGATGAGTAGGTACTGTTCTGCTTAGCCCTTACCGAATAATAGTAGGTCCTGTCGGTTGTCAGGCTGCTATCCTTATACGTAGTCGTATTAGCCGCTACCGTGGTCAGCAGGCTGTAGTTGCTGCTGCCATCCACTGCACGCCAGATCTCATACCCTGTCTCGTTATTGGCGCGGTCCTGCCATTGCAGGCTGATCGAGTTCCTGGTCTGGTCGATCACCCGCAGGTCGGATGGCGACATCACCAGTGAGTTGATCATCGCATAATCCTGGCCGGCTGCCTTCTGTACAGTGATCGTCACGGTCCCGCTTGCATCCGGTGCGACACCATCGAACTGTACGGTCTTGTTCGAATTGTAAGCTGCATCCAGCGAGAGGGTCTGACCATTCAGCGTAAAGTTCGTCAGACACTTCGATCCGGCGTTGTAGCTGTTGAACAGGACAAAATTATACCGCTTCGAGACGCTTAGACCCTGTATCAGCAGCCGGCTGGTGCCGGTGCCGCTGCTAAAGAAGCCTGACTGCAGCACACTGGCGGGATATACGGTCGTACCGTTGTTCGGGTTGTTACCCACCTTCACATTGCCCTGGAAGCCGTCCTGTAAGGTAATGGAGATGCCCGTCGGCGTATTGCTGTCATCCCGCAGATTGCTCAGTACGGTGCCGGCAAACGGTATACCCGACATGTTGGTCCACGGACGCGGCGCCAGGGTGGTATCGGTAAAGTTGATATATGTAGAGCTGACATTCTGTTCTACCACATATATATTAAAGCTGGCGGAGCCGCTGGAATCGCTCATATCCGTTGCAGTGATCGTGATGCCGCTATAGAGGCCGTTGACACCTGCACCCGGTTGGATCGTTACTTTGCCGGTACCGTTGCCATTGTCTACAAAGGTTGCAAACGAGGGCAGGCCGCTGGCTGTCAGCGTGAGATGATCCGTTGCATCGTCGACTGCCGTTACATTCACTATCACGGTCTGGCCACTGCTGGTCGTTACATCGGCAATGGCATTCACCTTCGGTACCCGGTCGGTAGTCGTTACAGAAACTGAATCCGTAAAGGCGGATACACCATAACCGTTGGATGCACGCACCTTATAATAATAGGTCGCGCCGCCGGATACGGTAGAGTCTGTATAGGCCGTCACACCGGAACCTACCGTTCCTATCTGGCTATAGCTGCCGCCGGCGCTGGTGCTCCGGAAGATCTGATAAGCCGTCTCATTATAAGCTGCATCCACCCAGGTCAGCTTAACGCCCGTACCCGGTACATACTGCGCCTGCAATTGACGGGCCGGCGCCGGAGCGGTACTGTCGTCGAAGAGCTGAGTGATCACCAGGGCATTGAGATAACCCACCGGCGTAGATGCATTCGCACGCTTCATCGTAAAGGTGATCGTTCCGTTCGATGCCGGTTTCAGACTACTTATCGTCACCGTATTCCTGGTATTGTTCTGCACAGCCAGCGTTACGCTCTGGTTGCCCACACGGTAGTTCGTCGATCCATTATCAGCCGCGCCACTCCATACGCTGCTCGCAAAGAACGTCAGGTTGTATAATCTGGTCGTATCCATACCCGTGATGACCGCATTCACCGTGTCGGGACCGCCATAATAAGCAAAGAAGTAGTAATCCTGCAGAACGGCATCAGGATAGACACCGGAGTTATTGCCCGTCGTCGGGCCGCCGGAATAAGTAGCCGGCCACCAGTTGGACGGGAGACTCAGACCCATGCCGGTGTTGACACCGCTCGCATCCTTGAAGTTGGTGCTCGTCACACCTGTTACACTATTCCACACACCGCCGATGGTATGGTTAGCCTGCATCCGTACGTATATCTTCCTCGTCGGATCTTTATCCAGTACGGTCAGCGTGAAGGTGCGCACTGCCTTCAGACCATTGGCGTCATTGACGGTCACCTGCACATTGTAAGTGCCTGCTGCGGCATAGCTCGGATGCAGCTTCAATGTCGCCTGCCCATTGCCGCCTGCAACAATGGTATAATTGTTCGGCAGGTTGCTCACGCTAAAGCTCAGAGCATGCGAAGGATCCTGCTCATGCGCGCTCAAAGGTATGTTCAGCGTATCGTTCTCGCTCAGCGTATAGTTGCCGATGCTGTCGATCACAGGTGCATAGTTGTTGTTGACATTCAAGGCAAACACCGTCGAGTCCTTACCGCCAAAAGCATCTGATACCACGATCTTCAGACCGGGATAATTACCCTGGTCGGCAGTTGCAGGCGTCAGCACCAATGTGGCTGTTCGATCATGGTTGTCCGTAAACGTGGCGAACGCCGGCAGGTTGGCCGCACTAAAGGTAAGCGTACCAACACTGGGTGAAGTAGCCTTCAACGTCAGCGTCATGGTCGTGCCATAGCGCATGGACGTGTCCGCCTGCTTGGTGATCACGGGTGGTATATTCAGCGTCGTCGCCTTCACTGTGGGAGAATAAGCGGAATTACCTCCTACGCCGGTAGCCCGCAGCTTATAATAATAAGACTGGTTGGAGAATAATCCGGAATCCGTGTAAGAGAAGACATTCGCCGCAAAGCTTGCCAGCTGAATGAAATGGGTGGAATCCGCTACGCTGCGATAAAGCTGGAAGCCGGTGACGGTAGAAGCCGTATCCTGCCAGGTGAGTTTTATCGCGGTTGCTGACAGGACGTTGGTCGTCACTCCATATGGCGCCAGGGGTACAGCAGGCAACGGGAAGGTGGTCGTCACGGCCTGGTTGTTGGCAAAAACGGAATCCGGGATAGCCACCTGGTTAAAGCCAGGTCCTTTCCAGGACACTGACAAGGCTGCGCCGCCCGTCCCCTGGAAATACGTGACATAGAAGGGATAAGTACCCGCATTCAGAATCACTGTCCCGCTTCTTGTCGTTGCTGCCTGGACGAAATCATTCTGTACCACCAAATGGGCGCTGTCATAACCCCCTATGTAGAGGTCGCTGCCATCGTCAGAGTTCGTATAGAAAGTATAAGTGCCGGTTGTCGCGATCTTGATCATGCCCTGGAACTTAAAGGCATAGTTCGTAGTCCTCGTAGTCGGAGAGGTCGAAACGTTCGCCAGGAAGCCGGTGGACACAGGTGGCTGGGAATTGAGTTGCGACAAATTGGTCCAGCCGCCGGCATTTTGGTAATAGGTATACTTAATGCCGCCGACAGAGGCAGAGTCGAATCCTGAAGACCCATAACTATTGATGGCCTGCACCCGGTAAAAATACTTCGTGGAAGCCTGCACAGTCGAGTCATTGTAGCTCGTTTTGCCCGCAGGTAGGGTTGCTACGATGCTATACGGACCGTTGAAGGCAGTGCTCCGGTAGATCTCGAAGCCGGTCTCATTATTGCTTCTATCGGTCCATTGAACCTTCACCTTATTATAAGAGGTCGCTACAGCCGTGACATTGGTCGGGAGAACGGGCGCTACATCCGCAGGCGTGTAGGGCGTGACAAAGTAACTGTTGTCGATGGGCCGCAGCGTGTTATCTCCAAAAAGACTGGTAGATGCCCAGGATAGGGACATGGCTTCGCCACCTGTGCCCTGGAAATATTCGACGAAGATGGGATAAGTGCCCGCCTGAAGGGCAATGGTCCCCGTCCTCGTCCTGGTGGCGTGTGACGAATCGTTATTTACCAACGGGGTGCCGCTGGCGGAAGTCGCGTTGAACCAGAGGGCGCTGCCGTCGTCGGAAGTAGTGGCAAAAGTATAAGTGCCGGATACAGGTATGCGGATATAACCATACCACACATAGCCGAACTTTTGAGTCTGCGTTGCGCCTGCAATGCTGACATTTGGCATCATTCCCGTGGAGGTAGGGGTGAGGGTGGAGAAGTTCGGGAGGACGGTCCAGGTAGCGGTGGTCGTATAATATTTATAGTTCAAGCCGGTCTGGATCGTGGCGGCTGTCACCTGGTTGCTCTGTGGGGACGCATTGCCGCTGCCATCCATCGCTACGATGGAGAAAGAAAATTGCTGGGCGGTCGCAAGCGCTTTCACAGTATAGAAGGTATCCGTGGTAAAATAGCTTTTCACGCCGTTGACATATATATAATAACCTGTCACGCCTACATTGTCCGTCGCTTTATTCCAGGAGAGCGATACGGAGGTCGGGGTCGTGCCCGTCACTGACAGGTTGAGCGGCGCGGCAGGAGGCGTCTGGTCGGATTGCGTGATGGCAAAAGACTCGTTGGACAGTGGCGCGGCAGCCGTGCTGTCGATGGCCCTTACCACATAATAATATTTTACATTGGGTTTCAACCCCTGGTCGGTGTAATGGACGCTGTCTGCCCGGGCCTGACCGATATACGTATAAGGCCCTCCGGCAGCTGTACCCCGGTAGATCTCGAACGCCGCTTCCTTGAAGGTGGGATTGGGATTCCTCGCCCAGTTCAGATCTATTTGTGTAAAGGATAATGCATTGGCTACCAGGTTGCTGGCTGCGCTGGGGGGATTGGGGCCCTTTGCATCGATCACCCTGAAAGGAGGTGAATATATGCTTGAACAGCCGTATTGCTGGGTCACTGATACAATGTATTGGCCCGGCTGGGTAGCTTTGAAGATGCGGGTATTGCCGATGACACTGTCGCTACCCACTTTTTTCCAGGTATAGCTGGTGTAGCCGCTGTCCGGTACCTCCAGGTTCACATAGTTGTTCCCATCTGCGGCAGGAATAGCATCGCTCATCAGACCCGAGATCCGGATGGGTGGCGTGACCGTAGGCGGTTTAATGGAGAGCACCACGGGCGTGCGGCTCCAGTCCGACCAGATGCCGAGTCGTTGGACCCGGCAGTCATAGGTACCTAACGCCGTTGCGTTGATCGAATTGGTGGTGGCGCCACTGATCACTACCCCATCCTTTCTCCACTGATAGGCATCATAACCCGGGGCCACCCCCAGCGTTACGTTCACAGGGTCGCCGGGACAAAACTGCGTTCGCCCGAATAAGGTCCACGGGTTCGCACTGTACACCCGCATACAGAACGCAAAAAAGTCCGGATCGCTCCAGGCTGTGTTCCAGGTGCCATGACCCAGTGTCGGGTACAGGGTATACTTGATATTCCCACCCGCATTGTTGATCTGACCGACCACATTGGATGCCGTCCCGGGATCGGGAGAACCATCCAGTCCGCCCTGGAACAACCAGACAGGCGTATACTTATAGGTTTGGATATAATTGGCATCCTGCAACGCCACGCCCGACATGGGAAGGGAGGCCGCCGTATACTGCGGGTAGGTCTCCATAAAATTCCAGGAGTTGTATCCACCTGCCGACAGACCGTTCACCACTACCCTGAAGGGGTCCAGCTTATTGCCGTTGGCCACCATGTAGTTGATGATGTTCGTGATGTAGGTGTTATGATTGGCGCCCCAGCTGCCGGTACTCTGCATAATGAGCACAAACGCATCATACCCCTTTTGATTCGCATTGGTAAACACGGGGCCGCCATTCGCCATCGAATATTCATTGTCCGTGACGGGTCCTGCCTCCCCTACCCCATGGAAAAAAACCATCATGGGATACTTTTTTCCGTCATTGGCAGTAGGATCATACGTCTTGGGGAACAACAGCCGGAAAGGCACCCCGACTCCGTTGGAGCCGGTATACACATAGGCTTTCCACATGTTGGTATTCCAGTTCAACCGAACTGTCCGTATCCACTTGCCGATGGTATTGACGGGGGGAAGATTGGGATTGTTAGGCGATCCCTTCGGTTTGGTCGTGTCATACGTATACACTGAATCCCTCGAATCTATTATGCTTTGCGCACGGCTTTCCTGCGCCAATAGACCGAAAATAATAAGCAGCCCCGTAAAGAGAACGTTTGTAAAAATTTTCATGATTGCACTTAGGGTAATAAGAGCGTTTACAAAATAACGTTAGTCAGCACTACGGTCGGGGGTTGGGACAAACAGGGGATTTCCTAAAAGGATAATGATACTGTCGCGTTGTTCAGGCGCTGGTAAAAGGAAATTGGAGAAGGAATTCACGGATAGTGACTTCTAATAAAAACTGAATAGTAGCAAGCGGGGAGGGGGGTTAGTCAAAGGAGATCGAAGTCGGGAGGCAGATATTATGCAAGATAGGAAGATTTTCGACGTCTTGGGACGCCCGGACATATAAAAATTTTTTTAATATAAAAAAGGCTGCTCTGCAATGCAGAGCAGCCCATATAAGCTACCGGAAAAGAATACTAGTTTTTAATCACTCGCAGCGTCTTTTGCTCATTCCTGTTCACATAGATCACCCGTACGAAGTAGACACCTGTCGCCAGCTGCTGAGCAGGCTGTATACGTACCTGGTTGACCCCGGTATACAGGCCCGTCAGGCGCTGTTGATACACCGGCTGGCCACTGACATCCATCACACTTACCAGCACCTGGTCATTGTCCTTTGCAGGTACTGCCAGCATGAAGTAGTCTCCGAACGGATTAGGATAAGCCGTCAGGTCCTTCAGATCGCTGTCTGTCGCAGCCGTGGCATCCAGTTGAGCTGCCGAAGCTGTCGTTACCAGCTGTGCTGCAACCGATGTCACGGGTGGCGTCGGCGCATTGTTCACGGAAGGCGTATAGCCTTTCACGATCATCGCCCCGATAAGCGCAAACTGTGCCTGGCCATAGGCCGTGACCGTCACCAGCGCCGTACCATCCGCATTGGGTTTCACACCATACAAGGTGATCGTACCCTTCGTATTCTGGTTGGCATTCAGGTACACCGGTTGGCTGCCATTGACCGTATAGTAGGCCGTCGCATCGAACACACCCGTCGCACTCGCAAAGAACGTAAAATCATAGGTCTTCGACATATCCAGACCCGTCAGCGTCACATTCGAGGTCTCACCCGCAAACATACCATAGCTCTCTATGATCACATTGTCAGGATAGACACCCGAGTTATTACCCGTGCTCTGACCACCGGGGTACAAGCCTTCCCATCTTGCCGTCTGTACCATGCCCATGTTGGTCGGTAAACCTGCGTCATTGAAGAAGTTGTTCCATACCATGCCCAGCAACGGTGGCGTATTCAGGTTATTCCACGGTGTGCCCGGAGCCGGTGACAACGAGCCTCCATTGAAGTTGATCCACACTTGCGATGAGTAAGTATAGCTCTTCACGGTGTTGGAATACCCGGAGTAAGTGCTGACCTGTTTAGCACGAACTGTATAGTAGTAGGTCCTGTCGGATGTCAGGCTGTTGTCAGTGTATGTAGTCGTACCAGCCGCTACGGTGGTCAGCAGGCTGTAATTGCTGCTGCCATCTACTGCACGCCAGACCTCAAAGCCGGTCTCGGTGTTGCTGCGATCCTGCCATTGCAGACTGATCGAGGTCTTCGTCTGGTTTGTCACCCGCAGATCAGAAGGAGACATCAGGGCCACTACGCTCGGATTGTACGCCTGGATCACCAGTGAATTGATCATCGCATAATCCTGGCCGACTGCCTTTTGTACAATAATGGTCACGGATCCGGTTACATCCGGGATTATGCCGTTGAACTGTACAGTCTTGTTCGAGTTGTACGCACCATCCAGCGACAGGGTCTGACCGTTCAGGATAAAGTTCGTCACACACTTCACTGCCGCGCTATAGCTGTTGAACAGGACAAAATTGTACCGTTTCGACACATCCAGACCTTGTATCAGCAGACGGCTGGTGCCTGCACTGTTGGTAAAGAAGCCTGACTTCAGCACACTCGCAGGATATACGTTCGTGCCATTGTTCGGATTCGTTCCCACCTGCAGATCGCCCTGGAAACCGTCTTGCAGCGTTATGGAGACACCAGTCGGCGTATTGCTGTCATCCAGCAGATTGCTCAGTACGGTGCCCGCAAACGGTATGCCCGACATATTGTTCCACGGACGCGGCGCCAGGGTCGTGTCGGTAAAGTTGATATAGGTAGAGCTGATATTCGGTTCTACTACATATATAGAGAAGCTCGCCGAGCCGCTGGAATCGCTCATATCCGTTGCGGTGATCGTGATACCGCTGTAGGTGCCATTGGCGCCCGCACCCGGCTGTACCGTCACGGTGCCTGTACCATTGCCATTGTCTACAAAGGTTGCAAACGAAGGCAGACCGCTGGCTTTCAGCGTCAGGTGATCCGCGGCATCATCCACTGCCGTCACATTCACGGTCACAGTCTGACCGCTGCTGGTCGACACATCGGCAATAGCATTCACCTTCGGTATCCGGTCGGTTGTCGTCACAGACACAGAATCCGTAAGGGCAGATACACCATAACCGTTGGATGCACGCACCTTGTAGTAGTAGGTCACGCCGCCGGATACGGAAGAATCTGTATAGCTGGTGGCATTTGCACCTACCGTTCCTATCTGGCTGTAGCTGCCACCCGTACTCCTGAATATCTGGTAAGCCGTTTCGTTGTAAGCTGCATCCACCCAGCTCAGCTGAACGCCTGCACCCGATACATTCTGCGCCTGCAGTTGACGGGCAGCAGCCGGAGCAGTACTATCGTCAAACAATTGGGTGATCACGAAGGCATTGAGATAGCCCACCGGCGTAGCCGCATCCGCACGCTTCATCGTAAAGGTGATCGTTCCATCCGATGCAGGTTTCAGACTGCTCAGCGTTACGGTATTCTGAGTGTTGTTCTGTACATACAGCGATACACTCTGGTTGCCTACACGGTAGTTAGTCGTTCCATTATCCGCAGTGCCTGTCCACGCACTACCCGCATAGAACGTCAGGTTATACAATTTTGTCGTATCCATGCCCGTGATAATGGCATCCACAGTGTCGGGACCGCCAAAATAGGCAAAGAAGTAATAATCCTGTAATACTGCATCCGGGTAGACGCCGGAATTGTTGCCCGTCGTCGGACCACCGGGGTATGTGGCAGGCCACCAGGAGGATGGCAGATTCAGACCCACGCCGGTATTGACGCCGCTCGCATCATTGAAGTTCGTGCTCGTCACGCCTGTCACGCTGTTCCACACACCGCCAATGGTATGAGAAGCCTGCATACGCACGTAGATCTTTCTCGTCGGATCCTTATCCAGCACAGTCAGCGTGAACGTGCGCGTTGCCTTCAGACCATTGGCATCATTCACGGTCACCAGCACATTGTAAGTGCCCGCCGCTGCATAGCTGGGATGCAGTTGCAGCAGTGCCTGACCGTTAGCTCCTGGCACAACGGTATAGTTGTTCGGTACATTGCTTACGCTAAAGCTCAATGCATTTGCAGGATTTTGCTCACTCGCGCTCAGCGGTATGCTCAACGTGTCGTTCTCGCTCAGCGTATAGTTGCCGATGCTGTCGATCACAGGTGCATAGTTGTTATTGACATTCAAGGCAAATACCGTCGAATCCTTACCACCAAAGGCGTCTGTTACCACGATCTTCACGCCGGCATAATTGCCCTGGTCCGCAGCCGCAGGCGTCAACACCAGCGTAGCTGTCCTGTTACCGTTGTCGGTGAACTGGGCGAATGCGGGTAAGTTGGCAGCGCTGAACGTCAAGGCCCCTGCATTCACGGAAGTAGCTTGTATCGTCAGCGTCGTGGTCGTACCATAACGCAGGGATGTATCCGACTGCTTGCTGATCACGGGCGGAACGTTAGCCGTGGTAGCGCTGCTTTCATTGGAATAGCCGGAGGTACCGCCTACGTTGATCGCGTTGACCTTATAATAATAGGTGTCGTTGGAGAACAGCCCATTGTCGTTGTAAGAAGTAGCTGTTCCGGGCAGGGAAGCCAGCAATACATAGCTCTGGTTATTGCCTGCCGAACGGTACAACTGGATATTATCCGCATTACCGTTACCGTTGGTCCAGCTCAGGTTGATAGCCGACGGACCGTTGGCCGTGGCCGACAATGCGCTGGGCGCTCCGGGGATAGCCGGTAAAGCTGATGTAGTCGTATACGATACAGCGCCGGTAGTAGTGAAATTCTTCACAGCATTGACGGCCGCCGTAGTAAGCGCCATATTAAAAATGGTGAAGTCGTCAACCCATCCACCATAGAGATTGTTGGTGAAGGCGTTGAGGGCGCTCGTACCATTGATCTGCCCGATCCTTGCTCCATTGGTAGTGGTAGCCAGCGCATGGAAGCTGAGGCTGGTGTTGCTGGCCGCAAGATTGCCATTGACATACAGCAGGAGACTGTCCCCATTGTACACTACAGCCACATGCGTCCAGGAAGTGCTGGTAAACGCAGTCGATATGCTGGCGCGGGAATTGTTGCTGGCAACGGCGGCTATCAACGTATTGTTGTTTAGCACAAGCGCCAGACCATTGTCACTGCCGCCGATATCCCAGATTATCCGGTTGGTACCGGTCGTCTGGCTGGCTTTTATCCAGCAGGAGATCGTCCGCTGGTTATATGCTTCCTGCAGGAAGCTGCCGGTGTTGGAAATGGTAATATTCTGATTGGTGCCGTTCAGCTTAATGCTGGCAGCGCCTTCCACTTTGTCATTGACGTCGTAAACGGGACTGTTGGTCGTCGACAGTGTGTGGTTATTGCCGCTGCTGTCGTTGATATTATTATTGAATTTCCATTCGGCCTCCACATAGCTGCGGGTAAAGGCAGACTGACCATAGACATTTATCGACCTCAGCTGGTAATAATATGTAGTGCTGGCCGCTACGGAATTGTCGGTAAAAGTAGTGGCGCCTGCAGCCGTAGTTCCTACCGTTGTATAGGTACCGTTGGCGGAAGTTGACCTCCACACTTCAAAACCGGTCTCATCTGCACTATTGTCTTTCCATGTAAGCTTGATGGAATTGTAAGAAAGCGTCGTAGCCACCAGGTTGGACGGCGCAGCAGGTGCATTGCCGTTATTGACGGCAGCATCATTCAAAGCCGAATTGGGAATGGTGGCATAGTTGCTGGATCCGGGTGTCTTCCAGGAAATACCTATCGACGCACTGCCCGTCAGCTGCATATAAGCAACAGCAATGGGATATACCCCTGCGGTAAGGCTTATAGTGGAAGAGGTCACCGTAGTCGAACCATGTGTACCGTCATTATTCACGATGGGCGTACCGGAGAAACTGTACGGAGAGCCAAAGCCATTCAGCGAACCCAGGAACAGCTTGCTGCCGGCAGAAGAAGTAGTACGGAAAGTATAGCTCCCCGTTGTCGGAACGATAATGTAGCCCGTCCAGAGGAATCCATAATTCTGGGTCTGCGTAGCCGGAGAAAGAGAGATATTCGCTGTAGCACCCACAAGATCCGGTGTCATCGAACCGAAATCAGGCAACACCTGCAGATCCGAAGGCAGGTTATAATAATTATAGGTGAACCCGGCCAGCAGAGGCACGCCGCTAACCTGGTTGCTGGCAGGAGATAAATTCCCCGCAAGGTCAGTGGCCTTCACGCTAAAGGCATAAGACTGATTCCTCGTAAGCCCGGCGATGGTGTATTGGGTCTGACCGCCGGATACAAAATAAGATTGCGCTCCGCCATTGACGTATACATAGTAGCCCGTTACACCAACATTGTCGGTAGACGCATCCCATTTCAGGGTGACGGAAGAACGGGAAGAACCGACGACCCTAACATTAGCCGGAGACGTTGGAGGCTGAGCATCCGCTACGGTAGTCGCATTGGCTTCATTAGAACCAGCGGAAGCCGCGGTATTGTTGACAGCCCTTACTACAAAATAATATTTCGTGCCGCCATTCAGCCCCGTGATGGTATCCTTGGACACATCAGCACCCGTGATATCCACCAGCTTGTAAGGCCCGCCGGCCTGGGTAGCCCTGTACACCTCGAAATTCGTCTCATTATTTACAGGCGAGGGATTCTGGCTCCAGATCAACAGCACCGAGGTCTGGGAAAGCGTAGAGGCCACGAGACCCGAGGCCGCGTCAGGCTTATTCGGTCCGCTTGCACTGATAACAGTAAAAGGAGAAGAGAAGCTGCTGGAACAACCAAACTGCTCAGTAACCTTTGCAATATAATCGCCCGGAGTAGTGGCAAAAAGAGTGCTGTCCGTACCGATGGTGGTGTTGTTGCCGACCTTCTGCCATACATAGCTGGCATAACCCGACGGTACTTTCAATGTCACACCGTTGTTGTCCAGGGCGGGAATGACCTTGCTCATGAGGCCGGAGACGCTGATGGGAGGCGTCACCGTCGGCTGTTTGGTCGCAATCACCACGGGCGTTCGGCTCCAATCCGACCAGGTACCAAGCCGTTGAACCCGGCAATCATAAGTACCGAGCTGCGTTACATTGATCGAGTTAGTGGTGGCGCCGGAGATCACTGCCCCATCCTTTCTCCACTGATAAGCATCATAGCCGGGCGCTACACCCAGCGTTACATTGATAGGATCTCCCGGACAGAACTGCGTACGTCCGAATAAAGTCCACGGGTTCGAAGCATAAGCCCGCACACAGAAAGGAAAGAAATCCGGCTCGCCCCAGGCTGTATTCCAGGTACCGTGACCGAGCGTCGGATATAAGGTGTACTTTATATTGCCACCGGCATTGTTGATCTGGCCGACGACATTGGCAGCTGTGCCAGGGTCGGGCGAACCGTCTCTTCCGCCCTGGAACAGCCAAATGGGGGTATATTTATAGGTATTGATATAGCTGTTATCCGCCAGCGACACACCCGACATAGGCAGGGCCGCCGCCGTATACTGGGGATAAGTCTCCATAAAATTCCAGGAGTTATATCCCCCGGCCGACAAACCGTTCACCATTACCCTAAAGGGGTCCAGCTTGTTGTTGGCCACCATGTAATTGATGATGTTCGTGATGTAGGTGTTATGGTTGGCGCCCCAGCTGCCTGTGCTCTGCATGATAAACACAAAGCCGTCAAAAGCGCCGCTGGTCACCGCATTGGTAAACACGGGACCGCCGTTGGCCATCGAATACTCATTGTCGTAAACTGTACCTGCTTCCCCTACCCCATGGAAGAACACGATCATGGGATACTTTTTGCCGTCATTGGCGGTGGTGTAAGACTTGGGGAACTTGATCCGCATAGGTACCGGCACGCCATTGGGCCCCTGGTATACGTACGCTTTCCACATGTTGGTGTTCCAGTTCAGCCGCACTGTCCGTACCCACTTACCGAGGGTGTTGATAGCAGGAAGGTTCGGGTTCGTAGGCGACCCCATGGCGGAGTTCTTATTGTAAGTATAAACTGAATCGTTAGGATCAATTATACTCTGCGCCTGGGCATGGTGCGCCAGGAGGCCGGAGACGATCAAGACCGCAATGAGGGCTTTTGTAAAAAGTTTCATGATGTCTAGGGTAAATGGGGGTTTATTAAAATTCCTATGGTTTGAAAATCAGAAAAATAAATAGGGTCCACCGACGTTCCCGGGCACAACGTCGAATAGGTGTACTAAGAGGATAATGTCACAATCGATCTGATGGTGGTAGAGGAAATTGGAAGGAATTCACGGATAGTGACTTCTGGTGTTAAAATGCGAATAGATACTGGGGTGAATCTCGGAAGGGGTTAGTCAAAGGAGATAGATAGTCAGGGATAGAAAGCCTTTGCAGCGCAAGATACAATTCATTTTTCGGAAATACCAACTTTAAAGAAAATTATCATAAATATACCCGTTCTCCCTTACCCTATTGTGGTAATTCATACCGCTCTTTAATACTTTTGATTAATTTGGCTGCATGAAAAGTCTCTTAATGAAGGTCCCTGATACCGTCTATATCTTTCTTTTCTTCTTCATCTTCTTCGCTTTCAATCTCACTTCCAACTTTTCAGGCCCCCATGACTCCATGTCCTATCTCCTGGGCTTTATCAAGGGGGGCGATCTTTTCCCGCCACACCACCTGCTATACCATATCACCACCTATGGCGTCTTTCGTTTTCTCAGCTTTATCTTCCCTCATATCCCCGATTACCACCTGGTGGAAATATCCGACACCATTTGGGGATGTCTTGCGCTTACAGTAGTCTATAAGATCTTTCTGCGCAGGATCGGGATGCAGGGTCGGGAAGCCTTTTTCTCCACTTGCGTAGTAGCTTTCTCCTTCGGTATCTGGTTCTATTGCAGCAATATCGAAGTCTACATGCCGCCCCTCTTCTTCCTCGTTTCCACGCTCTATATGTGTATGCAGCCGGAGCTGCGACGGAAGGACATCCTTTCCATCACCCTCCTGTTCAGCCTGTCCGTCCTCTTTCACCAGGCGAATGTGCTGATCGCACCCGTGATCGTCTGGAAGTTCTGGGCATCCCGCCGGCAGACACCCTTTATCCCGGCCATCCTCCGCCTTGGCATCATATCCGCCGTGCTCGTGGGAGGCCTTTATATCATCATAGGATGGGGTGTTGAAGGACAAAACAATTTTAAAGACTTCTACGCCTGGCTAAGAGGATATACGTTACAATCCAACTATTGGTTTCCCCTCGCTTTCGGAACGCTCATAAGAGCGCTGATAGGCTGGGGACATGCCATCATCGGAGGTCACTTTGCCTTCCGGGTAGCCCCATTGCAGGCGATGATCAATAAATTATTCTTTTATCACAATCTTGACGACGAGGTTTATCTGGTAAGAAACCTATCCCAAGGCATGGCGCTATTGCTGATGATCCTCACTGTCATCGTGCTGGCCCTTCTCCTCTTCCTGCTCATCCGTGTTCTTCTCAACGCCCGGACGGTCTTTGGCAAATATGGTCACCTGTTCATCCCACTGGGTCTCTTTCTGCTGATCTACACAGCCTTTTTCTTTTTCTGGATGCCGGAGAACCTGGAATTCTGGATCCCTCAGACGGTCATGCTCTGGGTCCTTTTGCTGGGAGCCAACCACCTGCTGCCGCCTTTACGCTTCGCACCCGTAAAGAAATATTACCTGCTGCCACTGGCGCTCACCCTCATGCTGCTGGTGGTGAACTATTTCGGCAGCATCCACTGGATGAAAGATATAGAGAATGACAGCGTCTATATCAAGATCAAAAAGGTAAAGCAGGCGGCTACACCGGGGGATATCATTGTCCTTCACGACCCCTGGCTGCTGGACGACTTCCTGGCATACTATACACCGGCTTACGTTACTCCTGTCCCGGCAGACCACGAAAAGATCACCGATCTCAACGCCCGGATACACATCTGCCTGGACAAGGGAGATAAAATATATTTGTTCACGGAAGGAAGCATGATGCACAGCAGCGGTAGCCTTCAATACATGGATTCCCTCTTGCATACACCAGGCATACAGGTGGTGGACCTTCACAACCCGCTGACCCCGGTAATGAGGATGGCACGCGCCTCCGGTGCCGCCAACTAAATCACCATGAAAAAACTATTCTCTTATAACCATGGTTGGGTGCTGGTAATCTTTTTTATCCTGTCCCGCGGGCTCGTGGCCCTTGCCCACATCGCGATGGATGATACGGCGCTCTATCGCTATTGGCAATACCTGGACGTCTTTACATTACAGCATCACCTGTTGCGGGGGGTCTGGTATGATCATACACAGCCTCCCCTGTTCAACCTGTTTTTGGGTGTAGTGCTAAAGACGGCTGGAACCAACGCCCCTATTGCATTTCAAGCCCTCTTCAAGATCTTCACCCTGGCAAATGCTTTGCTGCTGCTGGCTATTTTGAAAAAAGTCACCCGACATTCCTACCTCCCTCTACTAATATCCCTCCTATACCTCCTTAGCCCAGCTACAATCATCTTTGAGAATGAGCTGTTCTACACCAGCTTTATAACCCTGCTGCTCCTTATATCTGTCCGGAACCTGCTTCACCTGGAAGATCACATCACCTGGCGCCACACCGCAGGTCTGTTCATCCCCCTGGTACTGGTCTGTCTCACCCGCAGCATGTATCACATCGTCTGGCTGCTGGTCCTTTCGGCCCTGATCTGGATCTGGCACCGTAAAAAAAGCAACGCCCGGATCCTCCTCCTGGGTTCACTCCTCTCCCTTCTGCTGACAAGCAGTTGGTACATAAAAAACTATTTCATCTTTCATCAATTCTCCACCTCCACCTGGATGGGTATGAATATGGCGCGGAATGTATTTCATGATGCAACGGTCACGGATTCTTCGAACATCGCTTCCATCGAACCCTTCTCCAGGATATCGGCTTACCGGCACTTTTTGCCGCCGGGGTATGGCCGCCGGTATACAGGTCTGAACGACCGTGATCTTCTGCACGAATGGAAGAACGATAGCTTTATCAATGAAAAGCACGTGGGATATATTGAGATCTCCCGGCAGTATTCAGCAGCTTCAAAAAAAACCATCCGCTCCCACCCGGCTGCTTATATGATGAATGTACTTCAATCGGCGATCATCTATTTTGCACCCGCCACCCGCTACCCTACCACGGAATATCTGTCGGAAAGAATGGCCTGGTATGATGTGGTATATTCGTTCAACCTCTCCCACTTCGCTCATGGTAAACAGCAAAGACGCATCGCACTTACCCTTTCAGCCATACCAAAATTCATTCTCTATTTGCTGGTCTTCTCCTGGCTGATCCGCGAAACGATCCGCCGCAAACAAGTTCCCGGCGGGCTGCTCACCCTCTTTATCACCTGCATCATCGCATACATATTCGCCGTCAGCTCGCTATTTGAGCATTATGAGAATATGCGGTTCCGCTATGAGGTTGAACCCCTGTTCCTTATCCTGCTGGCCATTTGCATTATTCCCATTTTAGATATATTTTTACCCCATGACCGAATTAAAGTGCAAGATTTGCGGGAATACGGAAAATAACCGGACCTACACTGCAAAGGAAATGATGTTTGGGCTTAAGGATGAGTTCGGATACCTGGAATGTTCGAATTGTAAATGCCTCCAGTTGATAGAGATCCCCAAGGACCTGGCCAGATACTACCCCGAAGATTATTATTCTTATTTCAGCAAGGGCGAAGAACACCACATCCAGCATAGCTTTTCCAAGACCTTGAAGCGCAATTTGAAAAAGGGCCTGCTGAACCATTATCTCAAAGGCAGGAGTCCCATCGGCAAAATGCTGACGCCAAAGCTCAGCAGCTACTACCCCTGGATAAAAACCGGCATGCTCACCAACAGCTCCAACATCCTCGATGTAGGCTGCGGGTCGGGAGAATTACTCCTGAAAATGTACAACGACGGTTTTCTCCGCCTCACAGGTCTGGACCCTTTCATAAAAGAAGATATTCATTATAATTGCGGCATTACGATCCATAAAAAGACGCTTGACCAGCTGACGGATAAATACGATCTGATCATGATGCACCATGCTTTCGAGCATATGGATGAGCCGCTGCAGATCATAAAGAACATCCGCCGGTTGCTGAATCCGAAAGGTATAGCGCTCATCCGCATACCCGTCGCAGACTCCTACGCATGGCACAAGTATGGCGTGGACTGGGTACAGCTGGATGCTCCCCGTCATATTTTCTTACATACGGAAAAAAGCATTCAGATCCTTTGCGACCAGGCAGGGCTTACGCTTTCCGGCGTCATCTATGATTCATGGAACCTTCAATTTTACGGGTCTGAACTGTACAAACGGAATATCCCATTGCGGGCGAATAAAGAGAAGGAAGTTTTCTCGGGTCAGCAAATGGATGAATTCACCACGGAATCCATCACGTTGAATAAAAAAAAGCAGGGAGATCAGGCCTGTTTCTATTTGACGAGGGAGTCATAGACGGCTTCTATCCTTCGTGTCATAACCCCGGCATTATATTGTTCCTGGATAGTGTCCAGCGCCTTGCATCGCAGTGCGGCCCTTAAGGCAGCATTCGTCCCGAGCCCGACCAGGGCAGCTGCCAGGGCAAACAGATCGCCTGGCTCCACCAGCAATCCATTCACCTCATGTTGTATGACCTCTTTTGTGCCGTCCACGCGGGTGGCGAGCACAGCCTTTCCCATGGCCATGGCCTCCAGCAGCCCGATGGGCAACCCCTCCCAAAGGGAAGGCAGGACGAAGATATCGGCTGCGGCCAGTACGTCAGGGACATCCTGGCGAAAAGGCTGGAAGGTCACCTTACCCTCGAGACCCAGCTCCTTCACCAATGCAAGACCTTCTCTCTTTTGATCCCCATCGCCCACCATCAATAAATGCAGGGAAGGCAGGTCATTCACCGCCTGATGAAAAGCCCTGATCAGGGCCAGCGGCTGCTTATGATGGGTAAACCGGGCTAGAAAAAGCACCAGCATTGCATCAGCGGAAATACCAAGTTCCGCACGGATATTCTTGAACTTCCTGGCAGGAGAGAACTTCTGCTGATCGATGCCATTGTTGATCACGGTTGCCTTCAGACCCGGTATCTGGTCCAATCCGGATTGCCGGTTGCTCGCCGAAACAGCAATATTAAAGTCGCTACGGGCAGTGATATAACGCTCCCCCATGATACGCATCCGCCGCACCAGGGGACTTTGATCGTCGTGAAAAGACCAGCCGTGCACAGTATAGACCAGGGGAATACCCAGTGAATGGGCGGCCCATAAGGTATTGGAGCTGGCCCGGGTGCCATGTGCATGCACCAACGCGGGACGTTCAGCCTGGAACAATTGTTTTACCTTAAGCCATTTACTGACGTCAAAAGGCTTTTCGGTATAAATGACATGGGTACTCACATTCAATGCACGCAGACGCTCTACCATCGGACCTTCGGTAAAAGAGAGTACGACGGGTTCAAACCTGCTCCGGTCAAGGTTTTCAACAAGACTCAACAGGTGTGACTCACCTCCGCCGATCTGACCCTGGCGAATACATTCCAGGATCTTTATCTTCTTGTTCATGTCGGTTTACAGTTTTTCTATCCAGCGGTCGTACCAGAGCTGGAACATCAGCACCTGCCAGAGCTTTTGATAATTTACTTTTCTGCCGGCCAGGAACTCATCCCGCAGGCGGATAATAGGTGCTGCGGAAAAGACACCGGTAGCCGATAGACATTTCTCGCTGAGATAGTAGCGCAGCTGCTCTTTCAGGTCTTCCCGGAACCATACCATCAGGGGTGCGATAAATGGCCGTTTGGGCCTTTCCATCAGTGTTTTGGGAATATAACGGTGAACGACCTCCTTCAGCAGCCATTTATTCACGCCATTGCGGATCTTGAAAGAGGAATTCAATTGGGAAAGAAACTCGATGACCTTGTGATCCAGCATGGGCTCCCTTCCTTCCAGGCTGACGGACATAGTAGCCCTGTCCATCTTTACCAGGTTGTTATCCACGAGAAAGGTCTTATAGTCGATAGCCAGCAGACGATTGACGACACCGTCATTATGCTCCAGCTTGTCCCCATCCTCGAAAGCGGTATGCAGACGCTGGAAAGGCTTGCCCAGAAAGGACTCCACCTCTTTTTCCGTAATGTACTGGCTGATATATTTGACGGCTGTCACAGGGTCATGGCTCTTCCAGATCAGCCGCATTTTTTCATAGCGGGTGGAGAAGTTATATTTTTTAGAAAAATAGGGAATATGGTCGGGATTGATGAGAGACATCGTTCCGCTGATCATGCTCTGTATCAGGGGAGGGAATTGGCTGGTATATTTTTCCGCCTGGTTGAATTTATTATAACCTCCGAAGATCTCATCTCCGCCGTCGGCGCTTAGCGCCACTTTTACATCCTTTCTTGCCAGCTGGCTTACCAGCACGGAAGGTACGGTGGAGTTATCCGCAAAAGGTTCGTCATATATTTCCGGTAGTCTGCTCAGCACCCCTCCGGCTTCCTTGGCGGTGAGATACCATTCGGTGTGGTCGGTGCCAAGATATTCCGCTATTTTCTTTGCTTCGGGTGCTTCGTTAAATTCGTTCTCGTGAAAGCCGATAGTAAAAGTCTTTAGCTTTTCTGTACGGCCGGTCTGGAGAAGGGCAGCTACGCTGCTGCTGTCGTATCCGCCGCTGAGAAAGATGCCGACCGGCACATCCGCCACCATCCGGTATTCATATGCTTTCTTCAACAAATGGTCGGTATGTTCGATGACCTCCTGGTCGGACAGGTCTAATTTTGGCTTATTGTAGTAGTCGAAGACGTCCCAATACTTTGTCAGTTCCTGTCCCCTGGTGCGCAGGTCGATGGTAAGATAGTGCCCTGGAAGGAGCTTGTAAGTATTGTGAAAGATGCTGTGTGGGGCAGGGATATAGCTGAATTGAAGAAAAAGGGCCAGGCTGTTGACATCGATCTTCTTCTGAAAAGAGGCGTGTTGAAAGAGAGCTTTAAGCTCGGAGCCAAAAAGCAACGTATCCCCATTCCAGTAATAATACAGGGGTTTGACGCCGGCTCTGTCGCGGATGAGAATGAGCTTTTCCTTCTTTTTATCGTACAGGGCGATAGCAAACATACCGGTGAACTTCTGGACCACGTCCATGCCCCAGCAATCATATCCTTTGAGAATGACTTCAGTATCGCTCCAGGATTTGAAAGAATAGCCCTTTTCTTCCAGCTCTTTACGGATCTCTTTAAAGTTGTAGATCTCGCCGTTGAAATTGACGATCAGATCGCCGAAATGCATGGGCTGGTGTCCCAGCGGAGACAGATCGAGAATGGACAGGCGCCGTTGGCCAAAGCCTATGAGGGCCTGGGGGGCTTCATACACTTCATGACCGCCGTCATCGGGGCCTCGATGGAGCATTGCATCGGTCATCGCCTTGAGCACGTCGATGCCGCTGTCTTTTTTAAAATCCACAAATCCGGCGATGCCACACATAATTTGTCAGTTAAGGGTGATACTACGGTTGAATTGCCACAATATACCTTTCCAGAAAGATCGCAGATGGGCTTTTTGCCCCCGGAGGAGGTACTGGAGGGTATTCTTAGGCATGGTAAAGATCGTAAAATAAGTGGCAAACACCAGGAAAGCCGGCCAGGGTGCGTTCCTGCGCATGAACAGTATTCTGTTACGCGTGAGATAGAAGGTTTTGAGAGGGCTGGATTTGCCGGTGGTCATGGATTCCTTGTGGTAGATCAGGCTGGCAGGCTGATAGTAGATGTTATATCCTTTTCTTTTGATCTGTTCGCTCCAGTCGAATTCTTCGTAGTACAGGAAGAACTGTTCGGGCATGGGTCCCACCTCTTCGATAATGCGACGGGGGACCATCATGGCTCCGCCGTGGACATAATGAGTGGGACGGATACTGTCGTATTGTCCATGGTCCTGTTCATGGCAGCCGATCATGCCGTTCCGGCCCGTGAAGATATTCACCTGCTTATATCCTGCATACTCGATGGTGCCTTTGGCAAAATAATAATGGAACTTGGGGCTGGCCATACCTGCGTCCGGGTATTGCCGGAAGATGTCGATCAGCCCTTCCAAAAGGCCGGGGGTGAATTCCGTATCATTGTTCACGATAAAAAGATAGTCCCCTTTTGCAGCCCGGATACCCGCATTATTGCCTGCGGAGAACCCCAGGTTGGAAGAATTGCGGATCACCCGGACGGAGGGCAGGGCGGCGACGAATGCCGCTGTAGGGTCTTCCCGGGAAGCATTGTCGACTACGATGATCTCTATATTCGGGTAGGTATTGTTCCGGACAATAGAATGCAGGAAATCACAGGTTACATCTGTGGTATTCCAGTTGAGAGCAATAATGGAAACCAGGGGCGACATGACGTCTATACATTTTCCTTCTGCAATAACGCGGAAGGTGTATTGGCTATTATCCAAAGATCGGTGGCGAAATTGCACTTGGAGGCATAGTCGATGTCGATATTGATCCTTTCCTCTACGGACATATCCTTATTGCCCCTCTTTTTCACCTGCCAGAGACCGGTGATACCTGCCGGAGCCATAAAACGGGCGGCATAATCATCCGTAGTCAGGGTAGCGGCCTCATACAGAGGAAGAGGACGATTGCCCACCAGGGACATATGACCCAGGAATACGTTGAACAGCTGAGGCAGTTCATCCAGGGAGGTATTACGTAAGAGACTGCCGATACGGGTAATACGGGGATCGTTGTTGATCTTGAAGAAGACGGGACCAATAGCTTCGGCATTGTATTGGTTCAGATGCGTCAGTTCAGCTATTTGTTTATCAGCGTCCTGGTGCATGGTCCTGAACTTATAGAAATTAAAGATCCTGTACCCCTTGCCGGCGCGTTTAGCGATGTAGAAGATGGGGCCGCGGGACTCCAGGCGGATAGCCAGGGCTATCAGCAGGAACAGGGGAGCCAGTATGATGAGCGCAATGGAGGAGATCAGGATATCAAAGGCCCTTTTGGACAAGGGACCAAGATTAAATTTATCCTGTGCAGCCTCTTCGATGAGGGGGGCGGGAGCTCCGGCGGATTTCATCTTACGAAGGAACTGGATCTTGGCCTTCAGATCGTTGTCATCGCAGTTCTGTAAGAAAATGATCTCGTCGGGGCGGGTATTCTTTTTATATTGCTCCAGTTCCTTCTCGTTGAGACCGGAACCATCCAGTATAAAAGGGATGGCACTCAGCACGTGATGCTTACGCAGGAACTGGCTGAAGTTACGGATGGATGCAAAATCAAAATTCGCTTCGCAGAGAATGACCTCAGGTATCAAATTCTTTTCCTGTTGCAGGCTTCTCAATAATTCCGCTTTTACATTTTCAAGACCTTCCGAAGCATAACCTCTTTTGTAGGTACTAACCAGCTTCTCGATATGTGCGGTGTTCTTACCGATGTAGTAGAACCCGCCATACTGGAAACTGTCCGCCTTAGGTAAATGATAAGTGCGGAATGTCGTACGGTGGACGAACCTGGGTCCTTTCTCTACAGTGTTGGGTAGAAATAATAAATCCATACAAAAGGTTTACGGTTTCATAAATACGGTGGTCCAGAAATAGAGGCTTGCCCTAATAGGAATAGCTCTAAAAAACTTAAGCTTTGCTTTTCATACGCTGAGCAATACCGTGCTATAACTTCTTACATCAAACTAACTTGCCATGGCCGAAAGGTCCTTGTCCAGCTGCCGGCTCTTTACCAGGTCGCTGACGATGATCATCAGGTCGACGGGGTTAAAGGGCTTGACAAAGTGCTTGACAATGCCATACTCCATGCATTTTAGCTCTGTTTCCTTCTTTTCCAGACCAGAAAGTACAATTAGGGGTATATCACCGTACATACCGCTGGAAGAAAGTTGCTGTATTAATTCCCAGTTTTCCATGTCCGGAAGCTGGGGGTCTACAATTATCAGATCAGGCATCTGCCGGTGGGTAAGATAATACATTGCAGAGTAGCCATCAGGCACTGTAATTACATTGTATTCTTTTCCCAAAACAGTCTGCAGCAAAAAACGAATAGCCTTACTGTCATCAATTGCCAAAATTTGCTTTTTCATCACCAAGTTCTTTTTTAAGGGTTTTAAGTTTAAGTAGACACTTAATCTTTCAAGGATGGCAATGGAAATCGGCTTACAAGAGGTATTGGCATCAACAATGTTACTTCTCAGAGCTCCGAAGCAGGCTTTACCAAATAGTGATGTGGATTATGGACAATTACTTACTACAAATCACCAGATACTTTCGAGGAATTTCAAGGATTCGTGGGATTTGTCAAAGATATATATGAAAGAGTTAAATCGCCGAATATTCAGAGGATTTGAATATGGCAGGCATCAAAAGTTAACGTCTCATAAAAATACAGATTGTTTTTCTATTATTCAAAATTATTGTTCGATTATTTTAGATCCGGGTGCAAATTGGGAAATTTTCCCGGAATAAAAAATACCCATAAGATGGTATTTTCCCACATCACCGCATCATTAAACAATAAAAAAGATATATATTAATATATATAAATGGAATAATGGAGACGGCTAGCGATGATCCTTGTAAACATTGACTGGTAGCGCTTCACGTAGCTCCCTCACCTCATCCTCTCTCAGTTCGGGAACATTCATAACATCTGCTACATCTTCCAGCTGTGCCAGAGTGCGCACTCCGGAAACTACTGTGGATACTGCGGAATTTACTATCACAAAACCCAGTGCAGTCTGCCCTGCACTCCTCTCATTCCCAGAATGGGAACCAACAGCAGCAGCCATCTTAGCTACTTCGCCTTCACTATAATCCAGGTACGGAACGGCAGGTTTATTTATAAGCAATCCACGTGCCAGTGCTCCTCTTATCAACACTCCGATACCGGCATTTTTCAACATACTCAGACAAGTCTCCTCGGGGCGACGGTCCAGCAGGCTGTATTGCATCATAACGCTGACGATCCTGCTGCGGTTGACCCATGCACGTATCACATTGGGACGAATAGACGAGATCCCGTAATAACGTATTTTGCCTTGCCATTGCAGTAATTCGAAAGCTTCGATCGCCTCATCGATAGGATCTTCTATAGTGCCGCCATGCAGCTGGTAAAGGTCGATATAGTCGGTGCGAAGACGTCGCAAACTCTCTTCAGCAGCCCTAAGAATATATTCCTTACGGGGGTTCCAGTCCCAGCCACTGCCGTCACTACGCCATTGATTCCCCACTTTTGTGGCGATGATCACATCTTCTCTCCTATCGTGGAATATCTTCCCCAGCATCTCTTCATTAAGGCCCCTGGCATAAAGATCGGCCGTATCGAAGAAGTTAATACCCTTTTCAAGGGCACGGTGAATAAGACGGGTATTTACTGTTATATCATCTCCCAGGGACATACAACCGCAGCTAATGGCGCTTACCAGCAGTTGACTCCGGCCAAGTTGATTGTAATGCATCATGGGACGCAAATATACCTACAATTCCATCGGGGATGTACTCGTGTCACAATATCAGTGGGTTCAGTTCGCTGGCGGCCAGCCTGCCGGCGGGCAGTCCCATCAGCCAGGTATTCCGGTCATTCTCCTGTGCAGGGTTCATAGGTTGCATGACACGGGCCCCATCGGCCATATAGATGATGGTCATTACCTCGCGCATTTTATCGGAGTCATTTCCCGGTGCGCTGTGCACGGTGTTCCCAAAATGCCAGGTGGCATCACCGGCCCGCATTCCTGCAGGCCGGGTTATCGGGTATTGGTTTTCCTTGATATATCTCTTGTAGCCGGCCTCCGATTCATCGGAGATCTTCTGGTCCAGTACTGTTCCTTTTCTATGACTGCCTGAAGCAAATGTGAGCATGCCCATGTCCACAGTGATATCCGTCAGCGGCATCCACATGGTAACGGTATTCGTGGTATCCACCGGCCAGTAATATTGATCCTGATGCCAGGGCGTAGGGCCGCCACCAGGCTCTTTAAACAGGGCCTGGTCATGGTAGATCCGTACATTGGGCACACCCAGCAGATCGGCAGCCATCTGCCCCAGCCTCCTGGACAACACGAAACGCTTCACACCTTCATCCGCCCGCCACAGGTTCATCACCTGTAAAAAAGCCTTGCCGTAGGTATCCCTCTCCGCAAGCCGGCGCTTCTCCGTACGCAGCCGCTTTACAGCATCGGTTACTATTGGCCGGTAAGCTGCTGCCTCCGCAGGGCTCAATAAGCCCCGGATAAGAATATGCCCGTTTGTCCTGAACTCTTCCTGTTGTCCCACTGTAACGGGGTGGGTATCATCCAATGGTGTTATGGTTTTGGGAATTGCCACGTATAGCAGCGAAGTACGTCATTCAGAAGGAGAAAATAAACGGGCATATTGACCAAAAATTGGGGAATATTACCCCACCTCCGATAAATTCATATATTTATTGGTAAAAAAAGGCAATGCTGAAAGCGTCATTTGAAGTCCTGCACCCGGTGACCGGGCATTCCTTCCTCGTAAAGACATTTGACGAGTCGGGCTTTAGGGCGCCCTTCCATTTCCATCCGGAATACGAGCTGACCCTGATCACGGCCGGCAGCGGTAAACGTTACATCGGCAGCCATATGGCCGGCTTCGCACCCGGAGACCTGGTATTGCTGGGCCCTAACCTCCCCCACTGTTGGAAACTGGAGCCGGCCGACGCACCCGCTGCCTCCATCGTCATCCAGTTCGCCGCCGATTGTTTGGGACAAGGCTTTTTCTCTTCTCCCGAGGTCAGCGCCATCCAGCGACTGTTGACCGGTAGCCATTGCGGTATACACTTCCCCCACCCCGGCGCCCGGTTCCTCCGTACCTCTCCCGTACAACGCATTCATGCCCTCGCTGCCGAAAAGGACGACTTCCGCCGGCTCATCGGTCTGCTGGAGATCCTCCAGGAACTGGCCCATGAAAAAGACATCGTGCTGCTGGATACCAGCAGCATGACGGCGGGTTTGACGCCTGCCGACCGGCAAAAGATCCATTCCATATTCGCCTACCTGGTGGATAACTTCAGGGGGCCTGTCTCCCTGGAAAAAGCCGCTGCCATCGCCGGCATGTCTCCCAATGCCTTCTGCCGGTACTTCAGAAAGATCACTCGTAAAACTTTTATGGAGACGGTCATCCAGCACAGACTGGACCATGCCATGCGGCAGCTGATACAAACCAACGACCCCATATCCGCCATCTGTTTTGACAGCGGCTTCGGAGATATCTCTCACTTCTATAAAACGTTCCGGTCACGGATGCACATCAGCCCGCTGAACTATCGGAGAAAGTTCAGACAGGCAACGGAGGCATAAGTCTCCGGCGATATAGACCGGACGTTGTTTTCCGAAGACAGTCGCGCAAATATACGCGCCTGCACACTTCGTATTTTCTGCAGAAAAATATCTGTCTTTTTAAAAAGGCTACCACATTAGGACAAAATTGGAGTTGTAACTCAGGCAGAACCCTTGAGCCGGGGAACAAAACGGGGTTTCACGATTGCTGTAAATGTGAGTTTTGTATACCTTCAGCCGTTGTTTTGTCGTTATAGTATACACTATAATCTGTACCAAACCATTATTGTTTGATCTTATCTAAATCCAATTTCTATGAGCAAGAAATTTACTTTGGCTCTTTTAATGCTTTTTCTTTTTGTGCTGAACTCCGGGTCGCTGTCGGCTCAAAAAGCGCTGACCTTTGATGCTGCGAGCCAGAACTATGTTACCGCACCCAGCGCCATCTTCCCTAACTATGGCACATATGGAGGCGGGCAGGCTACCTTGGAATTTTGGGTCTATGTCCCTACCGCGCAAACAGATACCGTTACATTTATATCCCAGGGGGGAGGGAGCGGTACCGGAAATGATACATTGGCCATCGGGTATACGGATGGAGGTAATACCAATTCGCTTACGCTCGGCAATACCTGGCCCAGTCCCAATGCTACATTACGCATAGGTCAATGGACCCACATCGCTTTCGTAATCGATTTCGATAATTTCACTGCGTGGCTATATCTCAATGGTGTAGCGGTCGACTCTAATACATCATATGCGTTCAACGGTGTTTCCGATAGCAGGCCACTCCAACTGGGCATCAACATCGACACCACCAAATTCTTTACCGGCAACCTGGACGAAGTGCGGATCTGGAGTACCGCACGCACGGCCGATCAGATAAAATCCGGCATGTACGGCGTGGATCCTTCTACCGCAGGACTCCTTTATTATTATAAAATGGACGAAACTTCTGGTCTGGTTGCGCACAATACCGCTACTTATCTCCCAAACGTTGGGATCGATCTTGCTTTACAGAACATGAACCCGACTACAGCCTGGGTCACCGGCCCTGCCGTCGGCAACGCCAATGGGCTGACCTTTGATAATACGGCTGGCACGCAGGTGATCGTCCCCACCAGGCCTGACTATGATTTTAATCATGGCACCATTGAATTCGACGTCCAGCCCGGCAGCCTGCAAGGCCGCAGCGCTGTCATAGCCAATCGAAGCCCTACCGACGTCCGTTGGAGCGTACACATGACCAATACCTTTGGCGTCAACCAGATCGGTATTTACAATGGTGCCGGTTACGACTCTGTCCTCCTTAGTACTGCCTTGTCAAGCAGTTCCTGGTACCATGTGTCGCTTGTTACTGACGCTGCCGCGTCCGGCGATACCACAGCTGTCTATGTCGATGGCAATTATAAAGGCAAGTTCTCCCTGGGATACAATACAGCCACCACCGGCGATAACCTGACCATCGGCGGCAATGGCGCGGACCTGAGCGAGAATTTTGTGGGCGGCATCGACGAAGTACGTCTCTGGAATCAGCCGCTTACACCTGGACAAATAGCCAGCTACATGGGTGTCACGCTGACGGGCACGGAGTCCAATCTCGCAGGATACTGGAACTTCAACCAGGGTATTCCCGACGGCGACAACACCGGTCTGAAGATGGTAGTGGATCAGGCGCCGATAACCAATAACGCCACGCTGAACAGCAGCTTTGCCCTCTCAGGCACCGCCTCGAATTTCACATCGCACCCGATCTCAACGCTGCCCGTCGCCTTCGGCCAGTTTACCGCCACCAGACAAGGCACATCAGCCGCGCTTAAATGGCAAACCTATGTCGAGTCCAATACGAAGGATTTCATCGTCCTGAGAAGCGGAAATGGCGTCGACTTCACCGACATTGGTACCGTAGCGGCATCCGGCAACAGCAACGCAGTGAAGACCTATTACTTCACCGACGTTACGCCTCTTGAAGGCAGTAATTACTATCGTATCCAGGAAAGGGACCTCGATCTAAAGTCCACCTACAGTGGAGTGAAAGTACTGGCCTTTACCCGCTCCGGCGACCTGATATGGTATACCACCGGTGCTAAGTCTGTCGAGATCCGCCTCCAAAGAGGCAGCACGGAACTTTACAGCATATCCGACGTTGCAGGTCATACGATCCGGACAGGACGTCTTTCCGGCGGCGTCACCAGCCTCTCCGATGTACCGGGCGGCATCTATTTCGTGACAGTGCTCAATGGTATCGGCGATAAGCAAACGACAAAGGTTATTATACCATAATAAAACTTCATAACAGTAAAGAGGCCGCCTTATGTGAGGTGGCCTCTTTTTTACATATCATTACAGAATAAACTTCATCAAACAATGATGCTACTACTTTTCTTTCTATCCCTAAGGTTGAATTACTGAATTACAATATCTGGGGCATCTTTCAATAGAGTTTTTAATAGCTGGCCTAAATAGTCATCAAGGCTGAAATCTTTGTATATCACCCCTTCGAAATCCACATCAGATGAAATAGACAATGTATATCCCGCTTCTTCCTGAAATCCCTTGTATCCCTGCAAAACTATTTTCAATCCCAATATTAGTGGATCAATAAAAACAGCTGGAACTTCTTCATAAATTTCCAGTTCCTTTCCACCAAATGCCAGTCCTCCAAAAAAAGCCTCAGTTGAAAGACAAAATCCACTCATTTTCTGGATAGTTCATGCCTTCACAATGATCCTCGTGATCTCTTTTAACTGCGTCTGCTTGTAGTCCGGCAAGTACGATAGGAGGATGTGTTCACTACTGATTGCTTTTATTGGATAAAGTTACATACTTGACCATTTTTCTAATTCAGCGACTGTGTTATAATTGCAGATAAAGCAGGATTTAATGAGTAAAGATAGTCTTGCAAGGATTTCTTTTCATCCGTCTCCGATTTGAATAACTCAAACAATGGAGCCTTAGCACTATCTCCAGACATATTGATAAAGGTCACCTTACACCCTTCCAAATATATGTGTATCTCAATCTCCGAGCGTTTTCCAGTAACAATAAACTCTTCTACTCCTTTCCATTTGCCATAAGAAAAAAGATCAGGGATATAAAAAGCAGTAGTTTTCCCTGAATAAATCATTACCCGACATTTCTCAATTTTGTCTTCTTCAATTGAAAGATAATAATTAAACTTTTCCAATTCCGGATGGACAAGAACATGTGCAATTTGCCCCTCTCTGAGCTTGTTCACAAAACTTTTATATATAATATCAAAGGAAAACTTCTTGTCTAGTATTTCTTGTCGAATAGCCTTTATTTTAATAATATCAATTTGGGGCCTTTCACTTGCAAGCCTTAATAAAGCTTCATTTATAATCTCCATAAAAACTAAATTCTTATTGGAAGAATCCAACTTCCTAAAATCACCAGGTAACGTCCATCGAATATTAATACCCAATTGATTTCCATGCCTAACAATTTGTTCTTGCAGCTCTGTTCCAATATGATTAACTAATATATCTTTATCAATATCAACGTCATACTTTTTTAGTAAATGTGAATATATCAACGATATAGCCCCTGTATTTGGGCCAAATTCATATTCAACTATAGAACCTAATCTAAGCATTGTATACCTCCCTAATTTTTATGGTGTTGGTAATATTTGGACTCTTGGCATTTCCTTATAGTGGCCAACGTGTGCAGTCACAAGGCCCAATTCTGCTCCTAATGCAGAGTTTCTATCTGGAGTAAATAGTAATGGTCTTCTGTAGTTTTTCCTTAAACTTGTTTCTTAAAACCAGATAGTTTGAGGTATTACCCAATTCGATAGACCGGGTCAACAGGTGCAACATTAATTCGCACACCTTTCTTTTTTATTTCCTCAAATAATTCTTTAACAATAAATATCCGATTAAAAGCCTGCCCCCCACTGCCAAAATATTCTCTGCTTTTAAAGATAGCTAGTGGAGTAACAGCTTTCGTAAAACCAGGAAAATACCCCTTGACCTGGGGATTATACTTTTTCCTCCCACATACCTTGCACTCTTCAAATGGATGATCCTTCAAGTCTAACGGCACCTCGACAAAAGGAATGTCTAACTGAAAGGTATCATCCAGTTCCACATTTTTCCTATATAGCAAGACAGGCCTTCGACTTATCCCATATTTCTTAAATAAGTGATCGTAGGCCTCCCTACTCACAAATATTTCATCCATTACCCAATTCAACTCAAACAAGAATTTTTTTCCCCATTGCGGTTGCTTCTTTATTTGAAATGGCGCCTTCTGTACAGCTCCTATCCCACACTCTTTACAATAGTCCATTAAATTATAGGTGACATTCATATATCCAAAATCGTCTTCCGGCTGTGGATATCCATATTCCCAGACACCAATAAAAGCGAACAGCTCGCTTTTGTCAAGGTCCTTTTTGTCATATAGAGTTCCCACAGATTTGCGAATGCCCCATTGATCAATTAGATCAAGGATCGGTCTGTTTTTTTCGTTTTCTTCGACTTCAATGCGACTAAATCCACTTTCGACAGATATCCCTGCCAGAGAAAGAACCTCTCTTTGCTCCTTACTCCATTCGTTATATATTACGTATATGACTTTCATAACATTATAAGCCTAATGCCTTAAGACAGCATACGGGCTTTCCCATTCTTTACCCACGGGATTTATATTCCATCTTCTGCCTATCCTCGGATCATATTCCCAAAACTCTGCCATATAACTATTTCCCGACCCTTTTATTTCATCGGATTTCTCTTGCCCATTAAACCCATAACAGCAATTCCCCGTAGTATTATTGCATTATCAATTCTCCCTTTCAAAAACCTTAACCCCATCCTTATACATTAGCTCAAAGCATGAGCTAATTCCGTAACTTTTATAACAATGGATGTAATTTCCTGGACTAACTCCCCCAATGCTTCCATAGCCATATGCTCCCTGACCTCTATTAAAACTATAGGTAATTTGTGCATTGGTTAAAAGCCCGATGGCATCTAATTTAAAGGAGATATAACCACTATCTGACAAAAAGCCATCAGGAAAAACTAAACGACTAAATATAATATTACTGCTGCTGTCATAGCATCGTTCCACATGATCTGTCCAAATAATTGATTCATTTTCCTTATTCAATTGTTTAAGAAACCTTTTTTCATCCGCAGTAAGGGAGTCCTGTTTATGAAAATAGTGGTTTCGAACAATCATTTCATTGTCTGCAGAATTTTTATACATCTTTGTTGGTGTATCTGCTGCCGGAACATTCAATTTGTTAGGTGTCTCTGCGCAACCTAAAATAGCATACATGAAAAAAGAAACCAGATATGATTTATTCATTGTTAACTTTGTTTCTTGTTTTTTCGCCTTGTTGTAACTTATCTCTCAAGACGGCACCTACTTCCTCTTTAGTTACCGAACCATCTCCATTAGTGTCAAGACCTGCGTTCTGTTTATAAGCCAGATTTTCCGTCTTATTGCCTTTTTCGTCAACATTGTATTGATTCCACAAGACATAGTCATTACCTTTTCCTACAGCCTTTGGCCAAAGAACAGCCATATACGTATCTTCTATATTGCCATTCCCCAATACCCTGAACAGTTCGGCATTGGTAGTGTTCGTCACCCGGAAAGAGCTGCCTGTATCCGCAGCACCCTGTACCTGGATATATCCGGCATTCTGCGAAATGCTGCCATAACTCTGTGAAAAAACTTTTCCGAAAACAAAAAGATTAAAGGAAAGGCATAGCAATGCCTTCAGACATAAAAAGAAATATTTCATAGTTCAGTATTAGGTTATGGAAGTTAGTCGTAAATATAGAGTGCTATACTTGTTCAGTAGGAGGATTAAATCGTGCAGCAAAAAAAAAGAAAAAAATTAAACGAACCTATAGCTTCTGATATCCTGGTCTGTTAATACCAGAAAGAAATATCGCAAAAAGAAGATGCAGGAATTCGCCATGAGCGTGTCGCCATAACCAATAACCGTGTATATTTTAACAATAAGCGTGCATAAAATCCGTTAGTATTTTTACGAGATAATTTTAATGCTCGTATTAAAAAAATCGAGTGATTATACGCATCAAAATGTGGTTTTCCGAAGACAAAGCTGCCAGCTTGATCATTGCAGCGACTTATCCCAGTCCTTCCACACCGGCGCATACCCTTGCCGCTGTATCATCTCTGCAATGAGCGCAGGACTGCGGTCATCATGTATCTCAAACTGCTCTAATGACTCGGTATCCACCGCATAGCCGCCCGGGTTGGTCCGGCTACCGGCGCTGATGGAAGTAATACCCAGCCGGATGGCATGGTCCCTGAATAAAGGACTCTCCCGGGTGGAAAGAGATAATTCCACTTCTTCATCCAGTAGACGATAGGCACAGATAAGCTGGATCAATTCCCGGTCGGTCATCTCAACCTTGGGAGAAAGCCCACCCACATGCGGCCTAAGCCTGGGAAAAGAGAGGGAATACTTCGTTTGCCAATACGTCCTCTCCAGGTATTGCAGGTGTAAAGCGGTAAAAAAACTATCCGTCCGCCAATCTTCCAATCCGATGAGTACCCCTAATCCCATTTTATAAATACCTGCCTTGCCCAGGCGATCAGGTGTATCCAGCCTGTACCCAAAATTCGATTTCTTACCCTTGGGATGATGCAGCTTATAATCCTCCTTGTGATAGGTCTCCTGGTATACCAGCACGGTATGTAATCCTTCCTGTATCAACCGCTCATAATCTTCCTGATCCAGGGGTTGGACTTCCATGGCGATATGGGCAAAATGGGGACGTACTACCTGCATGGCCTTGACAAAATAATCCATCCCAACTGTCTGGTTGGCTTCTCCACTCACCAGCAGCACATGCTCATAGCCCATCTGCCGGATGGCGCCCACTTCTGTCAGCAGCTCCCCTGCGCTAAGGGTCCTGCGCCGTATCTTATTGTCGTAGCTGAAACCGCAGTAAGTGCAGATGTTCTGGCACTCATTGGATAGATACAGAGGAATATACATTTGTATTGTCCTTCCAAAACGCTTGATGGTAAGCCGGTGGCTTATCTGCGCCATGGTTTCAAGGTACGGCGCTGCCGCGGGAGAAATAAGCGCCTTGAAATCCTCCAGGTCCCGGTGATTACGAGCCAACGCCCGTTCTACATCCGCCGCGGTCTTGTCATAGATACTTTCTTTGACAGCCGCCCATTCATACTGTTGAAATATCGTTGAGAACATGTTCCGGAATTTATTCGTCTAATCTAAAAATGCCGTCAACGGACTGCTGGCCACTGCCTCCATCGATGAAAGCGCCAGCTTGGCCGTATAGGCCATCCTTCCACTTTCCACCGCCAGTCTGAATGCCCTGGCCATTTGTACGGGATGGGGGCTGGCTGCGATAGCAGTATTCACCAGTACGGCGTCGGCGCCCATCTCCAGGGCTTTAGCCGCATCTGAAGGAGCGCCGATACCCGCATCCACTATTACGGGTACCCGGCTCTGCGCGATGATGATCTCCAGGAAATCCTGTGTCCGCAAGCCTTTGTTGCTGCCGATGGGTGAGCCCAGGGGCA
>Ga0207695_10000893_pt1 | contig 54084 bp, 56 predicted proteins | sample KBSC54metaG_FD_184354 | JGI IMG/M metagenome (GOLD analysis project Ga0207695, IMG submission 184354) | Corn rhizosphere microbial communities from Kellogg Biological Station, Michigan, USA - KBS C5-4 metaG (SPAdes) (version 2) | ecosystem: Host-associated > Plants > Roots > Rhizosphere > Soil...
TGCCGCACCACCGGCTTCTATGTGCGGGTGCTGCGCGAGGCCGGGGAGGCCGAGGCCGGCGCCAGGATGGCCGAACGGCGGGCCGGCGATTGCCCGGGCGCCGCGCAGGGCGACCGGCTCCTCATCGCGCGCGGCAGGGCCGACCTCGCCTGGGCGGCCGCCGCCGGCGCCGACGGGGCGCCCCGCGACGCGGCGCTCGCCGACGCCCGCGCCGCGCTGGCGGGGATCTCCAAAGTCGGCCTCCTGGCGCCCGACGCGGCCCGGCTGAAGCTCGGCCTGGCGCTGCAGAGCGCCGACGCCGACGGCGCGCTTGGCGCCTGGCGCGACTTCTTCTGGCTCACCGACCACAATGCCCCGGCCAGCTTCAGGACCGACGATGCGGCGGTGGCGGCGCTGTTCGCCGGCGCCCTTGGCCCGACGCCCCGCCTGGCGGACGAGATCGGCCTGGAGCGCCTGCTGATCCGCGGCGGCTTCCTTGACGAGGCCCTGCGCTTCGACGCCCACCGGCGCGTGGCCGAGCGCGTGGCCGAGCGCGCGGCCGGCGATCCGGCCTATCGGCCGGTGGCGCTCTATTTCGCCTTCCGCCGCCGCTTCGACGCGGCGACGCTCAGCTTCAACCGCGCCTACGCCCACGGCCATCGCGACGCGGCGGCCTACTACGCCGAGGTGACCCGCATCCTGGCCGACACCGCCGCGGGCGTTGGCGGGGGCGATCCCAAGACCGCGCTCCGCGAAGCCTACGGCCTGCACTGGATGATCGGGGCCACCGGCGGGGTGGCCAGCGTCCACATGGGCCACGTGGTCGACGACACCCGCTACAAGGTCGACCAGTTCGGCCGCCAGGGGGACCTCGCCTTCCTCTCCATCGATAACATGGTCTCCAACGGCTATCAGAGCTGGCTGTGGGACGGGATCGCGGCCACCGGCGGCTGGAGCGAGGGCGCCGGCATCGTGCAGATCCGCGCGTCCTACACGCCCGGCGCGCTGGAGGCGCTCGCCAGCTTCGATCCCGTGGTCGCCAGGCGCGACGCCGCCGAGATGGCCTCGTTAGAGGCGCGCGACGCCGAGGCGCTGAAATCGAGGCCGGTCGCCTTCCTGCCGGCCCTGCAGCGCAGGCTCACCCGCCAGGGCCGCGACCAGGTGGCGGCCAGGGCCAGGGTGCAGGCGCAACGCACCGGCGAGCCCTACGAGCGGACCTTCGTGAAGGTCTACTGGGACGCCATGGTCGGCCATTCGATCTCGATCCACGAGGGCCGGCACGCCCTCGACCACATCCAGTTCCACGGCCCCGCCACGCTCACCTCGGCGGAGCTGGAGTTCCGCGCCAAGCTCTCGGAGCTGGAGCTGGCCGACCTCCCGCGCATGCCGCTGGCGGTGATCCTCTCGGCCGACATCGGCGACCAGACGCCCCATGGCGTGGCCGATACGCGGATCATGGAGGGCCTGGGCGCCTGGATCGCGGCGCATCCGCGCGAGGTCTCAGGCTACGACCCGAAGGTCCCCGCCGCCGAGCAGATCGACAAGCTGACCGACGCTCAGATCCGCGCCATCGCCCACCGCCTCGACCCGCAGTTCGCCCCGCCGAAGCCTGCGAAGGCTCAGTCCTTGTCGGCGTCGGGGTCGCAGTCGATCTCGTCCACCAGGCGGGCGGCCTGCCAGAGCTCGATGGTCGGCGTTCCCTGCTCACACAGGTCTTCGGCCTGGTCGACGGCGGCGGCGTCATCGGGCGCCTCCAGCCAGGCGCCGTCCAGGATATGGCGGCGCTTGTCCACGCGGTAGGCCCGGTAGGTGGTCATGCTGGATCCCCCAAACTTGACCCCGCGATAACGCGCGTTTGACGGAACCGTTGCGCTTGCCGAGCGGCGCCGAGCGTAGAAAGCTGCCGGCCATGAGCGGCTTCCACGCCTTCGTCGAAGAGCTGTTCGCGGGCCTCGGGCCGGTGCGCATCCGCCGCATGTTCGGCGGCGCCGGGATCTACGCCGGGGAACGGATGTTCGGCCTCGTCGACGACGACGTCATCTACCTGAAGACCGACGCGGCCCTGAAGGCGGAGCTCATCGCCGCGGGGTCGGCCGCCTGGACCTACAGCCGCGCGCCCGGGCGCTGGGAGGAGACGTCCTATTGGCGCCTGCCCGAAGCCGCCCTGGACGATCCCGACGAAGCCTGCGCCTGGGCCCGCAAGGCGCTCGCCGCCGCCGAGGCCGCGCCGAAGCCGAAGAAGCGGCGGCGCTAGGGGTCCGGTCTCTTACCCCCGCTCATCCCGGCGAAAGCGGGGATGAGCGGTGTGCGGAGGGACCCGAGGCGACGGCGCGCCCTAAACCAGCGCCCCGTGGCAGTGCTTGAACTTCTTGCCGGAGCCGCAGGGGCACGAGGCGTTGCGGCCGGTGAACTCCCAGCCTTCCGGCAGGGCGGTGACCGGCAGGGCCTGGCGCTGCTCGGTGTTCAGGCCGTCGGGCAACAGGCCCATCTGCGCGGCGTTCTCGCCGGTCAGGGGGTCGAGGTGCACCTCCTGGAACCGCCCCGGCGGGGGCATGGGCGCCTCCTCGAACTGGAACTGCACCGTCATCAGCCACTTGGTCACGCTCTGCCGCAGGTCGGTGAGCAGGGTCTCGAAGAGGGTGAAGGCCTCGGTCTTGTACTCGTTCAAGGGGTCGCGCTGGCCGTAGCCGCGCAGGCCGATGACGTTCCTCAGGTGGTCCAGGTGCATCAGGTGCTCGCGCCAGACCTGGTCGATCATCTGCAGGACGAAGCTCTTCTCCACCGTGCGCATGTGGTCGCCAACCTGCGCCTCGCGCTCGGCGGCGTGGGCCTCGGCGGCCTTGACGATGCGCTCCTCGATCTCCTCGTTGGCGATGCCGTCCTCGGCCGCCCACGCCTTCAGCGGCAAGTCGAGGCCCAGGAATTCCCGGACGTGCTGGTCCAGCCCCTCGATGTCCCACTGTTCGGCATAGGCCTTGGGCGGCAGGAAGCGGGTGACGAAGTCCTCGATGGTGTCGCGGCGCATCTCGCTGACCACGTCGGAGATGTCGGCGGCGGCCATAAACTCGGCGCGCTGCTCGAACACCGCCTTGCGCTGGTCGTTCACCACGTCGTCGTACTTCAGCAGGTTCTTGCGGATCTCGTAGTTGCGCTGCTCGACGCGCTTCTGGGCCGTGGCGATGGCGGAGTTCAGCCACTTGTGGGTGATCGCCTCGCCTTCCTGCACCCCGAAGGTGCGCATGATGGCGTCCAGCCGCTCGCCGGCGAAGATGCGAAGGAGGTCGTCCTCGCAGGAGAGGAAGAACTTCGAATGCCCGGGGTCGCCCTGGCGGCCGGTGCGGCCGCGCAGCTGGTTGTCGATCCGCCGGCTCTCGTGGCGCTCGGTGCCCAGCACGAAGAGCCCGCCGGCCGCCAGCGCCTGCTCCTTCAGGGTGGCGATCTCGCCTTCGACCTGGGCCTTGTGCGTGAGCGCCATTTCCGGCGTCACCTCGACGCCCTGGGCGCGCTGCTCGTCGCGCCACTGCATGACCTTCATGTCGACGTTGCCGCCGAGCTGGATGTCGGTGCCGCGGCCGGCCATGTTGGTGGCGATGGTCACCGCCCCCGGCACGCCGGCGTCGGCGACGATCATCGCCTCCTGCTCGTGGTAGCGGGCGTTCAGCACATTGTGCGGAATGCCGTTGATTTTCTTGCCGTCGATCTCGAACTTGTGGGCCTTGAGCAGCTCCGACAGCTCCTCGGACTTCTCGATGGAGACTGTGCCCACCAGGATCGGCTGGCCCCGGCGATAACAGTCCTCGATCAAAGCGAGGATCGCCACGTGCTTCTCGGCGGCGGTGCGGTAGACCTCGTCGTCGTCGTCGATCCGGATCACCGGGCGGTTGGTGGGGATCTCGGCCACGTCCATCTTGTAGATGTCGAGGAACTCCTGCGCCTCGGTGGCCGCCGTGCCGGTCATGCCGGAGAGCTTCGAATAGAGCCGGAAGTAGTTCTGGATGGTCACCGACGCCAGGGTCTGGTTCTCCGGCTGGATCACCGCGCCTTCCTTGGCCTCGATCGCCTGGTGCAGGCCCTCCGACAGCCGGCGTCCGTGCATCATGCGGCCGGTGAACTCGTCGATCAGGATCACCTCGCCGGCCCGGACGATGTAGTCCTTGTCGAGCTGATAGAGGACGTTGGCCCTAAGCGCCTGGTTCACGTGGTGGACGGCCGAGACGTTGGCCGCGTCGTAGAGGCCCGCGGTGTCAGGCGCGAGATGCCCGCCCTCCAGCAGGATCTCCTCGATCTTCTCCGAGCCCTCCTCGGTCAGGATCACCTGCCGCTGCTTCTCGTCGAAGTCGTAGGTGGCCTTGTCCTTGATCAGCTCCTTCACCAAGAGGTCGATGGTCTTGTAGAATTCGGATCGGTCCTCGGTGGGGCCGGAGATGATCAGCGGCGTCCTCGCCTCGTCGATCAGGATCGAGTCCACCTCGTCGACCACCGCGAAGTTGTGGCCCCGCTGGACCATCTCGCTGGCCTCGTAGACCAGGTTGTCGCGCAGGTAGTCGAAGCCGAACTCGTTGTTCGTCCCATAGGTGATGTCGGAGTTGTAGGCCGCCTGCCGCTGGCCCTGGGACAGGCCGTGGACGATCACGCCCACCTCCATGCCGAGGAACCGGTAGACCTGGCCCATCCACTCACTGTCGCGCTGCGCCAGGTAGTCGTTGACGGTGATCAGGTGCACGCCCTTGCCGGCCAGTGCGTTCAGATAGACCGGCGCCGTGGCCACCAGGGTCTTGCCCTCGCCGGTGCGCATCTCGGCGATGCCGCCGCCGTGCAGCACCATGCCGCCCACCAGCTGCACGTCGTAGTGCCTCTGCCCCAGCGTCCGCTTGGCCGCCTCGCGGACCACGGCGAAGGCCTCTTCCAGAAGGTCGTCCAGCGTCGCGCCCTTGGCCAGCCGCTCGCGGAACTCGGCGGTCTTAGCCCGCAGCTGCGCATCCGACAGCCCCTGCATCTGCGGCTCCAGCGCGTTGATCTTCAGCGCGCGCGCCAGCATGCCCTTGACCTTGCGGTCGTTGGAGGAGCCGAAGAACCGTTGGAACATGCTCAAGGTGAATATCCGTCCGGCGGCGAAAAGGGCCCGTCGCCCGCCGGGAAAACCGCTGTCTAGAGGGGCGGGCGAGACTTAAGCAGCGGGGGTCCCCAAGTCAACGCGAGGCCCCTGTGGGGCGAGGTCGCGGGGGTATAGGCCTGGCCATCGCCCGCGCCCATCCCCGATGGCGGGCTCTCACCGCGATCGGCCCCGGCGCGTTTCGCCGCGCGCGCCGAGGACGGCCTGCATGTCTGAAAATAAATGCGGTCCGCGACGGACCCTAAGGCGCGATCAAGCGTTGCTGTAAGGGGGCGAACGGCCTCCGCGCCCGAAAGCGATGTGCCAATGACCCTCGACCCCACAGACGGCGAGGCGTTCCGGCGCGACCTCGCGGACCTCGTTCCGCGCATGCGCGCCTTCGGCCGCGCCATGACCGGCAACGTGACCGCCGGCGAAGACCTGGCCCAGGAGAGCCTGGCCAAGGCCTGGGCCGCGCGGGCGGCCTACCAGCCCGGCACCAACCTCAAGGCCTGGGTCTACAGGATCATGCGCAACCAGTTCTTCTCCGAGAACCGCCGGGCGTGGCGCACGGTCCAGCTGGACCCCGAGGCCGTGGAGCGCACGGCGCGGGCCGTCTCCGACCCCACCTCGGCCATCGCCCTCGACGAGCTGCGCCGCGCCATGCTGATGCTGCCGGAGGAACAGCGCGAAGCCCTGATCCTGATCGGGGCCGGCGGATGCACCTACGAGGAGGTCGCCACCATGTGCGGCGCCGCGGCCGGCACCATCAAGAGCCGCGTCAGCCGCGCCCGCGACCGCCTGGCCCTGATCTTCGCCGAGGGCTCCATTCCCAAGGACGGCATCCGGCCCAGCGACGCGCTGGCCGACATCCAGGCTCAGTATCAGCGCGCCGGGCGGACCCTTTCGCTGGCGGCGTGACCGGCTGGCCCGGCGGGCCCAGGCAGCCAAGGCGGCCGCCAGGGCTTTGTGACGGTATTGCTGAACAGATCCTGCGTCCGCATCTGACGCACCGCTGTCCTCACTCCCCGGTTGGAGGCCCTTTTCCGAGCCCGACCCGGGTGACCCCGCGGCCGCCGCCCCGACCCCGCGTGGCGCGGCCTCGCGTGAGCAGCCCCTCCCCCAAGGGGGGGAGGGCTCGCGGGCCCTGTCCCAAACGCAAAGGCCCTCCCCACGCGGGGGAAGGCCAATCAAGGCTTGCGTCAGGAAAGGCTCAGAGGACCTCGAACAGGCCCGCGGCGCCCATACCGCCGCCGATGCACATCGACACCACCACGTTCTTGGCGCCGCGGCGCTTGCCTTCCTGCAGGATATGGCCCGCCAGGCGCGCGCCGGTCATCCCGAAGGGGTGGCCGATGGCGATGGAGCCGCCGTTGACGTTGTACTTCTCCGGGTCGATGCCCAGCTTGTCGCGGCTGTAGAGGCATTGGCTCGCGAAGGCCTCGTTCAGCTCCCAAAGGTCGATGTCGTCGATCTTCAGGCCGTGGCGCTCCAGGAGGCGCGGGATGGCGAACACCGGGCCGATGCCCATCTCGTCGGGCTCGCAGCCGGCCACCGCCCAGCCCTTGAAGACCCCCATGGGGTTGAGGTTGCGGCGCTCAGCCTCCTTGGCCTCCATGATCACCACCGCGGCCGAGCCGTCGGAGAGCTGCGAGGCGTTGCCGGCGGTGATGTACTTGCCGGGCCCGCGCACCGGCTCCAGCTTGGCCAGGCCCTCGGCGGAGGTGTCGGGACGGTTGCACTCGTCGCGGTTGACCACGTAGTCGACGATCGACTCCTCCTTCGTCTCCTTGTTGACCACCTTCATCTTGGTCTTCATCGGGACGATCTCGTCGGCGAACTTGTTGGCCTGCTGGGCGGCGGCCATGCGGCGCTGGCTTTCCAGCGAATACTCGTCCTGCGCCTCGCGGCTCACCTTGTAGCGCTCGGCGACGATGTCGGCGGTGTCGATCATCGGCATGAAGATCGCCGGGTACATCTCGGTGAGCTTCGGGTCGAAGTTGTCCTTGCCCGTGCCCATGTTGGGCATGGAGATGGTCTCCACGCCGCCGGCCACCACCACGTCGGCGCCGTCGTTGCGCACGAAATTGGCGGCCATGCCGATGGTCTGCAGGCCCGACGAGCAGAAGCGGTTCACGGTCACGCCCGAGGTGGTGATCGGCAGGCCTGCCAGGAGCCCCGCCTGGCGCGCGACGTTGCCGCCGCCGTGGGCCACATTGCCCATGAACACGTCCTCGACGGCGGCGCCGTCGATGCCGGCCTTGGCCACCGCGTGCTTCACCGAATGGGCGGCGATGGAGACGGTGGGCGTGATGTTGAAACCGCCGCGGGCGGACTTGGCGAGGCCCGTGCGGGCGTAGGAGACAATGACGGCTTCGCGCATTTCAAATGATCCTCTTCTCAATAAGGTCCGCGAGCGCCCCGGGCCGGCGGGAAGGCGAGCCGGGCGCAGTCCGCGCAACCTTTGCATCCCGGAATGTAAATGGCTAGGGACGGGCGGCAGGGTGGGGCGGAGCAACAAGTCCTCTTCCCCTTGCGGGGAGAGGGTTGGGAGTGGGGGTGCCGGCGCGGCGCCCGGCGCTTTCACCCCCACCCCCGTCCCCTCCCCGCAAGGGGGAGGGGAGCAGAAGAGGAGATCGCATGGCCGCTGTCCGCTCCCTGGCCCTGACCGCGTTGATGCTCGCCGTGGCGCTGGGCGTGGCAGGCTGCGGCAAGGGGGGCGGGGCGGAGACCGCGCCGGAGCGCGGCGACCGGGCGGTGGCCAGCGTGGACGGCCAGACCGTCTGGTCCTCCGACGTCAAGCGCGAGGCGGTGGCGCAGGGGCTGATCGGCGAGGGCGAGCCGCTCGACGTCTCCTCCGACCTCTTCCGCCGGGTGCTGGACGAGGTGGTCGACCAGCGGGTGCTGGCCAAGGAGGCGGCCCGGCGCAAGCTCGACAGGGAGCCGATGGCCCAGCGGCGACTGGCGGCGGCCCGCGACCGGGTCTTGGGCGACATGCTGGTGGAAAGCGTGGTGGCCGACGCCGTCAACGACAACGCCGTGCGCGGCCTCTACCAGGAGCAGCTGAAGCTCGCCAAGCGCTCGGACGAGATCAAGGGCCGCCAGATCGTGGTGGCCACCGCCCCCGAGGCCGAGGCGGTGAAGAAGCTGCTCGCCTCCGGCGCCTCCTTCGAGGCCCTGGCCGGAGAGCGCTCCATCGACGCGGCGACGCGGTTCAATGGCGGCGACCTCGGCTGGTTCACCATCGACGTGATGCCGGAGGCCTATGACGCGGCCTTGAAGACCGCCAGGCCCGGCCAGGTGGTGGGTCCTTTCGCCGTCGACGGCGGCTTCGCGCTGGTCAAGGTCGAGGACCGCCGGCTGGAGCAGCCGATCACGCTCGAGGCCGCGCGCCCGCAGATCGTGCGGTTCCTCACCTACGACCAGATCCGCGACCTCCTGGAGAAGCTGCGCGGCCGCTCCAAGGTCGAGGTGCTGGTGAAGACCGAGAGCCCAGCCCAGGCGGTCCCACCCGCCGACGCGCCGAAGTCCGGCGTCTCGCCCGCGCTCACCGCGCCCGCCGCGCCGGCGCTCAGAGGGCTGAGGAAATGAGCAGGAAGCCCTCGAAGACTCCGGCGAAGACCCCCGCCAGGCCCGGCGCCCAAAAGCCCGGGGCCCAAAAGCCCGGCGCAAAGGTGCTGGAGGCCGCCGCGCGGCCGGTGGAAGTCGTCGGCCAGACCATCGAGCGCGCCTTCGACCCGCTGACCAGCGCGCTGAAGCGCGCGGCCCTGAAGCGCGCCGACCGCCAGGCGGCGCAGTTCGCGGCCGCCGCGCCGGCTTCTGCGAAAGACGCCATGCCGGTCTCGCCGCTGGCCGTGCCGTTCCCCCAGATGCCGCCGATCGCCGGCGTGCAGATGGCCACCGCGCGCGCCGGCTTCTACAAGCACGAGCGCGACGACCTCCTGGTGATGAGCTTCCCGGAAGGGGCGAGCTGCGCCGGGGTCTTCACCCGCCATGGCGTCGGCTCCGCGCCGGTGGACTGGTGCAAGCGCCACCTGCAGATGACCAAGGGCGAGGGCGTCCGCGCCCTGGTGGTCAACGCCGGCTGCGCCAACTCCTTCACCGGCCGGCCGGGCGCCGACGCGGTCCGCCGGGTCTGCTCGGCCGCCGGCAAGCGCTTCGACTGCCGCCAGCGCGACGTGATGGTGGCCTCCACCGGCGTTATCGGCGTACTGCTGGACGACGCCAAGATCGTCCACCGCCTGCCGGACATCGAGCATCGCCTGACCGAGGACGGCTGGGCGAACGCGGCGCGCGCCATCATGACCACCGACACCTTCCCCAAGGGCGCGCATGCCACCGCCGACGTCGACGGGGTGACGGTGCGGATCAGCGGCATCGCCAAGGGCTCCGGCATGATCGCGCCGGACATGGCCACCATGCTGGCCTTCGTGGTCACCGACGCGGCGATCTCGCCCGCGGCGCTGCAGAACCTAGTCAGCCTCTACACCCGCTCGACCTTCAACGCGGTGACGGTGGACGGCGACCGCTCCACCAATGACACCCTCTTGCTGTTCGCCACCGGCCAGTCCGGCGCGCCGAAGATCAGCCGGGCCGGCGACCGGCGCCTGGCCGACTTCCGCGACAAGCTGGAGCACGTGCTGATGGACCTCGCCCAGCAACTGGTCCGCGACGGCGAGGGCGCGAGCAAGTTCATCAAGGTCACCGTAACCGGCGCGGAGAGTCACGCTTCGGCGAGAAAGATCGCCCGCACCATCGCCGAGAGCCCGCTGGTGAAGACCGCCTTCGCCGGCGAGGACGCCAACTGGGGCCGCATCGTCATGGCCGTGGGCCGCGCCGACGAGCCGGTCGACCGCGACCAGATGAGCGTCCGGTTCGGCCCCCTGGTCGCCGCCCACGACGGCCTCGTCTCGCCCACCTACGACGAGGCGAAGATGAGCGCCTACATGAAGCAGCCCGAACTGGAGGTCAGCGTCGACGTCGGCATGGGCCGCGGCTCGGCCTCCATCTGGACCTGCGACCTCACCAAACGCTACGTCGAGATCAACGGCGACTACCGGAGCTGAGCGGCTTCGCGCTCGTCACGCGGGCTGCTGTCGCTCGGGTTGAGCAGACGGCCTCATCGGGTCTAGGCTGACCTGGGGTCAATGCGGGGGTTCGTATTGCGTCATCACTTCGCGGCGGCCGCCTTTGCGGCCTTGTTCGCCTTTGCGGCCTGGTTGGGCCCCGCCGGCGCCGCCCCACCGCCGCTGGAGGCCTACGGTCGCTTGCCGGCTGTCGAGCAGGCGACGCTCTCTCCGTCCGGCGATCGTTTCGCGCTGATCGAGTCCGATAAGGACGACCGCACCGTGATCGTGCGCCAGACGGTCGACGGCAGGGTGGTGCGCGCTCTGAAATTCGGGAAGGGCAAGATCCGCGGGCTGACGTGGGCCGGCGACGACCACCTACTGATCCTCAACACAGCCACCCTGGCGTACCACGCACCCGGCGCGCACCAGCACGAATGGGAAGGCCTGATCCACGTGGATTTGAGAGGGAACGTCCCCCCGGCCATGCTGCTTGCCAACAGCTCAACCTTCGTCGATTCCATTTTCGGGTGGTACGGCTCCGCCCAGGTGGGCGGACGCTGGTACGCCTATGTCGGCGCGGTGCCCTTGGCCCATACGGACGAATGGTCGCGTTCCGCGATCTTCGCCGACCTGTACCGGATCAACCTCGATGACGGAAAGGTCGAGGTCGTGGCGCAGTCCTCGGAACGCGAGCGTGACTGGCTGGTCTCCCAGACCGGCGAGGTGATCGCCCATACCCGCTTCGACCCGATCGGCAATACCACGAGCCTGTTCGCTGGCCTCGGCGAGTCCGGCAAACCCTTGATGCAGGTCAGCGGACCCGGTCACGAGCTGGGGCTCGAAGGCCTTGGGCGCACCAGCGGGGCGCTCCTGGTGCGCGAAGCCAATGAGGGCAAGGATGACCTGCGGGAGATTCCCATGGACGGGTCGGGGTCCGGCGAGGTGCTGGTTCCCGACGCCGGCTCGACCGGTCCCGTCCACGATCGCGACACGCGCCTTCTGATCGGCTTCACCAATCACAGTCACGCGCGGATGCTCGATCCCTCGGCGAGCCAGCGGCTCAAGGACGCCACGGCGCCCTTCGCGGAGGATCGCAGCGAGTTGGTCGCCTACTCCCGAGCCTTCAGGAAGATGATCTTCCTGGCCGAGGGGCCCAGGAACCCGGGGCGGTACTATCTCGTCGACATGGCGAGCCGCCAGGCGATCTCACTGGGTGATGCTCGGCCGGAGGTCGGCCCGGACCAGGTCGGTCCGGTGAAGATGTTCCCCTACAAGGCCGCGGACGGGCTGGCCATGGATGGCGTCCTCACGCTGCCGCCGGGCCGTCCGGCGGGCAACTTGCCCTTGGTCGTGATGCCGCACGGCGGGCCGATCGTCGAAGGAGACTATGCGACCTTCGACTGGTGGGCCCAGGCGTTCGCCTCGCGAGGTTATGCGGTGTTCCAGCCGAATTACCGGGGCACCCTGGGTTATGGGGACGACTTCCGTCGCGCCGCAGACGGCCAGTTCGGTCGGAAGATGCAAACCGACATATCCGACGGGGTGGCGGCTCTCGCCCGGGCGGGCGTCATCGACGCCAAGCGAGTCTGCATCGTTGGCGCGAGCTATGGCGGCTACGCAGCGCTTGCCGGGGTGACCCTGCAGCACGGGCTCTACCGCTGCGCTGTCTCTGTGGCCGGCATCAGCGATATGAAGAAGATGCTGACCGACATCAACGCGGGCAGCGGTCCCGACCGGAGAGCGCTCAACTTCTGGCGCGGTCTGGCCGGCGCGAAGTCCGAGGACCTGGACGCCATTTCGCCGTTGCGTTTCGTCGACAAGGCCGACGTCCCGGTGCTGCTCATCCACGGCGAGAACGACACGGTTGTCCCGATCATCCAGAGCCAGTTGATGGAAAGGGCCTTGCGCCAGGCCGGCAAGCCGGTGGAGCTGGTCACCATGCCGGGCGAAGACCATTGGCTGTCCGTGCCCGCGACCCGGGAGACCATGTTGGAGCGAGCGGTGGGCTTCGTGGAAAAGAACAACCCGGCGGACTGAGCCGCCGGGCGCCGTCTCCTACCGGTTCGACCACACCCCCGTGCGACCGGACGAGGAGCCGCTCCCGCCGCGGCGGGGGCCTTTGAAGGCCGGCCGGCCGCCCGCCGGCTTCTTGTCGCCGCCGCCGGCGCCGTGGCTGCGGGCCGGAGCGCCTTCGTGGCGGTGGCCGGCGGCGCCGCCGCCGCCGTGGTTGCGGTTGCGCTTCTGCTGGTGCTGGCCGCGATGCGGCTGGCCGCGGGTGTCGGCGCGTTCGGGCTTGCCGACCTCCGGCAGGGCCGCGATGGCGGCGCCCAGCTGGCGGTCGTTGCGCCGGTCGAAGGAGGGGATGGTCTGGCGCGTCACCTTCTGGATGTCGCGCAGCAGGGTCCGCTCATCGTCGGAGCAGAAGGCGACCGCCGAGCCGTCGGCGCCGGCCCGCGCCGTGCGCCCGATCCGGTGGACGTAGCTCTCCGGCACGTTGGGCAGCTCGAACTGCACCACGTGGCTCACCGCGTCGATGTCGATGCCGCGGGCGGCGATATCGGTGGCGACCAGGGCGCGGACCTTTCCGGCCTTGAAGTCGGCGAGCGCGCGTTCCCGCTGCCCCTGGCTCTTGTCGCCGTGGATGGAGGCCGCCTCGACGCCCACCTGCTCCAGGCCCTTGGCCACCCGGTCGGCGCCGCGCTTGGTGCGGGTGAAGACGATGACCCGCTTGAAGCCGCCGTCGTCGAAGAGCTCGGCCAGCAGGGCGCGCTTGCGCGACTGCTCCACGAACAGCACCCGCTGGTTCACCTTCTCCACGGTGGTGGCCTGCGGGGTCACCGACACGCGGAGCGGGTCGTTCAGCATTTCGGACGCCAGCTTGCCGATCTCGCTTGGCATGGTGGCGGAGAAGAACAGGTTCTGGCGCTGCTTGGGGACGTGGGCGACGATCTTGCGGATCGGCAGCACGAAGCCGAGGTCGAGCATCTGGTCGGCCTCGTCGAGGACGAGGATCTCGATGCCCGCCAGCGTGATGGTGCGCTCCTGCAGGTGGTCGAGCAGGCGCCCGGGCGTGGCGACGAGCACGTCGACGCCGTTGGCCATGGCCTTGTGCTGGGCGCCGTACTTCACGCCCCCGAAGATCACCGCGACGGTGACCCCCATGTGCTTGCCATAGGTGCGGAAGCTCTCGCCGATCTGGGTGGCGAGCTCGCGGGTGGGCGAGAGGACCAGGACGCGGGCGCCCTTGCGCATCGGCTGGCGCTTCTCGGCGGCCAGGCGGTGCAGGATCGGCAGCGCGAAGGCGGCGGTCTTGCCGGTGCCGGTCTGGGCGATGCCCTGCAGGTCGCGGCCGGCCATGACGCCGGGGATGGCCTGCGCCTGGATGGGCGTCGGCTGGGTGTAGCCTTCGCCGGCCAGCGCCTTGAGAAGCGGCGCGGCCAGGCCGAAGTCGGTGAATTGAGTCAAATCAGGTCTCACATATGCGCCGAACGCGCCCCATCGATCCATGTCGAGGGCGCGGAGGTCGCGGGTCTTTGGGGAAGCGCCCCGCGTGATGGGCGATCTATGGATCTTACGGCGCTCGACAGGCTGGGCCTCGAAAACGAGACCCCACGCGGCTGGAGCACTGAGCACGTCATAGTTCGTGACGCGGGGTGCACATCGGTCTTCGCAGGTGCGAAGTCAACCCACGTGCGGCCATTGGAGCTGGGCTGTTGCCTTTATGACTCAGGGCGCCAAGCTGGATCCTCGCCGGTCCGGGGAGGTTCACCGTGAAATTCGTCGCTGCCGTTTTCGCCGCTGTCCTGGCGCTCGCCGGACCGGCGCGGGCCGCCTCGCTCTCGGCCGCCGACCTGGCCCACATCGCCGAGATCGAGACCCGGTTGCCGGCGACCGGCCGCGACGGCAAGCCTGTCCAGATGACGCTCGCCGCCCGCATGGCCGAGCTCAAGGTTCCCGGCGTCAGCATCGCCTTCATCGAGAACGGCCAGGTGAAGTGGACGCGGACCTATGGTGTGGCCGCGGCGGGCGGGGCGAAGCCGATCACGCCGGCGACGCTGTTCCAGGCCGCCTCCATGAGCAAGGCGCTCGCCGCCACGGCGGCGCTGCGCCTGGTGGAGCAGGGCAGGCTCGACCTCGACCAGGATATCAATGACCGCCTGAGGGCGTGGAAGGTCCCGCCCAGTCCCTACACGGCCGTCGAGAAGGTGACGCTTCGGCGTCTCCTCAGCCACACGGCGGGGATGACGGTGAGCGGATTCCCCGGCTATGAGCTCGGCAAGCCGATCCCGACGACCGTGCAGATCCTCGACGGGGCGCCGCCCGCGAACACCCCACCCATCCGCTCGTTCGAGACGCCGGGGGGCGCCTACGCCTACTCCGGGGGCGGCTTCGTGGTGGCGCAGCTGGCGATCGTCGAGGCGGGGGGCAAGCCCTATCCCGAGCTGCTGGAGGGGCTGGTGCTGCGGCCCGCCGGCATGCGCCAGTCCACCTTTGTCCAACCCTTGCCGCCAGCCCTCGTCGGCCGCGCGGCGAGCGGCCATGACGCCAAGGGCGCGATGGTCCCCGGAGGCAGCCACACCTACCCGGAGTACGCCGCCGCCAGCCTGTGGACCACGCCCTCCGACTACGGCCGCTTCCTGATCGCGCTGCAGGACTCCTACGCCGGACGTCCGCGCGCCCTGCTGGCCCCCGCCAGCGCCAGGGCGATGATGACGCCGGTCGACGCCAACTACGGCCTGGGCATCGCCCTTGGGCGGCAGGGCGGCCATCCGTTCATCGAGCACGGCGGCAGCAACGCCGGCTTCCAGTCCGACGCCTTCGCCTTCCTTGACGGGTCGCGCCAGGGCGTCGTGGTCATGACCAACGCGGACCTTGGCTTCGTGCTGGTCGGGGAAATCCGGCGCGCGGTGGGCGCGGCCTACGGTTGGGGCGAGCCCGATCCCGCCACCAGGACCTCGAGCCGCCGAGCGCCATTTGTCCCACCCGCCGCAAAATGACCAAGCCCATGCTTCTGGTCGCCGCCGCGGCCCTGGTTGACGCCGACGGCCGCGTGCTGATCTGCCAGCGGCCCCAGGGCAAGCAGCTCGCGGGCTTGTGGGAATTTCCCGGCGGCAAGGTGGAGGCGGGCGAGACGCCGGAGGCCTGCCTGATCCGCGAGCTGGAGGAGGAGCTGGGCATCGCCGTCACCCACGCCTGCCTGGCGCCCTTCGTCTTCGCGAGCCACGAGTACGAGAGCTTCCACCTCCTGATGCCGCTCTACCTGGTGCGGCGCTGGAGCGGGACCATGGTCGCCCGCGAGCACGCGGCGCTGGCCTGGGCGAAGCCGTCCAGGCTCGGCGACTATCCCATGCCGCCGGCCGACGGACCGCTGGTGGCCTGGCTGCGCGACCTCCTTTGACAGGCTAGGCTGCTTACAAATCTGGGAGGCACGGCCATGGGACATTTCGCGAAGCTGGCGGCTGGGCTCGCGGCGCTCGCCTTGACGACCGGATCGGCCTCCGCTCAAGCCTGGTTCGGCGTGCCGACGCCCGGGCCGGTGAGCCCGCCCGACAAGCCCACCTTCCGATCCGGCCCGGTGGCCTACGGGCCCGCGCCAGCTCACGTGCGGCCGAAGGACGATGCGCGTGGCGCGCTCGCCGGCGACCGGCTGATGGCCGATGTGCGCCGGATCGTAGACTTCTCCCTGGCGAGCAAGGCGGCGGGCGACAAGCTCTACGGTCGGATCAGCGGCCTGCCGGCCGAGAAGGCCACCGTCGACTGGGCGGTGGCGCGGCTACGGGCCGCGGGGCTGAAGGACGCGCACGCGGAGCCCTATCCCTCCGAGGGGCCCCTGTGGCTGCCGGTGAGCTTCGAGGCGACGGTCATCAGCGAGGGCAGTCCCGACGTGGTGCTGGCCTCGGCCATGCCGATCCGCAACCGGACCGTGAAGCCCGCGAACGCCGAGGGGCCGCTGGTGTTCGTGGGCCGAGGTTCCGCGGCGGAACTCGCCAACATCGACGTCAAGGGCAAGATCGCGGTGGTCAACGTCGTGCCCGACGACAGCCTGTTCGCCGCCCGCGAGAAGGGCGTCGCCCGCGAGCTGGAAAGGCGCGGCGCGGTGGGCGTGATCAATGCGGTCGAGAGCCCCGGCAACCTGCTGTTCTACGACAACCGCTATGGCTGCGACGCCATCCCCTGCTTCCTGGTGGGCGGCGACGACGGCGCCTTCCTGGAGAGCGTGATCGGCCGCGCAACGCTCGCCGGCAAGGCCCTACGGATGAAGCTGTCGCTGCAGGCCGAGGAGCGCGCCAACCTGACCGCCTGGAACGGCGTGGCGACGATCCCGGGCCGGAGCAGCGAGGTGGTGATCGTCAACGCCCACGCCGACGCCTGGTTCGAGGGCGCCGACGACAACGCCGACGGCCTGGCCGTGATGCTCGGGCTCGCCGACTATTTCGCGCACCGCAAGGAAAGGCCGGCCCGGACCCTGGTCTTCATGGTCTCCGGCGGCCACCACACCGCCATCGGCGCGGCGGCCTTCATCAAGGCCCATCCGGAGATCATCAAGCGGGCGGCGCTGGTGATGAACCTGGAGCATCTGGCGCAGATCGCCGTGACCCAGGCCGCCCGGCTCGATCCCGCCGGGTCTGGCGGCTATGGCGCGGGCCTCTGGACCGCCAGCACCACCGAAACGGTGAAGCAGGCGGGCGCGGTCAACGCCACGCCCTACGTCTGGGACCTGATGGGCAAGGCCTCGAGGCGCTATGGCGTCGTCACCAGCTATGAACCCGCCGCCAGCGCACCGGGCGACCTGGGCGCCTATATCCGCGCCGGCCTGCCGTCGGCCCAGCTGATCTCCAGCGAGGTCTACTACCACTCGTCCGGCGACACGCCCTCGACCATCTCCGTCCCAGGCCTGGAACGGGCCGCGGCCTTCTACGCCGGCTTTATCGAGGACGTCGCCAAGGCGCCGCGCACGGCGCTCAAGGGCCCGCCCGCGACCCGGCCCTAGAGCACGATGGGTTTTGATGGAACCATCAAAACCCTGAATCGTGCTCGCAAGTTTAGGCGACGACCCTGTTCTTCCCGATTTGATTGATTCAATCAAAACGGGACAGGGTCTAGTGCTGCTGGGTCTTCTCCGAGCCGCCGTTCTTGAAGGCTTCCTTGACCTCGGCCTCGGTGATGCGGGCAGACGGATCGCCCTTCTGGTTCAGGTTCTGCTCTTCGGTGCCGTCACCCATCATGCCGGGGTGCTTGTCTTCGGTCTTGCCGGTCTGCGGTTCAGCCATGGGAAATCTCCTTCGTGAGGGGACCTCGTAACGGGCGCCGAGGGCGGCGCGTTCCGATTTGCCGGCGCGCTCAGCCCACCGGTGGGAAGATCACCGGCAGCACCGCGTCGGTGGTGTAGACGCAGCGGTCGTTGTGGCCGCATTCCGGCACGATCAGCACCGCGCTTTTCCCGCCTAGGTGCTCGTTCACGTACTTCACGAAGGCCTCGCCGCGGGCGCGCCGGGTGGGCCCCTGGGCCATGGCGGGCGGCGAGCCGTCGAACCCGCCCAGCGGCAGGGTGTCCACCTGGCTGAGCAGATAGGTGACCGGCCGCGCGGCGAGCTGGCGGCGGAGCTGGTCATCGCTCTGCCCGGCGGTGTAGCCGGCCTTGCGGGCCTCCAGGCCATAGGGCCAGAGGTCGTAGGTCGGGACCTTCGCCGCATCGAAGGGGCCGTAGCTGAACCTGGTGTGCGGGGTCTCTTCCTTCCAGCCCGCGACGGCGTTCTGCGGCGCGCCGTCGTCGATCGGCAGCGCCCGGGTGGCGTCGGGCCAGGCGTAGCTGGAGGGGTTGGCCACCGCATAGGTCACCGGGACGCGCAGGGTCTCGTGCACCCGGTTGGCCATCTGGTAGCGGGAGACGAACTGGCCGCCGGCGGAATGACCAGCCACCACGACGGCCTTCATGTTCGGGAAGACCCGCTTGTCGGCGAGCCGCACCAGGAGCGCGTCCATGAAATCGAACGAGGTGACGTTGGCGTCGCTCAAGGAGACCCCGCCCGAGCGCCAGGAATCGCCCCGGCAGCTCCAGCTGATCTCGTCCTTCGCCAGCTTGTCGTCGCAACCCTTGCCGTCCGAATGGAAGGCCGGCGCGATGACCACTGTGTCGCCCAGGGCCTTGGCCAGGAAGGCCGCCCCGGTGGCGGTGGTGAAGTAGTGGTCGGCGTTGCGCAGGGTCCCGTGCACCATGATCAGCGCGCGCTTCACCCGCGGGTTGGGCCGGTCCAGCGCATAGGTGCTGTAGACCATGGCTCGCGCCGGCCCGCGCCCCATGCCGATCCATTGCTCGCAGGCCGCCGTCGCCTGGGTGCAGGGCGCGGGGGCCTGGATCAGCGGAGCCTTGCCCGCCGCGGTGGCGAACCCCGGCAAGCCGGCCAGGACCAGGGCGAGGACGAGCAATGGGCGCATGCGGCGGCGGCCTTTCGCGAGGACGGGCTGAAGGGCCACGCCTAGCGCAAGGCGCCGCCTGCGGCTAGCGGCGGTAGTTCACCTTGGTCATCGCCACCTGCCGGGTCGTCGGCGCGCGGGTCGCATCGACGACGCACTGGCCGGGATCGATCATGGCGTGCTGGCCCAGGCAGTAGATGTCCTCGTAGTGCGGGCCGGCGCTCGCCAGGCATTGGTAGAGGTTGAGCTTGGCGAGCCGCAGGCAGGAGCCGGAGCGCGGCTCGCTCATCAGGGCGCGGGCCCGGCCGTCCTCGCCCAGCACGCTCAGCGCCGCCAGCGCCACGCCGCGGGCCACCACCGGGCTCGAGGGTCCGCCGCGGCGGCCGCCCTGGGCGAGCGCGGTCTGCAGCTCGGCGGCGTCCTCGCGGCTGGCGCGATAGCCTTCGGAGGAGATCCGCTTCACCCGGCTGAGCCGCCCGGCGGGATCGGAGACCTTGGTCCTGGCCCAGGCCTGGCGCTGCACCGAATAGGCGGCGTGCTTGACCTTCTCGCCCTCGCCGCTGAGCGCGGCGCCTTGCGCGAAGAGGGCGCCGCTGGCGCGCGCGCCGGCCGCCTCGCCACCCGGAAGCGCCAGGGCGGCTTGCGGGTCGGCGGAGAGCCGGCGGGCAAGCTCGCCCCATTCTTGTGGGCTTCTGGCGCGCTCGGCGCGGACGCCGGCCACGAAGCGCGGCTCCTGCAGGGCGGCCATGGCCGCATAGGCGATCATGCCCGCCTCCAGCTCGTGGGGCTCGTGGCCGGCCCCGGTGGAGAGCGCCTGGGCGACGTCCGCCGGGCCGGAGAAGCCCGCGTCGATGCCGCGTGCGCGGCGCATGAAGCTCTCGAAGGCGCTCGCCTGCACCGCCAGGCTGCGGTCGGACGGCGGGGCGGCGGCGAACTGGGCTGCGGGCGGCGGCGCTCGCCGGATCGCCACGGCGTGGGCCGCGGGGCGCTCCGTCGCGCAGCCGGCCAGGACCAGGGCGCAGGCCGCGACCGCGAGCCCGAAAGGCTTGAAACTACTCGTCACTTCATGACCCCCGACGTCAGGAGCCCCCCGAAACGCTACCGTAGGTGAGACCCCGGGAAGCGCCGCCGTGGCCAGTTGTCGCTGCGCCGGCTTTCCCAGGGGTTACCAAGCTCTACTGTTCGTCGCCGCGGCGGCGGGCCGGCGGAATCGACAGCCCGCCGGCCTGGGCGGTCTGCAGGGCGGACATCGGCGCATCGGCGCCGGCCGCCTGGGCCATGCACTTGCCGGCCTCCAGCATGGCGTGCTCGCTGATGCAGAAGACGTCCTCGTAGTGCGGGCCGGCGACGGCCATGCACTGGAAGAGGTTGAGCTTGGCCATGCGCATGCAGCTGGCGCTGCGCGGGTCGCTGACCACAGTGCGAAGGGCCGGCGCGTCCGCCTCGCCGGCGCGGCCGGCGAGCGTCAGGGCGGCGAGCGCCAGGCCGCGGGTCACCACCGGGCTCGGCGGGACCGGCTCGCGGCTTTCCACGCCGCGGGAGACCGACTGGAAGAGGAGGGTGGCGTCGTTCTCGCTGGGCGAGAAGGGCTGGACGGCCAGCTGCTTGACCATGGCCAGGCGCTCGCGGCCGTCGGCGACCGTGGCCCGCGACCAGGCGTGGTGCTGGATGTCGTAGGCGGCCTGCTTCACCCGCCGGCCATCGGCCAGCAGCGGCTCGATCTGGCGCAGCAGGGCGGCGCGGGCGCGGGCCGCGGCGCGCTCGGCGCCCGGCAGCTCGACGGCCGCCTCGGGGTACTCCGTGAGACGCCGCACCATGGCGTCGCTCTGGCCGGGGTCGTCGGTGATCCGCTGGACGCCGGCCACGAAGGCGGGATCCTGCAGGGCAGCCATGGCGGCGTAGGCGATCATGCCGGCCTCGATCTGGCGGGGATCGTGGGCCGCCGCCACCTGCACGGCGCCGGCGACGGCCCGGGGACCGGAGAAGCCCGGGTCGATGGCGCCGGCGGTGCGCGTGTAGGTCTCGAAGGCGCTGGCCGCGGCGACCAGGTCGCGGGCCATCCGTACGTCCGGCTGGCTTCCCTGGGCCGCGGCGCTCCCAACACCGCCAAGAAGGGGGCCCGCTCCACCCAGCGCCAGAACGCAGGCCAGGGCGATTTTCGAAGTCCGCAACATCACTTAACTCCCCACCGTTGGGAGTCAGGACATCACGACCTCGGTTCGCCCTGGATTAACAAGAAAGGTGAATCATTATTGACGCTTAAGCCCGGCTAGCCGTCGCGGGGCAGGCGGTGCTCGACCGTGCCCAGCGCGTCGGCGAGCCGCATCTTCGCCGAACCCGGGGCCAGCGGCTGTTGCTGGCTCGCGTGCGGCGCCCAGCCCGTGAGGGTGACGATCTCGAAAGTGGCGGTGATCCGCCCGTCGGGGCCGGCGAAGCGCTCGGCGTAGAGCTCGGCGGCGCGGGCGATGAGCGTGCGGGTGAGCGCCCGCGGGTGGCGGTCGGCGAGCACATTGGTCTCGCCCATCTGGCGCAGGTCGCCCATCAGCTTCAGGGGGTGCTCGTAGCTCACGCTCACCCGGTCGACGTCGGCGACAGGCAGGGCGAAGCCTGCGCGTTGCAACAGGCCCGCGGCGTCGCGGCTGTCGGCGAAGGGCGAGATACGCGAGCCGGCGCCGCCGAGGATCTGGCTCTCCGCGTCGGTGAGCGCCTGGCGCAATTCCGTCAGCGTGGCTCCGCCCAGGAAGGCGCCGAGGAACAGCCCATCCGGCTTCAGGACACGGCGGATCTGGATCAGGGTCCCCACGACGTCGTTGGTCCAGTGCAGCCCCAGGGTGGAGACCACCAGGTCGAGGCTCTGGGCGGCGAACGGCAGGCGCTCCTCGTCCAGCGCCACCCGCGGCCCGCCGCGGCCGGCCAGCATGGCGGGCGACAGGTCGCTCTCCACCAGCAGCCCCACCCGTTCCGCGGCGGGGCTCTCAGCCAGGGCCTCGCGGAACGCGCCGGCGCGCGCCGAAAGGTCGACGGCGCGGGGGAAGTTGCGCATGATCCCTTCCAGGCGCTCAACCAGGTCGAGGGCGGTGCGGCGTTGCAGGAAGTCGGCGGCCGCGAAGCCCCGGGCCGCGCGGTCCAGGCGCTTCCGGTGCAGGGCGCGGTCGAAGAGGAGGGGCGGTGCGGACATGAGCGCGGAAGATGGGCTCTTCCGGACGGCATTGAAACCGGGCCCGCGCGTGCGGGCGCTCTGGCGCGGGACGCTGGACCTGGTGTTCCCGCCGCAGGCTATCGACGGCGGCGCGGCACTGGCCGGCGGGCTGTCGGCGACCGCGTGGAGCCGCATCCAGTTCCTGGACGGTCCGGTCTGCGACGGCTGCGGGACGCCCTTCGAGTTCGACATCGGCTCGCGGTGCGCAGGGTGCCTGGCCAAGCCCAGGGCCTTCGACGCGGCCCGCGCCGCCTGCCTTTACGACGAGACCTCCCGCGAGCCGATCCTGAAGCTGAAGCACGCCGACCGGCTGGACCTCGCGCCCCTGTTCGCCCGCTGGCTGTCGCGCTCGGCCCGCGAGCTGATCGCCGAGGCCGACGCCATCGCCCCCGTGCCGCTGCACCCCTCGCGCCTGCTCAGCCGCCGCTACAACCAGGCGGCCGAGATCGCCCGGCCGCTCAGCCGGCTCACCGGCATCGGCTACCTGCCCGACGCCCTGGTCCGCCGGCGCGCCACCGACACCCAGGGCGGCAAATCCGGCTCGGGCCGCCGCCGCAACGTGGCCGGCGCCTTCGAGGTCCCGCCACGCCGCGCGCGGCAGGTCGCCGGCAAGCGCATCCTCTTGATCGACGACGTGATGACCACCGGCGCCACAGCGGAGGGGTGCGCCCGGGCCCTGAAGGCGGCCGGCGCCGTGCGGGTGGATGTCGCAGTGGTCGCACGGGTTAAAGAGATGTCCAGACTCACCATATGAAACTGCCGCGAAGGATTGCCGCTCAGAGCCCCATGTCCCAGGTCACGATCTACACCAAGCCCTACTGCCCCTACTGCGTCCGGGCGCTGGATCTCCTGGAGCGCAAGGGCGTCGACTACACCGAGATCGAGGCCGGCTTCGATCCGGAGAAGCGCCAGGAGATGATGCGCCGGGCTGGCGGCCGGGCGACCTTCCCGCAGATCTTCATCGGCGACCGGCATATCGGCGGCTGCGACGACATGGTGGCGCTGGAACGCGCCGGGAAGCTCGACCCCCTGCTGCAGGCGGCGGCTTAGCGCCCATCCCTCCCCCAAGTGGGGAGGGCGACTCGCGCCAGCGAGCGGGGTGGGGCGAGGCCGAGGCCCACTCGCCAGCGAGCGGGGTGGGGCGAGGCCCCAGCCCCACCCGTCTCGGGCTTTCGCCCGATCCACCCTCCCCACATGGGGGAGGGAAAGCTATGTAAGCCGGCATGAAGGTCGCGCTGATCCAGACCCGCACTCCCGCCACCCACGAGGCGGCGCTGGCCCATGTGCTGCCCCTGGTGCGCGAGGCCGCGGTGGCGGGCGCGGGGTTCATCGCGACCCCGGAGGGGACCAACGTCCTGCAGAAGGACCGTGCGGTGCTGCTTCCCATGCTGACGAGCCTGGACGACGATCCGGTGGTGGCGGGCCTCAGGGGCGCGGCCAGGGACCTCGGCATCTGGATCCTGATTGGCTCGGCGCTGGTCCGGCGCGAGGACGGCAAGGCGGCGAACCGCTCGGTGCTGGCCTCGCCGGACGGCGCCGTCGTGGCGACTTACGACAAGCTGCACATGTTCGACGTCGACCTGCCCACCGGCGAGAGCTCAAGGGAGTCGGCCACTTACGAGCCGGGCGACCGGGCGGTGACCGCCCGGGCGGGACCCCTGAAGCTCGGCATGACAGTCTGCTACGACCTGCGCTTCCCGGGCCTCTACCGCGCCCTGGCGCTGGCCGGGGCGGAGGTGATGGCGATCCCTTCGGCCTTCACCCGGCCCACCGGAGCGGCGCACTGGGAGGTGCTGATGCGCGCCCGGGCCATCGAGACCGGCGCCTTCGTGCTCGCCCCGGCCCAGGGCGGCCGGCATGAGGACGGCCGTGGCACCTGGGGGCATTCGCTGGTCGTGGCCCCCTGGGGCGAGGTCATCGCCCAACTCGACCACGACGAGCCCGGCGTGCTCCTGGCCGACCTCGATCTCGCCGCCCCCGCCAAGGCCCGCGCCGCGATCCCCAACCTCGCCAACGCCCGGCCGTTCGCCGAGCCGCCGGTCCTCGCATGATCCGCTATGCGCTCCTCTGCGAGCACGAGCATGAGTTCGAAGGCTGGTTCGGCGCCTCGGCGGACTTCGACGACCAGCAGGCGCGCGGCCTCCTGGACTGCCCGGTCTGCGGCTCCAAGGCGGTGCGCAAGGCGATCATGGCGCCGGCCGTAGCGGGCACGAAAAAGCGTGGCCAAGGCTCAGCGCCGTTGAGTGATCCTGGCCAGAACCACGCGATGATGATGGAGGCCATGGGCCGCCTGCGCCGCCACGTGGAGGAGACCTTCGACGACGTGGGCGACGCCTTCGCCACCGAGGCGCGCGCCATCCACGAGGGCCGCTCGGAAGACCGGGGCATCTACGGCCAGGCCACCTCCGCCGAGGTCCGCGGCCTGGTGGAAGACGGCGTCCCCATCGCGCCCCTGCCCCCGGAGCCGAAGAAGAAGACCGAGCTGAACTAACGCGCCGATTACCCTTGTGTGACCTATCGGCCACACTACATCGGGAGGGCTGGACCGGGCTTGATGAGACGGTCCCGCGAACCTGCCTACTCAAGGGGACCTGATGAACATCGACGTCTATTCCGACCGCGCCAAGCAGGCGATCCAGTCGGCGCAGAGCCTGGCGCTGGCCCGAGGCCACCAGCAGCTCGCGCCCGAGCACCTCTTGAAGGTGCTGCTGGAGGAGAAGGACGGGCTCTCCCGCGCCCTGATCCAGAGCGCCGGCGGGCGGCCGGACGAGGCCGACAAGGCGGTCGACACCGCGCTGTCCAAGCTGCCGAAGGTCGAGGGCGGCTCCGGCCAGCTCTACATGAAGCCCGAGACGGCCCGCGTGTTCGCCGGCGCCGAGCTGGGCGCCAAGGACGCCGGCGACGCCTTCGTCACCACCGAGCGCCTGCTGATCGCCATTTCCAAGGACGGCGGCGACGCGGCGAAGATCCTGAAGGACGCCGGCGCGTCCACCAAGGCGCTGGAAGAGGCCGCGGTGGCCATGCGCAAGGGCAAGACCGCGGATTCGGCTTCGGCGGAGGAGGGTTACGACGCGCTGAAGCGCTACGCCCGCGACCTCACCCAGGCGGCCCGCGACGGCAAGCTCGATCCCGTCATCGGGCGCGACGAGGAGATCCGCCGCACCATCCAGGTCCTCTCGCGGCGCACCAAGAACAACCCCGTGCTGATCGGCGAGCCGGGCGTCGGCAAGACCGCCATCGTCGAGGGCCTGGCCCTGCGCATCGTCAATGGCGACGTGCCGGAGAGCCTGAAGGACAAGAAGCTGCTGTCGCTGGACATGGGCAGCCTGATCGCCGGCGCGAAATACCGCGGCGAGTTCGAGGAGCGGCTGAAGGCGGTGCTGGGCGAGGTCACCGCCGCCGAGGGCTCGATCATCCTGTTCATCGATGAGATGCACACCCTGGTGGGCGCCGGGAAGAGCGAGGGCGCCATGGACGCCTCCAACCTGCTCAAGCCCGCCCTGGCCCGCGGCGAGCTGCACTGCGTGGGCGCCACCACGCTGGATGAATACCGCAAGAACGTCGAGAAGGACGCAGCGCTCGCCCGCCGCTTCCAGCCGGTGTTCGTCACCGAGCCCACGGTGGAGGACACCATCTCCATCCTGCGCGGCCTGAAGGAGAAGTACGAGCTGCACCACGGGGTGCGCATCTCCGACAGCGCCATCGTGGCCGCCGCCACGCTCTCCAACCGCTACATCGCCGACCGCTTCCTGCCGGACAAGGCCATCGATCTGATGGACGAGGCCGGCAGCCGGGTGCGCATGGCGGTGGATTCAAAGCCCGAGGAGCTGGACGAGATCGACCGGCGCATCGTGCAGCTGAAGATCGAGCGCGAGGCGCTGACCAAGGAGACCGACGCGGCCTCCAAGGCGCGGCTGGAGAAGCTCGAGGACGAGCTGATCGAGCTTGAGGGCCAGTCCGAGGACATGACCGCCCGGTGGCGCTCGGAGAAGGAGAAGGTCTCCTCAGCCGCCCAGACCCGCGAGGCGCTGGACCGCTTGCGCGCCGAGCTGGTCACCGCCCAGCGCCGCGGCGACCTGCAGCGCGCGTCGGAGATCGCCTATGGCGAGATCCCCAACCTGGAGAAGCGCCTGGCGGAGGAAGAGGCCAAGGCCGACCAGGACGCCGTCTCGCCCGAGGTGGTGGACGCCGAGCAGATCGCCTCGGTGGTCTCCCGCTGGACCGGGGTTCCGGTGGAGAAGATGCTGGAGGGCGAGCGCGAGAAGCTCCTGGCCATGGAAGAGGCGCTCCGCGCCCGCGTGGTGGGCCAGGAGGAGGCGCTGCTGGCGGTCTCGGACGCCGTGCGCCGGGCCCGCGCGGGCCTGCAGGACCCCAACCGGCCCATCGGCTCCTTCCTGTTCTTAGGCCCCACCGGGGTCGGCAAGACCGAGCTCACCAAGGCGCTGGCGGAGTTCATGTTCTCCGACGAGCACGCCATCACCCGCCTCGACATGAGCGAGTACATGGAGAAGCACTCGGTCTCCCGCATGATCGGCGCGCCTCCGGGCTACGTCGGCTACGACGAGGGCGGGGCGCTGACCGAGGCTGTCCGCCGCCGGCCCTACCAGGTGCTGCTGTTCGACGAGGTGGAAAAGGCCCACCCGGATGTCTTCAACGTGCTGCTGCAGGTGCTGGACGACGGGCGGCTCACCGACGGCCAGGGCCGCACCGTGGACTTCCGCAACACCCTGATCGTCATGACCTCCAACATGGGCTCGGAATTCCTGGCCACCCTGGAGGAGGGCGAGGACGTCGAGGCCGCGCGGCCCTCGGTGATGAGCGTGGTCCGCAGCCACTTCCGGCCGGAGTTCCTCAACCGCATCGACGAGATCATCCTCTTCAAGCGGCTGGGCCGTGGCGAGATGGACGGCATCGTGAGGATCCAATTGCAGCGCGTGGAGAAGCTGCTCGCCGACCGGCGGATGTCCATCGCCCTCGACGCCTCGGCCATGCACTGGTTGGCCGACCGCGGCTATGACCCGGTCTATGGCGCCCGGCCGCTGAAGCGGGTGATCCAGAAGGAGCTGATCGACCCGATCGCCAGGAAGCTGCTGGCCGGCGACCTGGAGGACGGGGCGGTGATCGACGTCACAGCCGGCCAGGACAGTCTCCAGATCGGCCGCGCCAAGGTGCACTGACGAAGACGCCCGCCGGTCTCCCGGCGGGCGTCGCTCGTTTCAGAATTCGGCCTCCGCTAGTCGCAGACCCGGCGGGTCAGGTACCGGTCGAGGCGGTAGTCGTAGTCGTCGGTCAGCTTGCACTTAATCTTGTGGCCGTCCGGGGCGATCATGCCGTTCGGGTCGGGTCCGTAGCGGTCATAGGGCACCCGCGCATAACCGTCGGCCAGAGCCGAGCCCAGCACCGCGCCGGCTTCGCCGACGACATAGCCGGGCGCCCGGTAGCCGTCGTCGTAATAGGGCCGGCCATAGGCGTCATAGCGATAGCCGGGCTCTACGACCCGCGCCGGGGGATAGACCACATAGGCCTGGGCGGCGGCGGCCTGTGCGATCGCCGCGCCGCCGAGGAGCGTGCCGCCCGCCACGGCGGCGAGGATGAGCTTACGCATTAGAACCTCCGTACATACTCGCGTTCGAAGGCATCCCAGGCGCAGGAAAGCGTCTTCGGCCGGGGTCGGGTTCCCAGCGCCGAGGTTGGAAATCGTCATTTGATGCAACCTGCACCGCTGATTTCGCAGGGGAATTTGGCACAAGGAAAAGACCCCGGCGCGAACCGGGGCCCCTTGGCTGTCGCCGAACGCCGGATCAGTCGCGGCAGCTCACCCAGCGGTGGCCCTCGCGGTACATGTCGCGGCGGGCGTCGTAGCCATGGTAGCGGACCATGCAGTTGTGGACGTGGCCGTACCAGTCGCCCTCATGGCCCCGCCAACGATGCCAGCGGTGCATCGGCGGCGGCGGCGAGGCGCCCCACGCCGGATCCCAGTGGCCGTAGCGTTCCACAACCACCTGGGCGGAACTGGCGCTGGCGGCGCCGAGGAGCGTCGCCGCCGCGAGGCCAGCGAACAAGAGCTTACGCATGAGGTTTCCATCCTTTGTTGGTTATCCCAACGAAGGGGAATGCGAAGCGGCCCTGAAGGTTCGCCGCAGGCTCGGCGTCAGAGCTCGAAGGCGGTGACCCGGCCGCCGCGGGTCGCCACGCGGCGCATCACCGCCAGGCTGGGGCCGCCGCCGCCGACCGGCTTGGCGATGGTCACCACATACCAGGCCCCATCGGGCAGGTTGGTGAAGGTGAAACGGTCGGCCGCGTCGCAAAGCGCGCGCTTCACATAGGGGTTGGAGTCGCCGGGCGGAGCCTGGTTCTGGCGGCTGCGGACATCGTCGGCCGGCAGGGCCGCGTGCTGGTCGGACTTGTAGAGCACCTGCATGCGCCGCGTGGACCAGGGCGTCTCCGGCGTCAGCACCACGGTGGCCCCGGCGCAGCTGTAGCGGACGGCGCCGCCGTGGCCGAGCGCGCCGGCCAGGGTGTTGCGGCCGGGCGCCTGCGACCAGGCGAAGTCACCGGCATGGAAGCTGGTGTCAGCGGGCGGCGGCAGCCTCGCCACCCGGCCGGGCGGCGGCGGTCCGTACATCGGGGCGCAGGCGGTGAGGGTGGCCCCCAGGAGGGTCCCGGCGAGAAGGATGCGAGCGCGATCGGCCATGGGCCGAGCTTATAGGCCAATGAGGCGAAATCGCGCCAGACCTGGGACGGGCCGGAAAAATCGAAAGGTCAGAGTTCGGCGACCGCCAGCACGAGGAGGCAGGTGAGCAGCACCAGGCTCCAGAACACCGTGATCCACCACACGATCAGGGTCTTCACGATCGCCCCGAGGATGCTGGAGCCATAGGCCCCGCGCAGGGTCTGGAAGAGGTTCACCGGCGTCCAGATCGCCACCAGGCCGAACCAGTAGGGCATGGCCGCCACCGGCAGAACCAGGCCCGCGGCATTGGTCAGGAAGGTGAAGGAGAGCAGGTTCATCGCCACCAGCAGGTGGTCGTAGAGGAACACGTCCTTCCGCTTGCGGTAGACCAGCGCCAGGCTGAGCCCGACGATCGGCAGCAGGATCACGGCCAGGCGCTGAGCCCAGGTGAACACCACCGTCCAGTAGTAGTCCGGATTGGCCACCGCCTTCCTGATCCCCGGCTTGAACCAGCCATCGGCTTTGCTGGAGCCCGTGGTGTTCAACCCCTCGTCGGCGGCGACGGCCGGCAGGCCCTGGGCCACGCGGTTCGCCCGGCCCAGCGCCCGGGCGTAGTGGGCCTTGGCTCTGGCCGTCGCCTTGCCGTAGGCCGCCTCCACGCTGCCGGACTTCTCGTCCGGGTCCCTCAGGCCGGCGGCGCGGTCGCTGGCGGCCTCTTTCAGGTCGTCGTCGAGCGTCTTGACCGCCTCGGCGCGGATGCGCGCCACCTCGGCGGCGCGGCCCTGCGGGGTCGCGAGCGCAGCCGCCTGGGCGGCCTTCTGGCGCGCCTGCGCCAGCGTCCCCTGATGGGTGGCGTGCTGGGCCGCGAGGATGAACAGCAGCAGCGCCACCAGGAAGGTGCGGAACGGCGGCACGTGGCGCACGATGCGGCCTTCGATGTAGTCCCGCGCCAGGCCTCCGGGCCGCAAGAATAGCGCCGGCAGGGTGCGGAACAGCCGTCCGTCCAGTTCGAAGGTCGTCTCGACGGCTTCCCAGACCAGGTGGCGGATCGAGCGCTTGTGGGTGTCGGAGTTCTGGCCGCAGGCGTGGCAGAACTGCCCCTGCAGGGCCGCGCCGCAGTTGGCGCAGGGGCTCCCATCCGGCGGCGGCGCCTTCCTGCGGCGCCGGGACGACATGTGCGGCAGCGAGTCGGCCACCGCGATTTCAAGCTCGCTCGTCACGCCATCCCCGCCGACCGCTTCCAAGGCGAGCCTAGCGCAGCCGCATCCTAGTCGTCACGGCCCGGCCGGCCGCGCAGCGCCTTGACGCCGGCGCGTTTCGACTTGCCCTCCAGACGCTTCAGCTTCGAGGCGTAGGTGGGTTTCGTCTTCTTCCGGGGCTTCGGGCGATGGGTCGCCTGTTCGATCAGCTCCACCAGCCGGGCCCGCGCATCCTGGCGGTTCATCTCCTGGGAGCGGTGCGACTGGGCGAAGATCACGATCACGCCGTCCTGGTTCATCCGCTGGCCGGCGATCCGCGCGAGGCGGTGCTTCACGTCCTCGGGCAGGGAGGGAGAGCTGCGCGCGTCGAACCGCAGCTCGACGGCCGATGAGGAGGTGTTGACGTGCTGTCCGCCGGGCCCCGAGGCGCGGACGAACTTCTCGGAGATCTCGTCGTCTTCGATGGAGAGGCTTTCGGTGACGCGGATCATCGCCTCGCTTTGCCAAGCTTCGCCTAAGAGGCTATGAACGCGCCATGCGCGCGATGCTCGTCGGCTTCGTACTTACCACGCGGACCGCCTCCGGCGGGCCGGTGAGGGATGTCGTGCGCTAGGAACCTGGAACGCCACAGACGAACCGCCACCAGCCCCGCCGGATCCGGACGGGGCTTTTTCTTTGGCCCGTCCATCCCGCCAACGGAGACGAGACCATGCCCGAACGACCTCGAAGCTCTGCCAGAGACCACATCCTGATCCGCGCCATGGAGCCGGCCGACGTGCCGGACATGGTCGAGGCCTGGAACCAGCCGCTCGCCTACGCCGGCACTCTGCAACTCCCCTACAGCTCGGTCGAAGACCGTCAGAAGCGCTTTGCGTCCAAGCCGGCCAGCCAGACCAACCTGGTCGCGGTGATCGAGGGGAGGCCCGTGGGCATGATCTTCCTCGGCCGCTTCGAGAACCGCCGCAGCCACGTCGGCGCCATCGGCATGGCGGTGCACGACGCCTACGCCGGCCGCGGCGCGGGCTCGGCGCTGCTGGCGGCGGTGGTGGACCTGGCCGACAACTGGCTGCAGCTGAAGCGGCTGGAGCTCAGCGTCTATGCCGACAATGCCCGCGCCATCGGGCTTTACGAGCGGTTCGGTTTCGAGCGCGAGGGGCTGAGCCGCGCCTACGCCTGGCGCGACGGCGCCTTCGCCGACAGCCTGGCCATGGCGAGGCTTCGCCTGTGACCGCGGGTCCTCCACTGCCCTTGACGCTTGTGCAAAAAAACGCTGGAAAGCGCCCGCTTTCCCGCACCTGCGTTGCGCAGGCGCCGCATTTCTTGACCTTCCAGGAGAACAATCATGCGCGTCTACTATGACCGCGACGCCGACCTTTCCCGCATCCTGGACAAGAAGATCGCCATCGTAGGCTATGGCTCCCAGGGTCGGGCGCACGCGCTCAACCTCAAGGATTCCGGAGTGAAGAACGTCGCCGTGGCGCTGAAGCCCGGTTCGGCCACCGCCAAGAAGGTGGAGGCCGACGGCCTGAAGGTGATGAGCGTCGCCGAGGCCGCCAAATGGGCCGACGCGCTCATGGTGCTGGCCCCCGACGAGCTGCAGCGCGGCATCTACAACGCCGAGATCGCGCCGAACCTGAAAGACGGCGCGGCCTTGCTGTTCGCCCACGGGCTCAACGTGCACTTCAACCTGATCGAGCCGCCGCCGGGCGTCGACGTGCTGATGGTAGCGCCCAAGGGCCCTGGCCACACGGTGCGCGGCGAGTACCAGAAGGGCGGCGGCGTGCCCTGCCTGATCGCCATCCACCAGAACCCCACCGGCAATGCGCTGGACTTCGGCCTGGCCTACGCCTCGGCCATCGGCGGCGGCCGTTCCGGCGTCATCGAGACCACGTTCCGGGAAGAGTGCGAAACCGACCTGTTCGGCGAACAGGCGGTGCTCTGCGGCGGCCTGGTGGAGCTGATCCGCGCCGGCTTCGAGACCCTGGTGGAGGCAGGCTACGCCCCGGAGATGGCCTATTTCGAGTGCCTGCACGAGGTGAAGCTGATCGTCGACCTGATCTACGAGGGCGGCATCGCCAACATGAACTACTCGATCTCCAACACCGCCGAGTACGGGGAGTACGTCACCGGCCCCCGGATCGTGACGGCCGAGACCAAGGCGGAGATGAAGCGGGTGCTGGAGGACATTCAGTCGGGCCGGTTCGTGCGCGATTTCATGGCCGAGAACGCCGTGGGCGCCCCCAGCTTCAAGGCCACGCGGCGCCGCGGCGCCGAGCACCAGATCGAGGAGGTGGGCTCGCGCCTCCGCGCCATGATGCCCTGGATCACCAAGAACAAGCTGGTGGACACCGCGCGCAATTGAGCGCGGGCGCGCTTTCGCCTGACGACGCCGCGCGGGTTCTCTGCTACCCTGGGTCACAGGTCTTGTGGGTTGTGGTCTGCTTTCAGCGACGCGCCCGACCAGCCGCCGCGTGAGGCCACGCTCGCCCGATCCTTGATCTGGGAGACAGAAGCGTATGGCGTCCGAAAACCACATCGAAAACCCCTTCGAATACATGCTCGAGAAGCTCAGCTGGGCGGCCAGTGACGTCGGTCACGCCTTCCGGCTGGATCCCGCCCGGCACATCGGCCAGGCGGCGCCGGTGGTGCGCCGGATCGGGGTGGGCGATCTTTGGGAGGCGCTGCGCAAGGGCGCGGCCGACGTCGGCGCCACCCGCGACGACATCCTGTTCATCGGCATCATCTATCCGCTGGCGGGCCTCTTGATGGCCCGGCTGGCGTTCAGCTACGACCTGCTGCCGCTGATCTTCCCCCTGGCGTCGGGCTTCGCGCTGATCGGGCCGTTCGCGGCGGTGGGTCTATACGAGCTCAGCCGGCGCCGCGAGAAGGGCGAGCACGTCACCTGGGCCGACACCTTCGGCGTGCTGCGCTCACCGGCGCTCGGCTCCATCCTGGGGGTCGGCGCGATCCTCCTGGCGCTGTTCTTCCTGTGGCTGGCGGTCGCCTACCAGATCTACCTGATGAACCTCGGCCATGCGGCGCCGCAGACCATCGCCTCCTTCGAGCGCAGCGTGTTCCAGACCGGCGGCGGCTGGGCGATGATCGCCGAGGGCTTCGGCGCGGGCTTCCTGTTCGCCGCGCTGGCCTTCGCCATTGGGGTGGTCTCCTTCCCCCTGCTGCTCGACCGAGACGTGGGGATGGTCACCGCGGTGATGACCTCCCTGAAGGCGGCGCGCGACAACCTGGGCGTGATGATCGTCTGGGGCTTGGTGGTGGCGGGCCTCCTGGCGCTGGGCTCGCTGCCGGCGCTGGTGGGGCTGATCTTCGTCGTGCCCCTGCTCGGGCACGCCACCTGGCACCTCTACCGCAAGCTGGTGGGCTGACGCCGCCCGTCAGTCGTCGATCTCGCGCTTGGCCCGGGTCCGCGCGCGGCCGGCCTTGTGGATCGCCGCCCAGCGTTTGCGTTCGGCCGCCGCGGCGACGGGGTCCTCCTTGCGTACGCCATGGGCGACCTCCCGCCGCAGCTTCTGGAAGCTGCGCCAGCGTTCGGGGTCCAGCGTGCCGTTGGCGACCGCCGCCTGCACCGCGCAGCCCGGCTCGCGGTCGTGGGCGCAGTCGCGGAACCGGCAGCCCTCCGCCAGCCGCTCGATCTCGGCGGTGCTCTCGGCGAAGGCGGCCGCCAACCCGGCCTCGGCGTCCCAGAGCGCCAGCTCGCGCATGCCCGGCGTGTCGAGCAGCAGGGCGCCCGACGGCAGCAGGATCAGTTCCCGGTGCGTGGTGGTGTGGCGCCCGCGGGCGTCGTCCTCACGGATCTCCCGCGTGGCCATCTTCTCGACGCCGGCCAGGGCGTTGACCAGGGTCGACTTGCCCACCCCCGACGACCCCAGAAGCACGGCGGTCTTGCCGGGCGCCAGCAGGGCGGAGAGCGCCTCCAGCCCCTCGCCAGTGCGCACCGAAACGGCCAGCACCGGCACGCCGAAGGCCACGGCCTCCACGCTGGCGATCAGGGGATCGGGGTCGTCGCAGGCGTCGGCCTTGGTGAGCAGGATGACGGGGGCAGCCCCGCTCTCGTAGGCCGTCGCCAGGTAGCGTTCGAGCCGGCGCAGGTTGAGGTCGGCGTTCAGCGAGGCGGCGAGCAGCGCCATGTCGACGTTGGCCGCCACCACCTGCATGTCCTTCGCCGTTCCCGCCGCCATGCGGGTGAAGGCGGTGGTGCGCGGAAGAACGTGGGCGATGACGGCGGCATCGCCCTTCATCTCGACGGCCACCCAGTCGCCGGTGACCGGATAGCCGCCTTCCTCCGCGTCGCGGGCGAAGCGGCCGGAGATGCGCCCCTCGATCTCGCCGCCTTCGGTGATGATGCGGTAGAGGTTGCGCTGCTGGACGATGACGCGGGCGGGGACCAGGCCCTGGTCCGCATAGGATTGGAAATCATGCTGGAGCGCCGGGCTCCAGCCGTATGAGCTGAGCAATGTCAGGGTTTCCTTGAAGGTTCGAGCCAATCGGGCGTCGACCGCGGAATCCCGTCTTCCGGAGAGAGGATCGGCTGCCTAGGCGGCACGCACGGCGACGCAGCGAAGGGCTGTGGCAATGGGCGTCGTCATCACATCCTCCCTCGTTTGCGGTTGCGTCGGTGCGGCGAGGACCTTGGCCTCGACGCGCACCTGGGTCAAGAAGGGCGCCTTGAGAGGTACGCCATGACAGAGCCGCCGACCGTCGCGATGAACACTGCGACCCATCGCTTCGAGGCCAGGCTCGAGGGCGAGACGGCCTTCGCCGAATACAGCCTGCTGCACGACGCGCTCGTCCTGCCGCACACGGTGGTGCCGCCGGCGTTCGAGGGGAAGGGTGTCGCCTCGGCGCTGGCCAAGGCGGCCTTGGGCTACGCCCGCGAGCACGGGCTGAAGGTCAAGCCGATCTGCCCGTTCATGGCCGGCTACATCCAGAAGCACCCCGAATGGCAGGACCTGGTGCACAAGGATTTCCGTCAGCGGCTCGGCCTGCCGGCCTAGTTCCAGTCGAGCGCCGCCTCGCCGCGCAGGATCGCCTCGGTCTCGGCCGTATGCTTGCCGCCGTCACGGGCATGCAGCACCAGCGCCGGCAGCAGGCGCAGGGGCGCCTTGCCGGTCTTCACGGCGCGGACGATCACCCGCTTGGCCGGCTGGTCGGCGAACGGCAGCACCGGACGGACCTGGGCCGAGCCGGCCTTTGGCGCCAGCAGGGCCAGGATGTCGGCCAGGCGGTCGGCCCGGTGGATCAGGGTGATCGTGCCGCCCTCGCGCACGGCCTTCGAAAGGAAGCCGGTCCAGGCTTCCAGCCCGTCGTCGGCCATCCAGGCGCCGCGGCGCTCGGCGGCGGGGCTGCGCAGCGCGTCGGGGTCGTCGAAGAACGGCGGATTGGCCAGGGCGGCGTCGAAGGGCGCCAGGCCCAGACCGGAGAACCGCAGCGCCACGTCGCCCGCCACGGCCTCCACGCGGCCCTGGAGGCCGTTCGCCGCGATGTTCTCCCGGGCCAGCGCCAGGGCGTCGGGATCGCGCTCCACGCCCATGAAGCGCGTCTCGGGGCGGCGCGCCGCGGCGGCCAGCAAGGCGCCGCCCGCGCCGCAACCCGCCTCGATCACCCGCTGGCCGGGCGCCGCATCGCAGGCGGCCGCCAGCAGGGCCGCGTCAAGGCCCGCCCGGTAGCCGCGGGCCGGCTGGCGCAGGACGACCCGGCCGTCCAGCACCCGATCCTCAGTTGTGTCAGCCATGTTTGTGAGCCAAGGGAACCTGATCTGCGAGGCGGGCGTGCTTGACCGTGCCCTATCGCGTCACCATTGTCCCTCGCAACGGCGGCCGCTCCCCACGGTCCGGCCGCTACCGCCAGGAGTTGAGGTCCGCTTGGCCGTAGCCATTCGCCCCATCGTCGCCGAGCCGCCGCCGTCCCTGGACGCGCTGCTTGCGCTGGCGCGTCCGGACATGGCCGCCGTCGACGCCCTGATCCGGCGGCACATGGACAGCCCCGTGCCGGTGATCCCGGCGCTGGCCGACCACCTGATCGCGGGCTCCGCCAAGCGCTTGCGCCCGCTCCTGACCGTCGCCGCCGCCCGCCTCGCCGGCGCCCGCGACGACGGCTGCCTGAAACTGGCGGCGGCGGTGGAGTTCATCCACACCGCCACCCTGCTGCACGACGACGTTGTGGATTCCTCGCAACTTCGCCGCGGGCGGGTCGCCGCCCACCTGATCTGGGGTGCGCCGTCCAGCGTGCTGGTGGGGGACTTCCTGTTCGCCCGGGCGTTCGAGCTGATGGTGGGCGCGAACTCCATGCCGGCCCTGGAGATCCTGGCGCGCGCCTCCCGCGTCATTGCCGAGGGGGAGGTGCTGCAGCTCACCCGCGCGCACGACCTCGACCTTTCGCAGGACGTCTATCTGGAGATCATCCGCGCGAAGACCGCCGAGCTGTTCGCCGCGGCGGCCGAAGCCGGCGCGGTGTCAGCGTGCGCCGCGCCCGACCGCTGCCGCGCCTTGCGCAGATATGGCCAGGACCTGGGGCTCGCCTTCCAGCTGGTGGACGATGCGCTGGACTATTCCGGCGACAGCGAGAGCCTGGGCAAGAACCCCGGCGACGACTTCCGGGAGGGCAAGGCCACCCTGCCGCTGCTCCTGGCCATGGCGCGGGCCGGCGCCTCGGAGCGGGAGTTCTGGATCCGCACCGTGGATCGCCGCGAACAGGCCGACGGCGACTTCGAGCGAACCCGCGAGCTGATGCGCCAGACCGGCGCCCTGCAGTCGACCCTCGACCTGGCCGCCAGCTACGCCGCCAGCGCCAAGGCCGCGCTCGCCGAATTCGGCGCCAATCCCTGGCGGCCCGCACTGGAAGACCTCGCCGACTTCGCGGTGGCGCGGACGGCGTAGAAGCCGGTGAAAATGCGGTCGAGAGCGCGGCGGATGGTGTCCTCGTACTCGGTGAGATTACCGATGGCGGCGCGAAGATGGCCTTTGTCTATCCCTGCCATTTCGAGCCCCGAGAGGATGTAGCTCTCGCCAAGGAACCTGAGCACGACGCTGGCCTCCGAATAGGCTGATCGGCCGTCGTCGATCAGCAGCGGCGCAACGAGCGCGGTCGGCGCCCCGTCAAGCAGGTGGGATTGAAGCACCACGACGTAGGGTGCGACCACGCGCGACCGTTCGGATGGGTTTGGGAAGACGTCGAACTGGCGCAACTACCAAGTCCGCAAGTCTTCGCCGAACACCCCATATTGCGAGATGCGCTGTCGATGCGCCGCAATGGCTTCCGCATTGTCCCGCGCCCACTTTGCCGCCCGAGCGTCGGCCGCAGAGGGGTCCGCCTTGGCGAGCGCTGCCCGGATCGCCTGCTCGGCCAAGCCTTCAACATAGAGACCCACCGCGGTGGCCTGCGCCAGCAGCGCTTCATCGACGTGCAGGTTCGGCTCCGGCTTGCCCATATCAAATCGTAACGCGAAGGCCGCCGCGCGTCATCCTCGGCGGCGCAGATCCCCCTCCGCCGGCCAGCCGACAAAGGAACCTCCCGTCCCCTCGAACGCTCCCCGCATCCGAGGGAGTGCATATGTTCGCAGGGCTTAGACTTTCCAGCTTGGGCCGGTTCACGGCCGAATTCCCCGACGCCGACGCGCTGCACCATGCTCTCGCCCGCTGGAACCGGCGGCGCCTGGCGGTGCAGGCGCCGGGGGACGACTGGCAGGCCCAGCTTAACGAGGACCACAAGATGCTGCGGCTGGAGGGCGCCTTCGTGGAAGCCTTCCGCGAGCACGTGGCCCCCCTGGCCGCAGACGTCCCGCGCGACGCCGGCGGCTTCATCGCCTGGTTCGAGGCGCTGAAGGCGTCCGGTCCCGGCCAGTACGACCCGCTGTTCGCCTGGCTGGAGGCCGAGGCCGACCTCGCCCAGATGAAGTGGTTCCTGACCCAGGAGGCGGCGGGTGAGGCGGGCTTCGACGACCTGGTGGCCATGACCCAGGTGAAGCTGCCCGCCCGGCCGAAGCTGGAGCTCGCCCGCAACTACTGGGACGAGATGGGCCGCGGATCGGCCGGTGGCATGCACGGGCCGATGCTGGACCGCACGGTGCAGGGCCTGGGCCTAACCCCAACGATCGACGGCACGGTCTGGCAGAGCCTGTGCCTGGCCAACCTGATGACCGCGCTCGCCACCACCCGGCGCTACGCCTACCAGTCCATAGGCGCGCTGGGCGTCGTCGAGCTCACCGCGCCCACGCGGGTGGGGTGCGTCGACGCCGGCCTGAAGCGCCTGGGCTGCGCGCCGGAGCAGCGCAAGTACTTCGCCCTGCACGCCCATCTCGACATCGAGCACTCGGCGGCCTGGAACGCCGAGGCGCTCGTCCCGCTCGTCAACGCGACGCCGGAATGCGCCCGCTACCTCGCCGAGGGCGCGCTCATGCGGCTGATCTGCGGCGAGCAGTGCTTCGAGACCTACCGCGCGCACTTGTGGGCCCACGCCCATCCGGTGGTTTACGCTGCGGAATAAGGCGCCTTACGCGTCGCCGAAGGGGTATGGTAGGCGGCCGGCCTTGAACAGGATCACCGGGTTCTCGTCGTAGTCGCCCAGCTCAGTGTCGGCGGTGGCGGAAAACGCCACCACGCCCACTCTCAGAGGCGCCAGCCTTTCGGCCTTGCGGCGCGCTTCCTCGGCGGTCTTGCAGCCCACCTGCTGTTCCGCCTTCAGCCCCTTGCCGCGCCCGGCGACGTAGGTTTGCAAGATGTAGACAGTTTCGCTGGGCATGGCGCACCCAGGCGCTCGAGGGCGAGTCCCGTCAACCTACGGAACGCACGCCCGGGGCGCGGGCCTTCCCGCCTCGCCACAAACCTTCGACAACCAAGGCCGTCGTGAGGATCACCCAGAGCGACGCCCACCACCACTGCTCATGCGAGAACGCCAGCGTCCCCAGGGCGACCCCCGCAGCGGCGGAGACAAGATTGGCTGAGCTGATGGTGACATTCGGCATCATTTGCCGACGATAGGCCGATGCTAGCGCTGGCGCCATGGCGCTCCGGTCAGGAGACTAGCTCGCTCACCCGGGCTTGATCATCTCCTCGGGCCGCACCCACGCGTCGAACTCCTCGTTGGTGACATAGCCGCCGCCGACCGCCTCCTCGCGCAGGGTCGTGCCGTTGGCATGGGCGGTCTTGGCGATCTTCGCGGCCTTGTCGTAGCCGATGTGCTCCTTCAGCGAAGTCACCAGCATCAGCGAGCGTTCCAGATTGGCCTTGATGTTGTCCTCGCGGGCCTCGATGCCCACCACGAGGTTGTCGGTGAAGCTGATGGTGGCGTCGGCCAGCAGGCGGCAGGACTGCAGGAAGTTGTAGGCCATCACCGGATTGTAGACGTTGAGCTCGAACTGGCCCTGCGAACCCGCGAAGCCCATGGTCGTCTGGTTCCCCATGACCTGGGCGCAGACCATGGTCAGCGCCTCGGCCTGGGTCGGGTTGACCTTGCCCGGCATGATCGAGGAGCCCGGCTCGTTCTCCGGCAGAGAGAGCTCGCCCAGGCCCGCGCGGGGGCCGGAGCCCAGATAGCGGATGTCGTTGGCGATCTTGAACAGGGCCGCGGCGGCGGCGGTGAGCGCCCCGTGGCTGAACACCATGGCGTCGTGGGCGGCCAGCGCCTCGAACTTGTTGGGGGCGGTGACGAAGGGCAGGCGGGTGATGGCCGCGATCCGCTCGGCCACCTTCTCGGCGAAGCCCACCGGCGCGGTCAGCCCCGTGCCCACCGCCGTCCCGCCCTGGGCCAGCTCGTATAGCCCGTAGAGGGTCTCCTTCAGCCGGCGCACCGACATGGCCGTCTGGTGCGCATAGCCGCCGAACTCCTGGCCCAGCGTCAGCGGCGTGGCGTCCTGGGTGTGGGTGCGGCCGATCTTGATGATGTGCTCGAACGCCGCGCTCTTCGCCTTCAGCGCCTGGTGCAGGTGCTCAAGCGCCGGCATGACGCTGCGGGCCACCTCCTCGGCGCAGGCGATGTGCATGGCCGTCGGATAGGTGTCGTTGGACGACTGGCTCATGTTGACGTGGTCGTTGGGATGCACCGGGCTCTTGGAGCCCATCGTCCCGCCGAGCATCTCGATGGCCCGGTTCGAGATCACCTCGTTGGCGTTCATGTTCGACTGGGTGCCGGAACCGGTCTGCCAGACCACCAGCGGGAAGTGGTCGTCGAGCTTGCCGTCAATCACCTCCTGGGCGGCGGCGATGATCGCCTCGGCGAGCTTGGGGTCGAGCTTGCCCAGCGCCACATTGGCTTCCGCGGCGGCCCGTTTGACGACGCCGAGGGCGCGGATCACGGGTATCGGCTGCTTCTCCCAGCCGATCTTGAAGTTCTGCAGGGAGCGCTGGGTCTGGGCGCCCCAGTAGCGGTCGGCGGGGACCTCGATGGGCCCGAAGGTGTCTGTTTCGGTGCGGGTGGCGGTCATCGGAGGGTCCTGTCAGCCATCGCGCGGGTCTAGCCGCCGCCCGCCGGCTCCGCAACGGGCGTGGCGCGGCGTCCACGCTGACGATATAGGGGAAGCCTCACGTCGGGAGCCTCAACCCCATGCTCGTCGCCACCACCAACGAACTCGCCGGATACCGGATCACCGCACACATCGGCATGGTGCGGGGCGTCACCGTGCGTTCGCGCAGCGTGGTGGGCAACCTGGGCGGCGCCATCCAGTCGATCTTCGGCGGCAACCTGTCCATCTACACCGACCTCGCCGAGCACGCGCGCCAGGAGGCCTACGACCTCATGGTCTCCCACGCCCAGCGGGCCGGGGCCGATGCGGTGGTGGCCATGCGCTACGACGCCAATGAGATCATGGACGGCATCACCGAGGTGCTTTGCTACGGCACGGCGGTGAAGGTCGAGCGGGTTTAGCGCGCCGAACTGTGGACGCAGACTGGACCCAGCACGGCAAGGTCCGCGCCCGCGAGGCCGAAGGCGTCATCGAGGTGGTGGTCGACGGCCTCACGACGCAGGCGAAGTACTACAAGCCCCTGATCTACGAGTTCTTCCGCAAGGCCTGGCGCGGGTCACGGCCGAGCTGGGGAGAGTTCGCCGTCGAGATCCGCATGGAATACGTCGGCGATCCGCCCTGGCTGGACCTCGACAACCTCGCCAAGGCGATCCTCGACGCCATCAAGGGCTATGCCTTCCATGACGACGCGCAGGTGGCGCGCCTGCTGGTGGAGCGGGCGGCGGGCGAGCGGGAGCGGATCACGGTGACCGTGCGGCGGCTGAGCGGCGCAGGCGAAGGCTCGGCGCTGGAACGGGCGAGCGAGGTGCGCCGATGATCGCGCTCGTCGAGACCCGCGACCCGGTGCGGCTGCACTTCCTGAAAGCCGTCCTGGAGGACGCCGACCTGCACCCGTTCATCTTCGGCGGCGTCGCGCCCTATCCCGGCGCGCTCCCCAGCCGCCTGATGGTGCCCGAGAGCGAGGTGGAGCTGGCGCGGCGCCTCATCGAGGCGGTCGAGGGGGACGACGCCGGCTAGAAACTGGCTCCCAAGCGCCGACTCAAGGCATGATGTCCCCTGGGGCGCAGACCGAGTAACACCGCCATGTCAGACGCAACCTATGTGACCTTCGTGCCCGCCGCGAAGCGGGCGCAGCTTCGGCACATCCTGGAAACCGAGGACACCGCGCCCCTGACCTGGCGCGAGCGGCGTAGCCTGTTCGGCAGTGAATTCTACTTCTCGGGGCCGCCGGCGCTGGCCCGCAAGGCCCAGGCCTATGTGGCCGAGTGGCTGATCACCGGCTGACCGCCCAGCGCCGCCGGAGCAAAGCATAAAAAGGAAACGGCCGCACCCTGTGGCGGGGTGCGGCCGCGACTTACGCGAGCCTTCTAGGGGGAAAAGCCAGGCGGCTCAGCGATACTGTTGGAGACGCGTGGTGCGCAGGCCCGCCAGGCCGTGACGGTCGATGGACCGCTGCCAGGCGAGGAATTCTTCCGAGGTCAGCCGATAGCGCTCCAGCGCGTCCTCAAGGCTCAGCAGGCCCCCGCGCACGGCGGCGACGACCTCAGCCTTGCGGCGGATCACCCAGCGGCCGGTGTCCGGCGGCGGCAAGTCCCTCAGCGTCAACGGCGCGCCCGTGGGGCCGATAACATACGACTCCCCGCGGCTGTTCGTGCGCGTCTGCTGTTGCTGCAACATGGCTTTACGCCTTTCCCACCATCACTGTTGATGAGAAGAATACGGCGCGGCTCCTAACAGCCGCTGAATCGTATTAGTGAATGCGCCCATAATCTTTTCGTCCTCATGTATTAATTCGGCACAGTGTGGATTTTACACTCAGTTAAACTGGGTTAATCCTAACTCTACCGAATGATGTTGATCAGCTCGTCCAGCATGGTGTCGGCGGTGGTGATGATCTTGGACGAGGCGGAGTAGGCCTTCTGGGTGGTGATCAGGCCGGTGAACTCCGACGACAGGTCGACCGTCGAGGCTTCCAGGCTGGAGGGCGAGATCTTGCCGGCCCCGCCGGCGCCAGGCGTCTTCAGGGTCATGGTGCCGGCCGCCAGCGAGCCGGTGTAGGCGTTGCCGCTGGTGGCCTGCAGGCCGTTGCTGTTGGGGAAGGTGGCGATGGCCACCTGGGCGATCTTGCGGACCTGGCTGTTGTCGAACAGGGCCGAGACCACCCCGTCGGCGCCCACCTGCACGCCCACGATGTTGCCGGCGCTGGCGCCATTGGAGCTCACCGAGTTCACGGTCGAGGCCGACGCCAGCTGTGAAAGCTGGGTCAGGTCGATGGTCACCGTCTGGGCGGCGATCCCCAGGGCCGGGGCCCAGGCCGGCGTGATGGTCGGCGCGGCGCCCGCCGCCCCGAAGAGCGTCGAGTTCGGCAGGTCGATGGTGCCGTCGGTGTTGAACTTGACCTGGCCGGCCGCGACCTGGCCGTTGGGCGTCGAGGTCACGTCACTGGCCGGGACGGCGTAGATTTCCGCGTTCCAGGTGTTGGCGGTGGCGGTCTTCTCGAAGGCGAGCGCGAACTTGTGCACCCCGCCGACGCTGTCGACGACGCTGAGCTCGATCGGCGGGGCGTCGGGCGCGGTGCCGGTCCCGGTGGCGGCGAAGGCGGCCATGCTCTTGGTCGCGGCGTTGTAGGTGGCCGCGCCGGCGCCCACGGGCGTCGTCTGGTCGAGGTTGGCGCTGATGCCGGCGGTCGTGGTCTGCTGGACCGCGGCCCCCAGGTTCTTGACGTTGATCGGGGCGATCTTGCTGAGGTCCGAGGGGTCGGTGGCGAAGCTGCCGTTGGCCTGCACCGGCCAGCCTTGCAGGTAGAGGCCGGCGTCGTTGACCAGGTAGCCGTTGGCGTCGGGTTCGAAGGCGCCGGCGCGGGTGAACTCCCGCGGATCGGAATTCGTCAGGCCGGCGCCCTTGGTGGTGACCACGAAGAAGCCATCGCCGGAAACCGCCAGGTCGGTGGCGGAGGACGCGGCCTGGATCAGGCCCTGCTGGCTGACGAAGGCGTGGTTGTTGCCCTGCACGCCGCCGGCCGAGTACTCGCCCTTGACCGCCTGCGAGGTGACCATGGTGGAGAAATCCACCTGGTTGCGCTTGTAGGCGGTGGTGTTGACGTTGGCGATGTTGTCCGAGATCGCGGCGAGCGCCGAGGAGTTGGCCACCAGGCCCGAAACCCCGGCGAGCAATGCGGAATTGATACTCATGGTGCTTTCCGTTCTTTCCTAGGTTGCCGCTTGCTGCGGGCGCTTGCCGGCGTCTCTAGGCCGTCGCGGTGGGCGGCGTTTTGCCGCCCGGGTTCATGGGGTCGCCGGCGCATCACGCGGCCGGGGTACTGGTTGAGGGCGTGTTCGAAGAACTAGCCGGCAGGTTGACCGAGACCACCTTGGTCCAGTCCACCGGTCCGCCGTTGACGATGATCGAGGTGGCGCCGTTCGCCTGGGTGACGCCGGTGACGGTCCCCTGGATGTAGTTCGTGGACGCGATGGCCGCGCCGGCCGCGTCGGTGGCGCTCACCCGCAGGGTGTAGGTCCCGCCGTTCGGCAGTTGCGCGCCGGTGAGGTCCTTGCCGTTCCAGGTGAAGGCGTGGTCGCCGGCCTTCAGGTCGCTCGGCGCCTCGGCGTGGACCACATTGCCGTTGGCGTCGAGCACCTCGACCTTCAGGTCGGCGGCGGCGGACGGCAGGTTGTAGGTCCAATGCGCCTGGCCGTTCGCCAAGCTGGCGGTGTCGCTCACCGCCTTCACGGTCTTGCCGATCAGGGTGACGGCTGTGGAGATGCCATTGGAGGTGTTGGCCACCACCTGCTTCAGCAGGGTGTTGGCGTTGAGCTGCTGCTCCACCCCGGTCATCTGCACGAGCTGCTGGGTGAACTGGTTGGAGTCCAGCGGCGAGGTCGGGTCCTGGTTCTTCAGCTGCGTGGTGAGCAGCGCCAGGAAGGTGTTGAAGTTGTCGGCCAGGCTGGCGATGCCCTTGGTCGTGGCGTCCTGCGGCGTAGTCGGCGCGGTGACCGGGGCGGTGGTGGTGGCTGCGACGGACATGGCGGCCTCAGATCCTGATGTCGACGCCCGCGAGCGCGGCGCGCCGGAGCGGAGGTTGCGGAGGAACAGCGTCGGCGCTGGTGTCGAGCGCCGCCTGGAAGGCGCGGCCGCGGAAGGCGGCGCCGCTATCGGACGATTGGTTCTGCGCCTGGCCGCCCTGGCCCTGGCCCCGGTCGCTGGCGACGTCGAAGGTCATGCCGCCGGTCAGGTCGAAGCCCGCCTGCTCCATGGCGTGATGCAGCTCGCCGGCTCGGGCGCGCAGCTCGGCCGCCGCCTGCGGGGTATCGAAGGACATGGCCGCGCTCATCCGGCCGTCGGCCCCGATGGCGATGCGGACATCGACCTTGCCCAGGCCCGCCGGATCGAGCTGGACGTCGAACTGGGAGGCGCGGCCGTCAAGCTTCCTGACGATCTGGGCCGCCAGGTTGGCCACGGTCTGCGGCGCGCCGCGCACGGCCACGGCGGCGGCGTGGATCAGGCCGGCGGGGGTCGTCGTGGAGGCCGTCGCCGGCGCGATGGCGTCGGCCGGAGCCTGGGCCGCGGGCCCGCCGTCCGTGTCGTGGGCGCCGACGCCGTGGCCGGCGTCGTCATCGGCGACGGGGCCGCCATTCCCGGTGGCGTCGGCGACCGGCTGCAGGGCGTCGGCGGCCTTGGCGGTGAGCGCCGCGGTGGCGCCGGCGGTCCCGCCGATCTTGGTGATATCGACACGGGCCGCCGTCTTGATCGCCTGCACGCGGTCCTTCGGCGCGGCCGAGTCTGCGGGGTTGGCTTGCGCGCTGGCGGTGGCGGCGGCCGTCGCGGGCGCAGGCGTGACGGGAAGCCCCGCGGTCCCGTCGGGGGCCGCGGCCGCGGGGGTGGCGGAGACCGCCGGCGGCGGGGCTGTGGTCGAGGTCGGGGCCTGGGGCTGCGCCGGCGCGGCGTCGCCCTTGGCCGCCGCTGGGGCGCTGGCCTGAGCCGCCAGCGCGTCGACGGCCTTGGCCGAGGCGTCCGTCGCCACCGTCGCGGTGTCCGCCGCCGCGGTGTGCGACGCCGTGGCGTCGGCGGCCGAAGCTGGCGCGGCCGGAGTCGTGGGCTGGCCGGCGGCGGCTCCGCCGGCGGCCGCCGCCAGGTTGGCGATCACCTCGGCGGCATGGGCCGTGGCCGGCACGACGGCCTGCGCCACCAGGAGGCCGGGGGCGGCGCCGCCGCCGGGCGCCTTGGCCGCGGCGCCGGTGGCCTCGGCGGCGATCGCCGAGGCCTGCGCTGGCAGGGAGGGCGGCACGGCCGCCAGGCCGGCGAGGGACGGATCGGGCGTCGCGGGCGTCGCGGCGTCGGCAACGACGGCGGCGCAGTCGTCATCGGTCTTGGCCTTGCCGTCGCTTGCCGCGGCCTTGCCGTCGCCTGTGGACTTGCCGCCGGCCTTGGCGCTGGTCTTTGCGGCAGCCGCCTTGGCCGGCCCCGCCTCGGCGTCCTGGGCGCCCGACTGGGTGGCGGACAGCGCCTCCAGCAGGGCGTCGAAGCCGGTCAGGGGTCCCTTGCCCGCCACCGATTGGGTCGCGCGGCCGCCGGCCGCCGAACCCGTCTGGGCGGCGGAGCCAGGGGCCGGCGAAGGCGCAGGATTGATCGCAGGGGCGGACATACGCGGACAGGCCTTGGGATGGAGTGAGCGTCTGACGCCTGCTGCGTCGGGAACATTCGGACGGCTTGACGCAACCTTCGCGCCAACTCGGCAAGCCGCTGAATTGACAAGGGAAAGCGGTGGCCTGGCGGGTGGCGTCGACACCAGGCAAGAGCGGAATTTGCCGAGCCGATCCGGTCCAGATGGGGCGTTTCCTGCCGCCCCGCGGCGGACGCCTTCGACCGCCCATTGCCGCGGCGCCGCGGAACTGGCGCCGCTCTTGCGCTGCGGACAGGGAACTCATTGGGCCCAGAGAAGGACCATGTTGAAAATTAACAGGATTTCCCGGCCCCACGCGTGGGCGTTAAGCCTCTCCCCGGCAGAATCCGCCGGGTCACGCGTCAGCCTTTGCCGGGCGGAGGCTTAAGGGGCCATGTCGCTCACCGCATCCCTGCAGAACGCCACGTCCGGCCTGCAAGCCGCCCAGGCCGCCTTGACCGCGGTCTCGGACAACATCGCCAACGTCAACACCCCCGGCTATGTGCGCAAGACGATCATCCAGCAGCCGCTGGTGGTGGACGGCCGCGGCGCGGGCGTCGACGTCACCGGCGTCAAGCGGGTCACCGACCAGTACCTGCAGGCCGCGAGCCTGACCGCCGGCTCGGACTCCAGCCGCTACAGCGTCTATTCGGACTTCGTCGACAACGCCCAGAGCCTGTTCGGCGACCCCTCGGCGGACGACTTCTTCTTCAACCTGCCGGACCAGATCTCGGCCGACTTCGCCACCTCGGCGAACGACCCGTCCTCGAACCTGCTGCGCACCCAGGCCGTGAACTCGGTGGGCAACTTCCTGAATCAGGCGGATCGGATCAATACGCAGATCACCGCCCTTGGCGTGACGGTCGACAACAAGGTCACCGACGACGTCACCGAGGTGAACAGCCTGCTTGGCCAGATCGACAAGCTGAACACCGACATCGCCCGCGCGAAGATCAGCGGCGGCGACGCCACGGGTTCGGAGAACATCCAGAGCCAGCTCCTGAACCAGCTCTCCAGCCTGATGAACGTGCGCGTGGCCCCCCGCGCGCAAGGCGGCGTCGACGTGCGCTCCACCGAAGGCGTTCTGCTGGCCGGCAATGGCGCGGCCACGCTCACCTACAACTCCAGCGGCGACACGCCCGGCTACATCAGCGCCGTGACGCCGGGGCCGGCCGCGGCCCAGCCGCAGGCTATCACCATGTCCAGCGGCGAGATCCGCGGCCTGCTCGACCTGCGCAACACCAAGCTGCCGGGCATCTCCGACCAACTCGGCGAATTCGTCTCGCGCACCGCCCAGCAGTTGAACGCCGCCAGCAACGCGTCCACCGCCTCGCCGCCGCCCACCTCGCTCACCGGCCGCAACACCGGCCTCGACCTGCCGACCGCGGTCTCCAACTTCGCGGGCCAGACGACGGTGGCGATCACCAATTCGTCCGGTGTGGTGCAGACCTCGGTGGCCATCGACTTCACCGCCGGGACCATGAGCGTCAACGGCGGCGCCGGCACGGCCTTCACGCCGGCGAACTTCCTCGCGAGCCTGAACACGGCGCTGGGCGCCAGCGGCACGGCGAGCTTCGCCAACGGGGCGCTGTCCATCGGCGCCACGGGGACCAACGGCGTGGCCATCGCCGCTGGGACCGCCCAGAAGGCGGGCCAGGGCTTCTCGCAGTTCTTCGGCCTGAACGACCTGATCAGCTCGACGGGTTTCGCGACCTACGACACCGGCCTTACGGCCACCGATCCCAATGGCTTCACGCCCGGCGGGCAGATCACGCTGCGGCTCTCGACGCCCAACGGCAATCCGCTGCGCGACGTGACCGTCGCGGTGCCGGCGGCCGGCAGCCCCGCGATGAGTGACCTGCTGACCGCGCTCAACAGCAACGCCACCGGAGTGGGCCTCTACGGATCCTTCACCCTGGACGCCCAGGGCGGACTGACCTTCACCGGAACCTCGCCCCAGAACGCCCAGGTCTCGGTGGTGTCCGACAACACGCAGCGCGGGGCGGGCGGGCCGTCCATCAGCCAGCTGTTCGGCATCGGAACCCAGGCGCGGTCGGCCCGGGCGGGCAGTTTCCAGGTCGATCCGGTCATGGCGGCCAATCCTGGGCGCCTGCCGTTCGGCACGCTGAATCTCGGCGTGGCGGCCGGCCAGTCGGCGATCACCCCCGGCGATGGCTCAGGCGCGCTGGCGCTGGCCCAGGCCGGCCAGCAGTCGACCCTCTTCAAGGCCGCCGGCGACCTCGGCAACGTGACGATGACGCTCACCGACTACGCCGCCCAGTTCGGCGGCTCCATCGGCCGCGACGCCGCCACCGCCGCCAGCCAGGCGTCCAGCGCCACCGCCGTCCAGACCCAGGCCGACGCCAAGCGCCAGTCGGTGGAAGGCGTCAACATCGACGAAGAGCTGATCAACCTGACCACCTACCAGCAGGCCTTCAGCGCCAATGCGCGCATGATCCAGGCGACGAAGGATCTCTTCGACGTCCTGAGCAACCTGATCAACTAGGGATCCGACCATGGAACGCGTCTCCACCGCCGGAAACTACTCCGCCATCCTGGCCAACCTGATGGCCGCCGAGAACCGCCAGGTCGACGCGGAGAACCGCGTCTCGTCCACCAAGAACGGAGACAGCCTGAAGGACTTCGCCACCCAGGCGGAGACGCTGACGGCGATGAAGACCGTCGACGCGCGGGTGACCAACTACCAGTCGCAGAACAGCCTGATCGCGTCCAAGCTCAGCACCCAGGACCAGGCCCTGACCAGCGTGGCCGACGCCGCCACCCAGGTGCGCCAGGCGCTGGCCAATGCGCTGGCGACCGGCAACGCCGACACCCTCATGCAGGTGGTGCAGGGCCAGTTCCAGACCGCGGTCTCGAGCCTCAACACCCAGTACGACGGCAAGTACCTGTTCGCGGGCAGCCAGATCACCACCAAGCCGGTGACCGCGACCCAGCTCTCCGACCTGACGTCGGGGCCGCCGATCGCCAGCTTCTTCCAGAACGACAACGTGCTGATCAAGGCCAAGCTCGACGACACCACCACCGTCACCACCGGCCAGTTGGCGAGCAACCTGGCGACTCCGATGATGCAGGCGTTCCAAGCGTTGCAGGCCTTCGACCAGGGCGCCTCCGGCCCGCTGAACGGCCAGCTTACCGCCGCCCAGGAGGCCTTCATCACCACTCAGATGCAGAATTGGGCGGGCATCGGGACCAACCTCACGACCCAGGCCGCGCAGAACGGCCTGGTGCAGAAGCAGGTGGACGACGTGGCGGCGAACCTGGTCACGCAGCAGAACACGCTCACCAGCATGATCGGCCACATCACCGACGCCGACATGGCCAAGGCCGCCACCGACCTCTCCAACGCCCAGCTCTCGGTGCAGGCCTCCGCGCGCGTGCTGCAGGCGCTGCAGAACTCCTCCCTGCTGAACCTGCTGCCGACGCAATAGGGCCCCGCCCTCGCAAAAGAGGGGTCGAGCCGCTAGATAGGCGGCCATGAACGCGCCGGTTATCACGCCTGCCAGCCTCAGTGACGGCCTGATCGAGGCCGCGCGGGAAGCCGTGCGCCTGCCGGCCGGCAGCCGGGTCGTGGCGGCCATGTCGGGGGGCGTGGACTCCACCGTCACCGCGGCCCTGATGGCGCGGGCGGGCTACGACGTGGTGGGTGTCACCCTGCAGCTCTACGATCACGGGGCGGCGATCCAGAAGAAGGGCGCCTGCTGCGCCGGCCAGGACATCCACGACGCGCGCACCGCCGCCGAGGCCCTGGGCCTGCCGCACTACGTCCTGGACTACGAGAGCCGCTTCAAGGCTCAGGTCATCGAAGATTTCGCCGACGCCTACCTGCGCGGCGAGACGCCGGTTCCCTGCATCCGCTGCAACCAGACGGTGAAGTTTCGCGACCTGCTGGATATGGCCCGGGATCTTGGCGCCGAGGCCATGGCCACCGGGCACTACGTCCGCCGCGCCGTCGGGCCGGCCGGGCCTGAGCTGCACCGCGCCGCCGATCCGGCGCGGGATCAGTCCTATTTCCTGTTCGCCACGACGGCGGAACAGCTCGACTACCTGCGCTTCCCGCTGGGCGGCCTGCCGAAGCCGGCGGTGCGGGCCGCTGCCGCCGAGCTGGGCCTCGCCGTCGCCGACAAGCCGGACAGCCAGGACATCTGCTTCGTGCCGGAAGGCCGCTACACGACGGTGATCGACCGCCTGCGCCCGCACGGCGCCGAGCCCGGGGACATCGTCCACCTGGACGGGCGGGTGCTGGGGCGCCACGAGGGTGTCACCCGCTACACCATCGGCCAGCGGCGCGGGCTGAACGTCGCCGTGGGCGACCCGCTGTTCGTGGTGCGCATCGACGCCGACGCCCGCCAGGTGGTGGTCGGTCCGCGCGAGGCCCTGCTGACCTCGGCGCTCGCGCTGGGCGAGACCAACTGGATCGGCGACGGCCCCTCCATCGCCGCCGCCTGCGAGGCTGGCCGCCCGGTGCTGGCGCGCGTCCGGTCCACCCGCGAGCCGCTGCCGGCCCGCCTGGCGATGGTGGGCGGCGCGCCCGGCGTCACCTTCGACAGCCCGGAGGAGGGCGTCGCCCCCGGTCAGGCCTGCGCCCTCTACGCCCCCGAGGCGCCCACCCGGGTCCTGGGCGGCGGCTTCATCGCGTCTGCGGTGCGGGCGAACCTCTGAGACGCTTGAGGAGTTCTCCCGCCGAAGGAGACACCTCCCATGGCCAGCAAGAAGAAGTGGATCGCCGGCGCCACCAAGAAGGAAGGCAAGCTGCACGAGGCCCTGCACGTCCCGAAGGATGAGAAGATCCCCGCCGCCAAGCTGCACGCCGCGGCCAAGAAGGGCGGCAAGATCGGCAAGGAGGCCAGGCTCGCCGAGACGCTGAAGGGCCTCAACCACAAGCATTCATGATTCCGCTCGTCCCCGCGAAGGCGGGGATCCAAGCTGGGTTCGGTCTTCGCGCGAACGGGGACGCCAATCGTAACGTCGCCTGGGTCCCCGCTTTCGCGGGGATGAGCGGATGAATATATGGAGCCCATGAGCACCTCCGCCGCCGATCCCGTCGTCATCGCCAGCTACGCCCGCACGCCCATGGGCGGCTTCCAGGGGGTGTTCGCCCCGGTCAAGGCCACCGAACTGGGCGCGGCTGCGGTGCGCGCCGCGGTGGAGCGCGCCGGCGCGCCGGCCGACGCCGTCGAACAGATCGTCATGGGCTGCGTCCTGCCCGCGGGCCTCGGCCAGGCGCCCGCCCGCCAGGCGGCGATCGGCGCCGGCTTGCCGAAATCGGTGGAGGCCACCACGGTCAACAAGATGTGCGGCTCGGGCATGCAGGCCGCGATCCTGGCCCACGATGCGCTGGCCGCGGGGACCGCCGACATCATCGTGGCGGGCGGCATGGAGAGCATGACCAACGCCCCCTACCTCCTGAAGAACCACCGCGGCGGCGCCCGCATCGGCCACGACACCTCTTACGACAGCATGTACCTGGACGGGCTGGAGGACGCCTATGAGCCCGGCCGGCTGATGGGCTCCTTCGCCGAGGAGACGGCCAGGCAATACCAGTTCACCCGCGAGGCCATGGACGAGTTCGCCATCGGCTCGCTGACCCGCGCCCGGGCCGCCACGGAAAACGGCGCCTTCAGGCGCGAGATCGTCCCCTTCGAGGTGGTCACCCGCAAGGGCGCGGTGCTGATCGAGGACGACGAGCAGCCGATGAAGGCCGATCCGGCCAAGATCCCGACGCTGAAGCCCGCCTTCGCCAAGGATGGCGCCATCACCGCGGCCAACGCGTCTTCGATCAGCGACGGCGCCGCGGCCCTGGTGATGACCCGCGAGAGCGTGGCGCGGAAGCTCGGCATGACCGTCGTGGCCCGCGTCGCCGCCCACGCCGCCCACGCCCACGAGCCCGGGCTCTTCACCACCGCGCCGGTCCCGGCGATCCAGAAGTGCCTGAAGCGGGCCGGCTGGAGCGTCGCCGACGTGGACCTCTTCGAGGTCAACGAGGCCTTCGCCGTGGTGGCGATGATCGCCGAGCGCGACCTGGGGCTCGACCGGGCCAAGCTCAACGTCCACGGCGGCGCCTGTGCGCTTGGCCATCCCATCGGCGCGTCGGGCGCGCGCATTCTCGCCACCCTGCTGAGCGCGCTCGAGGCCCGCGGCGGCAAGAAGGGCGTCGCCAGCCTCTGCATCGGCGGCGGCGAAGCCACCGCCATGGCGGTGGAACTGGCCTAGGGTCGTCCACGAACCATACGAACCCCACGAACGGAGTGTGCCCCGGAGACTCCGCGCCAGCGGAGGCTCGGTCCCTTGGAGCCACGGAAAACACGGAAAGCGCACGGAATCTCAGGCGGCCCTTTCCGTGATCTGTCCGTGTTTTCCGTGGTCATCCCTTCGCTGAGGCGCCCGCTGCGCGGGCCGTAGGAGACCAGCCCGTTCGTGTGGTTCGTGGATGACCTAGGTTCTACTTCCCGGCCTGTTCCCGCGCCGCCTTGGCCATCGCCTGGGCCTGGGCTCGCAGCTGGGCGATGTCGCCGGCGTTCATGCTGTGCTTCTGCACGATCGAGACCGTGGTGCTCGACCCGGGCGTCAGGGTGTTGATCCGGATGCCGCCGGGCATCTCCATGTCACCGGGCTTCATGTCCGCCGGGCAGGGGCCGGTCCAGGTCCCCTCCATGGTCATCTTGTGGGTCCCGTTGGCCTGCGCCATGGCCGAGCCGGTGGTCACCGCATTCACCTCCACCTTGTAGTGCGAGCCGAAGTCGCCGGTGGCCGAGCCGTCGGAGGTCACCGTGCCGCTCTCGCCCATCTTGCAGACCGAATGGAAGTCCCAGCCGCCGCCCGGATGCGGCGTGACCCGCTGTTCCGAGCAGTCGCCGCCGGACTTGCCCATCTGGCTGGAGCCCCACCACTTCATCTTCTGGTCGGCGGTGGCGTCGAGACACATCTTGATGGTCTGGGTCATCCCGCTGGTGGAGATGGTCTGGGTCCAGAGCCCAGGCTTGCGGGATGGCGGCGCCATCGGCGCCGTGGCCGCCGCCGGCGCCGCGGCGCTGGTGGCCGAGGCGGTTTCGGTCTTCTTGCCGCAGGCGCCCAGCGCCAGCAGAGCCATGGCGGAAATCCCGGCCGAAATGCCGATCACGCGTTTCATCTTGAACCCTCCCGTCCGATGCCCAGTTTGGAGGGGAGGCTAGACGCGAACCGGCGTCAGGAGAACCAGGATATGGCAGAGCTGCGCGATACGGGCGCCCGCTACGAGATGGACGAGCAGGGCGAGACCTCCTGGGCCGACTACCGGCGAAGCGGCGAGCGGCTCTATATCGACCATGTCGAGGCCCCGATGTCCCTGCGCGGCACAGGCGCCGCCGGACGCCTGATGGCCGCGCTCGCCGCCGACGCCCGGTCGAAATCGCTGAAGATCACCCCGATCTGCGGCTACGCCGCCGCCTGGCTCCGCCGCAGCAAGGCATTCGGGGATTTGGTCGGGTAGGCGAGGGCGCGCGACGCCCCGCTCATGGTCAACAGTCTGTGAATCTAGGTTAACGGTGGGGGCCGCCCCGGAGTCCTGCTCGACGGAGCGGCGAAGATCGGTGAAGCCGCCCGGCCGGCGCCTGCGTGTCTTCAGGCGGCCGGCCGCGACTTCGAAAGCCGCCGCTTCAGGCGCGGGCGGTGATGGCTTCCAGCGTCTGGACGCGGGCTTCGCAGTCTTCCACGAAGCGGCGGGCCAGGTCGCGGACGCCGGCCGGATAGGCGTCGCCGCCCTCGGCGATCTCGTGCGCCATCGCCTCGACCTCGGTCATGGCGGTGGTCAGCGCCCGGATGTGATCCTTGGCCAATTGCTTGGCTTCGGCCTGCAGCCGACGCACGCGCTCGGCCACGGTTTCGGGCTTTTGGGTGGTGTCACGGTCGTTATTGGCGACCACGCTCAGAGAAGGGCTCATGCGGTAATACCTCAATTCCCCAACCTCAGGTCTAAGGGTCGCCCGCCGTTCACTATGAACACGCTCTTAGCTTCCCTAACCCGATGTCTCGAATACGGACGAGAACAGCGCAGGTTCCCTGACTGCTGCATGAACGGCGCCGCTTCCGGGTCCGGTGGGGATTCGCGGCCACAGGGGACGGAGTGGGCCGCCAGCTCCAGAACGATACGGATGTGGTCGTCCCCGACGCGGCGACGGCCAAGCCAGCGCGGGGCCTTACAGAACCCCGGTATGCCTACCGCCGCCTTCACCACATCCCTTAAGCGGGTGTGAAGTCCTAAGCCGCAGACTCCATGCGCAGTTTTCGCGACAGCAGGACCCAGCGATGAGCATCCAGGCCTACGATGCG
>Ga0207695_10000895_pt1 | contig 53944 bp, 41 predicted proteins | sample KBSC54metaG_FD_184354 | JGI IMG/M metagenome (GOLD analysis project Ga0207695, IMG submission 184354) | Corn rhizosphere microbial communities from Kellogg Biological Station, Michigan, USA - KBS C5-4 metaG (SPAdes) (version 2) | ecosystem: Host-associated > Plants > Roots > Rhizosphere > Soil...
CGGATCACTTCTTTCATCCGTTCAACGCACCCAGCCAGCGTCCGGGTGGCCCGGAGTTGTTGCCGTACTGGTTGCTCGGTGCGGCACCGCAGGGCATGTCGTTCGCCGACGCCGTGTCGATGCAGAGCACGTTGGTCGATCACTCGCGCGCGCCCAAGCGCGCAAGGGATGCGGACTATCAGGGGCCGATGAATCATGCCTTCCATTTCGATGCCGCCTGCTTCGCGCGCGTACTTGCCGAGCACGGCCAGCAGGCGCTTGGCGTCGTTCGGCATGTGGCGACGGTGGAGCGCACAGAGCTGGATGAACACGGCGCCATCGCGCGCGTGGTGACAAAGGAGGCGGGCGATCTCACCGCCGATCTCTACGTGGACTGCACCGGGCTGCGCGGCATGCTGATCGGCAACGTGATGCAATCTCCTTTCCACAGCCGTGCGGACGTGCTGTTTGCCGATCGCGCGGTGGCCATGCAGGTGCCGTACGAAACCCCCGATGCACCGATCCCGTCGTACACCATCTCCACCGCCCAGGAGGCGGGCTGGATCTGGGACATCGGTTTGCAGAAGCGGCGTGGCGTTGGCTACGTGTATTCGTCGCGGCATACCACCGATGATCGTGCCGAAGACGTTTTCCGGCGCTATCTGGGTGGTGCAGGCGAGGGCCTGAAGGCCATGCACATCAAGTTCGAGACGGGATACCGCCCCGAGCACTGGCGCAAGAACTGCGTAGCCGTGGGCTTGGCTGGCGGCTTTGTCGAGCCATTGGAATCGACCGGCATCGCATTGATCGAGCTGGCGACCTACCTGCTCACGCATTTGTTGCCCGGCGACACCGACAACATGGAAAGCACGGCGCGTCATTTCAACGAGATGATGGTGGCTCGCTACGACCGCATCATCGACTTCATCAAGATGCACTACTGCCTGAGCCAGCGGCGCGACTCACCGTTCTGGATCGATAACACCGACGTTGCGGGCATCCCGCAAACCCTGCAGGAAAAGCTCGCGAAGTGGAAGCAGCGCCCGCCGCATCGACTGGATTTTATTGGCGACCTTGAAATGTTCATGACCGCCAGTTGGCAATACGTGCTGTATGGCATGGAGTTCCAGACAGACCTTGGATACATGCGCAGCGCGTTCCCGCATATGGAAGCGGCACGCAGGGAATTCGCGATGATCCGGCAGGCGGCCGCTCAGGCACTCGACGATCTGCCGGACCATCGGGCGCTGGTCGAACACCTATGCCGCGAGCATGCGCAGCGCATCCGGAATAATGTGGATATGGCTGCATCCGCCGGCTGATCTCTCGCCTGCGCCCTGCCATAAGGGGGCGGTTGCCTTTACGAAACACCCAGATGAGCATGCGATTGGCCCCTTGGGTCATCCGCTTGTAAATCGCCGCTGCCTGGCTTACAGTGAACCATATGGTTCACTATCAAGACCGCCTTGACGCAACGTTCGCCGCGCTCTCCGACGTCACCCGACGTGGTGTGCTGGAGCAGCTCGGGGGTTCAGACGCGTCCATCACCGACCTCGCTCAACGGTTTCACATGACCCTTACGGGCATGAAGAAGCACGTCAGCATTTTGGAGCAGGCGGGGCTCGTGACCACGGAGAAGGTCGGGCGCATACGAACCTGCAGACTCGGGCTGCGCCGGCTGGAAGAAGAAGCCGCCTGGATCGAGCAGCACCGTCAACTGTGGAGCGCACGCTTCGACGCGCTGGACCAGCTTGTCGAGCACTTGAAATCTAAGGAGAAGGCAGATGCCCAAAGAAAACGCAGGTAGTCCCGCCGTGAACCACACCGCCGTGCAACGCAAGTCCGACTTCGAACTCGTGGTGACGCGAACATTCAACGCCCCAGTGCACATCGTCTTCGAAGCCTGGAGCAAGCCCGAATTGTTCAAGCTTTGGTGGGTGCCGAAGTCGGCAGGCATGTCGTTGGTTTCGTGCGACATGGATATTCGCACCGGTGGCGCGTATCGCCTCGTGTTCAGCCATCCGGCCTTCGATCAACCGATGACGTTCTTCGGCACGTACAAAGAAGTAACGCCGAACAAGCGCCTCGTATGGACAAACGAAGAAAGCGATCAGGGCGCCGTGACCACGGTGACGTTCGAGGAAGATGCCGGCAAGACGCGGGTCACCCTGCATGAGCTCTATCCCACCACAGCGGCCCTCGACGAAGCCCTGGCTGGTTCGGCGGAAGGCCTGCCCGAACAGTTCGCTCAGCTGGATGAATTGCTCGCCGGCAAATCGTGACCACCAAGCGGCCATTGGCGTACGGCAGGGATGGCGATGAAATATGCCATCACTGCTGCGTTGATCCATTCGACGCCACGTGAGGACAATATGCTCAGACGAGATTTCCTGAAGACTGCCATAGCGGCCGCAGTGCTCACTGCGGCCCTTCCGGTTCAAGCCAAGAAGACTCTCACCATGTCGAACGAGCATTTTGCCGACGTCAATGGCCAGCATCTCTTTTACAGCGTGCACGGAGCCGGCAAGCCGCTCATTCTTCTCCACGGCGGCATCGACCCGAACAGCTTCGGAAGCAATCTGGCCAAACTGGCCAAGGGCAGGCAGGTATTCGCCGTCCATCTCCAGGCCCATGGGCGCACGCCGGACACTGACCGGCCACTGCGCAGTGAAACGATGGGCGACGACGTTGCTGCCTTTATCGGCCATCTGAACCTTAGCAAGGCCGACGTCATGGGCTACTCGCTGGGCTCCAGCGTCGCGCTGCAGACCGCTATCCGCCATCCAGATGTAGTCGATCGGCTTTTGCTCGTGTCCGCGGCAATGAGGCAGGACGGCTTTTATCCGGAGGTGGTAACGGCCTTCAAACAGTTGGAGGCGAACGCCGCCACGCTTGGGCCTGGCGTCAAGGCATCGCCGTTAGGGCAGGCCTATCCCGATGTCGATTGGACCAACCTCTTCAGCAAGGTCGGTGACATGACCAAGCGCCCCTTTGACTGGAGCGCCGGCGTCGCCAAGCTTCACGCACGCACGCTGCTGGTCTTTGCCGATGCTGACGCCACGCGGCCCGAACACATAGTCGAGTTCTGGAAGGCGCTGGGAGGCGGCCAGCGCGATGCCGGGATCGATGGCTCCCTGCGGCCTGCAAACCAGCTCGCCATCGTGCCGAACACAACTCACTACACGCTTCCCGTCGACCCGATGTTGCCGGAGATTGTCGATCGCTTCCTCGAGTCTGCATCGAAGGCAGTAGGTTAGGGGCCCACTCCCGCTCACGGAGTTATCCATGAGCGGGAGGGTTACGCGTGTCCTTTGCGCTTTGAGTCATCGGACATGCTCGCGGAGCTAGGGCCAATACCCGCAAGCTTATGCGCCAGGGGGTACGAGCATCTCGATACCCCATTTGTGAAGTAGCTTGCCGATCACTTCCATTTGCGCCGGCGTCGGCGGCGTGACCGGCGGCATGTCGCCCGATTCGGGAATGGGGATGCCCGCTTCCATCACAAAACTGGCGAATTCTCCGGGTGTAGCGATCATGTGTGAACGCATGGGTGTGTCGCCCAGGTTGCGTAAGCGGTGCGGAATACCGCGCGGCGCAAAGTAGGAATCGCCAGCGCCCAGAACCTGCGTCTCGGCGCCGATCGTCACCTCCAGCGATCCTTCCATGATGTGCATGGATTCATCTTCACGGTGATGGACATGAAGTCCGCTGTCACCACCGGGTGGCATCGTGCCTTCGACGAGACTGAATTGACTATTGGTTTGCTCAGCGGTCAGGAGCACTTTCAGGTGCACGCCAAAGAGCAGGTACTCGTTATTTCTCGCGGAATTAAAGACGTGAGTCGCCATGGGGATATCCAGGGTGGGGTAAAGTGACGAGGTTAGAACGGCGCCTCGATCGACGTTTATCTCCCCATGACGGGTTTTATCCGCACCTGCTACAACCCTCCCTCATTGCAAGAAATGACACTCATGGTCCAAGGCCGAATTTCAGTCCTTCGCGAGGGTACATTCGGGCCTTTGTACGCGTTGGGGCCGTTGGTCCATTCGCCCTCACCGAGTTTCCTGGTCGAATCCCAACGCATGCAGCCCGGCGAAATCTGCACGAGGGAATTCACCAGCCATGTGCTTACGTACTTCCCTGCAGGCGCCACTGTGCTGCATGAGGCTGAGGGAAAATGCACGCAACGGATCCACATTCCACCGCAAGGCGTGGTGGTCTCTTTGCGACGCCAAGTCGAATCGGTGGAGTGGATAGAAGCGGCGGACCAGCTTTCCGTACAAATCGACGGCAGAGTTCTCTCGCTCGCTTCGGAGGCCTTGTGGGGAAGGCCGGATATCGAACTCGCACCTAGCCCCGGGTTTCTTGATCCTCGACTGAGTGGGTTGCTCGATGCCTTGAACGCCGAAGCTCACGCGGGCTATCCGAGCGGACGTCTGTTTGTCGATGGGATCGAGCAAGCGATGACGTCGTACCTGGTTCGTCATGCCGCGAAGCGGAGTGATGTCCCGCCGACACGGAGTTCAAGGGGAGGCCTGGCACCGAGTGTTGCACGCCGTTTGACGGAATACATGCAGGACAACCTCGCCGCGGAGATCTCCATGATCGAACTGGCAACGGTGGTTGGTCTTAGCGCTTCCCATCTTTCGCGCGCTTTCCGCATCACCTTCCGATCGACGCCGCATGAGTTCCTGCTGAGCCTTCGCGTTACTCGTGCAAAGGCACTCCTGCAAGACAAAGACGCTTCAATCCTTGATGTCGCGCAGCGCTGTGGCTTTAAGACACAGCAGCATTTTTCGCGCGTATTCAGTCAACGTGTTGGCCTGTCACCGGGGCGCTTTCGACGGGCCTGTTAAATCTGAAATCGGGCACGTGACCGATATCGCTACCTCTCAACGCCTTATAGAACTGGTTCAAGAGAACTTGATTGGGAAGCGAAACGGGCAGGGCGATCAGAGCTGGTTATCGAGGCCAGGTTAGCTGGCCGCGTTCGCCCTGGGCGGACGAATCGCGGCTTATCCCTTATGAAGAAGTCACTTCGTACCGGCTGTGTGCCGAAGCGCTAGCTGACTTGTCGAATTATTTCGGCGTGAGACGGAACAGGCCGCCGGGCTGAGCATCTTCCAGCATCCAGAGCGAACCATCCGGCGCCTCTTCGATATCGCGGACGCGTTTGCCAATGCTCCAGCGCTGGGCCGCGGTGGCGCCGCCCTTGCCGTCAAAGGTGACGCGAATGATGGCCTCGCTGACAAGGCCGCTGATCAAGGCACTGCCTTTCCAGTGCGGGAACAGGCTGCCCTTGTAGAACATAAGGTTGCCTGGCGCGACCACTGGCACCCAATAGATCACAGGCTTGGCCAGATCGGGCCGTGTATCGGGGTTGGGAATGGGCACGCCGTTATAGTTGACGCCGTACGAAACCAGCGGCCAGCCGTAGTTCTTGCCACGCTGGATCAGGTTCAGTTCGTCACCGCCGCGCGGGCCATGCTCAAGCTCCCACAACCGACCATCAGGAGCGAAGGCGAGGCCATAAGGTGTGCGATGGCCAGTAGTCCAAGTTTCGGCCGGCGTAAGGTTGGGGCCGGGGAACGTATAGGTGCTGACCACCGGCGCCGATTTGGCCGCCTCGGTATCGGTTGCCGGATCGATCAGCGGAATGCTGTGAGCACCGACCTTTCCTGCCCACGGATTGCCCGGCGCGGGTTTGCCATCCAACGTCAGCCGCAGGATCTTGCCCACCGGCTGATCGGGATCCTGTGCTGGCGTGAAGCGCTGGCGGTCACCCACGGTGAGAAAGAGGTACTTGCCGTCCGGCGAGAAGGCGATCTGCGCGCCGGCCTGGCCACCCTTGCCCGTGGGCATCTGGCGCCACAGCACCTGGAAGCCATCCAGCCTGGGCTGATTGCCATCCAGTACGAGCTGACCTCGGCCCATGACCAGGCCGCCACCATAGTCACCGGGTGCGACATAAGTGAGGTACACATTGTGGTCAGTGGCGTAATGGGGCGAAAGGAAGACGCCCAGCATGCCGTTCTGACCCTCGACATAGCTGGCCGGCACGCCCTTGATCTCGGTCTTGGCGCCTTGCGGCGTCACCAGATCCAACCGGCCGACCTTCTCGGTCACCAGCATGCGGCCATCGGGCAGGAACGCGATACGCCAAGGCAAATCGAAGCTAGCCACCTTCGTGATGTTGAAAGGAAGGTCGGGATCGGGTTTCTGACCGCCTGCGTTGGTCTGTGCATGGGCGGCGCTTGTCAGCAAAGCCCCAAGCAATAACCCGTTTGCCAGCTTCTTCATTTCGTGTTTCCTTGCGTCCGAGTGACTTGGAATATTTTAGTGTTCTGGATGACGTTTGGGTGTGATGGTTTCTCTTAATTCTGGTGGCAGAGGGGTTAGTGGGGAATTGAGCATATCCACGAATGGACCCGTGGCTTGCATTTTCGTCGGGCTATCTGGACAGGCATTCGTGACATCCCTGGACGGACAACGCAAAGATCGCGGATGCCTCGGTATCGCCTTGCTTACGTGAGCGAGGGAAGGGATGCTTTTACAACGCGCAGCATAAGAGCATCCTCCAACATATGAGTGGCGTTGTCGCCAGGTTCCAACTAGCTCGTGACAACAAGCTTGGCCTCGGCCTAGAGAACAGAAAGGAGGGACGCTGTTGGTTTCGCTGGGGGTGGGCCTCGAAGATCATCCAGGGGACATCCTGACGTTTGGCCAGAGGGAGTGTCATGCGGCGCCGATTTCCACCAGAAGTTCGATGCGGGTCGAAAACTCTTTCCGTCGGACGTATTGCTGGAGGTTGCCGGATCCATCAAAGCAGCCCCGACGATGGCCCGGAGCCTGGCGAGCGAAGTGCTGATCTCACAGGGATACGCCATCGAAATGTATAACCGTGAACTGGAGGCCAGTGTAGGATTCTTTGCGCACCACTTTGGCATCGATGTGGAGGATAGGAGCCCATTGGGCTTTCACCGGAACAACTCGTGGTGGCTCAGGCTCAACTAGACAGATGAAGCTGACGTTTTTACAAGACGTTCGCGCGCTGACCGTCTGCAGGCCGATATCCACTGAGTTGAGCGCCATCGGTCGCCAGAAGAAGAACCGGTGTGATGAAAAGAATATTCGATAATTGATCAGGGAGACGGAGATGATCAAGGCAAGTAACGAGGCGTCCTTCCACGGTTCGTTTACACTTCCTGGTGGCAAGTCCGTGTTCGGGGAGTTGCTTCTCAAAGGTCCCGCCACCACGCTCATGTTGAAGAATGCCTCTGCGATTGGTTCGGATTTCGAACGGAGAAATCTCCACGGAATGAGCGTGGACAACGACCACATCACGTGCATCGGCTGTGTCTACTCAGGCGACCGGCATCGAATGCAAGGAGGGGTCACCACATTTTACGCAGATCCGCCGCCGGCGAAGCCAAAGCAGAGAGACATAAAGAGACGGATAACACCGCAAATGAGCATTCGCTGATACAGGGCTTATGGGGGCGTAGCTAAATTGAAGCTTTGTCGCCGACTTACGCGCGCGGGAAGGGGCGGGACGGGATATCTTTATTAGGCGTCGGACAGGAGCATTTCCAGGCATCGGGTGGCGCGGTAGCCAGATTCCAAATGGTTCATAACGACCTAGCCTCAACCGAGGCAAAGCCCAACTATGCAGCCATCGTTAGTGCATCTGTCCCGATGTTCAGAGACCGTGGATGTCCCGATATAGCATCTCCGTCGACTAGCTTCTGCGGCCCGGCCTATCTTGGTTGGATAACTTGCTCGTATAACGCTGCGTCAAGCAGCGCAGCGCGGCGGTCCCAGAAAATTGCCTCTATCTTGTCGGCCGGGCGCTTCGACTGATGCCACTCCGTTCCCCATACGTCGGCCAGCAGCTTGATGTACTGCGGCAGTGTTCTGACCTCGCGGCCACATTGAAGTGCTGCTAGCTGTGGTCGGCTGCCATTGTTTATAGATACGAACAGATCTGGGCGCTTGACGGCGAAAAAACGGGTGGCGACGCCGAGCTTGATCCCCTTGATCTCTGTGAGCGCTGTCAGCAGTTTGGTGGCCTGTATAAGGGTGACAGGGGCGTCCAAAGGTAAACGGTCTAGTACGGCACCGACGACTTCAGGCGACCGTTTAACGATCCCCCTTGCCTCCCTTGCCGGCCGCATAGAGCCAAGTAGGCCGCTGGAGGCTCTGCCAACTCCCATCATTAGATCCCGCTCTTCCTTGCTCAGTTTCTTAAAGCGCGGCTCACGGCGGAATGCAGCTTGAGCAAGTCGAAGCTCCTCAAAATACGATGGAGCACCACCAGTAACCCGAATTCGATAACCATTGGTTAGTTGCCTTCCTTCCTGGCTCTTGATGACCTCAAAGTACTTGCTCCACGTCATATCCAGATCGGTGACCGACGTCACCTCAAGTCTCGCCCCAGGAACAATGATCTTCTTTCGTTTCGCTTCATTCCACGTAAGCGTGTATTGCGCGAGCCACTCATCATTGAGCTCGACCCCATTCGCCCATTGGACCTCAATGAAGCCTTCGATGTCTTTAAATGCAGGATCGTGGCTGACACCATCTAACAGAACGGATAGCTCTGTGTTGCTCGTGTAGGCTGCGGCAGTGAAGTTCGCCGATCCAACGATCGCGCGCATCTTCGAGCCTCTACGTCCAAGGATGACCTTTGGATGGAAAGTTCCCGTTGAGTTGATCATCAGGCGCAAGCGATCCGCCTTCTGGTTCAGCTCCAACAACGCATCGGGCTCAGTTTGGGCGAAAGCAGTACCTACGATAGCTCTTTGAACCTTGTCCAAGTCCAATTCTTTCCAGTGGCGCCCCTGCCCGTTTGACGATGTCGCCCAAGCAATGCACAAATCGACATCAGTGGACCATTCCATAAGCCTTCGAAAGGCATCGAGGAGGGCATTTGGGTTCGTGATAATAGTTGTGTTCATGAGACTTCTTTCTTACGAAGTTGGGCGATATTGGGAGCCTACGCCACGCCACCACAAGGCGTGCCAGGCAAGTTCAGGGTATTGCTTTCGGTCGTTCTACCCAGGCACATGCGTCAGAAGCGCCCACTCTACCCATTAGGTGGGCTCGCGCGAGCAAGCGCGAAAGTCAAGAGATCGCACATCTTCGAGCCTCAGCTGCGCGAAGCAACTAGCGTAAACGTGCCACCTAATCCAGCCACCTGATGAGCAGCGCTATTGAGCAACGTGCAGAGCTGCTCATGCTGACGTGAATTTGTCTTGTTTCTAAATACCGTGCGCAAAGTGTGTGGCTGCACCACAATAACGTGGCAGCGAACACGGCCAGAACTCCACGTATTGAGGTGACTCACAAAACTTGAAGCCGCAACCGGTATAACGGCGCCATTTACAACCGACCAAGCCGGTTTCGAGCTCGCGTGAGAAATACGCTGAGATAGAGTTGTGACTATGCTTGTCTTGGTCAAGCTTCCTATGTTTTTGATGGCCTGATTGATAACTATGTCGTGAGCCGACACAGATATCAGGCGTGTTACCTGGCTCGAGTTGGCTGCCTTCACATGAATGAGTGTGAGGTGATGGACGTTACTGTGAGTTGTAGCATGCACAAAGTCCGAAACTTCTCCAGAACCGTCATCACATAGTAGCCAGTCGTTCGAGCTTGCCATTCTTAGGTGCGCGAGTCGTTCGTTGTTTGTGCCCCGCTTGAGTGCTCGGTAGACCCAAGAAAAAAGGGAGTCTTCACCAAGAGAGCCGATATTCGATAGGAAAGTCCCATTCGCAGGAGGCAATGGCTTCTCTTTTAAAATGTTTGTGTTCGGAAAGCTCGCCCAAAATATGCCATTGAAAGGGGCGCTCTTGTAATTGACTTCGTAGCATCCGCCGCCCGTGATCGCGTGACCACTTTCATACCACGCCTGCACAAGGGTTGGATGCCGAAAAATCCGCTCGAACTCCCGGACCTTCCCAATCTGACCTGGCTGGGCGTTCACAATCGTCGTGTCAAATCGCAAGCGTTCGCTTTGTATGATCGGTTCAGCAGCGATATCACCGACATATGAACGCAGCCCATTGTCTAAATGATGCACGCGAACCCTGACTACATTGTCCTGGATCAAGTTTGGTGGCACGTCGAATTCGTAGTCAGCTTTGATTGTCCTTAAAAGAGCTACTTTGACATCCCCCAAATTCGGAGCCAGCTGGCTATCCGGATCGTATATGCTGAAGTCATATGCCGCCTTCATTAAACCAAGATCGCGGATTGGGTGTGAAACCGTGTCCAACGGCGCACTTGACACCCGGCCCCGGGCATTCATCAGAATCGTGGTTAGAGCATCGCACTTCTCGAGAAAATCTCGCCATGAATTTAATTTGTACAGCCAAACGTATGCTTCGGAGAGATTTACACCAAAAGTCCGATCCTTCTTCTCGATTCGCACACTGCCTCTTAAAGAGTTGTACGAATAGCTCTGGTCGGCGCTAGGATCGAACGCTTGCCGTAGATCTGTGCCTGTCAGCGCCTTACTGTCAGCTTTAACGGCCGTTTTCTTGTGGATACCGTGCAGCCAAATTGTTTTGATTTCTTTCTTTACAATGAACGCATAATTCAATACCTCTCGAGAAACCCTATCGATCGGAAATGTGTTGGAATCGAGTAAGTCGAGCACTGCCTCCTTGACATCATTACTTGAGCAGTGAAAAACGAAGTAGCCGTTGGTGAGACCTAACGTGAAATACCCATAGGTCGTCTCGTTGATCCCCGAATTGGGGGCCCAGTGCGGAGGGTGATCGTATTTAAAGAACACCGTGATGAAACGCCCGCCATCAAGGGCCCAGTCCGAGTCGTGACTCAGCCAGTGCATATTCATATCTTGCTGGAGGCGGCTCTTTACTTTGATGACTGCGCCAATTAACCCAACACGTCCCACAGGGAGTCCAAAAACGACGCCGCAATAGGGGACTATGTCTTCTGTGGTTGGTTTTGGGGTGGCTGCTTGCGGCGGAGTCGGCACCGACATTCCCATTGCCTCACAGATCACGTTAAGGAGAGGGGCCTCGTTCAGCCGTTGCAGACGACCGCTTGGCTTTTGCATCCATAGCGCCTTCGCCGAAAATTATCCGAAGCGCAGACGCCTTGGTCGCCGGGCCGCCCGCAAATAGCCCTTCGAATGATGTTCTTTGCAAAAATAGGTTGTGTCAAGCTATACATAATTACAGATCTTCGGAAGAGTTACTCTGGAAGCTTAGTCTCGACGTGCGATTATCAGCTCTCGGCTGGCGACCAGGAGAATGTTCGGTTAAACATAGATTTAGACAGCCTCATAACTCATGTGCTCAGCCTGGCATACGTGTGCCATAAGGGGACAGATGTCTTTACAAAGCGCCGCAGGAGAGCATTCGTTGAGATACAGGGGTATAGGCCTAGTAAATTGAAGCTTTCTCGCGGACCCATTCGCGCAGGAAAGGGAAGTGAGAAGCTTTACTATGCGTCGGACAGGAGCATTTCCAGGTATGTGTGGCGTGGTTGCCAAATTCCAAATGACGCATAACAACCTAACCTCTGCTGAGGCAAGCCTGACTGTGCCACGGAATTTGAACTGAATTTGGGCGCCCATGAATCGGTCCGTCGCCGACGCTCTCTTGCCGGGCTATCTGAATGGGCAGTGGGGATGCCTGCGGACGGATGAGGCATAAAACGTGGATGTCCCGGATATCGGCTATGTACTTGTTGAGTTCAAGAACTACTCCGGAAAGGTCAAGCAGGGGTAGATTCTAACAACTGAGAAATATGTACTTCGCGGCCTCTGTCGAATTGCCTATTCGAGATCGCGGATGGCTTCTTGCTGACACTCACGAGGTGAGCTCCAAGAGCGGAAGTTGGAAGGGGTTAGGGATATTCATCCGGGGGGGGCGGGGGCTGATTAGATCTCATTGCCTGCCTGAGCTGGGAATTTGAACGGAGAGCCAGGATCAAGCCAAGATTGGCTGCGGTCTGCAGTCTCAGGTGGCGACCGTGGTCGGCGAAAGAAGCAGGGAGAAGGAATTGGACATCGAGTTTTGGGAAGGCGGGTTGCAGGAACAAGAGATCGCGGCCATCAACAAGATCAAGGCTGCGTTCACTGACCCACCGCCGTCCGAGCCTGCCAGGGGCCGGAGCAACACTCTGAAGGATCAGCTCCTCGAGCAGCTAGGGCGCCCCGGGGGTAGAGGGTGGAAAGGATATGCAGGCTTTAGGTTCGTCGATGCTCGTGGCAAGGAGGGTGAATTCGACTTGGTCATCGTCACCCATTGCAACGTCATTATCGTAGAGCTCAAGGACTGGAATCACGAGCCGGTGACGGCTGAAGCAGACATGTGGTTCAAGGGTGGAAGAAACATGGGGCGCTCGCCGGTTAGCGTCACGAGGAACAAGAAATTCCTCCTAGAAAACAAGCTCAAGAAGATTGCGTCCAAGTTCACCAATAAGAAGTATCCGCCGCGCGTCCACTTCTATGTCGTCATGACCGGCAACGCCGACTTCAGCCAGCTCCCGGAAGCAGACCTAAATCATACGCTCTCGCTGAAGAAATTTTTGCGCCTTTCCAACGAAGCGAGGTTCAACGATACCTTTCGTCCGCGCCAGGATTCGCAAGTGCTCGATCGGGATATCCCAGTGTTCGATGAACTGTTCATCGGACATGCTACGAGCGTGAAGCCGATGCAAATAGGGGGGTTCACCGCGACCGAGGAAATATTCGAGCACCCGCGGCTGGTGTACAAGGAGTACCTCGCCCAATCTGAAACATCGAAGGGCGCCGAAGCGCTGCTGCGCGTCTGGAATTTTAAGAAGCTCCAGGGGAACAAGGCCTTTACTCCCGAAGGGAGGGCCGAGATCGTGTCGCGCGAGCGGCAAGTTCTGCGTTTTATTAGCCTTCGGAATCGGGACCTCTATAACCATTGCTTGCGTTCGTTGTCGGGCTTTGAGAAGGATCAGGTTACGACGCAGCACAGCGAGGTCTATGAGCTTCCCGCGGGCCACACGAGGTTCAATGAATTCATCGGCAGGTATGGCAAGTCATTCAGCATCGGTGACCGGCTAAACCTCACCAAGCTATTGCTCGCAAAATTCGGTGACCTCCATGAAATCAAGGTCGCCCACCGGGACATCGCCGACCACAGCTTGTGGCTCTCACCTTCGAAGGAAATCGCGCTCTCCAATTTCATCTCCGCCTATCACCAGCCGATTGGCACGGTCGGTGACTACCGGGAAAGCCTTTCGGTAGGATCCGTGCAGGTGAAGGAAATGCTGGACGGCTTGCCATTTACACCGTTCCAGCAAGACGTACATGCGCTCGGACTGGTGTCATGGCACCTACTTACGGCCCAGCGGATGTCGCCTAAGAGCCTTGCAGGCATCCAGGACACGATGCTTGCAAGCAACGACTGGTTTGCAAGCATTGTGTTGGAGGCAGTGGAGGGAAAGTACAAGGATGCCGCGGCGTTCTTCGACGCCTTCAAGCGCGCAGAGCCAATTGACGAGGCGATACCGACCTTCGACGATTCCGATCTGGAGCCGTACCGACGCTCGATCAACCACAACCGGCAATTCCCTGACGAAGGCGAATTCCTGGTTTCCACGGATGACAAGGAGGTTTATCGCTCGCAGGGCAGGGTGGTGAAGGTTTGGTTGAATGTTGGTGGCAGAACCGATGATCCTGCCAGCAATTTCCAAGTCTTGGCGTTCCTGAGGCGCTTGGACAAGCTCGCTGCAGTCAATCCGTCCTATCTGCCCCGGATCCATGAATACGGAATCGCCGTCAGGTCGGGCAGCGCGTACCTGGTAATGGAAAACGTCCAAGGAGAGAGGTGGCCAAATGCAGGGGGCGATCAATCGGAGAAATTGGTTGTAATCGAGAAGTTGATCGCCGCGATCGAACACCTCCACGGGCTGGGCCTGTCCCACGGCGATCTCCATCCAGGCAACGTGATGCTGGAGGAAGTTGGCGAGAAGGTGTATCTGGTCGACATCCCGGATTTCTCCCCCAACACCGGTGATGCCAGGAACCACCTCTACAGCCCTGAGGATATCGACGGAAGCTCGCCCGAGAAACGTGACATCTTTGCCGTGCTGCGGATGTCGTGTGAATTGCTCGATCTGGAGTGGGGAGGTGATTCCTCCGATTACCCGAGTATTGCCTTAGCGATCCAGTCCGAAATGGCTGACGTAGAGTTCGGCTTTCAAAGCCTGACGCGATTCAAGAAGGCGTTGGCGGCTGCGACCGGTGCCCAAGACTCCCAAACTATCGAAGTAACGCTTGGTCAGGCGACCGAGCCCATGTCGATCTTGCCCGACAATGGGCGTCTCTACCTCAGGATTGAGCCGCCCAGGAACGGGAAGATTCACCATGCAGTGACGTTCTCTGGCATTGGTGGGTCTTTAGTTGCCTTCTACGACCGAGAAAAACGCCAATTCACGGGCTGCGTGGCTCCTCGGACCAAGTCCACAGTCAACTATAGGGAGGCGGCAGAAAGCCAGTTGGAGATCAATGCGGCCATTCGAATCAAGCCTGGTCGACCAGACCAACTCTCAGAGCTATCTGAATACCTTCGAAATGACGATGCATTCCATCGCGCGATCGAGATGTTTGGCGCACGGCCAGAAAACATCGATGACGCGGGCTTGAGCAAGCAACTTAAGGACGTATTCCACGGCGCATCCGCGCCCTTTTCCGAGGGCGGCCTCGGCGTTTCGCGCGAGATACCTACGCACGACCTTTGGAGGGCAATCTTGGCCACCGAGGTCGAATCAAGCCCAAACATCGAATTGAACGGGACTTGCATTACGCCGCAGGACGCTCCTTATGAGCTGATTCTTCCTTACGAGGATGACAACGATCCGCTTGGGGCCTTTACAAGCACGGACGAAGTCGAGGCACTGCTCATCGACAAGAATGGAACTGAAAAGGTCATCGGCGAAGTGCTGCTCAAGAAGTCAGCGTTGAACGAGGTCCGGCTGGGTAAGTTGCGTTTTACGGCTACTGGACTGAAGGATGGTGAGCAGGTCTATTTCAGGTCTAAGGCGGATAGGGCCTCTTACCGCAAGCGAAAGGCTGCGCTTGAGCGACTTCTAGATCGAGAAGGCGTGCTTTCGGACCTGCTGGACCTCTTCGATCCGGCCTGCACCAAGCCAGCAATGTCTTACGACATTGTTGTCGCGGACGATGACTTCGCAAGGTACGACCGCCAAGACCAGCATGGCAACAAGATCAGCCTCAACCCGCAGCAGCGGCAAGCATTCGCAACGTTGTTGAACCATGGACCGCTTTCGCTTTTGCAAGGGCCGCCAGGGACTGGCAAGACCGAATTCATTGCCGCTTTCGTCCACTATTTGGTCGAGAAGTTGAATGTTCGGCGGATCCTATTGGTAAGTCAGTCCCATGAAGCGGTGAATACAGCTGCTGAGCGGATAAGAAGCCACTGCAGCAGGCTGGGCACGCCGCTGGAAGTCGTCAGGTTCAGCAACCGCGAAGGGGCGGTTTCGCACGGGTTGAAGGATGTCTATTCACAGGCGATTACTGCCGAGAGGCGTGAACTTTTTAACGCCGAATATCGCTACCGCGCCGCGGGCTTGGCAGACGCACTGGGTCTGGAGGCCGATTTCGTATCTAAGGTCGTCGATGCGGAATTGAAGCTGTTCAAGCAGATAGACCACCTTGAGTCCCTTCTCAAAGATTTCGACGAAGCTGACGACCCAGAGGATGCCCAGGCCGTCAAGCAGATCTTGGTCGAACTGGACCAGGACATTCGCGACAAGCTTTGCGACGAGTACGGTATCTCGCTTGCCCGAGACAGCAAGATATCTGATGCAAAGTCCATCATGCTCTCTAATCTTTGCGCCGAATACGGTGTCCGCCCGAACGAAACGAGGAAGGTCCAGGCGCTTGCCCGGATATCGCGCGACTTGCGGGATGCGCTCTCGGCGGAAAGGGTTAATTGCGATGAGTTCTACGCTAGGTCAAGGCAGCTGGTCACCGGGACCTGCGTGGGCGTGGGGCAGGGACATATCGGAATCCACGAAAACATCTACGACTTCGTGATCATCGACGAGGCGGCTCGTTCAATCTCGAGCGAACTAGCCATTGCGATGCAATCGGCCAAGCGGGTTCTTTTGGTTGGAGACCACTTGCAGCTGCCTCCTTTGTATTCCGATGCGCACAAGGCTGCGCTGGCTCGCCGGCTTGGCATCAACGGTAAGCACGCAGAACTCGACGAGGTGCTGCGAAGCGACTTCGCACGGGCATTCGATTCCCAATACGGGAGACAAACCAGTGCCACGTTGCTTACCCAGTACCGGATGGCGCCCCCCATCGGCAATCTGGTTTCCCAGACCTTCTATGGCGGCAAGTTGGTCAACGGCAGCAGGGCCATCCCGGGTATCTACCAGGATGCCCCTCCAGCGTTCCGCTGGCCCGTGACTTGGCTGGATACCTCTGCGCTTGGCGCGAGCGCCAACCACCATGAAGACCGCGGTGTAAGCATATACAACCGATGCGAGGCGGAGCAGGTCATCGATCTACTCAGGCAGGCATCTGAGAACATCCAGTTCCTATCAGGCCTTTCCGGCCTCAAGGACAAGGACGAGGCGCTGATTGGTGTCATTTGCATGTACGCAGAGCAAAAGCGCCTGATTCGGCAAAAATTCAACCAGGGCTTATGGAGTGACGGGTTCAAGTCGCTGGTAAAGATCGACACGGTTGACAGCTACCAGGGCAAAGAGAACCGGATCATCATCCTGAGCCTGACACGTTCGGACAGGCATCGCAGTCCCGGCTTCCTGCGCATCCCAAACCGAATCAACGTTGCGATGTCACGCGCCATGGATCGACTGCTGATCGTCGGCAACACAGAGATGTGGAGGACCAACAACCGCGACATGCCGCTTGGCCAGGTGTTGACATACATGGACCGGATGGGCGAGGACGCCGGCTACAAGGTCATTTCAGCGAAGAAGGGGGGCTGAGATGGACATTTCTGAGAAAACCACGATCTACCACGAGATCGATTTCTTGTTGCCGGCCCAGCGCTTCAACATCAATTTCTCGTACGTCAGCCAGAGGGGCTTGCCCTTCGTTAGGGAGTTCGTCCTTCGTCTAGTCCACCTGGAGCCGATGTTGACTTCGCAAGTGGCAAGCTTCCTTGGTTTTTCCCGACTTGAGGTCCAGGAGGCGATCAGGGATCTAGTTGAGCGTGGCGAGCTGGAGTTGTCCAACAGCGGGCGACTGAGTCTCACGGAGAAGTCCAGCGGCTACTTCACCGACATAGGTGAGGTGCCGAGTTTGTCGATGCTACGGGACGGCACCGCCCGCTTGTCCTTCGAGCTTGCGACCTTCTCCTGCCTCGGTGCTGGGAATTCCCAAGAAAAGTGGAAGGCTGGCATTGCCTTGCGCGTCGCCGACGAGAACGCTTCGTGTAGCGAAATGCTCGTTGAAAGGCATTTCCAGCGCCAGTTCAACGATATCCTCAGGAAAGGATTCCTTTCCAGAGCGGTGATCCAGGATGGAAAGGATCCGCCGAGCGCCTACACGGTGAACTCGGTAAATAAGATCAGACACATGCCATTGAGGCTTCCGGTGGAGTTCAAGCTCGACGAGGACGGCCGGAACGTTGAGCGAGAGGATTTCGATGGCCTGGAAAGCTCCGATTACGTGCATGGGCAGGTTTCCCTTGAACTTGATCGCCTGGCAAGGCCTGGGAACTTCGTCGAGATCGCCAAGGCGATGCTCGAAGTTGGCGATACAGACACTTTCAAGGCCTTTGAATCGAGCGGGAACACTATCGATTTCCAGTTCTTCGATGACCTCACTAAGCTTGAGTCCAATGGTCATGGGAGAAGGACCACCTTCATCGGACCACTCTATGCAAAACGCAACTGGAACTTAGTCCAGAAGCAGTTGGCTCCCATCGTCAAGGAACGACGTGAAAGCAAGCAAGACGCCGGCGACACGCCTGTCCTCTGGATCGCCCCGAGCGACCCTTATTGGGGCAAGAGCAGCAATATGCTGTCCAGGGTGGGAGAGCTCGTCGAGATGTCGAGCACGAAGGACAAGAGGATTTACTCGCCGACAATCTTCGTTCCCGTGTCTGGGAAGGACAATAACAAGTCCGCACGCAGGTGGAGGATGGAGTTCGAACCGGGAACCGAGAGGCTACGGGCGCTGGTAGAGGGATTTCTCGGCGGTGACGTGGAGGTGCTGCACTTTGAAGGCGAATTCGTCGTAGTCGTTTACCACCTCTCGCTACCCCAGTCCTACCCCGTCAGCCTCCCGATCGGATTCATTAGTACCGAACAAGCAGTCGTCTCCAAGGTTGGCCGGCTGGTAAAAACTTACGTCGGCTCAAGTTCTGGCTTCGATGTACCCAATGATTGCGGTCCACTGGCCAGTTTATGAAAGGGTGGCGGTTGGACCTTCGAGGGGCAGGCGGTGCCTACTTCACAACAGGTGCTGCCCACTTTAATGCATCGCCCGTGAGCGGAATTCGGGACACCCACGAACCGGCGGGAACCCCTTTTCAGGATGATCCCGCCACTGCCTGCCATTGAGCGCCCATCTTCAAACCATAGCGTTCTCAATCGCGTACGACATGCCCTCAACATCCGTCAGAAACGGCAGATGGCCGGTCTGAAGCGAGACCACCTTCCGCACCGGAGTGCGCGAGATCATCGTTGCCTGGAAGGCGGGACTGATGACTTGGTCCACTTGGGTGGACACATAGATCTTGTCGACTCGGCCAAACCTCTCGGCAGTCACGTGCACCGGAGTGACCAAGGGTGCCGCCGGTTCGTCAAGGATGAGATCAGGAAGTTTTGCCTTCAGCGGAGCGGGGCCGTCATTAGCAAAGAGCTCTGCGCGCGCCGAGTATTCCACCACGGCAATCCCACGCTCTTTATCAATCGTCAGATGCTGGCCGATCCTGGCGTCATGATCTTGCTGGGCCAGCGACAGTAGAGAATCACCATCCTGCGGCAGATAGGCAGCGGTGAACACCAAGGTCTTGATCTTCTCTGGCACTTGTTCGGCGGCGGCGGCGATAACGATGCCGGCGAAGCTGTGGCCGACCAGAACCGCCGGACCCGAAACGCTGCCCAAGGCCTGGACGACCGTATCGCGATAAAGGTCGAGGCTGACCTGGTCTGCAGCCATGGGGGCGCCTGAACGACCTGGCAGATCGATGGTTACGACGGGGTGGCCTGCTGCGTGCAGCTTTCCGGCAACGTGGCCCCAGACCTGGCCATTGGAGAAGGCGCCGTGCACCAAAATGACTGCCGGCTTTTCTGCAATGTTGCCGTTATTGATCGTTTCAACTGAATTTGCGTTGCTCATGACGATTATCCTCAAGTTAGTGTCAGCACCTGGCTTGATGCCATGAGAAAATAGTAGTCAGAGCGCCGACTATGAGATATATCATGGCCTCCGATTTACATGATGGATCGTCCGGCGTGAATACAGATTTTGAAATGTCTGCAGCGCGTACTGATGTGCTTTCGCAGGTGCTCACTCTGATCAGGCTGCGCGGAGAACTTGTCTACACGACACGTCTCAGCCAGCCGTGGGGGCTGCGCTTTCCGCCCGGGCCAGCGCATTTTTGTTTCGTGGAGGTTGGCGGAGCCTGGGTCACACCCACCGGCCACCCGCCGCAGTGGATCAACGCCGGCGACCTGGTGCTTTTGCCACTCGGGAAAGGTCACACCATCGCTGATGCGGCGGACTCGCCGATCGATAACCTCGGCGCCATCGCTCCCGATCACTTCGACCGAGACAAGCTCATCCTTCGCCATGGTGGGGAAGGGCCGATAAGTCAGCTGGTTTGTGGTTTTTTCAGTTTTGAGGGCAGCCCGTTGCCTGCGGTCATGTCAGCCCTTCCTGCCTTGATCCACATCCCGAAGGGAGATGCCGGCGCGCCAGCATGGCTTGCAGCTATCTCGCACTTTCTCGTAGACGAAGCGCAGCAGCCCGACCCCGGGTCATCGCTGATGATCTCCCGGCTGATCGACCTGCTCGTTATCCGGACGCTGCGTAGTTGGGCGGCCAGCGAAGCGAACCGCGTGGGATGGCTTGGTGGCCTCGCTGAGGAACGGATCGGGCGAGTGCTGGCAGCCATGCACGCTAACCCTTTCAGACGATGGACGGTGGAGATGCTTGCCGCCATCGCGTCGATGTCTCGTTCGATATTTGCCGAACGCTTTACCGCGGCCGTGGGTGAGCCGCCGTTGCGCTACCTTTCGCGGTGGCGCCTGACCATTGCTGCGGACATGCTTCGCAGTGGTGGGCTTAAAGTTACAGAAGCTGCCTACAAGACGGGCTACGCCTCGGATGCTGCATTTAGCCGAGCGTTCAAGAGTCACTTCGGATACGCGCCCAGCGAAGCGAAGAGTCAGCAAGCTGCGGTTTGACCATGTTCCAGCCGGGTAGCGTTCTCGCTGGAACGCTACCCGACTTTACCAAGCGCCATTCGCCTAGCAATGGGTAGCGTTGGCGATGAGAGCATCGAATTTGGCGTCCAGAAGCGTCGCCATGGCCAGGAGTGGCGGGTTCTCCTCGATCACCATCAGCGAAGAAGGGCGAACGTAGGTCACCCTCGTGCCCTGACCATCCTCAGCTTCGGTGACAAGGATCTCCACGGGCGCGAAAAGACCGGCAGTGATGTCATGCCGAATCATCGTGACCGCGATCAGCGGGTTTCCAAAAATCCAGCGAACCGTGCGCCGGTGAATCTGGAATTTGGACAGCCAGCCGCCGTGATCGATCTCGGCAAACAGCATGAAGCCGCTTGTTCCTTCGAAGCGTTCCTGCACGACACGGACGAATTCCACCTCAGTGGTGTTCGCTTGCGCCAGGGTCACGATCTCCGACGGATTGACGTGTCCCATCAGGGAGCGAAGGCGTGTCAGTACCTCATCAAAGCCGACCGAGGTGGCAACTTCGATACGCACGCCGTTGAAAGGCTTGTGTTCAACATCATGGTTCATGAGCGGCTCCTGCGAGATGAGCAAACAGACTTAAATGGGGGGATGTATTTTTTGTCCGATCCCTGCAGATGCTTGGATGGACGAGTGTGTGTGTGCAAGTACGGGGCGATAAGTCTTATCGCCCCGTACTTGCCGAGCGCTTGCTGAGTGGAGCGGCTGTATCAGCGAGTGGTGGCGGCTTCGATATCGGCGGCCAACTCATCGGGAGCAGTAAGGAACGGCGTGTGGCCGGTTTGCACGGTGAATTCGCGACGAACCGGCGTGCTGGCGACCATCTGCGCCTGGAAGGACGGGCTGATCACCTGATCATTGGCGGTATGGATATAGACCTTGTCGACCTTGCCGAACTTGCCAGCGGTGACGTGCACAGGCGTAGCCAACGGGGCGAGCGGCTCGTCCAGGATCAAGTCGGGGATCGCTTTGCGCAGGCCTTCAGGGGCGCCATTGGCGAACAGGTCGGCACGCGCCGAGTACTCGATCGAGGCGATGCCCTGTTCCTTCTTGATCTGCAGGTGCGGGCCAATCTTGGCATCGGCGTCTTTGTTGGCCATCGACACCAGTGAATCGCCGTCATGAGGCAAGTAGGCGGCCGTGAACACGAGCGTCTTGACCTTCGCCGGCGCCTTTTCAGCCGCGTCTGCAATGACGATGCCGCCAAAGCTGTGGCCCACGACAACCGCAGGGTGGTTGAGCTTCGTCAGCGCCCCGACCACCGTGTCGCCGTAGAGACTCAGGCTGACTTTGTCTGGCGTGGCGGGGTTCCCCGGGCGGCCCGGAAGATTGACCTCCACGACCTTGTAGCCATCGGCTTGAAGCTTGGCGGTTACGTGGCCCCAGACCGAGGCGTTCTCGAACGCGCCGTGGACCAGCACGATCGGCGGCTTTTCTGCAGCCATGGCGTTGGTGCCGAAGAGGAGAGCGGAGGAGATGAGAGCGGAGAGCAAGAGTTTCATGTGGGAGATTCCTGTAGTGAGGTTCGAAGCGGTTAGGCCGGTGTGTTGCCGTGGACATAGGTTAGGGTTTTAAAAAAAACGGGCCATACCGGAATCTCCGGAATACATGATGCGGCGTCCGACGCACGCCACCCTGGGTCTGCAGAAGGGCAGGGAGCGGTAAAACCATCGGTGATGATCACTGTCGCGTAGCGTCCAGAAGGCTTCGAAACTAGCGTTGATCTTTCTGGCAGCAACGGTCACGCGGTGATTGATCTAAGGACTCATTGGGAATTTGGGACACTCATAAAGCGCCTCAGAGCCGATGCACCTTCGTCGGGGTATCTGGACAGGTATCCGTGGCGCCCTCGGACGAATGAGGCATAGATCAGCCCCGTTTCACCCATCTGCCCATCTAGATAACGTGAGAGAATCTGCCTAGGATGCTGTGAAGCGATTGCTCGCATTGCTATGAATGCTGCTTCCAGGATTGATTGCAGGAAACACTCTATGCCCCATCCCATCTTTGAGCGATGGCAGAATGCCAACACGATGCTCGACGCCGAATATGAAGTCATCGCAATGGGCGAGGACGCCATCCCGATGCTGGAAGACTTCTTTGAGGGCCGAATCGCCAATGATTACGGAGTCCCTTACAGAGATTTGGGACTGCCATATCGGTGTGCGCTGGAAACTGTATCGCGCCTAGGACTCATAGCGCGCTCGCTGGAGAAATACTTGATCATTGGTGTCTGGGAAGGACATTGGATCGCAGCCTCGGCATTAGGGCGCTTAGGCCAAGTAGGCGATACTGCCGTGAGGGCGTTGGCGGATGCGCTCCACCAACCCAGTGCGGATAGGTTTGATCACGATCTTGCTACGGAAGCTGCTGTTTCAATCATCCGCTTGGGAGCAGCCAATCATCCAAGCGTTCAGCTGGCGCGCGAAGCTTCGGAGAGATCCAGAACTACTTGGGCGAGAACGAGCGCTTATGTTGAGCTCGAGGACCGAAAGCGTGCAGAGCGCTTAGCTTAGGACACTGCAGAATTCGAGACGAGAATTAGGAAAGAACAGAATACCCCTGCTTCATTGAAGGTAGATGTCCCCAACCGGTCCATCCCAAACTAGTCCACGTGTTACACGCAGCTGTGCATATATCTGCCTCAAGCTGAGTATCAGATCAGGTGCGATAGGGATGCGACAAAGTTGAGCGTGCCAAAGAGCTGAACTTATTTGGGCATGCACCTAGTCGCGTGACGCAAGCGCTTCGACGTCGCGGGCGAACCGCTGCAATAAGTGCACAAGCTGCTCGATATCGCGATCATCCCAATCAGCAAACAGGGCTCGACCAAAGCGCTCTCGCGCAGCGTCCAAAGCATTAGTCATCGTTTTGCCTTTCTCTGTGACGACAGCTGCGGTCACCCTGCGATCCTCGGCGCCGGCTTGGCGCGTAACGAGGCCCTGACTCTCCAACTTCGCTACCTGTTTGCTTACGGTCGAATAGTCGCGCCCGACACGCCCCGCCAGGTCACCAACCCCGATCGGGCCTAGTCGCTCGATGAGCACCAGCAGCGGAAACAGGGCGCGATCCAACGAAATGCCGGCTTCCCGGACCATGGTTTCGTCACGATCCGGCCGATTGAAGACGCTGACGATCGTGATCAGGGCGCCGTGCAAGGCGCGGATCTGCTCGGAAATATGTGCATCTTGCACATTTATTTTGGCGGGCATATCATCCTCTCTAGTTATGTGCATTTTACACCTATTTGAGGATTCGAGATGACGAGTCATACCACCGTAGATGTATTGATCTGTGGGGCCGGCGCCGCCGGCCTGACCCTGGCAATCGAAATGGCACGACGCGGCATGTCCTTCCGGCTGATCGATAAGCTGGATGCGCCTTTTCATGGCTCGCGAGGCAAGGGAATTCAGCCACGCACGCTGGAAGTTTTCGAGGATCTGGGTGTGCTGGACCGCGTCATGGCAACCGGTGGCCTGTATCCGCTCCAGCGTGAATATCGCGAGGACGGCAGCTATACCGAGTCGCAAGTCGTGGATCATGCCGATCCGACACCGGCTGAGCCCTATCCTTTGCCGTGGCTGCTCCCCCAGTTTCTCACTGAGCGCATCTTGCGCGAGCGTCTGCTGGAACTGGGGAAATATCCGGAGTTCGGTTCCGAGCTGGTCGAAATGAGCCAGCAGGAAAATGGTGTCACCGCGCGCGTGGTTAGAGGGGCGAATGAAGAAATCATTCGTGCGCGCTATCTCGTGGGGACCGATGGCGGGCGCAGCTTTGTTCGTCGCGCACTCGGCATTGATTTCCCCGGAAAGACATTGGGCGTCCGCGCGATGGTGGCGGATGTAACGATGACTGGATTGGAGCGCGATGCCTGGCATCGCTTCAACGACGGTTCGATGGAGCGGCAAGTGGCGGTGTGTCCGCTCACCGGTACAGATCTGTTCCAGATTCAGGCACCGATACCGCTGGAAGGCGACATCGATCTTTCGCCAGCCGGTCTCACGGCCATGCTGCGCGATCGTACGCATCGCGATGACTTGCACGTGCAGTCAGTGACATGGGCATCCGCGTACCAGATGAATGCGCGGCTGGCCGATCGCTATCGTGTGCAAAACGTGTTGCTTGTCGGCGATGCGGCCCATACGCATCCACCGACCGGCGGACAAGGGCTCAACACCAGCATCCAGGATGCGTGCAACCTGGCCTGGAAACTTGCAGCGGTGGTCCACGGCGCGCCAGATGCCTTGCTGGACAGCTACGAGGAAGAACGCAGGCCTATCGCAGCGAACGTACTGGGCCTTGCTACCAAGCTGCTTGATGCAGCCAAGCGAGGTGAAATCCGACGGGGTAGGGAAGTACACCAACTGGATCTGGGTTATCTGGAATCTTCGTTAACGCTGGAACTCCCGGAGCGAACCTGCGGCCCGCTCGCTGGTGATCGAGCACCGGACGCACCTATTCGTGGCGCAAGTGGCCAGCCAACACGTCTTTTCGAACTCTTCAGAGGCACGCACTGGACGATGCTCGGTTATGACGTCAAACGCGATCTTGTTCCACCGAGGCCAGGGTTGCGTATCCATACTTTCGGCGCGTGCGGGGATGTGATCGATGATCACGGACACTTCCGACAAACCTACGTCGTGGCGCCTGGGCAGTGGGTACTTGTGCGACCCGATGGCTATGTGGGTGCGATCGTCGCGTCTGACAGCTTGGAAGCACTGGAGGGCTATCTTCAAGGCGTGGGCCTAGGCGCGGAAACCTCCGCGCATGCTTTGAGCTAGCCTTATGCGCCTGAGCGACGCTACGAATAAGGGGCTCCCATACATAGTTGCGCTTCGTGTTGCGGTCAACGTATCTTCATAAAATGGCGCTAGACCAAGCCATGAAGGGGCTTGCACAAGAAGCTGATGATTCTGGTATGCAAGGAGCGTATCGGGGGAAATGGTTTGGGGGATGCGCATGCATTGCGCGTGAAATACATGATCGACACCGGCAGACGATTCTTTTCATCGAGCATCCACACATGTTTCTTCGTGTGCGTGACTCTTTTATCAGCATCTACCCTTACCAAGGCTAACGATGAAGGTAATGATCAAATATCGTTGAATCGATCGACACTTGAAAATATATACATTTGCGCCGCCGTGGCTCACAAATTAAACGCGAGTGACGCAGGTGCTCAGGACATTGTTATAGCAGGCTTCGAGAAGGCCGTGCCTTCAATTGCAGCTATAGGCGGGGAACTACGTGCCGTTGCTAAACGCCGCTTAGATGCCATGACCACAACCAAGGATCTGCATGCCTTCGATCATGATTATTGCGAGAGGCCAGCAATCATTTATATGGATGACAGACCTGCCAGCTGAAATTTTGTTGGCTTCCTGTTAGCAGTTCTTAGTTGGGCTGCTTTCTAAGATTAAGGCGTTTTTTGCGTTCTCGATCGATGCATCCGTCCCTGAGCTTGCGGTTACGAACTACGACGAAGATCGCCTATACACTTAACTTCGATCCGAAAACCGACGCACTCGCCATAAACGCCGCGTTCCGCGATGACAAGGGCGAGCCTGGACTCGACTTCGATAATCTGCATGGCCGCACGGATGGACCGGGTCGGCGATGGCGCACAGGGTGATGTTTTGGCCGTAACGGGAGATGTCAGATCGAACGCGTCGCCACCGATGGCGAAACGCGTGTGGCGCGGATGGCGGGCCAAAGAACCGCCAATTGGCTCAGCAGCAGAAGTACGATGGCTCCCAGCGGCAGGTAGGTCAAAGGCAAGCGCGAGAGTTCATAGTGGCTCATAAGCCAAAGATTGATCGAGTAGGCCAGCAACATGCCCAGCACGACGCCGACGGAAACGATCAGGACATTTTCGATCAGCAGCCAGTGCAAGATATCGATCTTGCGCGCTCCCAATGCGCGACGCACGCCGATTTGACGTGTGCGCTGCTGCACCCAGTAAGTCGTCAGGCCGACGATGCCCGCCAGGGTAATGACCAGCACCACGGTGCTGACCGCCGTCAACAGATAGATGGCTGCCCTGGGTCCGGCCAGAGCTCGGTCGCGAAGATCCTCGTAGGTGTCGTAGTGCGCCACGCCCCGGACCATTTCCTGGCCCAGCTCGCGCTCGATGATGGCCTTGACGGCATGCCGCACCTGCTCTGGGTTGGCGGTGGATTGGGCACGCACGACGAAAACCGGCAGAGGCCAGTTTCCCGGCAGACCGGGAAATAGCATGCTGTAGTCGATGTTCTCCCGGTTGTCCTGGCCCAGTTCGTTACGCATCAGGTGCCTAACGATGCCAACCACGGTGCGGCGTGCCGCATCCGGCGCCGAACCGATGCGTATGACTTTGCCCAGCGCATCTCCCTTGGGAAACAAGCGATGGGCTAGCGCCTCCGTAATGAGGGCGGGGCCGTCATTGTTGATACCCGAATCCTGATATTGCACCGCCGCTTCGTCTGAACTGAAGGCGCGCCCAGCGACCATTTGCAGGCCCAATGCGTCCAGCAGATGGTTGCCTACATACATCGCCGCGTTCGCCGTGTTGCCGTTGGCAAGGGCTTCACCATTCATTTGCACCAGTGTTTCCATTGGGATCGAGCCCGCCACGCTGGTCGCCGCAACGCCGGGGATCGACCTAAGCGCGGTCTCCACTTCCAGCAGTCGGGAGGGCTGCCACGACTGCCCCTTGGCGGCCACCTGCCAGGCAACGACCAGGTGGCCTGGCTCGCTTACGCCATCGGGTGTCAGCACTGGCGTCATGCGTTGCTGGAGCAAGAACAAGGCATTGCAGACAATGGCGCAAGCCAGGGCAATCTGTGCCGCGACAATCACCGGCATCAGACTATGACGCAGCAGAGGCGTAACAAGGTGTCGCATCGGTCAACCTTATTGTTGTTTTATCTGCAGAGCCGGCGGGATGCGGCAAATGTGCCACGCCGGCAGTATCCCCACCACAATGCTAACGGCAAGCGACAGTATCGCCAGACCAGCGAACACTATGGGATTGAAGTGCGCGGCGCTTGCATAGGCAACCGGCTGCATGCGCACGATGGACAAGCCGAGCCAGATCAGGGGCAGGGCAACCACGCCGCCGATCACGCCGATCAATCCGGCCTCTACCAGGTATTGTCCAAATAGCTGCCGGCGACAGGCGCCGATGGCACGGCGAATGGAGGCATCCGCCCGCCGACGCAGAAATAGTGCAGACAGCAATCCCGCTACATTGACCATGCACAGCAGCAGAAACGCACCGGACAGCATCAGGTTGAGAAAGACATCGTTAGGCACGACATGATTGGCGTCGATCCATTCGCGCGTGCCGAAAAGCATGGCCTGGGCCGAATAGACAAAGCGGCCCGTATCATGCTGATTGTTGCCGTAGTTGGCGATGAAACGCTGGTACTTGGCCACGCTGCTCGCATCGTCCAGGCGCGACCACAGCTCCATCCAGCGGCATTGCCCCACTTCGGCCGACTGATAGGTCACCACCGCGCTTCCCTTGCCGCACTCGCTCAGGGCGGTCGGCCCTACGCCGTAGTCCAGCGCAGCCTGAGCGGGCACAAAGAAACGCTGATAGTCCTCCAGCGTGACACCCTCGTTGTGCGGCAAGTCCATGAACTTCACGCGTGGTTTCCATGGCGCATACACGCCCACGATGCGGAACAGCTGCTTGCCGATGCGAACTGAGCGGTCAACGGCATTCTCCACGCCAAATAGCTTCACGGCGGTCTCCGAGTCGATCACCACCAGCGGCGTGCGCGCCAGCTGTTCCTCATCACTCCAGTCCCGACCGTAGAGCAGGGTCGCCCCCAGCAAGCCTATCGCCTTGCCGTAAACCAGCTGTCCCGATGCCATGGACGAGACCTTGCCGTCTGGATCGCCCAGTTGCTGCGTACTCTGCGCGAATGCCGCCTGAGCCGTCGCCCGATGCGCGTCCACGAGCGCCTTTGCATCGTTGAACGTCAAATAGCTATCGGGCTTCTTGTAACCGGGGTTGTCGCTATCGGGCTGGGTGCGCGCATCCATGGTGGCAACGTACAGCCGGTCACTGATGCCCGGCAGCGGACTTCCGGCTAACGTGGAGAAAATGGTCAGGGCTGTCATGCATGAGGCAAGGCCAACGGCCATGGTGAGCGTCAGCAGCGCAACCATGGCCAGGTTATTGCAACAGCGCCGATAAGCCAGAGCCAGGTAGTACCAGAACATCTCAAATCGCATAGCGATCCTGCCTATGATGCATGAGAACACGCCAACGCCAGTCCAAAGCTATTCTTCCGGAGCAAGTTGCCCCGGAGATCTCATCAAGCCGCGCCCCGCGGCCCTGTCCATTCCTCAGCCACACGTGGGGCAGGCCAGGGCGCATCTGCATGGTTTCACTTCGCCTGGTATTCGTCCATGTTGGCAGGTTCGGGCCGGGATGGCTCCAGGATCGACGAGCGCGGCACCGGTCCGAGACTGGAGCGACCGTCGTAGGTCTGGCAAAGCAGATCGCCATGCGCATCGACGAAATGGAAGAACAGCTGACACCATGCGCCCTCGGGCAGCTGTTCACGCCAATGAGGCAGGTCCATGCCGCGATAAATCATGGCGTCGCCAATATCCAGTGTGATCGGCACGTCTTGCCCCCGTGACTCCACGAAGATCGGCCAGATCGATGCGACATTTCTATAGCCAACGGTTACCGTGGCGCTGATTTCGCAGGCCTTCCGGTCCACGTGCTTGGTCAGACGCGATTCGGGTGTATAGATCCTGGCCAGAGAGTAGGTCGGCACAAGTTGCTTACCGACGATGGCCTCTATTCTGGGCTTGATAGCAACCAGCAGCGACTCCCCGAGGGCATCGGCATAACGATCTAGTGCCTTGACCTTCTCGTGCATGCCGTAATAGTCGCCCGGCATGCGTAGATACATCAGGTAGTAGCGCCAGGCGATGTTCATTATTTCGCGCGAGACCAGATTCGGCACGATGGCGTAGCCGTTCTCAGCGAAAGAAAGGTCCTCGGAAAACGACACGGCTTCAGCGAAATTGCTATGCATAATCAAGTTCCCCGTTTGGTGGAAGAAAGGAGCGAATCCCGGCGGCTACATCGCACCCGAGGATGGCCTCGAGTGCATCCTCGGGCAGATCCGTCAACAGCCCCAGGAAACCAGATTGATCGGATTGCTCGATGAGGTTGGCGCATTCAATCGCCATCAATTTCTGCAGAATGTCCCTTGAAACTTCATGCTTGCTGCCATCAAATCTGTCGGTGATCTGCGAGCTGGCGATGGCCTGAAGGAAAGCCCTCGGCCGCTCGCTGGCACAGAACAGATAGACGAGCTTTTCGACGTCGCAGCCAACGAGTTGACGCAGTCGAGGCCGCTCCGACGTATCCAGGCATGAACGCCGAAACGCGTTCGTCCCATAGACGCTGTGAAGCAGGCCGGCGACACAGGTGACCTCATCGCAGCCCCAGAACTGGAGCAGGGCGAAGGTGCCCTTGAGGTGATCCCGCAACGTTCTTCCTGAATGGGCATAGTCAGGCATGCCCAGGGATTGCAGCAGGACATCAGGATCTCTGCCAGTACCTGCGGGCAGACTTTGTGCTGAATCGATCGGGCAGGAAAGGCGGCTCAAGCGAGACCCCTAGGCAAGCCGTGTCTTGAAGACGACGGAGATGCGCAGCTCCGGGCACTCGCGACTCACCGCACGAGCCACATGGGGGGTCGCGCCGCGGAATACGGCAATCCGGCCAGGCTTGGGGTAGACCGCACGGGTGATGTCAGAGGCATCACTGGAATAAAACAGCGTCTCGCCAGCCCAGTTATTGTCCCATGCGCCATGGGCATAGTAGATCGTGGTGAAGTGGTTCACTTCATCCGTGCTGTCTACATGCACATAGCCTTCCACGCCATAGGTATGAGCATTGGCATAGACCCGCACTGGAATATGGCCGCGCAGGCAGCTCGACGAAAGATGTTGCCACAAGGCATGTATCGGGGCCGCGTTGGCGTTGGCACCTAGTTCAAGGCTGCAGTCATCCTGGTTCTGCTCGTCGCCACCGGCAAAATGTGCATGCCAGAACCCGTAACGATCGGTTTGCTTGATCGATTTCCATCCATAGGCCCAGATGGGTCGACGCACAAGTCGAAGCACATTTCTTTGCACGACCTCGGGCACGAAGTCATCGAAGACCGCAACATCGCCTAGCTCGGGCATCAGCGTTGGATACAGGTGGTTCAAGGCATTCATGGATTTGATCCTTGGCTGGTGTGCATCATGGTTACGGCTAGCCATCGACGTGGCGACGCTCATCTTCGCTGATCAATCGAGCATGAACATGATCCTCGGGATGCAACGCAATGATGTTCTGGCGCGGATGCTCTACCTCCACCAGTGCACCGTCTCTTAATTCCAGGATGCGTGCGGCGATGGCCAGCGTGTCCGGGCGATGGGCGACAATGATGCGCGTGATCTTCAAGGCAGATATCGCCTCATTGATCCGTCTCTCGTTGGCAAGGTCAAGATGGCTACTTGCTTCGTCGAGCACGAGAATTTTTGGCTTGCGATAAAGGGCGCGCGCCAGAATGAGACGCTGTCGTTGCCCGCCTGATAGCGACGCCCCCAAATCGATCACACGCGTCTGATAGCGCAGTGGCATGGCCGCGATCTCATTGTGTATCTGCGCGAGCTTGGCGGCCTCCACCGCGTCATCGAGCGAAAAACCTGGCTCGAAAAAGGCGATGTTTTCGGCGATAGTGCCGCTGAATAGTTGGTCGTCCTGCAAAACGCATGCAATATGCGCCCTGAGATCCTCGGGTCTCAGAGATCGCAGCGCTACTCCCCCCAGGTGAATATCCCCTTCGAGAGGGTCGAGCAATCCCACCAGGATCTTTGCCAGAGTCGACTTGCCCGTACCCGAAGGACCCTTGATCGCAATGCACTCACCATCGCGGACATTCAGAGAGACGCCATCCAGAATCCATGGATCCTCCTGACTGTAACGAAAGCGAATCCCTGTCACCCTGAAATCACTGCGCGTGGCGTCAAACGGCTGGAGAGCGGCTTCAGTGCGAGCGGGAACGTTGACCAAATCCGTTAGGCGGGCGCCGTGAAGCACGATCATCGGCCATTCGGAGGCTAGATCCAGAAGTTTGGCCGAGCGCAGCGAAAACTGATAAGCGTATGTCGCATAGGCCACCAGCATGCCCGCAGTAATCGTACCCCACATGACCAGGGTGGCAGCCATGCCGACAGCACAGATCCAATGCATGCGTATGATGGCCTGACCCACCTCGTCGATGGACCCCGCTAGCCATTGCGTGCGCCGAGCGCTGGCAGCCGAATCGCGCGTCCGTCCGCCGTAACGGCACAGCTGGGCAGTCTCCTCCCCGTTGGCCTTTATGGAATGCACGCCGTGCAGAACTTCATTGAGCAGGCTCTGTTGCGCGGAGTGCGCCTTTATCCGCTGTTCGGTCGCAAATAGCAGACGGGGCAAGGTGGCGAAACGCCATAGCCCATAAACCACCGTAAAGCCAAGGGTGAGGGCCGCCAGGCGGCCCGAGTAGAACACGATGATGGCCAGCGTGAATATTGCCGTTAAACCATCAAGAATGCCCGCGATAAAGCGGTGGGTGACCATCCGTTGCACTTCTTCGATGGAATTGAAGCGCGTTTTGATGTCGCCGATTGGGCGCTGCAGAAAGAAAAGATACGGTTGCCCAAGCAGCCTCGAACAAACGATGGCGTTCCATCGCACGGTCAACTCCTCGCCCAAGCGAATCAGCAAGGAGGAGCGTGCCAGCGACGCGCCCAGCTGAAACAGGCAGGCCAACGCAAAGAAGCCCACGAGAATCGCAAGCAGCGATACGTCGTGCTTCGGAATGATCGAATCTGTGACTGCCTGGATCAGCAGCGGAGAGGTAAGCCCCAATACTTCCAGCACGAGAGCCAGTACTGCCACCGACAGGATGAGGCGGGATTTTCCCTTCAGGCCCTCTGCGAGCAGGGGCAGCGCGTTCTGCTTGCGCGGATGCCTGTCGAGAAACTTGGCTCCCGGCGCCATCTCGATAGCAATACCGGTAAAACGCTTGTTGAATTCGCTCGAACTGACAATCACCCGGCCGACCATGGGATCCACAATCCGATAGACGCCGTTGTCGCACGCCTCTAATACAACGAAGTGCATCGCGTCCCAATGGATGACGCAGGGCAGGACCATCTCGGTCACGTGCCGTGGCTCGGCGCGAAAGACACGCGCATCCAGGCCCAACTCCCGGGCCATTTTTGTGAGATGGCTGACACTCGTGCCGCGAGAGGGAGGCGGGAACCTTTCGCGCAGTTCCTCCAGGCTCCACGACTTCCCGTGAAAGGCTGCAATCATCGCCAGGCAGGCGTGGCCACACTCAGGCATGCCTGTCTGCAGCCGGACGGGGACTTGGCGTCGCCACAGGCGCGATAGAAGCGATCTCAAGGACATCTCAGGATTTCTCTCTACCATTCTTCGATGGCGCCACCCCAGAGGTCAAAAAAGCGAGCAGGGGCGTACTGACTCTGATTCCGACACGAAGAGGGCCGGTCGGCAGTGGCAACTGTCGTGGCCAGCCGACCTGCATCTGGCCCGAGCCGCCGGCATCGACGCATTGCAGATAGATCACCGAAACCTGGCTGCGGCTCCCTTGGCTTGTCTTGAGGATGGCGCTGCCTGGCGTGTGAACTGCATCTGCGGCGACGCAGCCCGTGACCGTGATGGAGAGGACACCTTGCGCCACGACGGCTGCCGTCCCACTCAACCAATGAGTGCTTTGATATCTGCCCACGCACAGATAGGCGATCAGGCCTGCGCAAACCGCAAGATTCACGATAGCCAAGAGCAGCGGGGGAAGCCCACGCATGCCCCGTGCGCCGCTGAACCAGTCGGCGTTGTAACGATGATCGAAAACCTCGCTCCGCAATAACTCGGGCAGGAAATCCCGGTGATCTTCGTATGTGTCAGTCATGGCGTAGCGTGCGCGGGAGACGGGCGGGTAACGTTTTGCCTGGCCAGCTCTGATTCCCCAAGAGCGAGGCGGTGTTCTACATGCCGATACAGCTTGAAGAGCGCAACGCAGTAGATGGACCGATGGTCAAACCCATCGGCGCGCTTGTAGCGATGCGCCACTTCACCGCCAGCGCATGATTTTGCATAGGCGCAAGAGGCGCAGGCAGCCGGCTCGTGCGTGGTCTGGTACACGATTTGCTGCAGATGAGGCTGCCCCACATAATCGCTGAGCTCCGACTGGTTCACGAACAACTCGCGCTGTGACCAGAACCATTGCGAGGTGATCATGTAGTCATCCTGGACGCGGATGCGGCCATCGCTCAGTACGGCAAGTCCGAGCACCACGCCATCGCCCGTGCTCCTGCTGTGTCTGGCCAGGATCAAGCCCCGAATGACGGCTTCGAAAAAAACGATGCTCACTCGGTCGCGATCGTGAAGAAGCCAGTGATCGAATATCTCGCAAAGCATCTCGCCCAGCCGCTCCAGTTCCTCCAGTGGAGGCTCCATATCGCTGGTGCGGTCCGGAAAAAGTATCTTCAGATGGCGAATACCAAGTTCGTCTACCAGATGATTGTAGAAATCAAGGCCGGTGAAGTCAGACCCCATTACCGCCAGGGCGGTCAGCCTGATGTGACCCGCCTGCTCGATGGGGAGCAGCTTGCGCAGGTTCTGGCAGACCCGTTCGTACGAGCCTCTGCCTTTATGGTCGAGCCGATAGCGATCATGAATTTGTTGAGTGCCGTCGATGCTTATGCCGACGCCCATGCGCTCGTCTTCCATGAGCTGAAGCCAGTCGTCGGATATGTGGACTCCATTAGTCTGCATCACAAAGAAGACCTTGGTGATGTTCTCCAGCCGACGTCGCGCGTTTTCGCAAAATGCCCGGACTCGGGGCGCCTTGGCCAGTGTCGGCTCTCCGCCGTGAAAACCGAATATGACTTGCCGGACGGGCTCTTTGGCGACAGCTGTTTGCACGTAACCGATGATGTCCTCAAGCGTCTGGTCGCTCATCAGCGACGCACGCGAAAAAACCTCAGCGTTTTCTTGAGTGTAGTAATAGCAATAAGAGCAATTGAGGTTGCATCGCTCAACCAGTTTGATGATGACGTACAGTTCATCAATGCGCATGGTTTGCCCCGGCTCGGTCATGGGTAGGCACCAGAACGCGGGAGCGGCTAACTGCCGCCCCCGCTTCCATGCATCAGGCTCCGGGCACCGGCTGGATAGGACCAACCTTCACCCAACCCTTGGGCGGCGGAGCGCCGTCGCCGCCGAAAATATCGCGAGCTTCGATATCGTCAAGCTCACGCAGAACCAATTCAGCAGCCGCCTTAGCGAGATCGTCCTTCGATTTTTCGATACTCATTTGGATTCCTGCATCTGTGGGGTTGCCAAGCCGGCAACTGGCACCTGCGCTGTCGCAGATAGGGTCGTGCTCGCAGCGTCGTAGCGCGCGGGCATGTCAATCGCCTAAGGGCTGCTTAAGCCGCATCCTTCAGGCAACGCCAAAGCGCTTGGCCCGCCGGCGTCAGAATTTCGCTGTTTTCGAGTATGGGTATGCAATCGGTCGCCAGCAGAAGCTTGCGCGTTTCGATCCTCTGGGCGACTTGATCGGAAAGGCCTTCGATCAAGGACAGGTCGCTCAGCATTCTTATCGCGTTGACATGATCGTGAGCGGATGTCAGTGCGCGGCGTGACGTCGTATAAGAACGCCTGGTCGGCAGATAACGAACCTCCTCCCTGCCAGGCACCGTCAGAGCGGAGACGAGCGACAATTGATGAAGCTTTTGTTGGCTGGCCGCAGACGTCAAAACCTCTGCATAGTCGAGGGCGTCGTAACCCATATTTAGGGCGACCAGTCCTGGGAACAGAGGACTGGTCATGCTCATCGCCGAACTACCGGTAGTGAGCACAAGGCCGTCGATCGATCCACGAAACCATGACTCATATGCTTTTGAATACGTTTCGATGTACTGCAGCGTGCTTCCGAGCACCTCAAGGCATGCGGTAACAGAGGTCGCGTCAGCAGGCTTTGCGTCCTTGCGAAAGGCATATCTGCCAATCACGGGGAAGACGGACTCGGGGTTGGTTATGGTCGATTCGATGACGTATCGAGGATGTGCCGCGCGAAGTCCATGCACGCGCCAAATGCTGTCCGGCGGCGTCTCTTCCAGCGTCCATCGCCCTCGGTTCATACAGAAAAGAAGATCGTCCTGTTCTCGCGCCAGTTGCAGACGATCCGCCTGCAGACGCACCTCTACACGCCCCTGCAGGGGCACGATAATACCGTCCATGTAGAGGTGACCTGCCTTGCCGATATCGATCTGCACGGTCAAGGCATCGCGATGGTGCATGGTGATCAATTGCAAGGCGGCCAGTTCTGCATTGCCTCCGTTGCATGCTGCAGTAATGGCGCCCAGCTCGGCCCGCCAATAGTGACTGGCGCCGCTATCCAAGCCAGCTACTGCGGTGGCCAGGGTGCTGGAGCGCTCTGCCAATTCCGACAAGACACGTGCTCGCACGTTTTCAAATAACTTTCTTGCGACGATCTCGGAAAATGCCTCCGAGTGAGCAGCCAAAGGAGAGGCCAGCGCGTGAACGATAGGCATCGCATCCGCCATGGCTTAGTTCTCCTCCTTTGTGTGGTCGACGACTCTGTCCCTAAGGAAAAAGGTTGCGATCCATTTCTCACCGCTTACCACGGGAACGCCCGCATGGAGAGTCTGTGAATCGACGGAGGTTTCCGGGTAGGAAAAATAAAGTGCGGAACCCGTGCGGGGATAGATCTCCAGCTCCGCGTCGAGAAACGAAGTCATGCCACCGTATTCGGGCGTATTGAGATACAAGATCACCGACGCTAACCGCTGACCTTGACTGGCAATGAGCTCCTGATGGGCCTTCGGACAGAAAAAGTCATGATGGGGGACAAAGTCGGCGCCGACGCCATAGCGAACAACCTGCAGCCGCTCCATTTGAGAGGCTGGCCATCGCGTTAGTTTTGCTATGCGTTGGTGTATCCGGTCCACAAGCGGATGCTCTCCATACGCCAGATTGGCCTGCTTGCTCGTTCGTGAATAGGACTGCACGCCATCCGTTTCGCCATCAATGTCCGCAAGCAGAACCAAGGATTGGCTCAGCCTGGGTCGGGCGATTTCGATCAGCTCATCGCATTCCTGCTGCGTTAGGACATGGCCGAGCAGGCATAGCCTGGGCGAATGCATACGCATCTCCACCTGCATGGCTTGTCCATCGACAACCAGAGAGGATGGGAGACTATCCAGATCGGGTCCGGGCACGATTGTGCCGGAAATGCTGGCCGTCCCTTGCTCAAGGCGCTTAAGCGCGCGCCTTGCACTTTCAGCATGCCACCCAAGCGATTGCAGCCTGGTACAAACGTCCTCTGACGTTTCACCCTTGGCAACAAGCGCCTCAATAAAATTATTTACGACGACATCCATTTCCATGCGCAACGCCCCCGAGATCTTATCTCGCAGATGAGCCGAAGTAATTCATGACTTAATTGCTGATAAGGCGCGCAGCGGTCGCGGCGTCTGCGCAGGAGGTGCAAACGCGGACGCTCTTGTGCTATCGAGCCGGCACGCCTGCAGAGGGAGACGGCGGAAGGTAGGTTGCGCGTGGATACGATGATGCTGCGTCCAGGGCTGGACAGTGTGACAAACGTGGTAACTGGATAAAAAAGCAGGCACCACTGAACAAGCTCGCATGGGCATCCGTTCCGCCTCTTTCTGCTTACTGCATGAAGAAATCGAACTGGAGGCTCTCATCCGCATGGCGCGGCTGAGGCACTCGCGTCTGAACTCAATGACTTGTGGCTGCGCGGGTAAAGCTAAAACCAAAAGCATTATCCGGTTGCAGATGCAGCAACTGCATCAGAACCTGCTAATGCCACCTCCCCAAAGGCTGCCGACTTTCGCCCTCTTTATAAAACTATATAGAGCCCGTCAATTGCACTTTTCCCGCAGAATTCGATGTAACAGTAATGGCTCTCTAGTGGCCCGGAACGAGAATCGGGTCACAGTTGTCACGCCTTTCACCGAGAAGATTCTGTCGCACGCCGGGACCAATTCGGATACAACGATGAACCGAAATAATTTTCGTCGATGCAACAAGAAAAAGCTTTAAGAAGCAGGCATAGTTCTGTATATCGTTGACTAGACGTTGGTCATCACTATCGTTAATGATTGACTTGACGCTACTTGTTACCCCCATGCCTGAGCATCGCCACGCAAAATCATTTAAGCCGGTTATTCGATAGATTCACGAGCGGAGGGAGTCGTCCATGCTTGAAACCAACTGTGCCAACCGGCCCGACGACCTGGACGTTGCGTTATTGCCGAAAATTGATCTGCATACCGGCTATCACCCGACGCTAATCAACACACCACCAGCGGGGCACAGGTTGCAACCCGCGAATGCAGACCATGTATTTCTGTTTCCCGAGCAAGTGGGCTTTCCCCATGAATGCTTCCACGTGGGCGAGTTCGTCGAAGTGGAGGGCAACGACGATTTGGTTCACGCTGCGAGATGGCCGGTGCTGGGGGCAGGGGCGTGGGTGGTGGACACGGACGATCTGCTTTATCCCGTGCTCTGTGGGCGCGCGGCGATTGACGCTGGGTGGCGCGCAAAACTGCGAGACAGGGCCGACAAGGATTTTCTCGCTCAGCTGGAGCGTCGTGTGACCAATATGCTGACCGCATATGTGCACCCCAGCTGCGCTGCTATTTTGTTATGGGGCCACCCGCGGGACAGCATTACCGCCGCCGCCGACTGGTTCGCCTCATTGAATTGCCACCGGCTTGGCGACGCCTTCCTCGAAAAAGTCGTTCCCATTCGTCCGGCCAGGGCAGCCTGCGATCCATCACTGGTATCGGCGAAATGGGCCGACCAGCAAGCGCTGCGAGTGGTGTTTTGCGGAAGGGACTTTGATTGCAAGAACGGGCTCATGGCGCTGCGCGTGATGCAGCGAGTAAGGGCCGTCGTTCCTGCCATCGAGTGTGTTTTCATCGGTCCTGTGCCTGATGCGATAAAGCAGCAACAGCCCGAACTACTTGATGGCATCTCTCACAGAAGCAGCATTAGTCACGATGAGTGCGTTGAAATCATTTCTCGTGCTCACGTGCTGTTTCATCCATCGAAGTACGAGAGCATGGGTTTGGTTTTCATAGAGGCCATGGCCGCCGGCGTCGCAGCACTAACCGCTCGCGGCGACCGTATGGACTATGTGGACGAACTATTTGCCAGCGGTGGCGCCATCTTGGTGGATCGAGATGAGGTGCCCGCAGAGGCGGAAGAGGCCGCATTCGAGCAAGGCCTGCTGAGCCTGGCCATGAACTTTCAACTGGCCAAGGAGATGGGCTTGAGAAATTATAGCTTGGTCGCCCACGGAGAATATGCGATCAGCGAACGAGACAAGGTGTTGACACGTGTCTATGAATCCGCGAGGGCGGGGCGGTGCTCCCCACTAACACTCGACGACCTTCCTCATGTCCGGAGGGAAGGTGTACTGAGACTGCCCAGTAGCAAAGTGCAGGCGGACGAGCTTCGATACAGATCCATGCATGCCGATTGCGCTCTAAATGTATATATCTAGGTTCTTCAATACGCTCATGGGTTATCTCCCTGGTACACAGAGATACGCGAAAAAAACGACGCATGTCGGCACAAGCTTGCTGGCTTTTCTGCTGCTCGTGACGATTGGCAGCGAAAGCTATGCAGATGAGCTCGCAAAACAGCCCGCGCCGAATGACTATCTGCAATCAAAGGAGTCGACCAAGCTTCCCAACGCGCCCTATGTGTGGGAGCGCGAGAGCGGCAAAAAGCATTTGGTTGTGCTGGGCACGTATCATCTGCTCAATCCTCACGCACCCATGTACCAGCGCATGGCGGCGATATTTGACCGGGTCCAGCCACAATTCATTCTTCATGAAAGCCTGGCGCCGGACGATCTAGCCACGGAGACCAGAGATCAGGCCATCAGGCGCGGAGCTGACCTAGGCTTTACAGTGCAGCTGGCAAGACAGCTGGGTGTTCCAACCGAAAGCGCAGACGCGCCTGCCCAGGCAGAACTGACGGAGCTTCTGGCGCATCATCTCGCGAAGGACGTGTTTGTCTACTTGGTCGCCACGCGCCTAGTTGGAAGCTATCGAAATCCAGACCTGAAAGAGGCGGCTTCCGAATACCCATCCTTCTTCCACACCCAGATCATCGGATACGGCGTGCCGGTACAGCAGGGCTGGGAAACCTGGGATGGCTTCTTGCGCGAGTATCGCCAGGTCACCGGGCAATCGGTCACGGCGAAGACGTGGGATCCCCGACGCCTGGATCCTACGTTGAAGATGGGTCGTCTCAATGAAGTCGCCCGAACCTCGGACTCACTCCGGGATCGCTACGTCCTTGCCGCAATACGCAAGTCGCTGCGGAGCTACGATCGCGTCATGGTGGTTTTCGGAGCCGCCCATGTGATCGCATTGGAGCCGGCGCTGGGGGAGCTGTTTAAGGATGGGCATTGATAAGGGCACCGATTCCAGACCAGTTTTAGGAGGGTGACAATCAGGGGCAGCCTTGGTACGACATATCCTCAATTGCGCATAATGTATATTATGTCAAATTGCGAATTCGCAAGATCCTTGGCACGTCTCCACGTCCAGTAGATAAGTGCAGCTGTCAGCAGTTGATTGCGCCCTAGCTAGCAGTTCAGTGCAGTCGACCAGAGGTTTTTTGCATGGGCGTCTTCCATGCTGGGCGTCCTCATAAAGCGCAGGACATTCTAGATGGCGTGGTTCTTTCCGCAGCCCAGGCAGCGGCGATAGCTGCCCCAGCGCCCTTCACGTTCCCGACCGAGCAAGCAGCCACACACATAGCACTTTGGCGCAAGCATCCCGCGTCCACGTCTCAGTGATCGAGACTGGTTGCAGTGTCATCAGCAAGAATTTTGCAGCAGGCTGTTGACCAATTTTCCAACGGCCTGCTGGACAATTTGATGGTCCGATATGGTTTCTACATTATGTCTTCAACTAATTGAAAAATTTAATTTTATGGTCGAAAAATAGATAGCGAATAATGGTACTTATTCGATATTATGGGTTGTCGGCGCCACTTCGAGCGCCTCCGGATGACCGTCATGGCCGAGCCGAGCACCCCTTCCCCTTCGCGTCGTCGATGCCCTGCAGGACCTCACGACGGTGCCTGCCGTGGCCGCCGATATCCACGTGCCGCGGCCCACCTCGGTCGACGCTGTGCTGCAGCGCCTGTCGACCTGGTCGACCGACTTTGCCGCCGGCAGTGCTCCGGCGACGGTCAAGGCCATTGTGGGCGAGATCGTGCAGCGACGCGCCAAGCTCGCCGGCCTTGAGGGCGATTTTGGTGGGCACAGCTTGCGCTCGGGCTTCGTGACCGAGGCAAGCCGTCAGGGCGTGCCGCTGCCGGCGATCATGGCGATGACCGAGTATCGCGCTGTGTCCAGTGTGATGGGGTATTTCCAGACAGGGAACGCGTCCACGAATTCCGCTGCTCGCTTACTTGAGGATAGCCAATGAGAGCCGTGCCTAACTGCTACGGGCGCACCATCGGACTACTTTGGGCCAATGGCGCGGCACAGCTTTTCTGATGTCATGGCCCTTCCTTCAGTGACGCTCTGGAAGGACGGTCGGCTAAAATCAACTGATGGTCACATTCTCCGCGCCTATCCACCAAGAGTCCCAAATAGTTGGTTCGTTGGATGGGAACGACTATGAGGGATGATTTCAGTCGACCGACCAAGGACCTTTTGGCGAGGCAAGCAGGCCATCGCTGCGCACATCCTCATTGCGGAAAGCCGACATCAGGGGCCGACAAGAGCGGTATCGGCGCGATAAACATTGGGGTCGCAGCACACATCACGGCCGCGTCTGCCGGCGGTCCCAGGTACGACCCGAGCTTGACCTCCGAGGAACGCAAGGATGCGTCCAACGGTATCTGGCTGTGCCAGGATCATGCACACGCGATAGATGCCGACGACAGCGGCTTCAGCGCGGAAACCCTAAAAACATGGAAGCGGCAAGCCCAGGTCCGGTCCTTGCATGCATTGATGGCGGGAATGGCTGGTGCCGGGTCAAACCGCGACTTACTGCTTGATCCGCGCGATGGCATCGATATCCGGCGTGGGTTTAACCTCGCCGTCGACGAAGACCTCGTCGCACTGAAAGCGGGCCTGTTGACGGCGGCGCGCGAAGACGCCGCGACTTTCCGTAGGACCCAATACTGGACCGAACACGCCATCGAATTGAAGCTGCGCCTGAAGGGCGACGCGGATGCGGAATCGTTTTCCGTGCAAGAGTTGGCCGCCACCACCGAGGCCTTCAACGAGATCGTGATCCTGGCGCCGCCGGGAACCGGCAAGACCACCACGTTGCTGCAGCTGACCGGGGCGATCATCGACAAGCGCGGTGCGGTCGCTAGCTTCATCCCGCTGGACGACTGGTCGGCCCAGTCCCGCTCGTTATTCGAGAGCATCCTCGAGCGTCAGGCGTTTCGTCCATACAATCAAGACTATCTTCGGTTCCTGGCCCATACCGGCGAACTCATCCTGGTGCTGGATGGTTGGAACCAGCTTGATGGCGCGTCCCGCAGGCGGGCACGCAACGATCTCGAGGGTTTGCGTCGCGACTACCCCAAATTGGGCATCGTCATCAGCTCAAGGAGCCTGAGTGTTGCCGTCCCCTTCGCCACCACGATGGTGGGTATTGAGCCGCTCGACCATGCACAACAACGCCAAGTTGCCAGTGCACTGCGAGGGGCAGACGGCGAGACACTGCTGGAGGAAGCCCGGGCGATTTCGGGGCTGAGGGAGCTGGTGGCCGTGCCGCTGTTTCTCAACGCCATACTGCGTCTGTCACCGGGAAGCCGGTTGCCAACGACCAAGGAAGGTGTTCTTTCCGCCTTCGTTGAGCAGCACAACCAAATCGCCAATCGCAATGAAGCCCTGCGTAACGCGACCCTCGGTCACGAGAAGGAGATCCTCGCCGACCTGGCCGCGGTGGCCACTCGCACCGCTAATACGTCCTTGTCAGACAAGGACGCCAAGGCATCGGTGCAGGCAACACTTTGCCGCCTTGCGGACGAGGGCCAGGTCTCTGCGTATTCGGCACCACAGCCTCTGACGGTGCTGGACGCACTGATCGCCGAACACTTGCTGGTGCGATCATCAAGCGAACCGGCGGGATACAGCTTCCAGCACCAGCAGTTCCAGGAATGGTACGCATCTTTCGCGGTGGAGCACGCCATGCGAAACATGGCAGCTGGCGACGCCATCGCGGCCGAACAACTTGCCACCGAGCTCCTTGATGTCCGTCCATGGGAGGAATCGATCCTGTTCGCCTGCGAACGCATGGCGTCGGGCCCTTGCCATGATATGGATGCCGTGGCTAAGACGGTTATTCGGTCCCTGTCGATCGATCCCATGCTGGCCGCCGAGATGATCTTCCGCTCGCCGGCGGTATGGAGCCTGATCGAATGCGAGGTGACTGCGTTTCTCCGACGCTGGCACCAGCAAGGCAAGGTTGACCGCGCCATCGGATTCATCGTTAATAGCGGCCGGCCGGAATTCGCAGAAGTGTTGTGGCCATTGCTCGCCGACTCTGTGCACAGGAATCATCTGGACGTTCTGCGAGCGGGGCGCCGGTTTCCTCCCTCGCTGTTGCCTGACATCTGCACCCGACTGGCGACGCTTGACGAGTCGACACGCGCTGACATGCTTGGCGAGATGGTAGACCGTGGCGGCATGGAAGGCGCGCTGACCGCCGCGGCACTGGCACAGGCAGACGCAAGCGTGCGCGTGAAGGAGGAGGTCGTGAAATCCCTGTACTGGCAGGGTGCTGACCAACAAACCACTCGGGTGTTGCAAAACGGGCCTGCGGAGTTATGGCAGGAATTGGCGTCAAGACATCCCTTGACGGGGATCCACAACGCTGCAGTGGCCACCCGAATGGCAGCGGAACGTCGAGCCGCGTTCGAACGCATACAGAATCCGGGCCTTAGGCTGCACTTCTTGCTGAATGGCGACGTCGACGGTATCGAGACCGAGCAAGAGGTCCTCATATTGCTGGCCGATCCTGCACTGGAAGTGCGTGCCAGTGCTGCGGACCATGCCCTGTACCTGGCCTACGAACGATATCCGTCGATCGTCGCCTCCGCCTTAGTACGCAGAATCGAACAGGGTCTCGAGATCCCATTCCGGGCCCACCTGCTTGTGCAAGAACAGCATATCGTCACCGACGATGAGCCGATAAGCGGCATGGTCAACGACGCGACCCTCAACGAAACCATCAGGCGAAACGCGGCTAGTATCGCCGGTCCAGTTTCGATTGGGCGACTGATCGACGCACAACTGGCGCTGGACACGCGGGCCGCAGGTGATCCGGTGGCAAGGAAACTCCTGGCAGAGCAACAGCGCCTGATGGAAGGCCTCGTCATCACCGCCCCCTACAGTTCCCTGGTCGTTGCGGTGCTGGCGCGGGCCGATACCACTGATCCGCGGCGAATCGCCCTGTTCGCTGGTCTACTGGCCTCCCATCGCGGACAGGACTCCACCATTCGGCCGCCTGCGATTCTGGAAGATGCGCAGAAGGCGAAGCTCGTGGATACGTTGTCGTGCTGGGTGCCGACAATGGTGGATGCCTCAGATTCCACTCGGGCGGAGCTCGCCGAACTTGCCCGCGCAATAGGCAGCGTCGGTGATACCAGGCTGACAGAGCCACTTGACCTGCTGCTGTCGGAGGAACTTCGCCGTTGGGATATCTCACGCGCCGCGTTTGCTGCATCCGGTTATCACGACCAGACGTCGGACGCACGGCATTCATGGACGAACTGGTATCAGCGCGCCTTCATCGCCATCGGCGACGAGCAGGCGGAAAAGCTGCTGATCCAGCGTCTACCTAATCCCCAATTCGGGCCAGAAGCGGCCTCCGCGCTCATGCAGTTGTGGGAGCAGAGGCATCCCGTGGCCACACCCTTGGCTTTTTCGCGCCCCTTCCTTAGAGAAATGTCGGTGCGGCGCGGGCGACGCCTACGCGATGAGGTGCCTGCGCCTGCGGCGCTGGCAATTCTGGATGTAGTCGAATCCCTGCTTGAAGGTGGCACGGAGGACGAGCAACACCATGCCATCCGCTTGGCGGTGGCGGCCTTCCGCATGCCCTGCGGCGACATCAGCGCCCTGGTCCGTCGATTGATCAAGTACCCGGCTCCTTTCAGCCTGCAACGGGACTTGTACATCTCACTGGCGCTTTCTGGCGAACGCCTGCAAGTTGATGCTATCCAGTCGTGCATTCGGACCTTAATCGCTGAATCCGAGGCCAGGCCATGGGTACTTGGCGACCAACACAGCGTGTTCCTCGACTGGGTGGAGCTACTTGCATTTTCCGAACGTCCTGCAGCAATGCTCGACGAGCTAATCGCCTTGGAACAGCCGCATTTGAAGCAGCCATATCAGCTTCGTGGATTGATGGCAGCGCTGGGGGCATCCGCTGAGTCCGAGGTCGAAGACGTCTTGCTGCAGTTCGCGGCGCTCATTCCGGGATTGGCCCGGCAGCACGAATGGCTCGCCGCTCTGCGCACCCGCGGTACGGAATCCTCAGGTCGAGCGTTGCTCCAATTGTTACAGGACGGTGCCTTCGACGATCCCGGGCACCGGAATATCGAAGGACTCGATGCCTATTTGGCACAGCTCGCAAAGAGCTTTCCCATTTTCCGTGCCGAGATGCTGGGGCTCTTAGATCATTTGGAAGAAGGTGCCCTCTCCATGGCTATCGAGCACGCTCTGGTCATGCTCTCGGATACAGAAAGCATCCTGTCACTGGTCCACTACTACGCTCGGACGGGGCGGTCGGGCGGCGGCTTGTACAAGAGCATCAGGAAACTCGCGGTGGACGAACGGCCTTCCGCACAGTTCAGTGGCGCAGTTACCTTGTTCCCGGTGCCCGTGGACGATCTGCGTGGACGGCTTTTCACCATTGCACTGACCCAGACGACGGAAGCACTTGTTGCCAAGGATTGCTTGGCCTTGATCGACTGCATCCGCGACGACTACGGCTATCCCGAGTCCGAAGTACGCCACCCTGATATCCGATCGGGCCAACCTTGGCCCCTGCTCGCTCCAACCGCATGAAGTTGAGGCAGCAAGCAGCCTTTGATCTGCTGATGTATCCGATACGCCGGTACTCGTTCTTCAACTCTCCCGTTCCTCGCGAGGCTCCATTGAAAGCTGCCGATATGAACTACTCGACCACTCAGCAAATTGGTGCACTCGCAGAGCACGATGTGGAACGTCGTTTTTTAGCTTTAGGCTGGACGGTCGGCCAGGACCGGATTGACGTGGGCTATGACCTCACCGTCGAACCTTCGCAAGACCGTTTCAAGGGGCACCGATTTCTGGTGCAAGTGAAGGGCACTGCGTCGCGCAAGGGAGGCAAGGTGGTGGCGCCGGTTGCGAAGACACGGCTGCGCCAGTATGCGATCAATCCATTACCTGTTTTCTTGATCAGGGCTACCGCCGACGGCGTTCTGCATTGGATGCACATCCAGGCCTGGACCCGGGCGAACGCGCACCGCCTAGACGGCGACGGCACCACCGGCGTGGCGATGCCGGCCGGGCAAACGCTGGACGACAGTGAAGCGTTTGTCGCCTACTTAGCCACCCTCTTCCGTCCGCCGGCCGAAACGCACGGAGCCGTGGCGGCCTTGGCGCAAGAGCGGTCGCGCTACCTCACCTCACTCGATCCTCGCTTCAGCGTGCAACTTGAGTACGCCCAGGGCGCGGAGCGCTACACCATCTTTGCCCAGTCCTCGGACGTGGCGGTCGCCATGCAAATTGAGCCATCTGCGGGCGATGAGAATCTGGAGCAGATGGATAACGCCCTGCGCTATGGCTTGCCCTCGACGATCAACGTGGATGCCGTCCGCTTTCAGGGCTCGAAGCTGTTCGATGCGATCGGGATCCAGACGGCGCTCCCGCACACACTATCCATCCTGCCGGTGTCGGGACTCGATGGAACTGTGGCGTTGATGGCCGGCGCGGTGTATTCGATCCTGGCCCAGGAAATGGTGCTCGATGCCCAATTGTTCCGAGGACATAGTGGCTTTTCGATTTCGAACGAGGCCCGCGATGGCTTGCTGCAGTTCCGTTTGTTGGGAGATGTTCGTTCTGGCGAGGGTACGCATCTGCAGTTGAGTCTTGGGGTTCGCCCTGACCTTGTGTCGAAACAGCCCATCCGCTTGTGCAAGGTTTTAAAGGCATTCGGCGAGTGGGCGCGCGATGTACATCGGAAGAATGCGCTATCGATTGGGCTGGAGTTCGCCGGTCGACGCGTTCCCATTAAAGTTAGCGGTCCAGAGCTGGATAGCGTGCGCGAGCTCTTGGCATTTGCGAACTTCGCGGGGCGTCTGCATGAGGTTGCGCGGGCATTGAATTCCGAGTTCGTGCTCAGCCAGTCGACGGTCATCAGTGCGCAAGACGCGTCGGACGTGGAGCTGCTTTACCGGCTGCTCAAGGGGCAGCGGCGCCAAATCCGCCTGGGCGTCATTGAGTTCAGCGCAGAGCATCCACCCGAGGTCGCCGGCGACGCCATCATCATGATCCGGACCCAGATGGGATTTGCGGTGGACGGCCAGCTCATCGGGGCGATTCCCGTTGCGATCGAGCTGCGGGAGTTCGAGATTGAAGCGGTCGATAGCGCTACCAGGTTTCGGATTGTGCCGGCTCAGGAAGCCAATGCGTCGATCTGTTACGCGGACGACACTGCGCCCGAAGCCGATAGCCTCCACCCTCTTCCGATGATTGCGCGCTTGCCTTGAGGGCGCATGCAACCACTTTGGTATCGCATGACAGCGGCCCCGCCTTGCATCTATGCGAAGTGAGTCGCACTTAGATAACTGTCTCTAATCCACCAGACCTACAGTCCGAAACCAAGGTTAGAGTGCACCTCCGTAATGGCCACTCCACCCCTGTTTTGTAGGCAAAGAAAACCAATGGCACGTCTGCGAGTTGGAACCGATCGCCGGCGGCGAACTCATGCACGACGACATCGATCGTTCATATGTTCCATCGGATCGCAAAGGGGACTGGTTACGACAGTACCGATGCCCTCAAAAGCCGGAACATCGACCGGCTCATCGTCGTCGACTATCACGACGTGTGTGGCAGCGCCTTCAACACCATTCACGCCTTGAACGACGATCATCATAGGCCCCGTGGAATCGGACCGTCACCAGTCGCGATGCAACGCAATGCGACCTTGTGGCGTGGGCAATGCAGGGGCCGAGCGGCGCGGCCGGCCTGGACCCGATAGTTAGTGTAAACACTTGGCCTGAGTAGGCGCCACTTACCTTGGATCCATCCCGCGATTGATCAAAATGTTCTTGAACGCATAGTGCTTGCCGCCGACGCCGTAGGTAGCGAACCCACCGATTTCGCGTTCATGATCTGACAATGCGGTGTAGGCCCTCCGGTATTCGCTGTCAATCGTATGCTCGAATTCCTGCAGCTTGTCCAACATGAAAGCCAATTGAGGGTCCGCGAGGTGAAGAATCATTTGGCGCAGGCTTCGGTTGCGCTCCAGCTCAAAGGCATAGGCTTCTTCCAGAGCGTTGGGCGGCGCAACAAAACGAAGAATTTCGGGTGCAGACGCCAGCTCATGCTTGATTCGCTCGCGAATGTCCGGGTAGTGCGAAATCACTAAATTTTTTCGAGTGAGGCGCAGCGCCGCGCACTCAACCTGATTGATCAACGGAAGATCGGCGTCCTTGTGGGCATCAAGAAACATTCGGCACGTCATCTTAAAAGCGTCATCCTTGCTTCGCTGGTACAGGTCGCATAAGCCGACAAAAGTTTGCACCTTGCGAAAAATACCTTGACGCACGAATTCGTGAGTTAGCTGGTCGAACACCGCTTGTTCTGGAGCTCCATCCCCGAGACGTTTCGCCACGTAGTAACTGGCTTCGGTCCGGCCACCGATGCGCAAGGGCATATCCATCATCGCATACGCATAATCAGCGTCATTTTGCTCCAGCGATACACGCCACGCGTCCTTTCGGCGCGCCATCTCCTCCAGATATAGATCGCGCACGTGTTGCTCGATCGCGCTCATATGGTTGGCCGCCGATTGGCCGACATAGCGCAAAAGTCGATGCGGGTACTCTTTGTCCAAACTGGAAAGCGAAAGCTTGTCGTACGTGTCCTTCAAATTCCGTTCGATGCGCGTACGTAGGGTTTCTACAGATAATGTTTGGTAGATGAGTTCCCATTTTTTTATCAGCTCACTCGATTTGAACTCCAAAATCGGATCATACATATCCCGTTCAAAGAAGACGCTACTACGTACATCGTAAACAGCCGAATGCAATCCGTTCGTCAAAAGCAAATACTCAGCCTGAATTTCCGGGTGAATGCAGTATTGAAAGCCTTGCACGAGGAACGCGTCCTCGAAAGGATAAGAGAGGTCTCTAGCAGTCTTCGCCTCGATTACCCAAAACATCTTCTTGCGAATCTTAGGGACGTAGTCTGGGTTGTAATGCTTGACTGGCTTGGCGCCACGTTCAGTGGGCGGATAGTGCAACTTGAACCCGGCGCCCTCGTCGCCGTGACGCATTACTTCGTAGTCCCTGTGGGTCTCGTACCCAAGACATGTTAAGAGCGGCGTTACAAATCGCTGTTCAACAAAGGCTTCCCCTTTTCCGGTGAAGTCGAGTGCTTGCAGTGTCTGTAGGGTCTGCTGCAATCCGGCATCCATCTTTGACTCTCGATAATGGTCTGAGCACATTCTGCATGATAGAACGATGAAAAGCCGGGACGAGGGTGGGCGGACAGATCCGTGATCGGATGGCGCTCTACCATGTTCTTTTCGTCCACGGCCATGACCCATTGGGTGTATCCCCATACCCGGTTTTCACTCGTAGTTCCCCCGGTTCGCTTCGCGACATTTGGCATAACGAAACACCGATCGTTTGGCCTGATAGGAGGTATGGACGCAATAGGTTCCGGTATCCTTGGCCGCCCGCTGGGTGCGAATATGATTTCGGGTTCGTGTCCCATATCCCTTGCGCGAAAAAATGGACGTGCAAGTACCCCCGATAACACTGGCAAATCGTTCGTCACGCCGCCAATCAGATGTGAGTGCTTCGGGGACTTGTCGGATATCGATTTTGGTTCTTCCCGTCATCGACCAGCAGCAGCCGCGGCTGGCGCTGCCATTGATCGCGAATGCCGGCGGCACGCTGAATATCGCCTGGGCACGCGGCGCCTACAGAACTTGGCAGCCGTGTAGGCTCCAGCGACCGGCACGGTAACGGGAGTCGCAATATCGGAACAGCTTGCCGATCGTCATCGTCCGCGGCTCGCACCTGCCGAGCCAGCACCGCGCTGATTCCCATAGATTCCATCGCGGTCCCAACACAACCGCCGAATCGGAGGCCGGATGAGGCAGGCATCCTTTTGCGCTATGTATATCGCTGCGGTTAGGTCGCCGGTGTTCGCTGGTCCGCAGGCGGTAACCAGCGGTCCCGCACGGCGCCTCATCCAAGTCAAGCGATTCGCTGCAAAATTTCATGTCAATAGCGTCCACGCTCTAGAGTGGCCTTAGCCCTGCGTCAATCAATATGTGATTGAGCATATCCATACACCTACGTCTTCCCGCATCCATAACCGTGCCCAGCTGGTGGTCAAACACTTCTAGATAGCCATTCTCTGTGCGTAGCCTTCCATCCTTGAGTCCCGCGGAAAGATATCCACTGATCACCTGCAGTTCCTTATTGATGCCCTCGAGCGTGTGCCTCCATGCGGCCGTTTCAATCAGTCGCCACCCGCCTATAGCTTTACGAATCACGTGCCGGGTGCGTCGTTCTAAAAGTTCACCCGTGCGCAATGCGAGTTGGGTGTCTTTGAGGGCCTGCTTGAAATCATCAACGTGTTCCTGGTCCAAGGGATCAGAGAAAGCCGGTCGATCGAATGCAGAGGCGATAGTCTCTAAGATGATTTTATCTTGGTCATACCGGCCGCTAACCTGGATAACTTGGTCGTAATACCAACGCTGTACGCTTGGAAAGGCATTTAGCCACGACACGAAGTCATCCCAAAACCATACGATGATCTCGAAATTGCCTTGATCTTTGTACCGCTGACCTAAAGTGCGAGCACTCTCTTGGGCTTTCGCATCTCTTTTCGCAGTCGTAGCCAAGATCCACAGCTTCAATTTTGGATTGAACGAGAGAGCCTTAGATGCCTCTTTCTCTAGGAAATCTGTGGTTACTACCCCTCCCGGCAGGGGGTTATTGTTTTCATCTCGCTCATCAAGTCGTTTGCACTGGACGCCGATATCCCCGAATTTGTCGCTGCACCCATGCACATCCACCCCATTTTGCGCTTGACCAGGTCGACCAATCATGCTGGCGTGCGGCAGCCCGTAGATTTCTTTGACGATGGCTTGGGTAAGGTCTTCGAACTGCTGCCAATACAGCGGCGGCTGAAAGAATTGCGTGATCTGCCCCATATGCTCCTCGATGACGTTATCAGAAATGTGGAAAGCAATAGTAGGCCCGCTCCCTTGGTTGCTCCACACATCGAGTGGCCGTCACGGCCGGCTGCGAGAAGGAGGCTAGTTCAATCATCCCTGTGGCACTACTTAGCCACGATAACCACCCCTAATCATTTCAATCGCTTCGCCCCTGCGTGCCGCGCATCTCCAGAAGTCGACGCAGCCTCCTGATATTCAGGCTTCGACACTTCGACTGCTGCCATGGGACTAAGGGCAGTTAGTCGATGTCTCCAGCAGGCTGCGCAGGCTGACGCCTCGCCACGTTCAATTGCTGAGTCGTAGACCATATGCAAGTGGACAGCCACGACCACTCAGCGACATGATTAAGCGAGCGACGACACCATCCTGCCGTCACCCAGTTAACAGCGTCACCAAGCATTCCGCGCATCGCCTCCGGACTGGCATCCATTCCACCGTCCCCATGGATCCGAAACCTCTCAGGGCTTCACAAACCGATAGACAAAGCGATCGGTGTCGCCCTTGATGGCCGGATCGAACACCTTGACCGAATGCGAATCGTCGCTGTTCGCGAGCATGGCGCTCTGCGCGTCCAGAATGAAGCCAGCCGCTTCCACTTCCTCCCGCACGGACGCAGGTTCGATCCGATGTAGCGACCGGGCCTCGCTCGTGCCCGCCCCGACGGCGGCCGCATGGTCGACGATGACATACGAGCCACCAGGCTTCAGCCGCTCGTAGACGGCTCGATTGAAGTCCGCCGCCGTCGCGCCCCTGGCCTGGATCAGGTCGGTGTGCAGGTCGTGGTAGAACAAGTGCAACCACAACACATCCGCCGGTTGCGTGACTTCCCGCATCGCTACGAGGTCCGCCGAGACGGCTTCGACGTTCTCCCGGCCGGACTCGTTCGCCAGTCTACGCATGCTGCCGAGCGGATCGTTTTTGAAGTGAGCGACTTCAGCCGGCACGAAGCTGTAGACCCGCCCCTCGGGACCGACGATGTCGGAGAAGCTCCGGGTCCAGTCGCCATTACCCGGGTAAACGTCGATGACGATGGCGCCTGCATCGACGCGTGCGAATTGAATCAACTCGGAAAGTGTGGATCGGTCGTACATGGGAATCTCCTTTGCGATTGGGTAAGCGCAATCCCACGGCTGGCCCCTCTGGAGACTCGTCGTGGGATCGCGTCGGATCAGATCTGCGCCATGCCTCCGTCGACGGCGAGATCGATACCCGTGATGTAAGAACTTTCATCAGAGGCGAGGAAAACAACGGCTGCGGCGGTTTCCTGAGGCAAGCCCCTGCGCCCCATGGGAATCTGCGCAGTAAATTGGGCGACCGCTTCCTTGGCCTGTTCTGCAGTAAGGCCTGTCGTCGTCTCCAGGGCTGGGGTGTCGATGGGCCCGGGGCTCATCGAATTCACGCGGATCCTTCGGTCTTTCAGCTCCAAGGTCCAAGCGCGTGCGAGGTTGCGCACAGCCGCCTTGCTCGCGGCGTAGGCGCTGAACCCGGGAAGCCCCAACACATTCGAGACCGACGAGGTCAGGATGATCGAGCCGCCGTCCTTGAAGAGAGGAAGGGCCTTCTGCACTGTAAAGAACACGCCCTTCACGTTCACGTCGAAGGTCTGGTCGAAATGGGCCTCGGTAGCTACCTCAAGCGGTGCGATGGTCCCCGCGCCCGCGTTCGCGAAGAGAATATCGATGTAGCCATGTTTCTCTTTCACGATGGCATAGAGCCGGTCCAGATCTTCCAGGCGCGATACGTCGCCTACGACCGTAGTTACGTTGTTCTTGATGAAGGCCGCAGCCTCCTTCAGCTCTTTCTCTCGTCGCCCCGTGATCACGACGTGCGCACCTTCTTCCACGAAGCGCTTGGCTGTGGCCAGGCCGATCCCACTGCTTCCGCCGGTAACGACCGCAATCTTTCCCGCCAATTTTTGTCCACTATGGTTGTTCATGTGCTTTTCCTTTGTTGCATTTCATTGTTGACTGCGCCCTGCGAGCTCCGGATATCTAATGGAGCGACCGCCTAGGCGTAATGCGTCAGAGTTGCGCCAGGCCGCCGTCGACGGCGAGCTCGCTGGCGGTCATGAAGCTGCTATCAGGCGATGCGAGAAAGGCAGCCGCCGCCGCGATCTCCGACGGATCGGCCATGCGCTGGAGCGGCGTCATCGCGCCATAGGCCTTCTGGCCCTCTTCGCCCAACGCTTCCTTCGCCAGCTCGGTCGCCGTCGCCCCGGGCGAGAGCACGTTCACCCGGATACCTGTGCCCTTCAGGTCCTCCGCCCAGGTCTTCGCGAGGTTGCGCACCGCCGCCTTGCTCGCGCTGTAAGCGGTGAATGCCGGGGCTCCCGTGGTGCCGGCGCTCGATCCGGTCAGGATGATTGAACCGCCCTCGCCCATCAGCGGCAGCGCTTTCTGGACCGTGAAGATCGTGCCCTTCACGTTGGTGTCGAAGGTTTCGTCGATGTGCTCGGCGGTGATCTTGCCAAGCGCAAGCGGACTGCCCGCCCCGGCATTGGCGAAGACGATGTCGAGGGTGCCGCGCTCGGCCTTCACCGCCGCATAGAGTCGGTCGAGATCGGCCTCGTCCGAGACCGAGCCCTTCACCGCGCGTGCATGGGGCCCGAGGTCGGCAACGGCGGCATCGAGCACGTCCTGCCGGCGGCCAAAAATGAAGACAAAAGCGCCCTCTTCGATGAAGCGCTTTGCTGCGGCGCGGCCGATACCCGTGGCGCCGCCGGTGATCACGGCGGTCTTTCCACTCAATCTGTTCATGGCATGCATCCTTCGTTCTGTGTTTAAGGTCCAGACGAAGATGGGTCGCTTGACGCATCAGGACAATTGACGAAATATTGCTTAATTCGATCTATTTATTGGATGAATATGCTCGACAACGTCACCATCAACCAGCTGCGTGCGTTCGTTGCGGTATGCGATCAGGGAAGCTTCTC